>Ga0308173_10001603_pt1 | contig 11449 bp, 7 predicted proteins | sample PhyPR1_FD_203716 | JGI IMG/M metagenome (GOLD analysis project Ga0308173, IMG submission 203716) | Soil microbial communities from UC Gill Tract Community Farm, Albany, California, United States - DLSLS.P.R1 | ecosystem: Environmental > Terrestrial > Soil > Agricultural land | place: USA... | reverse complement strand
GCTGCGGCGCGCAGGACGGTCCGGGTGGCGCACTGGTGTGCTCGCGGGACGATGTAATCGCCGCTCTGGAGGCGCTGGAGGCCTCGGGAGAGTGGCGCCAGGAGAGTCGCCGCCGCGAGCGTATGGAGACATATCTAGCACAAATGGCGGAGTTTGCACGGTCGCGGAACACGCCGGTTGCTTCCGGCGGGAAGGCATCCGCAATGGTCTCTTCGCGGTTCCGGAAACTGCCCCCGGGAGTGGAGTTGACGCCGCAGCGGCTGACGGTTGAATTCGCCGGTGCGCAGGATTTTCTGGAGAAAGTGGGCAGTGTTATCTTCGCCCTGCAGAACGACTTCGACGAGATGCGAGCGTTCATTGAGGGGTCACAGAGAGGCTGAGGACTTCCCTGGCCCACTCGCGCTGCTCGTCGTCGGCATCCGGGCTCTTGAGAATCTCCTCGGCGAACATACGGTCGCGGGTGCTTTGGGCCTGCTGGTTGCGCCGGCGTTCCTCCACGAATTGGCGGTAGGAATCGCCCTGAAAGCACTTGGGAACGGCGGTGAGCAGGAAGCCGAGAGGCATTCGGATGCCCGGTTTGCCGGCCTTCAGATGAATGAAATGAACAATTTCCGCAGGGGCGGCCTCGGGCGCGTTTTCGCGGCAGCGATGCCAGAGCGAGATCGCTGCGTCGTCGTCCGTGTCCGGAATGTGGCTCCTGAGGGCTGAGACGATAGCCTCTAAAGCAGACGACGATGGCTCTTCGGGATTCCTAAATAAATGCCTATTCTTTATACGGGCGCCTGCTGCGAGTGCACTCGATTCGCGACTCGGGAGTGCACTCGATTGCGCCGGTTCAGGTGCACTTGCCGCCGAAGCGGGCGCACTTGAAAGAGCCGCAGTCGAATCAGGTGCACTCGATTCAGATAAGCCACGGCGAGTCAGCGGTATGCCGGTCGAAGGATCGACGAAGGCTACACCGCGGGAGCGGATCACGTGCGTCAATCCTGCGGCTTTGCGGCGCCTGAGAATTTCGCGAAAACTGTACACGATGTAGGTGCGGCCTTGCGTGTAGCTGAAGCCGTCGCGCTCGTCGATCGCCAGTTTTTCGACCAGAGAGCGGACATTCGCCTTGCAGTTGCTGTACGCCATGCGCGACATTTCGGCGAGCGTGCGTAGCCCGATGGTGAGAATCCGGGATTCCCCCTGGTAGGGCTTGCCGGCACGGTACATGACGTCGTAGACAGCCTGTTCGGCGAGCGAATGCCCGTCCTGGACGGTGGAGGTCTCGCGAACGCGCGGGCGGCGCTGCGGGCTGTAATCGAGTGCAGCGTATTCAGGTGCATCTGAATCAGGTGCACCTGATTGGCGTGCACTCGGAGTAGGTATAGTTGCAGCGGGGCTCGATTCGGGTGCACTCGTTTCAATCGGAGGAGCTTCAGGTGCACTTGGTTGAGGTGCGGGTGTTTCAATAGCAGCTAATTCAGGCGCAGGCGAAACAGGTGCACTCGTTTCGACAGGGTATGTTTCGGGTGCACTCGATTCAAGTGCATCTAAAACAGGCACGCTCACCGAGGAGTCGCGGGTCAGAAAGCTGCAAAAGCCCGACATCCCTGTCGTGCCCGCCAACTCCTCGAGGCTGATCGGCTCCAGCTTACGCTTCTGCCGGGAGCGAGAACTGCCGCTCATTCAGTTGTCCTTTGAGGTGCTCTAGCAATTGGTCGGCGACCAGCCGGTAGTCTTCGACGGCTTTGCATTTCGGGTCGAAATCGGCCAGGAACTTCCGGGCCCGGGTTGCTTTGGGAACCGTGGAGTCCGTGCGCACGCTCGGGAGCAGGGGAATGTCGTACTCCTTGGAAAGAGATTGCAGGCTATCCAGAATTACATCAGTCATTTGCAGCCGCCGGTCGACCTGCACGGGAAGCACGGCGACGGGCCGTATGTTGGCCTTGAAAAGCCGGGTGAGAGTCGCGGAAGTCTGGATCGCGGCGTAGGCGCCTTGCAGGCTCAGCGGATCCATGGTCAGCGGAATCAGAATCTGCTGCGAATACATGAGCGCGCAGCTCTGGAGCAGGGAAATGGCCGGCGGGCAATCAATGATGACCGCATCGTATTCCTTTTCCACCGGCGTGAGCAGCACCTGAAAGATCAGCTCGCGACCCGTGCGCGGCGTGAGAATGCCTTCAATATCAGTAGTTTCGCGATTGCTGCAGAGGACGTCTACATTCGGGTGCGCCTGCACCAGGCAGTCCTTGAATCGATAGTTCGAAATGACGAAGCTATAGAGGTAATTCGACGCTTTCAGGCCGAGAGTAGCGCCGATAGAGCCTTGGGGGTCGATATCGATCAGCAGGACTTTTAAGCCACGTTCGGCAAACTCACGGGCGAGACTGAGAGTGGTGGTGGTCTTAGCGACGCCACCCTTTTGATTGGCAATGACGAGTCGGATCACTCGGGTTCCTCCATAAGGGCCCGCCGGGCGACCTCGACGTCGGCCATTGTCCACTCGAGGTAGCCGTTTTCGGGGTTTGCTTCGGGTCCGGGGACTTTTCCTGCTTTAATCCAGTTATGCAATGTCCGCTTGGTTATTCCCAGTATGCGGGCAACACGGGCTGTAGTGAGAAAAGCGGGCGCGACCGGCGCATGTTGCATCAAGTCCAGTGTAAAGCACCGATATCGGCCGATACAACAGAAAGTGTGAAAATGTTCGAAAAGCGGGAAAGGCGCTCCTGTTGCCGTTGCAACGATAGCTGTTACCATTTGAGGGAACAGACGCCTAATGGAGCAGCAGCCGCTAGTCAGCATCGTGACGCCTTGCTTCAACGCCAAGCGATTCATTGAGCGCACCGTCGAGAGCGTGCTCGCGCAGGACTATCCGCGAATCGAATACATCGTGATGGACGGCGGATCCACCGACGGTACGCTGGAGCTTCTGGCGCGCTATGGCGACCGGCTGGAGTTCTTCTCCGCGCCCGACAAAGGGCCGACCGATGCGGTCAATAAAGGATACGCGCGGTCGCATGGCGAGATCTTCGCGTGGATCAATGCCGACGACGAGTATCTCCCCGGCGCCATCTCAACGGCAGTGCGGCATATGCTCGCGCATCCCGAGGCCGACGTCATTTACGGAGAGGGCATCTGGACCGACGAGGAAGGGAAGGAGATCGCACGATACCCCACCGTCTCCCCGTATCGCGCGGAGATGTTCGAGGAGGAGTGCGGCATCTGCCAGCCGGCGGCGTTCATGAGGCGGGAGGCGTTTGCGGCGTGCGGGCAGCTCGATCCGCGTCGAAATTCGTGTTTCGACTACGATCTCTGGGTGCGGATGGCCCGGAAGCACAGTTTCCTCGCGGTTCCGGAAGTCCTGGCCACATCGCGTATGCACCGGGAAAATGACACGCTGGCGCATCGCAAGCGCGTCTTCCAGCACAACATCTCTTTATTGCGTGAGGCGTATGGCTATGTGCCGGTCAATTGGGTTTATGGCTACCTGAGTTTCTTGCGCGATGGCCGCGACCAGTATTTTGAGCCTCTGCGGCATTCTGCCGCGGTCTACCTGGCGAGCCTGGGATTGGGCAGCTATTACAACTACAAACACCTGCCGCGTTTCTGGAAAGAGTGGGCGTCGAGGCTCCAGCCGAAAAAGCTGGCGCGGGTGTGGAGAGAGCGAGCGTAAAATGGCGGCACGAAAAGCGCTGATCACGGGCGTCACGGGCCAGGACGGAAGCTACCTGGCGGAGCTGCTGCTCGCCAAGGGATACGAGGTTCACGGCATCGTGCGCCGCGTGGCCCTGGAGGATCCGGAAAACCGGCTGAACCGCCTGGAGAGTGTGCGCGGCGAGCTCCAAATGCACGCGGGTTCCCTTGAAAGTTACGCGAGCATCCACGAGGCAGTCGGGAAGGTGCGGCCGGACGAGTGTTATCACCTGGCGGCGCAGAGCTTTGTCAGCTATTCGTTCGACGATGAATTTTCCACGCTGCAGGCGAACATCAACGGCACGCATTATCTGTTGGCGGCGCTGAAGAACATCGTGCCGGGGTGCCGCGTCTACTTCGCCGGATCGAGCGAGATGTTCGGCAAGGCGGATGAAGTGCCGCAGACGGAGCAGACGCGCTTTCATCCGCGGTCGACGTATGGGATCAGTAAGGTGGCGGGCTTCGAGCTCACGCGGAACTATCGGGAGGCGTATGGAATGCATGCATCCAGCGGCATTCTGTTCAACCACGAGTCGCCGCGCCGCGGCTTTGAATTTGTCACGCGCAAGATTACGTCGGGGGCCGCACGCATCGCGGCAGGAAAGGCCAGGGACCTGCGGCTCGGCAACCTGGATGCGAAACGCGATTGGGGCCACGCGCGGGAGTACGTAGAAGCAATGTGGCGAATGGTCCAGCAGCCGAGCCCGGACGATTATGTGATCGCTACGGGGCAGACGCATTCGGTGCGGGAGTTCGCCGAGATGGCGTTCGGCTTCGTGGGCTTGGATTACCGGCAGTACGTGGTTACCGATGAAGCGCTCTACCGGCCGAGCGAAGTCAACGTGCTACAGGGCGACGCGACGAAAGCGCATACGGTGCTGGGATGGCGGCATACCACCGGTTTCGCCGACCTGGTGCGCGAGATGGTCGAGAACGATTGCCGCCGCCTGGGAGTACCGGCGGCGGCGCAGCGCGCTTAACGTGTAGCGGCGAGCTCGGCGTTGCGGCGGCCCATGAACTCGTCGTAAATCCACGCGTAGGTTTTTTCCATGCCGGTACGCAGCGGGATACTCGGCTCCCAATCCAGATACTGGCGAATCAGCGTGTTGTCGCTGTTGCGGCCCATTACGCCCTTGGGCGCATCCAGGTCGTAAACGCGCTTCAGCTTGATGCCCGCGATAGCTTCGACAATATCGACGAGCTGATTGACGGTCACCATTTCCGAAGAGCCCAGATTGATGGGCTCGAGGATGCTGGAGTCCATAATCATCTGCACGCCCCTGACGCAATCGTCGATATACATGAAGCTGCGCGTGCGGGTGCCATCGCCCCAGATAACGATCTCGTGGTTGCCGCTGACCTTGGCTTCGATGACTTTGCGGCAGATGGCGGCGGGGGCCTTTTCACGGCCGCCGTCCCATGTGCCGAAGGGACCGTAGACGTTGTGGAAGCGGGCCACGCGCGTGTACATGCCGTAATCTTCGTGGAAGTGGCGGCACATGCGCTCGCTGAAGAGCTTCTCCCAGCCGTAGCCGTCTTCGGCCATCGCGGGGTAAGCGTCCTCTTCCTTAAGTCCGGGATTGTCGGGGTCGCGCTGCTTGTCGGCGTTGTAAACGCAGGCCGAGGAGGAGTAGAAGTAGCGCGCCACGCCGAATTTCTGGGCGGCTTGCAGCATGTGGGTGTTGATGAGGACCGACAGCATGCAGAGCGCTTTGTTGTTTTCGATGAAGCCCATGCCGCCCATGTTCGCGGCCAGGTTATAGATCTGGTATGCGCCGCGGGCCGCCTGCTCACAGTTCTGGTGCAGGTTGAGGTCGAGAACGAGGTTTTCGACATCGTCGAAAGCCTGATACCACTCGGCTACGGGTTTGATATCTACCGCGCGGATTTTAGTGAAGCCCTGGCGGCGGAAGTCGGCGACCAGCGCTCCCCCAATGAATCCACCGGCGCCGGTGACGACTACGAGCTCATTTTTCATAACGAAGAGATAGTAACAGGATTTACGGGTGTTTTTCGCGGCCGGGGTGCGTTTCCGCGAGGGAAAACTCTCCCAGGCCCCAGTCTTCGCGGTTGAAGATGACGGTGCTGTGCAGGCGCTCCATTTGCGCGGCCCAAGCCAGAACATCTGAGAACTCCAGCCACGGAATCCCCTTGGCGGCGAGGCGCTGGTAGAGGAGGTTCTCGCCTTCGGGAGTCCAGCCGGAGCCGGCCGAGTGTTCGATATGGTAGACGCGCACAGGGTCGGGCAGGACGAGCTCCCGGGCGCCGCCGTAATGCGCCATGTAGCAGAAAAGCGCATCGATGTTCATGGAATAGAGATCGAATTCGGGATAGCCGCGCAGGTCAAACCAGCGGTCGCGATGGAGCAGCGTGAAATCGCCGCAAGCATTCGTGTGTAAGTCGGCGGGAGCAGGCAGAGGCGGAGCGGCGGTAAGACGCGGCTTCCGCAGCGCGACGGAAATGCCGTTCGATTCGGTGCGAAGCTGGAGGCGTTCCAGAACACGAGGAGGAATGGGGAGGCCGATTCGCGGCGGCGCCTTTCCGCGCAGCACGCTCCAGAACAGGCGCAACGCATTGAATGCCGTGCGGCCGGCGCGAGTCCAGCGATACGGCCTGGGCACGACGGCAACCGGCGGCGCATCCGGCGGGCATGGCCGCCAGGCGCATTGCGAGACGGAGAAGTTGAGGACGCGGCCTTGGGAAAACGTCCGTGGATGGGTGGATACGACGCGTAGCGCGACGGACTTGGCGCCCGCGGGGACACGCACCCGCACCATTGACCGAACGGCGACGTGTGCTTCAGCGGAAGTCTGGCCGTTTGCGTCCAGCACTTGCAGGATGAAGGCGCCGAAGCCGGTCGCGGGCCCCGGAACGCAGTCGAACTCGAGGATGCGAGCCGTTTCTGAGGGCTGGACGTAGAGGACGGGCTCATCGCCGGCCCAGCGGAAGACGTGACCTGCGTGCTGCTCAGCACTGCGCCAATCCTCGCCAAAGAGAATGCCCGCATCAGGCGGTACGACATCGACGGGGGAGCGCGCGCGCAAGCCTTCGGGCGTCAGCGGGAACGTGCCGTCGCGGGCGTTGATGCGGATGCGATGCGTGCGGCAGTACTCGAGTTGTTCGGGGACAGGGGCATCGACCGGCACTTCCGCGGCGACGTCGGTACGGTCCAGGCGATACATGCGGCCGGGGTCCAGGCGGCGCGCCGCGATGAGTTCCATCAACTCGTCGGAGAAGAGGATATCGATGTTCGTCGCGAGAATGAAATCGCCGGTGGCGCGGCGAATGCCTGCGTTCTTGGCGATCATCTGGTAGAGCGGCAGGGCGTCGGCGTGCGCGTAACGGCTATGCAGGTCGGGGGAAACGGTGAGGACGCGGATGGTGCACGGCGACGCGTCCGCGGGCCAGTGGATGACTTCGGCGAGCGGAAGACGGTCGGGCGGCGGGTTCCAATCGACGAGTAGGAGTTCGATGGGGAGCGAATGGCGCTTGGCTTGTCCGATGAGCGAATTCACGAAGGTCTGCACGCGCCCCAGCAGATTAATGCCGTGATCGTCGTTGCGCGCGGTGGCGACGACGGAAAGATAAGGGCGCGTCGGATCGTTGAGAGCCAAGCGATATTTTAGCGGGATTGCGGGATTGGGCCTAAAGTTTTGGGTGCAAGCGGCCGATGGGAGGAGTGGACCATACTATGCGACCGCTACTTTGCCTCTGCGCTTTTCTTTCGTCGCTGGCCGCGGCGTCTTCGGGCAGCCGTGAGGCGCCGCTCTTTTTTGTCGAAAACCGCGGTCAGGCTGCCGCTCCGGTGCGATTCACGGCGAAGGCTTCAGAACTGGAGGCGGTGTTTGCGCCCACTTCCGCCGAACTGCGCGTACATGGTGCGGTGGTCCAGATGTACTTCGAAGGCGCGCAGCGGAGCACGGTTATTGAGGGCTCCGAACGGATGGCCGGCAGCGCCAATTTCCTCATTGGCAGTTCGGACCAATGGCGCGCGGACGTGCCGCTGTACGGCGGAATTGTATACCGGAGTTTGTATCCGGGCATCGACCTGGCGTATGGGGCCAGCGGCCGTAAGCTGAAATCCGAGTTTCGGGTTGCGCGGGGCGCGGACCCACGGCAAATTCGCGTTCGGTATCACGGTGCTGAAGCGATTCACGTAGCTTCCGGCGGAGCATTATTGGTGGCGGTGGGCGGCCGTACGCTGCGGGAAGACGCGCCGGTAATTTTTCAAGTCCGCGGAGAACGGAAACAAGCAGTCAGCGGAAGTTTCGATGTGCGAGCGGATGGGGCAGTGGGTTTCATCGTAGGCGAGTACGATCGGACGCTGCCGCTGATTATCGATCCCGTCTTGACGTACAGCACGTTGCTGGGCGGGAGCGGCCAGGATACGGCGACGGCGGTGGCTGTGGACGCCACGGGCGCGGCGTACATCGCGGGATTCACGGAGTCGCGCGACCTGCCGGTGGCGAGCCCGATGCAGAGTCTCAGCGGCGGCAGTAACGACGCTTTCGTCGTGAAACTGAACGCGTCGGGCACCGCGATTGTTTACTGCACGTATTTGGGCGGCAGCGGGGACGATCGCGCCAATGGAATCGCGGTGGATGCCGCGGGCGCGGCATACGTCGTAGGAAGCACCCGGTCGGCGAATTTTCCGGTGCGGAATGCCTGGCAGCCCAGAATGAATGGGGCGGGGAACGCGTTTCTGGCCAAGTTGTCGCCCACCGGGAATACTTTGATCTACGGCACCTTTCTGGGCGGCAACGGCAGCGACGTGGCGAACGGCGTTGCGGTGGACTCCACCGGGAACGCTTATGTGGCGGGCGACGCGGCCTCCGTCAATTTTCCGATCCTCGGCTTTCATCAGGGTTATGCAGGCGTGACGCACGCCTTTGCGGCGAAATTCAGTGCCGATGGCAGCCGGCTTGTTTATAGCGCGATGCTCGGCGGCAGCAATACGGATCGCGGGTTGGCGATCGCAGTGAACGGCGCGGGAGAAGCACACGTTACGGGGTCGACGTATTCCACGGATTTTCCCGTGATGAATGCGTTTCAGGCGTACAACGGGGGCGGACAGGACGCGTTCGTGACGAAGTTGCGGGCGGATGGGAGCTCGCTGGTATTCTCGACGTACTTAGGAGGAAGCAGCGGCGGCGCCGGATATGGAGAGGCAGGGCAGGGGATTGCGCTGGACGCGCAGGGCGGTGTGTATGTGGCGGGAGTCGCGAGCTCGGCGAATTTTCCGGTGCTTCATGCCGCGCAGACGGCGTTGTATGGATGGTCGGACGCATTCGCGGCAAAATTCACCGCGGCGGGAGCGCTGGTTTACAGCACGTTCGTCGGAGGCTCGGGGCCGGACGTGGCGAATGCAGTGGCGGTGGACAGCATCGGCAAGGCGTACGTTACCGGCTACACCTATTCAGACGATTTTCCGATTGTGGCAGCCCTGCAAACGGCGAATGCCGGAAATAGCGATGCGTTCCTGGCGGTGCTCGGGGCGGCGGGAGATACGATTTCCTTTGCGACTTATCTGGGTGGAGGGAACGCGGATGCGGGCACGGCAGTGGCGCTGGACGGCTTCGGAAACCTGTTCGTCGCAGGGCTGACGCAATCGATGAACTTTCCGCTAAAGGGCGCAGTCCAGACCATCAATGCGGGGAATTTCGGGGCATTTGTGATGAAGATGCAGGTGACCGTGCCGCCGGTAACCGTCGCAGTGTCGCCGAGTGCCGGAAGCGGCGCAACGCAAACGTTCACCTTCGACTTTTCGGATCCCAACGGCATTGCCGATCTGACGAGCGTTTTAGCGCTATTCAACGGAAGCGCAAGCCTGCCGGGAGCCTGCGGCATCGCGTACAACCGGGCGCAGAACACGTTATCGCTGTATACGGACGGCGGGACGGCTGGAGCAGCGATCGGACTCGGGTCGGGAACCGCGCAGAACAGCCAATGCACGATCAGCGGAGGAGCGGTGAGCGTCGCGGGCAACGATCTGCTGCTGACCGTGTCGATAGGGTTCAGCCCCGCATTCGGCGGGTCTAAGACGGTTTATCTGCAGGCGATCGGAACGGCTGCGAGCAGCGGGTGGCAGACGATGGGGACGTGGGCGGTCCCGGCGACCGTGGCTGTGACCGCGGATTCCGTAACCCCTTCGGGTAGCAGTGGCGCGGCGCAGACATTTGTATTGCAGTACTCCGATACGAACGGCGGGGGAGACATCGCGCAGGCATGGGTGTGGATCAATAGCAGCTTTAGTTCTGCCGCCAACAGTTGCATGGTGTACTACAGCAAGCCGGTAGGCGGCGTCTTCCTTCTGCAGGATGGCGGCAGCTTCTGGTCGGGGCCCGCGGTGGTAGGCACGAGCGGGACTCTGAGCAATAGCCAATGCAGTATCAACCTGGCGAACAGTGCTGTGTCGGCCGTGGGTAACCGATTGGTCGTGACGCTGGCGTTCACGTTTGCAAATGCTTACGCGGGGTCGAAAAATATATATGCGTTCGCGACGAACGGGTCGATCGCTAGCGGATGGCAGACGGTTGGGTCGTGGACCGTGCCGCCAGCGACGGCAGCTGTCACGGCCGATTCCGTAACGCCGTCCGGCAGCGCTGGTTCGGCGCAGACATTTGTATTGCAGTACTCCGATACCAATGGCGGGGGAGACATCGCGCAGGCATGGATGTGGATCAATAACAGCTTCAGCTCCGCGGGCAGCAGTTGCATGGTGTATTACAGCAAAACGGTGAACGGGCTGTTCCTGTTGCAGGATGGCGGCAGCCTCTGGACGGGGCCGGCCCCGGTGGGCGGAATGGGAACGCTGAGCAATAGTCAATGCAGCATTAACCTGGCGGGAAGTTCCTCTGTAATAGCAGGGAATCGGCTGGTTGTGACGCTCCCGGTGACATTTGCGAATGGTTACGCGGGCGCGAAGAACGTGTACGCATTTGCGACGAACGGGGCGGTAAATAGTGGATGGCAGACGGTCGGAACGTGGACGGTTCCGGCGCAGGCGGCAGCGATAACTTCCGATTCTGTGAACCCGTCAGCCGGCAGCGGGTCTGCGCAAATATTCGCGTTGCAGTATTCCGACACGAGTGGCGGTGGAGATATAACGCAGGCATGGGTCTGGATCAATGAAAGCTTCGGCTTGTCCGCGAACAGTTGCATGGTGTACTACAGCAAACCGGCGAACGGAGTTTTCCTGCTGCAGGATGGCGGCAGCCTGTGGACGGGACTGGCAGTGCTTGGCGGGACTGGTTCGCTGAGCAATAGCCAGTGCAGCATCGATCTGGCAAGCAGCTCGGCCGCCGTTAGCGGGACGCGTTTAACTTTGAGCCTTGCGCTGGCCTTCGCTCCGCAATACACGGGTAGAAAGAATGTCTTCGCGTTTGCGACGAATACGATAGTGAACAGCGGATGGCAGACGCTGGGCACATGGATCGTGCCGTAAAGCCGCATTTCAGGCCTTGTCTTTAGGTGTGCGGCATAATACGATAACCTTCTGCTGCGCCACATACCGACCGGGTTGCGCCGGCAACCGCATCTCATAGAGGTCCTTATCCCGAAATTTAAATTTTTTGCCCCGCTGCTTTTCCTGGCATCTCCACTAATTGCGCAGAGCCCATCCCCACTGATCTGCAGCGCCAGTGCGGGCGCTCCGGCGCTGGTGCGCACCGAGGGTCTTGCCGAGCGCGTCAGCGATATTGTGCTCACGTGCAGGGGCGGCAATAGCGGCGCCCCGCCGCAAGTCGCAACTATGACGCTCTTTTTCGGCACGGCA
>Ga0308173_10001602_pt1 | contig 11452 bp, 11 predicted proteins | sample PhyPR1_FD_203716 | JGI IMG/M metagenome (GOLD analysis project Ga0308173, IMG submission 203716) | Soil microbial communities from UC Gill Tract Community Farm, Albany, California, United States - DLSLS.P.R1 | ecosystem: Environmental > Terrestrial > Soil > Agricultural land | place: USA... | reverse complement strand
CGGCATTCGGTGGTGTGAATCGCCATGCCGAGCCCGATGCCGATGTAGCCCATGATGTCGTCGCCGGGAATCGGACGGCAGCACGCGGAGAGTTGCACCGACATGCCTTCCGTGCCCGTGATCACCACCGGCGGCGCGGTGTTGGTGTTCGTGTGCTCGCGCGGCGAATGGTCGTCGTCGTCGCGGCCGTTCATCAATACTTCGATGCGCTTGGCCATCACCGCCGCCACGCGCCGGCCGAGGCCGATATCCGCGAAGATTTCCTGACGCGTCTTGTTGCCCGTCCATTGCACGAGCCGTTCCCACACTTCCGGCGTGACTTCCGAAAGCGCGAGGCCGTAGCCTTTGAGACTCTGATCGACAAGGCGCTCGCCCAGTTGCACGGACTCGTTCAGGCGCATGGTCTTCAGATAGTGACGGATGGCCGAGCGCGCCTTGCCGGTGCGCACGAAACCGAGCCACGCGGGATTCGGCTTCGAGTACGGCGCGGTGATCACCTCGACGATATCGCCGCTCTTCAGCTCGGTCCGCAGCGGCAGAAGTTCGTTGTTGATCTTCACCGCGACGCACTGATTACCGAGGTCGCTGTGAATGGAATACGCGAAGTCGAGCGCGGTCGCGCCGCGCGGCAGCGGCATGATCTTCGACTTCGGCGTAAACACGTAGACCGCGTCCGGGAACAGGTCGATCTTGACGTGTTCGAGGAATTCGCTCGAATCGCCTGCTTCGCTCTGAATGTCGAGCAGCGACTTCAACCATTGATGCGCGCGCTTCTGCACGTCGTTGAGATCAGCGCCGCCGTTCTTGTACAGCCAGTGCGCCGCCACGCCGGCTTCGGCGATCTCATGCATCTTGCGCGTGCGGATCTGAAACTCGATCGGCGCGCCGAACGGGCCGACGAGCGTGGTGTGCAACGATTGATAACCGTTGACCTTCGGAATCGCGATGTAGTCCTTGAACTTGCCCGGCACGGGCTTGTAGAGCGCGTGCAGCGCGCCGATGCACGTATAGCACTCGAGCGCGCTCTCCACGACGACGCGAAAGCCATAAACATCCAGCACCTGCGAGAACGACAACTGTTTGTCGCGCATCTTCTTGTAGATGCTGAAGATGGTCTTTTCGCGGCCGGTGACTTCGGCGCAGATCTTCGCATCCGCGATGGTCCGCTGCACCGCTTCGAGAATCTTGCCGACCACTTCGCGCCGGTTGCCGCGCGCCGCCTTCACCGCTTTTTCCAGCGTGGCGTAACGGGTCGGATTGAAGTTCGCGAAACTCAGGTCCTGCAGTTCGCGATAGGTATTGTTGAGGCCGAGCCGATGCGCGATCGGCGCGTAAATGTCGAGCGTTTCGCGCGCGACGCGCCGCCGCTTTTCCGGCGGCACCGCGCCCAACGTGCGCATGTTGTGCAGCCGGTCCGCGAGCTTGACGAGAATGACGCGCACGTCGCGCGCCATGGCGAGCAGCATCTTGCGGAAGTTCTCCGCCTGCGCTTCCTCGCGATTGCGAAACTCCATCTTGTCCAGCTTCGACAAGCCGTCGACCAGTTCCGCGACCTTCGCGCCGAAACGCTCGGCAATCTCCGTCTTGGTCACGCCCTGGTCTTCGATCACGTCGTGCAGAAGCGCCGCCATGATCGACTGAGCGTCCAGCTTCCAGCTCGCGCAGATCTCCGCGACCGCAACCGGATGCGTGATATACGGCTCACCGCTCTGGCGATACTGCCCCAGATGCGCTTCGTCGCTGAAATGGAACGCCGACTTCACTTCCTTGATCTCGTCGGCCGAGATGTAGCTCGCCAGCGCGTTCGTCAGATTCGCAATGGAAACGACGTCATGCTTGCGCGGCTGTTCCGGTGTCGCGGTGGGCCCGAACAGATGGCGAAACGACTGTTCGAGGACCGCGTCGATGTATTTGCGCGCCGCGTGCGGCTTGTCGGCATCGAGAAGCGAATCCTGATCGATCTCGGCGTCCGCGTCCACTGCAGCGGAGACGGGCAACGGTGTCTGACTCATGTTCGCCTCCGTGTTCGTCTGACGCGCTTGTACGCCGCCGGTTGCAATAAATGAAACGGGTAAAACGGATACAGAAAGATGAAGCAGGCGCCTTAGACGGGCACTTTCTTCAGCATTTCGACGCCAACTTGCCCCGCCGCGATTTCGCGCAGCGCAACGACGGTCGGCTTGTCGCGGCTTTCGATCTTCGGCGTGTGGCCTTGCGCGAGCTGACGCGCGCGATACGTTGCAGCGAGCGCGAGCTCGAAGCGGTTAGGAATTTGTTTCAGGCAGTCTTCGACAGTGATGCGGGCCATGTTTGTTTCCTTCTCGATATGGGTTTTATTCTACCTTATGTGACCGATACGGCTTGCTCGCCGCACGGTCACCGCTCGCGTCATTGCGTGTGTGACGAGTGGATGCCGAGTTCGACGAATAACTGCGTATGCCGCGCGTATTGCGACGTGAAGCGCAGCCGCGTCGCGGCAACGAGGCATTGCAGGTCAGCGAGCGCACGATCGAAGTTCTCGTTGATGACCACATACTCCGCTTCGGACGCATGCGCCATCTCGCTGCCGGCCGCAAGCAGCCGGCGCACGATCACGTTCTGGGAGTCCTGGCCGCGCTTCTTGAGACGATCTTCGAGTGCATCCAGCGACGGCGGCAGAATGAAGATTTCCACCGCGTTGCGAAACTGTTTCTTCACTTGCTGCGCGCCCTGCCAGTCGATTTCGAGCAGCACGTCGTGGCCCATCTTCATCTGGTCTTCGATCCACAGGCGCGAGGTCGCATAGTAATTACCATGCACTTCCGCGCTTTCGAGGAACTCGCCCTTGTCGTGCCGCTCCATGAATTCATCGACGGACACGAAGTGATACTGCTCGCCGTTGGTCTCCTTCGGCCGCGGATCGCGCGTCGTGTAGGAGACGGACAAGCGGATCGCCGAATCCTGCGCGAGCAGCGCATTAACCAGCGTGGACTTGCCCGCACCCGACGGCGCGACGACCATGAACAGGTTGCCGGGATAGATGCCCGTGTAATTGCTGTGCGAGCGGTGCGTACTGTTCGGCATGATTGCCTTACTCCAGATTCTGTACTTGTTCGCGCATCTGTTCGATGAGCAGCTTGAGCGTCATCGATGCATCCGCGAGTTCCTTCGCGGCCGCCTTCGAGCCGAGCGTGTTCGCTTCGCGATTGAGCTCCTGCATCATGAAGTCGAGCCGCTTGCCCACCTTGCCGCCCTTTTGCAGCACGTGGCGCGTTTCGTTGAGGTGCGCGGTCAGGCGCTGCAACTCTTCGGCGATGTCGATGCGAATACCGTACATCGTCACTTCCTGACGAATGCGCTCGGCGATTTCCTCGCGCGGCACGCTCGTCGTCGCGGTATTTTCCGCGGTCGCGATGCCGAGCGCGTCCTGCAGACGCTCGACGATCTTCTGCTGATGCTTCGCGATGAGTTCAGGCACGAGCGGCGTGATGCGCGTGACGATCGCTTCCATCTCCGTCACGTTGTTGATCAGCACGTTCCCGAGCGCCGCGCCTTCGCGCGCGCGCACTTCGATGAGATCCGCAATGGCCTGCCTGCCGCACGCGAGCACTGCTTCGCGCAGTGTTTCCTGCGACACCGAACTTTCCGCGAGCACGCCCGGCCAGCGAAGTATCTCGCCGGTGCGCATGCGCTCGGAATCGGGGAAGACGTCGAGCACGGCGCGCTCGAGCGTGGCGAGTTGCACGAGCGCGTCGCGATTCAGCGCGCCGGCGTTGGCCGTCTGCTCCACACGGTTGAGATTGATGCGGATATCGACCTTGCCGCGAGAGAGCTTTGCCATCAGCATTTCGCGCAGTTGCGGCTCGGTGGCTCGCACGTCTTCGGGCATGCGGAAGTTCAGGTCGAGAAAGCGCGAATTCACCGTGCGCAGTTCCACCGATACCCCGACGCCCGAACCGCCCGCGCCATTGGGTCCGGCGCCATCCGCGACGACTTCGCGCGTCGCGCTGGCATAGCCTGTCATGCTGTAGATCATGGTACGTCCCGCGATGTGAGCCTTCACTGCAAAGGCCAGTTCCATACGAGCGCCCGGCGCGAATGAAGGTGCGTTGGGATGGCACGCGAATAGCGGCCGGGCGATGAACGCGCATTATCCCATTTTTACCGCGCGCGCCATCCGGATGACAGGCCTCAGCGCATCACGCCCGGCAACGCCGCCCGATGATTGACGATAAAATCGCTCCACGCGGCGCGAGCGTGCCCAACGAATGCGCCTGACATCCTCTACTTTCGCCCACCATGACCGACTCTCCCCTGCTGAAGCCTTCCATTGCCCGCCCGAGCGGCCGCCGCGCCAGCCAGTTGCGCGACGTGCGCATCACGCGGCATTACACGAAGCACGCGGAAGGATCGGTGCTCGTGGAATTCGGCGATACCAAGGTAATTTGCACCGCGAGCATCGCCGAGCGCGTGCCCGAATTTCTGCGCGGACGCGAGCAAGGCTGGCTTACCGCCGAATACGGCATGCTGCCGCGCGCCACGCACACGCGCAGCGACCGCGAAGCCGCGCGCGGCAAGCAGACGGGCCGGACGCAGGAGATTCAACGTTTGATCGGCCGCGCGCTGCGCTCCGTCTTCGATCTGAACGTGCTCGGCCCGCGCACGCTGCATATCGACTGCGACGTGATCCAGGCCGACGGCGGCACGCGCACGGCAAGCATCACGGGCGCGTTCGTCGCCGCCCACGATGCCGTCACCCGGCTGCGCGCCAGCGGACGCATCGCGCAATCGCCGGTGAAGGACTTCGTCGCGGCGATTTCGGTCGGCATCTTCAACGGCTCGCCGGTACTCGATCTCGACTACGAAGAAGACTCGCAGTGCGATACGGACATGAACGTCGTCATGACGGGCGCGGGCGGCTTCGTCGAGGTTCAGGGCACGGCGGAAGGCGCGCCTTTCTCGCGCGACGAAATGAACGCGCTGCTCGACCTCGCGGACAGCGGCATCAAGGCGCTGATCGCGAAGCAAAAAGCCGCGCTGGAGATCGACGGTGTCTGAATCGCATGACATGAAGCGCGTGGTGCTCGCGTCGAACAACGCGGGCAAGCTGCGCGAGTTCGCTTCGCTGCTGGATGCGGCGGGCATCGAACTGATCGCGCAGGGCGAACTCGGCGTGCCCGAAGCGGAAGAGCCGCACGCGACGTTCGTCGAAAACGCGCTTGAGAAGGCCCGACATGCTTCGGCGCTCACCGGTCTGCCCGCGCTCGCTGACGATTCCGGCCTTTGCGTGCGCGCGTTGAACGGTGCGCCCGGCGTGCATTCCGCGCGCTACGCGATGACGAACGGCGGGGAAAAGAGCGACGCCGCGAACAACGCGCGGCTCGTCGCGGAGCTTTTGAACAAAGCGGATCGCCGCGCGTATTACTTTTGCGTGCTCGTGCTCGTGCGGTACGCGAACGATCCCGAGCCGCTCATCGCGGAAGGCCGCTGGCATGGCGAAGTGATCGACACGCCGCGCGGCGCGCACGGCTTCGGCTACGATCCGCACTTCTTTTTGCCGGCGCTGAACGCCACCGCAGCCGAACTCGATCCCGCGCGCAAGAACGCCTCGAGCCATCGCGCGCTGGCGTTGCGCGACTTGCTGCATCGACTGAAGGAACTTGCGTGAGCGCTGGACCGAAGACAATCAACGTGGTGCAGGCGTTCACGTCGCCGGGAAGCATACGGCTGACGTCGCTGCCGCCGCTTTCGCTGTATGTGCATTTTCCGTGGTGCGTGCGCAAGTGCCCGTATTGCGACTTCAATTCACACGAGTGGAAGGACGATGCCTTCCCCGAAGACCGCTACCTCGACGCATTGCGCGCCGATCTCGAACGCGCGCTGCCGCTCGTGTGGGGACGGCAGGTGCATACCATCTTCATCGGCGGCGGCACGCCTTCGTTGTTGTCCGCGCGGGGCCTCGACCGCCTGCTCTCCGATACACGCGCGCTCCTTCCCCTCGACGCCGACGCCGAAATCACGCTCGAAGCGAATCCGGGCACGTTCGAAGCCGCGAAGTTCGCGCAGTTTCGCGCGAGCGGCGTGAACCGTTTGTCGATCGGCATCCAGAGCTTCAACGAGGCGCATCTGAAGGCGCTTGGCCGTATCCACGATGCAACGCAGGCGCGCCGCGCCGTCGAAATGGCGGCGAAGCACTTCGACAACTTCAATCTCGACCTGATGTTCGCGCTGCCGCAGCAGTCGCTCGACGAATGCCGGCACGACATCGAAACGGCGATGACATTCGCGCCGCCGCATTTGTCGCTGTATCACCTGACGATGGAGCCCAACACGCTCTTCGCCAAATATCCGCCCGCCCTTCCCGACGACGACTCCGCCGCCGACATGCAGGACTGGATTCACGAGCGCACGCACGAGGCGGGCTACGAGCATTACGAGGTGTCGGCGTATGCGAAACCGCATCGGCAGAGCCGGCACAACCTCAATTACTGGCGCTTCGGCGACTATCTCGGCATCGGCGCGGGAGCCCACACCAAGCTGTCTTTTCCGCAGAAAATCCTGCGGCAAGCGCGCTTCAAGCATCCGTCGACGTACATGGACCACGCGCTGTCGCCGACGGAAAGCGCCGTTCAGGAAGAGCGCGAAGTCGGGCCGCGCGATCTGCCGTTCGAGTTCATGCTGAACACGCTGCGCCTCGTCGAAGGCTTTCCGGTGCATGCGTTCGTCGAGCGCACAGGGCTTTCGCTGTCCGCCATCGAGCCCGCACTGGTGGAAGCGGAGAAGCGCGGCCTCATCACGCGCAACTTCGAGCGCATTGCGCCCACCGAACTCGGCCAGCGCTTCCTGAACGATCTGCAGGAGTTGTTTTTGAAGGATTCGGCATAGTGAGCGCGCCGACGATGGCGGGCGGCTCGGTAATGCGGCATCGACCGTTCGCGCTTTTCTGGAGCGCGCGGGTGATGTCCTCGGTGGCGTTTCAGATGATGTCGGTTGCAATCGGATGGCAGGTCTATTCGATCACGCATAGCGCATTCGCGCTCGGACTCGTCGGCCTTGCGCAGTTCGTGCCGATGTTCGTGCTGACGCTCGTCGTCGGCCACGTCGCGGATCGTTACGACCGGCGCACGATTGCCTATGTCTGCCAGGGCATCGAGGGCGCCGCGGCGCTCGTGCTGTGTTTCGGCGCGTGGCGCGGCTGGAATCACGTCGGCCCCATTTACGCGATCGCCACCGTCACCGGGGCGGCGCGCGCGTTCGAATCGCCGTCCATGGCGGCGCTCTTGCCGAACCTCGTCGCGCGCAACCAGTTGCAGCACGCGAGCGCCTGGTCGACATCCGCGAACCAGACGGCGCAGATCCTCGGCCCGGCGATGGGCGGCCTGCTCTACGGTTTCGGCGCACTGACGGTCTACGGCGCGGTGACGGTCGCGTTTCTCGTCGCGGCGCTGGCGGTCACGGCAATCCGCATTGATGAAGCCGTGCGCATGCGCGCGCCGCTCTCATTCGAGGCGCTGTTTTCGGGCATTAGATTCATTCGCAGCAAACCGGTGATTCTCGGCGCGTTGTCGCTCGACCTTTTCGCCGTCCTGCTCGGCGGCGCGACCGCGCTGCTGCCGGTGTTCGCGCGCGACATTCTGCATACCGGCCCGTGGGGGCTTGGCATTCTGCGCGCGGCTCCGGCGTTCGGCGCGCTTGCGGGTTCCATCTGGCTCGCGCATTTTCCGCTGCGACAGCGCGCGGGCACGGCGCTGTTTGCGGGCGTGATCGCATTCGGTTTGGCGACTATCGTATTCGGGCTGTCGCGCAACATTTACGTTTCGCTGATTGCACTGGCGGCGCTCGGCGCATCGGATCTGATCAGCGTCGTGGTGCGCATGTCGCTCGTGCAATTGCAGACCCCCGACGAGATGCGCGGACGCGTCGGCGCGATCAGTTCGCTTTTCATCGGCACGTCGAATCAGCTCGGCGAGTTCGAGTCGGGCATGACGGCGGGACTGTTCGGCGCGGTGCCGGCGGTGCTGATTGGCGGCCTGGGGACGATCATCGTCGCGCTTTTGTGGATGCGGCTCTTCCCCGCGCTCAGGGCGACGCGCACGCTCGAAGGCTGACGGTTCGTCGCCGCCGACGAGATGCGCTACAATACGCGCCTTGCTGGAGGTGTGGCCGAGCGGTTTAAGGCACCGGTCTTGAAAACCGGCGAAGGAGTGATCCTTCCGTGAGTTCGAATCTCACCGCCTCCGCCAAAAGCAAACAAAAAAAAGCCTCTTAGGTCTACGACTTATGAGGCTTTTTGCTTTTTGCGATCATCAATTACTGTTACCTCGCTGTCGCCTCCAAAACTCAGACAAACCGCATTGCCATCTCACCCTTCAACAACGTATTGTCGCAAGGCTTCTGTCGCGCGTTCCCCAAATCCGCGCGACGGCAGCGTTCAATGGGTAGGTTGGGTTTGGCCTCGCGACTACGCGGGGCTTTTTTTCGCCGTCACGATCGCTTGATCGCGACCCATCGGCCAATTAGCTTGAACGCAGCAGCGTCCGCTTCATCTAACCGCGCTTGTCGACATAACGCGGAGGCCAGCCAATGAAGCGCGCTCGCATCGTGAGATCCATCGTGGCGCTAGGTGTTTGCTGTATCGGAGCAGCGGCGTACGCGGAACCATTGCCAAATTCGCAATGGCGCGCGACCGAAACCACGCTGTTCGATCTGATCCAGAACGGCTACGGGATAGTCGGCGTGACGAGCGCCGCCGCGCGCAGTTCGGGGCTGCCGGAGGATACGTACACTCTGCAGAAGACCAACAGCGTATATCGCTGCGTCGAAATCCGCGCCGCCGAATTCCCGGCCACGCGGTCTACCCCGCCGCTGCGCTGCGCCGAACTGGTCAAGCCGTACGTCGACTAGCCCGAGCAGCGCGGCCTTAGTCCGCGCCACAGGCGTCTCAGCCTACCGGCGTCTCACCCTCGCCCGGTTGCTTGCCAGGATGATCGTGCGGCGCCTGTTTGCGGCCCTCATCATCGCGCTCCGGCAGCTTGCTTTTTTCGTTGTCGCTATGCTCAACCGGTTGCGCGTCGTCAGGACGTTCAGGGCGATCGGATTCGCTGCTCATGGCTCCCTCCTTGTCAGTTTGTCGTGTCAGACCATGGTGAGCAAATCCCGCACCCGCGCCTTCTTTAGCGGCTGCTATAGTGATATTGTCACCGCGCGTCCCGCGCACTCGCCCTTGCCAATCATGATTGCGAAGCCTGCATCGCCCATTCGGACTGCCGCGGCCTGCCTCGCCATTCTCTCGATGCTCGCAACGGCGGCCTGCACCATCACTCCGCCGCCCAGCGTAGTCCAGGCGCGCGCCGCCGCGCCCGCCGCCACACCCGGCCCGACGCTCGAACAGTACAAGGCGCGCGTCGCGGAGCGGATCTTCGAGCGCAATCAGTCGCTCGTGCTGCGCGGCACGCCCCAGGCAATGCTGCGCTCGTTCGTGCTCGTCGCGTTCACCGTCGATCGGAGCGGGCGGCTCGTGCAATCGTCGGTGTATCGGACGAATGGCGACGATGACGCCGAAGCCACCGCGCTCGCCTCGCTGCGCCGCGCCGCGCCGCTGCCCGCGCCGCCAGCAAAGTTGCTGAACGGCAGCGGCCAGGTCGAACTGTTCGAAGGCTGGATGTTCAACGACAACGGCCAGTTCCAGTTGCAAACGTCGCACTCGCCGCAGGCGTCGAGCATCGACTAACGGCGAGTTGGCGCTCGGCGGGCACGATCGTTATAATTTTTGGCACCCCCTGCCGGCTCCGGTCCGGCGCAGCCTTCGCCACGCGCTCACCCCGCGCGCCGTGCGAAGCGCCCAAGCGTGGCCTCGGCGCGCCATCGCGCCTCATCCCCAAGACGCACAAGAAAAGCGCCCAGCGGCGTGCGCGCGCACATTGCCATCACAAAGCAATACGACAAACGGAGACACCATGTCATCACCCTCGCTTTCCGCCGCCAAGTCCGGCGACGGCGCCCAGAGCACCTCGCGCGTGATTTTTGCGAGCTTTATCGGCACCGCGATCGAGTTCTACGACTTCTACGTGTACGCGACCGCCGCCGCGCTCGTCATCGGCCCGGTGTTCTTTCCGCACGGGTCGCCCGCGGCGCAAGCGCTCTCCGCGTTCGTCACGTTCGGCATCGCGTTTCTCGCGCGGCCGGTCGGCTCGTTCCTGTTCGGGCATTTCGGGGACCGCGTCGGACGCAAATCGACGCTCGTCGCGTCGCTGCTGGTGATGGGCGTCTCCACGACGCTGATCGGCTTCGTTCCCGGCTATGACTCCATCGGCAGTCTCGCGCCGGTGCTGCTGTGCATCCTGCGCTTCGGGCAAGGTATCGGTCTCGGCGGCGAATGGGGCGGCGCGGCGCTGCTCGCCACCGAATACGCGCCGCAAGGCAAGCGGGGCCTCTTCGGGATGTTCCCGCAACTCGGGCCGTCGGTCGGATTTCTGGCTTCGAACGGCCTGTTCTTCGGCCTTGCGCTCTCGCTTTCCGACGAGCAATTCCGTAGCTGGGGCTGGCGCGTGCCGTTCATCGTGAGCTCGGTGCTCGTTGCGCTCGGGCTTTACGTGCGTCTGAAAATCGCCGAGACGCCCGCGTTTCGCGCGGCGCTGGAGCGCGACGAGCGGGTGCGCATGCCTATCGCGACGCTCTTCGGCCGCTATCTCGCGCCGACGCTTCTCGGCGCGCTGGCGATGGTCGTCTGCTACACGCTCTTCTATATTTCGACGGTGTTCTCGCTGTCCTACGGCGTCTCGACGCTGCACTTCTCGCGCGAGAAGTTTCTCGGGCTGCTGTGCTTCGCCGTGATCTTCATGGCAATCGCCACGCCGATTTCGGCAATCGCGAGCGACCGCTTCGGCCGCAGGCCGGTGCTAATCGCCGGCTGCCTTGCGGCGATTCTGTCCGGCTTCGCCATGTCGCCGCTCCTCGGCAGCGGCAACACCGCTTACGTCGCGCTGTTTCTGACCATCGAATTGTTTCTGATGGGCGTCACTTTTGCCCCGATGGGCGCGCTCCTGCCGGAACTCTTCCCGACGAACGTGCGTTACACAGGCGCGGGTGTCGCCTACAACCTGGGCGGGATTCTGGGCGCTTCAGTCGCACCTTACATCGCGCAACTGCTCGCCAATCGCGGCGGACTGGCGTGGGTGGGCGGCTATGTGTCGGCGGCGGCGGCCGTGAGTCTCCTCGCCGTCCTCGCGATGCGCGAAACGCGCGATGTCGCGCTGGAGTGAACGCGGCGCGTGCGGCTGGCCTTACGGCTCGCGCCGGTTGACGGCGTGCGCGGGCACGGGCCGTCCTTCGATGACAGGGAGTCGACGCGGCATCGCGCGGCCAGCGCGCGCCGCCTCGGCTACCTGCGCGGCGCGCGCGGCTTTCATGGACTTGCGATCCGCCCAGAAGCGCGCGAGCCACAGCAGCACGCCGACTGCGAGCGCGTCCGCGA
>Ga0308173_10001601_pt1 | contig 11452 bp, 10 predicted proteins | sample PhyPR1_FD_203716 | JGI IMG/M metagenome (GOLD analysis project Ga0308173, IMG submission 203716) | Soil microbial communities from UC Gill Tract Community Farm, Albany, California, United States - DLSLS.P.R1 | ecosystem: Environmental > Terrestrial > Soil > Agricultural land | place: USA... | reverse complement strand
GCACCCTCGTAGCGCAGGGTGCCGCCGACGCCGGTGCGGGCGGCGGGGTCCAGCCCGAGCGAGCGGGCGAGCCGGTCGGCACGATCCTCGAGGCCCGGCAGCCGGGCGGTCAGTGCGTACGACGCGCCGGTCGCCGGCGCTGGCGCCGCACGGGGCCAGGTGACGAGGCACCGCGGTTCGTCCGGCGGGCTCGTCAGGCGGGTGACGAACGACAGCGTGCCGCGGTGGTCGTCGGGCAGCGCGGTGCCGGGCGGCAGCCCGGACGCCGGGTGCACGGTGATCCGCGCAGTCGCTGGGGAGCGACCGGGCGGGTCCTCCGCGACGCGCGGACCGGCACAGCCGCCCAGCAGGACCACTGCCAGCAGCACCGCCGGCGTCACGAACCTCGGTCGACGTGCCATCCGCTCCCCGGTGCCAGGTCTCAGTCCTGGGCGCTCGACACCTCGAGGTCACCGTCGGCGTACCACCGGCGGATCACCTTCTTGTCGAACTTGCCGACCGACGTCCGCGGCACGGCCTCGATGAACGTCCACGCGTCGGGGAGCTGCCACTTCGCCACCGACTCGGCCAGGAACGCGCGCAGCTCGGCCGGCTTCACCGTGGCGCCCTCGCGGAGCACGACCGAGGCCAGCGGCCGCTCCTGCCACTTCTCGTCGGGGATGCCGACGACGGCGGCCTCCTGCACGTCGGGGTGCGCCATCAGGGCGTTCTCGAGGTCGACCGACGAGATCCACTCGCCGCCGGACTTGATCACGTCCTTGGAGCGGTCGGTGAGCGTGATGTAGCCGAGCTCGTCGAGCTTGCCGACGTCGCCGGTGCGCAGCCAGCCGTCCCGGAACTTCTCCGGGTCGTCGTCCTTGTAGTAGGCACCGGTCACCCAGGCGCCGCGGACCTCGAGCTCCCCGACGGCCGCCCCGTCCCGCGGCAGCGTGTCGCCGGACTCGCCGACGATCCGGCCCTCGACGCCCGGCAGCAGCCGGCCCTGGCCCGCGCGGTAGTGCCACTCCTCCTCGCCCTCGGCGCCGGCCGGCGGACGCGCCACCGACGCGACCGGCGACGTCTCGGTCATCCCCCACGCCTGCACCATGTGGATGCCGTGCCGCTCGCCGAGTGCCTGCTGCAGCGAGACGGGCACCGCGGAGCCGCCGCAGAGCACCAGCCGCAGGTGGTCGGAGAGCTTGATGTCCTCGTGCTGGTCGAGGTGGTTCAGCACGTCGTTCCACACGGTCGGCACCGCACCGGAGACCGTCGGCCGCACCTCGCGCATGAACCGGCACAGCGGCTCGGCCTGCAGCCAGCGGTCCGGCATGGTCAGCGACGCACCGGTCATCACCGCGGCGTAGGCCAGGCCCCAGGAGTTCGCGTGGAACATCGGCACGATCGGCAGCACCCGGTCGGTCCAGTTCAGCCCGCCGGCGACGCCCATGCAGACGGCCATCGAGTGCAGGTACGACGACCGGTGGCTGTAGACGACGCCCTTCGGGTGGCCGGTCGTCCCGGAGGTGTAGCACATGGCGGCGGCGTCGAGCTCGTCCAGCGCGGGCCAGTCGAAGGTGTCGTCCGCGGCGGCCAGCAGCTCGTCGTACAGGTGCACCTGCTTGCCGCTGTCCCGCAGCGCGTCGAGGTCCGCGTCCGCGGCGTCGGGGCCGGCGACCAGGACGTGCTCGACGGTCTCGAAGCTCGGCAGCTGCTTGGCGAGCAGGTCCACGAGCGAGTCGTCGACGATGACGACCTTGTCCTCGGCGTGGTTGGCGATGTAGGTCAGCTGCTCCGGGAAGAGCCGGATGTTCAGGGTGTGCAGCACCGCACCCATCGACGGGATCGCCAGGTAGCCCTCGAGGTGCTCGGTGTTGTTCCACTGGAAGGTGCCGACGCGCTGGTCGTCGGTGATCCCCAGCCCCCGCAGCGCGTTGGCCAGCCGCGCGGCGCGGCGGCCCAGCTCGGCGTAGGTCTGCGCGCGCGACCCGTCGGCGGTGGCGGTGATGACCTGCCCGTCGCCGTTGACCTCCGCCCCGTGCCGCAGGATCGCCTGGATCGTGAGCGGAAAGTCCTGCATGGTGCTGCGCATCGTGCTTACCTCCACGTGTGTCGTCGACCACCTGCAGGCATCCTGCCGACTCCCTCCAAGCCCGTCCAGCAGACGCGGCGGCCGCGCATTCAGGTTGCCTTCACCTGGGTCCTCTTGACTGGGGCGGTACCGGGCCCCGATGCTCCGGACAGCGACCGGAAGGCAGCAGATGACCCTCGTGCAGGGACGGCACGGAGCCGGGCTCGTCGACATCGTGTCCGGCAGCTTCGGCGCCGGCCACGACGCGGCGGCGCGGGAGATCGCCGTCCGCTTCGAGGCGCGGGGGTACACCACCCGGGCCTGGGACGTGGTGGACCTGTTCCCGCTCGGCGTCGGGCGGCTGCTGCGTGGGGTCTACCTCGAGCAGCTCCGGCACGCCCCGGGCACCTGGGGCTCGCTCCTGCGCGGCCTCGAGCCGTCGAGCCGGCGGACCAGGCTGGCCTCGCGGGCGCTCGGCGTGACCGCGCCCGGCCTGCTGCGGATCGCCGCGGACCGGCCGGACGTGGTCGTCTCGACGCACCCCTTCGCGAGCCAGTCCCTGGGCCGGCTGCGGGGCACGGGCCGGATCGACGTACCGGTGGTCACCTACCTCACCGACATGTCGGTGCACCCACTCTGGGTGCACCGCCACGTCGACCTGCACCTGGCCCTGCACGAGGTGCCGGCCGCCCAGGCCCGCGCCCTCGGGGGCCGCGCCGTCGTCGTGGACCCGCTCGTGGGCGGGACGACGTCCCCCCGCTCCGTCGGCTCCGTGGCGGCGCTGCGACGGCGGCTCGGCCTGCCGGTCGGCGGCCGGCTGGCGCTCGTGACCGGCGGCGCGGAGGGCATCGGCTCGCTGGAGCGGGCGGCCACGGACGTGGCCGGCACCGGTCTCGCCCACCCCGTCGTGCTGTGTGCCCGCAACAGCGCGCTGCGGGACCACCTGAACGGCCGGACGGACATGACCGCGCTGGGCTGGCGGGACGACCTGCCCGAGGTGCTCGCGGCGGTCGACGTCGTCGTGCAGAACGCCGGCGGCTTCACGTCGCAGCAGGCCCTGGCGACGGGGGTCCCGCAGGTGAGCTACCGGTGCATCCCGGGGCACGGCGAGACCAACGCGGCCGCGCTGGAGCTGGCCGGGCTGGTGCCGTGGGCGCGCACCCTCGAGGCGCTGCCGGACGCCCTGCACACGGCGCTCGCGCGCCCCGTCGGGCACCCCGAGGTGGGTGGCGGCCGCGACCTGGTCAACATCCTCTTCCCGGAGCGGGCCCGGGTCCCCGCGTGAGCTGGGCCCGGACGCTGGCGGCCGCCGGGCTCGCCGCGCAGTGCGCTCCGGCGCTCACCGCGCTGGCGCCGCTACGGCGGCGCCTGCTGCCCTCCCTGGCCGGCGTCGCGCGGCACCCGCACGTCGCGCTCACCTACGACGACGGGCCGGACACCGCCACCACACCGGCCTTCCTCGACCTGCTGGAGCGTCACGGGGTGACCGCGACGTTCTTCCTGCTGGGGGCCCACGTCGAGCGGCACCGGTCGGTCGTGTGCGACCTGCACGCCCGCGGGCACGAGCTCGCGGTGCACGGCTGGGACCACCGGTGCACCGCGGTGAAGCGACCCGGGGTGCTGGTCGACGAGCTGCGCCGCACCGTCGGTGCGCTCACCGACCTGACCGGTGCGCCGGTGCGGTGGTACCGGCCGCCGTACGGCGTGCTCACCGCCGAGGCGCTGGTGGCCGCGCGTGCCGCCGGGCTGCGGACCGTGCTCTGGTCCGCCTGGGGACGGGACTGGGAGCGGGCGGCGACCCCGGAGTCGGTGGCCCACCGGGTCGCCGCGGCGCTGCGGCCGGGTGGCACCGTGCTCCTGCACGACACCGACCGCACCTCGGCCCCGGGCTCGTGGCGCGCCACGCTGGCCGCGTCGGGCCTGCTGCTCGCGGACTGGGCCGAACGCGGCTACGACGTCGGGCCGCTGCGGGACCACCAGCCGTTCTGAGCCTGGATGCGCTCAGCGACTGTCACCGCCGGGTCACCGGCAGGTGCGTCCGCGGCGCCATCCGGGGCCCGTGTCGCGGCCGGGACAGCCCGGCGAGCTCGACCAGCCGCTGCACGCGGTAGCGGTGCGGACGGTAGGGCTCGAGCAACTCGGCCAGCCCGTCGTCGTCGACCTCCTGGCCGGTCAGGGCCCAGCCGACGTTCTTGGCGATGTGGTAGTCGCCGAAGCTGACCGCGTCGGCGTCCCCGTGCGCGCGGAACCGCACCTCCGCGCTGGTCCACACGCCGATGCCGGGCAGCGACCGCAGCCGCCGGTCCACCTCGTCGTGCGGCAGCCCGACGGTCCGCTCCAGCGAGGGCGCGACCTGGGCCGCCCGCACCACCGCCCGCGACCGGGCCGGGTCGATCTGCATGCGCAGCCACTCCCACGACGGCACCATCCGCACCGTCTCGGCCGACGGCTGCACCCACACCCCTCGCTCCACGCCGGCCCCGGGCCCGCGCTCGCCGAAGCGGTGCACCAGCCGGCGGAAGCCGGCGAAGGCCTCCTGTCCGGTCACCTTCTGCTCGATGATCGCCGGCACCAGCGCCTCCATCACCCGGCCGGTGCGGCAGACCCGCCAGTGCGGCCGCCGCCGGTGCGCGTCGGCGAGCACCGGGTGGGTGGGCGCGAACCCGCTCGGGTCGTCCTGGTCCCCCAGCATCGCCGGGACGCTGTCGAGCGCCCAGGCCGCCCCGTCGCCCCAGGCGTGCGCGTGCACCTCGCCGTGCGCCGGGTGGACGCCCAGCCGCACCGTGGCGGTGCCCTCGGGGGTGCGGATGCCCCGCCAGATGGTGCCGTCCGGGTCGGTGCGGAAGGTCGGGTCGGCGGGACCCTTGCGCAGGATCGCCAAGGTGGTGCCGACCGCGCACGGCCAGTCCGGCCGCCACACCCGCCGCTGCTCCCGCATCACGCGCACAGAGTATGTCGGCGGGGTCGGACACAATGGCGACGTGCTCCTCCACGACCTGGTCACCGCCTCCGCCGCGGTGGGCGCGACGCGCTCCCGCAAGGCGAAGACCGCTGCCCTCGCCGCCGCCCTGGCGGAGGCCGCCCCCGACGAGGTGGTCACCGCCACGTCCTACCTGTCGGGCGTGCTGCGCCAGCGCCGCACCGGCCTGGGCTGGCGAGGCCTGACGTCGCTGCCCGCCCCGTCCGCGGAGAGCACCCTGACCGTGTCGGAGGTGCACGACGCGTTCGAGGAGATGGCGGCGCTGTCCGGCCCCGGCTCGCAGGCCCGCCGCACCGAGCTGGTCGAGGCGCTGTTCGGCCGGGCGACCGCCGAGGAGCAGGCCTACCTGCGCGGGCTGGTCACCGGCGAGCTGCGGCAGGGCGCGCTCGACGGGCTGATGCTGGAGGCGGTGGCGCTCGCCGCGGACGTGCCGGCGGCGGCGGTCCGCCGGGCCTCGATGTTCGCGGGCTCCACGCTGCCGGTCGCGGCCGCCGCGCTCACCGGCGGCGTCGAGGCGCTCGCGCGGTTCGGTCTCGAGCCCGGTCGTCCGGTGCGCCCGATGCTCGCCTCCTCCGCCGACGCGGTCGACGAGGCGATGACCAAGGCGTCCCCGACCGGCGACGAGGTGGCCGTGGACAGCAAGATCGACGGCATCCGCATCCAGGTGCACAAGCACGCCGGCCGGGTGCAGGTCTACACCCGCTCCCTCGACGAGATCACCGACCGGGTGCCGGAGGTCGTCGAGGCCGTCGAGGCGCTCGGGGCCCACACTCTGGTGCTCGACGGCGAGGCGATCGCGCTCACCCCCGAGGGCCGGGCCCGGCCGTTCCAGGAGACCGGGGCGCGCACGGCCAGCCGGCTCGACGTGGCCACGCTGCGGGCGCAGGTCCCGCTCACGTCGTACTTCTTCGACCTGCTGCACGTCGACGGCGAGGACCTCGTCGACGCGCCCGGTCGGGAGCGGTTCGCCCGGCTGGCCGAGGTGCTGCCGCCGGGGCTGGTCGTGCCCCGCACGGTCACCCGCGACCCGGCGCAGGCGCGGGCGCTGTTCGACGCGGTGCTGGCCGACGGTCACGAGGGCGTGGTGGTCAAGTCCCTCGACGCGCCCTACGACGCCGGCCGGCGCGGTGCCGGCTGGGTCAAGGTCAAGCCGCGGCACACGCTCGACCTCGTCGTCCTCGCCGTCGAGTGGGGCAGCGGCCGCCGGCAGGGCTGGCTGTCGAACATCCATCTCGGTGCCCGCGACCCGGAGAGCGGCGGCTTCGTGATGCTCGGCAAGACGTTCAAGGGCATGACCGACGAGATGCTCGCCTGGCAGACCGAGCGGTTCCTGGCGCTGGAGGAGTCCCGGACGTCGTACGCCGTGACCGTGCGTCCCGAGCAGGTGGTGGAGGTCGCGTTCGACGGGATCCAGACCTCCTCCCGCTACCCGGCGGGGATGGCCCTGCGGTTCGCGCGGGTGCTGCGCTACCGCGACGACAAGGGTCCCGACGAGGCCGACACCGTCGAGACGGTGCGGTCGCTGCACGCCCCGTGACGGGTGTACGCCTCGTGCAACCGGGGGTTGCACGCCCGTAGCATGAGGTCATGTCCTCCCAACCCTCGTTCGACCGCAAGCCGGACGGCCGCCGGACCGCGGCGGCGGCGCGGCGCCGGCTGCGCGAGAAGGAGATCCTCGACGCCACCCGTGCGCTGTTCGACGCCCGCGGGGTGCGGGACGCGCAGATCGAGGACATCGCCGCGGCCGTCGGCATCAACCGCGCGATCATCTACCGGCACTTCTCGGGCAAGGAGGAGCTGTTCGCGCTGACCCTGGTCGGCTACCTCGAGCAGCTCGCCGGCCGGCTGCAGGACGCCGACGACGACACCGCGTCCCCCGAGGACCGGCTGCGCGCGATGACCGCGGCGTTCGTCGACTACGGCCTGGAGTACCCCGCCTTCGTCGACTGCGCGCTCGAGCTGATGCGGCACACGGGCCCGGAGCTGCTCGACGAGATCAGCGAGGGCGCGATGTACCGCCTCGGTCGCGGCATCTCCACCTGCCTGGCCATGCTCGCGGCCACCATCCAGGCGGGCGTCGACAACGGGGTGTTCCACACCGACGACGTGCACCTGCTGGCGAACACGCTCTACGCCAGCGGGTTGGGCGGGATGCAGCTCGCCCGCGTCGGGATGCTGGTCAAGCAGGCCGCACCGGGTGTGCCGACCACCGCGAAGCTGCCCGCGGGCCAGGTCAAGGAGCACCTGATCGCGGCGAGCGTGGCGATGGCGGTCGGCGCGCGTTAGGGTCACCGGTCATGGACTGGACCCTGGAGGTCGTGGTGCTCCCGGTGAGCGACCTGAGCCGCTCGATCGCGTTCTACCGCGACCAGGTCGGCTTCGAGCTCGACCACGAGACGCAGAACGAGCACATGCACGTCGCCCAGCTCACCCCGCCCGGCTCGGGCTGCTCGATCGTGATCGGCAACCTGCCCTCGCAGAACCAGATGGAGCCCGGCTCGCTGAAGGGTCTCCAGCTGGTCGTGGCCGACGCCGCCGCGGCCCGCGACGAGCTGCTGGGCCGCGGCGTCGAGGCCGGCGAGATCACCGTCTTCGACGAGCGGGACGGCGGCACGTTCTTCGGGTTCAGCGACCCCGACGGCAACACCTGGGCGGTGCAGCAGCTCACGGTGCGCGGCGAGCGGCCGCTGATCCCGCACGAGGCGCGCGGCCGCTTCGGGGAGGAGTGAGCCTCAGCGCTCCAGGATCGCGGTCACGCCCTGGCCGCCGGCCGCGCAGATCGAGATCACGCCCCTGCCGGACCCCTTCTCGGCCAGCAGCTTGGCCAGCGTCGCGACGATCCGGCCGCCGGTGGCCGCGAACGGGTGGCCCGCCGCCAGCGACGACCCGGCGACGTTGAGCCGGGAGCGGTCGATCTGGCCGAGCGGCGTGTCGAGGCCGAGCCGCTCCTTGCAGAAGATCGGGTCGTCCCAGGCCTTGAGCGTCGCCAGCACCTGCGAGGCGAACGCCTCGTGGATCTCGTAGAAGTCGAAGTCCTGCAGGGAGCGGCCCTCGCGCGCCAGCATCCGCGGCATCGCGTAGGCCGGCGCCATCAGCAGGCCCTCGCCGCCGTGCACGTAGTCGACGGCCGCGGTCTCGTAGGCGGTGAAGTACGCCAGCACGTCCCAGCCGCGCTCCGCGGCGTACTCCTCCGAGCACAGCAGCACCGCCGAGGCCCCGTCGGTGAGCGGCGTGGAGTTGGCCGCGGTCATCGTGGCCGCCTGGCCCGTGCCGAAGACCGGCTTGAGCTTCGCGAGCTTCTCCACCGACGAGTCGGCACGCAGGTTCTGGTCGCGCTCCAGGCCCTGGAACGGCGTGACCAGGTCGTCGAGGAAGCCCCGGTCGTACGCCGCGGCGAGGTTCTTGTGCGACGCCACCGCGAGCTCGTCCTGCTCCTCGCGGCCGATCTGCCACTCGAGCGCGGTCAGCGCCGCGGACTCGCCCATGGACAGGCCGGTGCGGGGCTCGCTGTTCTGCGGGATCGCGGGCGCGAGGTGCTGCGGGCGGATCCTGGTCAGCGCGGCCAGCCGGCCCTGCAGGCTCTTGGCCCGGTTGGCCTCCAGCAGGATTTTGCGCAGCCGCTCGTTCACCGCGATCGGGGCGTCGGAGGTGGTGTCGGTCCCGCCGGCGATGCCGACCTCGATCTGGCCGAGCGCGATCTTGTTGGCGACCTGGATGGTGGCCTGGATGCCGGTGTCGCAGGCCTGCTGGATGTCGTAGGCGGGGGTCTCGGGGGCGAGCCGGGAGCCGAGCACCGCCTCCCGGGTGAGGTTGAAGTCACGCGAGTGCTTGAGGACGGCGCCGGCGACGACCTCGCCGAGCCGCTCGCCCTGGAGGCCGTAGCGGGCGACCAGCCCGTCCACCGCCGCGGTGAGCATGTCCTGGTTGGACGCGGTGGCGTAGACCGTGTTCGAGCGGGCGAACGGGATCCGGTTGCCGCCGACGACGGCGACCCGGCGGGTGGTGCCCTGGCCTAGGGACATGGCGCGTGCTCCTCACGGGATGGACTTATTACTGCCGGGTACAGTCTGGCTCGGACGCCCGGAGATGCAAACGCTCTGAGGCCCACGTCACGAAGTGTGGACCCGGAGTGTCACACCCGGTTACATGTTCCGGTACCCGGCCCGAGAAGGAGCGAACCCGATGAGCGACCGCTACCAGTCCCTGATCCACACCCCGGTCGGACAGCTGCTGGCCAAGAACCTCGGCCTGCCGAACCCGACCCGCCTCGAGCGCTGGACCGAGGGCGCCCCGCTCGTCACCGGCAGCGTCGGGGTCGGCGGCGACGGCCGGCTCGGCAAGGCCCTGGTGACCACGCTCGACGAGCTCGGCATCGCGTCGGTGGAGAACCCGCCCGCCGACCAGCGCTACAAGGGCCTGGTCTTCGACGCCACGGGCATCACCTCCTCCGATGATCTCGTCGAGCTCCAGGCGTTCTTCACCCCGCTGCTGCGCAGCCTCGAGACCTGCCCCCGCGTGGTGGTGCTCGGCACGCCCCCGGAGTCGACGAACTCTGCCGAGGAGCGGGTCGCGCAGCGCGCCCTCGAGGGGTTCACCCGCTCACTCGGCAAGGAGGTCGGCCGCGGCGGCACCGTGCAGCTCGTGTACGTCGCGCCCGCCGCCGACGGTGCGCTCGCCTCGACGCTGGCGTTCCTGCTCTCCCCCAAGTCGGCCTACGTCTCCGGCCAGGTGGTCCGGGTCGGCGCGCACGGCGCGACCGCCGTCGCCGAGGAGGTCGAGGACTGGGCGAGGCCGCTGGCCGGCAAGGTCGCGGTCGTCACCGGCGCGAGCCGCGGCATCGGCGAGCAGATCGCCCGGGTGCTGCACCGCGACGGCGCGCGGGTCCTCGGGGTCGACGTACCGCAGGCGGCGAGCGAGCTGCAGGCGGTCACCGGCGAGCTCGGCGGCGACCACCTGACGCTGGACATCACCACCAAGGACGCGCCGCAGCGGATCGCGAGGTTCGTCAAGGACACGTACGGCGGCGTCGACGTCGTCGTGCACAACGCCGGCATCACCCGCGACAAGCGGCTGATGAACATGAAGCGCGACGGGTTCGCGTCCGTGGTCGCGGTCAACCTGACCGCGCCGGAGCGGATCACCGCCGAGCTGCTGAAGCAGAAGCTGGTCAACGACAACGGCCGGATCGTCGGCGTGGCGTCGATCGCGGGCATCGCCGGCAACGTCGGCCAGACCAACTACGCGGCGTCCAAGGCCGGCGTGATCGGGCTCGTCGACAGCCTCGCCGACGAGCTCGAGCACGGCATCACGATCAACGCCGTGGCGCCCGGCTTCATCGAGACCAAGATGACCGCGGCCGTGCCGTTCGCGACCCGCGAGGTCGGCCGCCGGCTCAACGCCATGTCGCAGGGCGGCCTGCCGATCGACGTGGCCGAGACCATCGCGTGGTACGCCAACCCCGCCTCGACCGCCGTCAACGGCAATGTCGTGCGGGTGTGCGGCCAGATGATGCTGGGCGCCTGATGGCCGCCCCGACCAGCGAGCCGCGCGTCGTCGAGGGCAGCCCCGCGACGCTGCCGCTGATGCTCAAGGCGGCGCTCCCGGTGCTGCCGGGCGTCAACCTCGTCCCGGGCGTGCGCAAGCACGGCGACCGGCTCCCGGACCTGGCGCTGACCCGGCACGACGTGCCCGTCGACCGGGCGCACGTCGCGGCGTACTCCGACGTGTGCGGCTTCCCGCTCAAGGAGACGCTGCCGGTCACCTACCCGCACGTGCTGGCGTTCGGCCTGCACATGGCGATCATGACCGACGGGTCGTTCCCGTTCCCCGCGGTCGGCACCGTGCACCTGGAGAACTCCATCACCCAGCGCCGGCCGATCGCCGCGAGCGAGCGGCTCCAGGTCACCGCGCGGCCCGCAGACCTGCGGCCGCACCCCAAGGGCCGGGTCTTCGACATGCTCACCACCGTGCACTCCGGCGGCGAGCTGGTGTGGGAGGAGACCAGCACGTTCCTGCGGCTGGGCGGCGGCGACCGGGAGGCCCCGGCCAGCGCCCTGGACGGTCTCGAGCAGCCGGCGTCCACCGGCACGTCGTGGCGGGTCCCGGGCGACCTCGGGCGCCGCTACGCGGCGGTGTCCGGCGACCACAACCCGATCCACCTCTACGCGCTGACCGCCAAGGCGTTCGGCTTCCCCCGGCAGATCGCGCACGGCATGTGGAGTAAGGCCCGCTGCCTCGCCGCGCTCGACGGGCGGCTCCCGGACGCGGTGACCACCGAGGTCGCGTTCCGCAAGCCCATCCTGCTGCCGGGCCGGGTGCTGTTCGGCTCGGCGCGCCAGGACGACGGCTACGCGTTCGCGCTGGCGCGGCCGCAGGACGGCAAGCCGCACCTGCTGGGCCGGTTCCGCCCCGCCGAGGCCTGACCT
>Ga0308173_10001598_pt1 | contig 11459 bp, 7 predicted proteins | sample PhyPR1_FD_203716 | JGI IMG/M metagenome (GOLD analysis project Ga0308173, IMG submission 203716) | Soil microbial communities from UC Gill Tract Community Farm, Albany, California, United States - DLSLS.P.R1 | ecosystem: Environmental > Terrestrial > Soil > Agricultural land | place: USA... | reverse complement strand
TGCTATATTGGAAAACCGCCTCGAAGAGGTCTTGGAAAGTAGTGAAAGTGGCGAACTGGACGGCCATGAAAGCGGTCCGGAAAATAATACGTTATTCCTATACGGCGCCGATGCCGAGGCCTTGTTCCATGCCGTGGAACCGGTGCTCCAGGATTACCCTCTTTGCCGGGGTGCAGGTGTGACGATTCGGCAAAATGATCAGGAACGGCGCATCGTCCTTTCCTGAGTTGCCGGCGCATCAGTTCGGGCAGGGCGTTCTGGACGTCGATGCGGTCTCGCTGCCCGAGGGTGTTCAGCTCGACCAACTGGACGCCCGACAGATCCGAGGGCGGTCTGCGCCCGCCTCGAGGGCGAGCGTGGCATACAGATATGAGAGTGCACCACAGTGGTGCACCGGGCCGTATAATGGACATACTGCCCGCATCCAGAAAGTCCGGCGCCAAAAAAGCTGCTGCCTTCGTTCGGCAGAGCGTTACGATGCCAGCAAGGTTGGCGCGCGAAGTCCGGCGCGTTGCAAAAGAGCGGAACATGACGCTGAGCCGGGCTCTGGTTACCCTTGCCGAACGCGGCGTCGAAGCCGAATCGGCGGCGCGCGCCAGGCTGGCAACGGCTTACGAACAGTTCCTCGTCGCCGGCGACCCTGGCAAGAAGAACGAAGCAGGCGAAGAACTGATCCGGGCCATCTTCGGGAGCGGCGCGATTGCCGAAGATCCGATTCGTTAACCTGCCTCGCCCGCTCTGGCAACATATCCTCGAACGAGTTTCCGAAAGGGCTATGGCGCTCGACGACCTCGAACGAGTGCGCGCCTGGGTCGCCGCCGAGCCGTTCGCTCCGGACGGCGAGTGGTACAAAGACTTCGGTTCGTTCATCCTCTGCGGCTCCGGCGAATACCCGAAGATGGTGCTTGCCAGAGGAATGCAGCCGTTCGGAACGGCGCTTTAAAACCAACAGTTCTAGCAAATAATGCGCGTATCGTCGCAGCAGCAGACATAAACGGGGCGAGCCAGTCAGACGTGTGGAAACAGAAATATCGGTCAACTGATTCGGCTGTCCCTCAACCCTACGCAAACTGGCAGGGCTGTGGCGGCTACAGAGAACCAGGGATGCAGGTTTTTTGCGCCGCATCCCGGTCGCTATTCTCGCGTCCAACGATACCATCAACCCGGTGGACACCAGCACCTTTTCCGGCGAGATCATCGGCTGGCTCGCGCGATCCCGGATGGTCGAGGTCTCGTCCGCTTGCCGTGCCACAGCGCGTTTTGTTTGCGCAAATACCAGCACAGTTTATGCTGATCCGCTGATACCGGTCATCAGAAGAATTCGACGCCGCCTGCGACTGCATCGCCCATGATCGATCCAGAATAGGCCGTTTTCGATAACTCCGCACGGCGTTTACGCTTTCACTGCGCTCTCTCGCTCAAGTTCCAGCATTTCGTCAAAGAAACGCGCCCTCCTTTCCAGTCGGCGAACTGTCCGGGGAAGTTGTTCGGAAGCGGCGACATCTGCATGGTAGCCGTATTGTTCATCGAGAACTGTCTTGAGCGCGAACCCCGCCGAATTGTCCGGCTGAGCGCCGTAGGATCAACCGCACGGGCCGGTACAGCAGGTCCCTGTTTGTGTGTGAGCATTGGTTTAGATGCCGATTACTGGGCGCTATTACCGAGCTGCGGATGAAACGCGAAGGCGATCGTGTAATCGGATCGAACTGGCATGCCATTCAGAGTCGCCGGACGAAACCGCCACTGTTTTGCGGCCGAAATTGCGATACCCGCGAGCGAAGAATCTTCGGGCGCGGCATTCTGCAGGACATCAGCAGATATCACGCGCCCTGCGTCATCAATGCCAACTTTGACGGATATTCGCGCGAACTTGCGAATGATTGTTGTCGCCGGCATCATCTGTTCGATCGGCCGCGGTGGCACAAATGCGGCAGCGGCGGATGACGGCCGCGCCGCCGCCGCAGCGGTCGGCGCCGGCGATGTCACACTCGCTCCATTTTCCGAATTATCAGCAGCGGATTGCGCCACTTCGGCTGAACTCTCTCCACCTGCTTTCTCGATGGGCGCGGCTGGGACGATCGGATTGGAACGACGGCCGGCGCGACCACGTTTTTCCGGGCCAGCAGACATCACCCGGACCGATTCCGAGAGGGTTCGCGAATGGTGTCGCCAATCGGAGTTCAGCTCCATCTGAAACTGTATATCCGGTTTTTTGGGGAAATACACGATCTTTCCTGCGTGCAGCTGCTGATTGTCGATTTGCAATCTGCGGACGGAACCGCCATCAGTAATGATGAGCGTGGCGCTTGTCGGTCTGATTAGTTGCGGAGAATTCCGATTCCAGGTGAGGGTCAGCTGGCCGTTAGCAGAGCGATCGACCTGAAGGCCGAGTCCGGCGGTCGTGGTCGGCTGCAGCAGGAACTGAATGCGGGATCGGAGGATCGGCACTGATACGTAAACTACTGCGGCCGCTATGAGGAGCGCGAGAACGGCGGCCGTCGATAGCAGAAGTGTCCGCACGACCGGTTGTTTCCGGGGCTGGAGCGCGGATTGCGGAGCCGGATTCGTCGCGCGCCTTTTTGCATCCTTTTCCGCGGAACTATTTCGGATCGACTCCCGCAGGAAATCTACGATGTAGCGATCTTCTTCCTTTTCGGCCTCCGTTGAGTGGCGTTTTTCAATGTCTGGCGTGATCGCGGCTTCGTCCACGCACGGCACAGGATTTTCAAGCGCCAGAATATCCGGCGCGAAAAACGACACCTCTAGGTCGCTCGCGTGGGCCCGCAACCGGCCATCTTTCCAGAAAAAGAACCCGGCCATGCAAATGCCGAAATCAAAAGGTTTGATGATGAGGAAAACCGAATCACGATAGTGAAACTGTTGCTCAATAACGGACTGATCCTGCGGCGTAAGCTGAAGTCCGTCCCGCAGATGGCTGCGAAAATAACCCAGCAACGAGAGATTCGGCGCGGACGTGCTGTGTTTTATGGCCTGCTCGATATTGCCCGCATCTGTGCCTGTTGTGTTGAACAGCGGGCCACTTGACGAGATGAATGTTACGTTTGTAATCGCGATCGAATCGTCGACCGCGACTGAATCGTCGGAGGTGAGGTTGCCCCAAAGCAGGCCTCCAATCTCCGAAGGCTCGTCTTTATTGACATGATCCAGCGCTTCAGCCGTAAGAGTCTGCAGCACGTCCTGGCGCATCAGAATGTGTCCATCCCGAAACGGATGCTTCCAGCGCGCAAAATCATCCCGTGCGGCAAACGTTCGTTTGCCATTGGCGCCATCCGACCCCATTCAGAGACTCCCGAGGCGCAGTCACCAATAGAATAGAAATAGCTATTCTGCTTGTCAACGAAAGAAAACATGAGGGGAAGTTAGCCGGATATTTCGGGTCTGGAGCCGTGCCGCATAAACGCAGTCGCCGTACCGTTTGCCTCAACAAACAGGCGCAAGCGCGGAGGCCTTTTTCCACTGTTCATCGCATCCGGTTGACAGGTCTTCCAGAGATCGAGGTTGAATTATCCTGGCCGAAATGCCGGTGGAACAAACAGCTTATTGAGCAGTGCTGCCGAGCTGCGGATGGAAGGCGAAAACAATCATGTAATCGGATGGCACGGGCACGCCATTCAGAGTCGCCGGATGAAATCGCCACCGCTTCGCGGCTGAAACGGCAATACCGGCAAGGGAAGGATCTGCGGGTGCCCCATCCTGCAGGGGATCCGCAGATACGACGCGTCCTGCCGCATCAATGCGAGCCTTCACGGATATTCGCGCGAACTCACCGAGGGCCGTGGTTTCCGGCATCATTTCTTCAATCGCCCGTGGCGGTACAAATGAGCTCGAGGGCGATAACGACGGGGAAGCTGGCAGTGTTGCTGCCGTAACCATCGGCACCAGAGGCGCAGGCCGCGGTCGTGATATCGGAACAGAAGATGGTCCAGCACTCCCTACCTGCTGTCTCTCATAAGCGGATAGCGCAGCCTCCGCTGGGTTGGCCGCGTCTGCTGGCTCGGCGGACGCGCCGTTTATGGCTGCTTTAGTGCGATGACTGGCGCGAGCGCGTTTTTCTGCGCCGGGCGACATCACGCGGACAGACTCCGACAGGATTCGCGTATTCTCCGGTGAATCGGAATTCAGCTCCATCTGGAACTGCACATCCGGGTTTTTCGCGAGATACAGGATGCTTCCCGAGTGCAGTTGCTGGTTGTCCATTTGCAATCTGCGGACGGCTTGGCCATCCGTGATAATGAGGGTTGCGCCGCTCGCCTTGATCAATTCCGGAGAATTTCGGTTCCAGGTCACGCTCAGCTGGCCATTGGCCGCGCGATTGACCTGAAGGCCGATACCGGAGGCCGGTCGCGGCTGCAATTCGGACTGAAGACGCGACCGCAAAAACGGTACTGCCACGTAAACCGCTGCACCGCCAATCAGGAGTGCCAGAATCGCCGCCGTCCCTGCGAGGAGCGTCGGCCAGATCGGTTTCTTTTCCGGTGGAGGGGCCGGCTGCGCCGCCGCATTGCCCGGGAGCCTCCTTGCGCTCTTCTCCGCGGGACTGTTACGGATGGATTCCCGCAGGAAGTCCACGATGTAGCGATCTTCTTTCTCTTTTTCCTTCTCTTTTTCCTTATCCGCTTCTGATTCCGCACGCTTTTCGGCTTTGATTCGCACCGTGTCCGTCGGATTGGGCTTCTCAGGCGCAGGCGCAGTGACAGGCGCAGGCGGAGTGAGACCCGTATCCCGAGCAGACGTCAGTTCCACTGGAGCGGCATCATCCGCGGCGTTGTCCTCAGCAACTAGACTTGGCGCGATAAGCGGTACTTCCAGTTCGCTGTTATCGACCTGCAATCGGCCGTCTTTCCAAAAAAAGAACCCGGCCATGCAAATACCGAAATCGAAAGGTCTGATGATAAGGAAAACCGCGTTGGGATCGCGAAGGTGCTGCTGAATAAGCGATTGGTCCTGCGGCGTAAGCTGCAAGCCATCTCGCACATGACTACGGAAATACCCCAGCAAAGAAACATTTGATGCGGGCGCACGGCCTTTAATGGCCTGCTCGATATTGCGCGCATCCGCCGCTGTTGCGTTGAACAGCCGGCCTGTTGACGATATGAGCGTGATTTCCGTAATCGCGATCGAATCATCAGACGTGAGGTTGCCCCAAAGCAGGCCTCCAATCTCGGCAGGCTGGTCTTTATTGACATGATCCAGGCCTTCGGCGGAAAGGGTCTGCAGCACATCCCCGCGCATCAGAATGTGGCCCTTCCGAAAAGGATGCAGCCAGCGCGCAAAATCCTCGCGTGTGGCAGAGACCCTTACTGTGCTGTCAGCGCCATCGGACGTCATGTTGTTTATGCAGGCACTCCCAAGCCCAAAACGCGAATGTTAGATAGAACCCGGCCGGTTGTCAATCGAAATAATATCGGCATTGAAAGGCCATTCCGGAGCACTATTGATATTGCGATTTCAAGTCGTACTGCACATTCCACGCCGAGCTTGTTGCAAAAGAGAGTACTCCGCGATCGATTGAGATTATTTGCGCATGCGATAACAGCACCGGTGTTCATCGGGACATAATGGGCGCGTTGGAGAACCCCCAGCCGCGTACCAGCCCAGCGGATCGGTTGCAGATCCACAGGCCAGACGCGGCACTATGAGGGCAGCGATGCGAGAAGCGCTCGTGATGCTTATTGCTGAGGAGGGCTACCGGCAGCCGGTGCGGATGCCGGACCCGCTGCAGCTGCCCCCGCTGGTTGTTGGCCAGAGCCGAACGACGAAACTCCAGTGGTTGATGTCACGACTAACGGCTTTTCCTGAAGACTTTTGATCAATGTTTCGACGGGAACCGTGGGAGTCGGTGGCGTGACCGGCACAGGACCAGTTGTTTGCTGACCCGGTGCGGCCATTGGCGTCGGCGTATTCGTTGGCAGGAAAGGAACCGGGAAGTTCGGTAACGGAAGCGGCTGACCCGCGGGAATAGGCCGGACAATTTGAGGCGTAACGATTACCATCAACTCCGTATTGCTTCGGTTCTTTGTTTTTGACTGAAAGAACTTCCCCAGGATTGGAACATCGCCGATGAAGGGAATTTTCTCGAATGTTTCGGTTTCCCGATTGTCGAGAAGGCCGCCGATCGCAAAGCTTTGGCCCTCAGCCAATTCAACTTCAGTGTTGACGTTGCGAACAGAAATACCCGGGACGGTGAAGCCGGAGATGGTAACTCCGTTGGCGTAGTCGAGCGCGCTGACTTCAGGAGCTACCTGCAAACGTATCGTTCCGCGCGGAGTAATGGTCGGAATGAAATTCAGCAAAACACCAAAACGCTGGAATTGTATCGTAACTGCAGTTGTTCCTCCGACCGTTCCGCCTTGTACGACAGGGTAGGGAAATTGTCCACCGGCAAGGAAGCTAGCCTGCTTACCGTTCTCAGTGAGTACGTTCGGCTCGGCAAGCAGTTCCAGGATATTTCGTTGCTCGAGAGCTCGGATTGTGGCGCCCAGGTTCAAGTCCGGGCGGAAAAAGAACAGGTTCAGAAAGTCCGAGAATGTGGCCGTAACACCGTTGCTACCGACTCCGGTGCCGCCACTCGAGCTCGCGCCGCTGCTCAATGTCGGAGGCGAGAACTGCTGTGTTGTGATACGCCCTATGGTGTTCGTCGCGCCCGTGCTGAACAGGTTCATCCCAAGGTCAGTGACCAGACTCCGGTCCACACTCGCGAATTTCACTTTCAATAGGATCTGTGCCTCGGGCGGCGGCACGTCGATGTAAAGCAAATTTACTGGCTTGCCAATTGCGCTAGCGATAGCGACGGCGCGATCTGCGCTGGTCAGATCTTTGGCGCTGCCTCGGAGAAAAATTAAATCGTTCTGAACGTCGAAATCGATTTTCTGTCCGGGCAATTCCCGGTTTAGTTCTCTCCGTAAGAGGGCCGCCCTGCTTGTGCCGCCGAACTGGGTCGGCTCTACGGTCACATCGAAGAACAGCTTGCCGCCGCCCTGTTGCCAAATAATGAGACTTGTCTGGCCAGGCGCTCTGCCGTTTACGAGCACTTCTGTCGGACTGACGGCCGTAGCCTCCGCAAAGTCGCCGTAGCCTACCGAAACCCGCTCGATCGGAAGCGCGCTGTTGACGATAACGGACTTCCCCGTCGTCACAACCAATTCGTTCGGTAATTCCGCCTGCTGCTGCGCAGCAGCGGTTTGCGCGCTGAAAAGTGATGCCCAGAAACAAGCGCTCGCGATTAGCGCAGTCGCACATCTAACGTGCCGTTTCAAAAGATAAGTCCTCCAGTCAGGATTAAAGCAGTTCTGGTAAATCACCGCATAACCCCGCCGAGGGAGTAATATGCGGACCTTTACTCGCTATTTCGATTCCGGAAACTTCTCTTCCGTGTGCTTACCGCCGTTGATTACGTGGACCAACAATATGCGCGGAGGAGCAGGTTTCTCAGTCTGAATTTTCTCGACGGCAGCGGGCGCTTTCCTGCGCACCGTTGTCGGCGCAGGTTTTGGAGCGGGAGCGCCATCCGAGAATACACTCGCCATCGCAATGCTTGGCGTGTTCGGCGTGTCTGTATCCAGAGGATTACGCAGGACGAGCTGAATTCGGGTCTGATTGCTGGCCAGGCTGAGAAGCTCAGCCTGCTCAGGGGTTACGAGCAGATTCACAACGGAGACCTGGACCGGCTTGCCCTCGGCGTCTTTTTGGATGTCGTTTCCCGCCGAGAGCACTTCGATATTCTGCAAAAGCGTCCTCACTTTCGGCCCATCAACAGGAGGTGCACCCGGAGCGGTCCCGGACACGAGAACATCAACGCGCATACCGGGCCGAACGAAACCAGCTACGCCGACCACTTCATCGACTCGCACAGCGCATGCCCTCATCCCGGGCTTGATCGTTGCGGCAAGGCCGCCGCCGGAACCCGCCGCTGCGAGCCGCGTGTTCAGGATCGGCTCACCCTGATACAACTCGGACACAACACCGCGGCCAAGAGCATTGTCTTTGGCAGAGAGGGTGCCCTTCGGCGGTACGCCGACCCATTGACCGGTGGTCAGGTCCGCGTTGGCAATGATCGTTCCGATCGGAATGTCGCGCGCCGCCACAAGGATTTTGCTGGTCACTGGCTGAGATGAAGCAGCACGCATTTGTGCGCCAGCTATTCGGTAAACCGCATAGCTGGATATCAATGCCACGACGAAAGCAAGCGCGAGAATTGTCGAAAGTCTTCTGTTCATTTGTAAGGCCCTTCCCCCAGCGCAACAAGTGCTGCGAATCCGAAGGGTGCAATCGGATGGCCAGCATAGCGGCGATCGGCGGCCGATAAATGATTCCGTTACAGGCCAAAGCACCGGCGGGTGTCAATAGCCGTATACACGCCCCTCCATAACGTATAGGCGTGTAGACTACGGCCGTTTTATCCGCCGGTGAATTCGCTGCTGCGCATGGCGGATATTCGGCCACTCCCTTGCAGCCAGGGGCGCCTGTGTCGACGAGTTTTCAAAACAGCGCACGAGAATCCATGAATTTTTGCGGTTCGGCCGATATTCAATGGGTGTACTCGATCGCATTGCGAAACACTCGATCGCCGCGCAGGCGATTACGCGGTTTCGGCGCGTCCGTGGTTCTACACTGCGTTGCGGTTGCCGGAATGTGGTCGCTGGATGTACCGGTCGGACCTGCCGTGACTGGTCACGGGCCGTACTCGGTCCGGCTGCTCCAGTTGCAAACGCCGGCCGAATACCGGCGGCATTCACAAGCCCGCTCATCGCTCACACCGGAACTTCGATCCCATATAACGGGGCAGCACGTAACGCCGCAGCGGCGCGCAGCCGAGGCTGCGACAACACAGGCCGCAGCTCCCGCGGAATCGATGACCGGCCCGGAGCCGCTTGCGGAACGCCGCCCGTTTATCTTACCTCCGGATCTGGTTGTGAAGCCGGTGAAGCAGACGCTCATCCAGCCAGACGTTCCACCGGATCTCACGCTGGCGCATGAGATTCCGCTTCCGGCTGCAATCGTGTGGACCGATGCGAAATTGCCGCCGATGAGAAAGCGCTTTATCGCGCCCCCCGCAACAGTCACATCGGTGAAAACTGTCCAAAGCGCGCCTGAAAATGCCCCGATCATTACCTCGATCCGGGAACCCCATCCGGGCGCATCGAGCCTAGCCGGTATAGTTCCGGCCGCACTTCCGAAATGGCAGAAAACGTTCGTAGGACCGCCTTCGCGCGGCCGGCAGGAAGCAACCAGACAAGTTTCCGAGATCGGCGTGCCCGATACGGGCGCATTAAGCGGCGGCAATCTGATTTCGCTCCCGGCAGACCCGGTGGTTTCAGGGACTGTTGCGCTTCCTCCGGCCAATCAGATTGCCAGATCGGATGTGGGGACGGCCGGTTCACCGAATGGCCGCTTGGGCGGGATCGGCAGCGGCGGGAACAAACAGCAGGCCAGTGGCGGCATGCAGCAGCAGACAGCGGCGGGTTCCGCCGATTCAGGATCCGGGGCAGCGGCAAAGGCCGTAGGGAGTTCCGGCACGACTGTGGGGACTGCCACGATGGCTTCGGCGGCGCCAGGAAACGGACCGAACGGCGTTTGGACGGCGAGCGGATCGGCAGCCGAGCCGAAGCCTATCCAGATTCCGGGGTTGCGCCGTATCGAGCTACCGAAAAATGGCAACTTTGGCGCTGTGATCAGCGGCTCAGCCGCCGCGGGATCGTACCCGGAGAGTGCGGGCGCGCTCAGCGGGAAGATCATCTATACGGTTTATATCAAGGTAGGCCTGCGCAAGAGCTGGATTTTGCAATATTGCCTGCCAAAGGGTGAGGATAAGCAGCCGGGAGCCGGCCGCAGCAGTGTTGCCGTGGGGGCACCATGGCCATTTCTGATGATGCGTCCAGATCAGTGGACCGCGTCCGGTCCCGATTACATGATTCTGCACGGAACGATTACCTCCGCGGGGCGTTTTGATCAACTCGCGGTTATATTTCCGGGGGATTTCGCGGAAAGGGACATGATTGTGAACTCGCTGAAGCTGTGGGAGTTTCGCCCGGCGTCGCGCGATGGGGCGGCTGTAGCGGTCGAGGTTCTGCTTATTATTCCGCGACAGCCGGATTGAGCGGCGAAGGCGGGATGATTATGATCGTGTTTTCGTCGACCGGAGCATTCGGATGGCCGTAATGGTCGAGCGACTCGCTGTGCAGTCGGCGGTAAACAGACCGGGTCCAGCGCGGACCGCGGAGAATCATCTGCTGAGGACATTGGGATTTTGGGATTCGACCGACTGCAAAGAGTTTCTGAGAAGTTGATCGGCTTGGCGGCTCCATCGGCTTTGGCTTTTTGCGATCTCCCGAATCTTCGATACGGGCGACGTTCAACAATAAGGCAGCCAAGCGGTATGTGACGGCATGCCCGATGATTCGACTTTGCCTTTCGGGTGTACGGCCCAGTGGATTTGGCGGCGTTGGCGCGATCGGCGGTGATACGTTCTTCGGGAACAAGGCTACGTGAATCCGTGAATCGGACGTTAGATAGCTCGCGTCATACGTATCATGGAGTGGAGGCGGAATTGCGTCCAAATTTTAGCGATACGAAATGGGATGTCGAGAGATGTCCAAGATTTACTGGAAGCTCTTCGGAGTTTGCCGACGCAAAGAACGATTAAATCGGTGGCTGGGTTTTCGGCGGCGCAAAACCGCCGTATGACGCGCCAAGCGCTATTTCACGAGCGCAACCTGGCGCACCGTGAAGCACGCCAATGTGCTCAGATTCATCGTGACGCCGGCGGTTCCGCCGATTGAAAGGACGTCGGCGATGATTTCTCCCTGCAGCTTCGTGGTACTGCCCGAGTTGCCTTGCAGGTCCAGTTCCTGATACGTTGCGTCGGCGTTAATACCGGCCACGGTGTGAGTCAGGTATACGGTGCCCCTCAGGCTCAGCCCCCCACCGCCGTTTACCAGATGTTGGAGTTTCGTTGCGGTACTTCGGTCCTGAAAAAACAGCGTACCGTAGTAACTCGCGCTCGCTGTCCCGGCGGCGCACTGCGCGGACGTGAGAACTCCACCATTGGCTCCGATGAAGCAATTTCCGCCGAGTGGATTTCCACCGCTATCCGTTCCGCATGCAGTCGCATCGGGGAAGTTGTGGTTGTTGATTTGCCCCGAGTTCGACGCGATTGAAATGTAGTCTTTGTTGCTCTGAACGGGTGCCTGGGGACTGTTGTAAACGAGCATTCCGCTGGTCCAGCTTGTGTGGGCCGGATCGCCGGCCGGCGTTGGGTCGGAGCTGTACGTCACTGAAGTTGCCATGCGTGCGATCGTGTTCGCCGCGAGCTGAAACCCCTTGTGATTTATGTAATAAATGCCGGGACGGAATATCGCGAATACGCCGCTCAGGTTGATGCCGTTCGCATAATAACCGGGCGAATACATCGTACAGTTGGTCTGCGACGTCAGGGTGGT
>Ga0308173_10001597_pt1 | contig 11461 bp, 6 predicted proteins | sample PhyPR1_FD_203716 | JGI IMG/M metagenome (GOLD analysis project Ga0308173, IMG submission 203716) | Soil microbial communities from UC Gill Tract Community Farm, Albany, California, United States - DLSLS.P.R1 | ecosystem: Environmental > Terrestrial > Soil > Agricultural land | place: USA... | reverse complement strand
ACAGCGATAAAGTTCCCGACATAACAAGAAGAGATAACAGCGGGTAGGTTGAATAACATTCGGTCTGCTGAGCCAAAAGTCAGAGGCAATTCCCAAAGTTACAGCGACAGCGAACCCAACATAAAAAGAAAAGATAACAGCGAGGGGGTGGGGAGGCCGTCAGAACCGCTGAGCGGATGAGGGATTTCAGGACGAGCGACAGGGATGTCGCGAAGAGGCGGGTTCGCGCCATGGATGGCGCGTCCCGCTGGTCCGTGAGAAATCCTGAAGTAGTGAAGGAACCGCGAAGCGGCGGTGAAGCAGGCCGGAGCCCTGGGTCAAGGGGGCGCGGCGACTGGCACCCCCTTGTCGGTCGCCTGCAGAGGCGAATCTGAAACTGCCTGGCTTACCAGGCGAACGAAACCTTCTCATAGCCCGTTCGCGCAGCGAACAATCCCAGCCCCGTTCGCGCAGCGAACAACCCCCTTAAGCTTCAGCGCTACCCTATGGTCATCAGGCTCGCATTACCGCCTGCCGCAGCGGTATTCACACTCAGCGAACGCTCAATCAGCAGACGTTCCAGCAGCAGATTGGTCTCGCCGCGGGCAAAGCCCTGCACCGACACAATCGCACCTTCACGTGCGGCAATCTGTTCACACAGGGTACGCAGCTGATCGGCATCGCCGTGATAGATCACCGCATCAAACTCTGCTGCTAACGGGTCACGCGCCAGCGTGATGCGCGCTTTCACTGCATCCGGCAGCGAGGCCAGCAGGGCGCGATGCAGCTCATCATCCTGCCACAATGCTTTACTGCCGACGCTGGTCACCGCGGCCAGCTGGATTAACGCATCCTGCTCGTTATCAGCCAGACAGAGCACCTGATCACGCGGCAACAGCGAGAAGGTATTGCGCTCGCCTGTCGGGCCAGGCAGCAGACGGACCACGCCCGCCTGGGCCAGATCGCCATAGTGCTGGCAGAGTTCAGCCAGTTCAGGCTTATCCTTAGCCCAGTTGCTGAGTGCCAGATGCGGGGCCAGCAGTGACTGACGCAGCGTGCTGTCCGCCGGGCGTTCTGCATCCTGACGATCAAAAGTCAGACGCAGCGCACTATCCGGACGATGCGCCAGCAAGCGGTAAAGATAGAGCGGACCGCCCGCTTTCGGACCGGTACCGGATAAGCCCTCGCCACCAAACGGCTGTACGCCGACCACCGCGCCCACCATATTGCGGTTGACGTAGAGATTGCCCACTCGGGCGTTCGCCGTGACCTGTGCAATCGTTTCGTCGATGCGGGTATGTACGCCCAGCGTCAGGCCATAGCCGGATGCATTGATCTGCTCAACCAGCTGCGGCAGGTTATTACGGGTGAAACGCACCACGTGCAGCACCGGGCCAAAAATCTCTTTATCCAGATCGCTGACCTGGCCCAGCTCAATCAGTGTCGGTTTAACAAAGGTACCGCTATTCCACTCTTTGCTGTCCTGCGGGTTTTCCTGCACCGCCTGATAGACCGTGAAGCCTTTATTACGCATCGCCTGAATATGGCGATCGATATTGGCTTTCGCTTCGGCATCAATGACCGGACCGATGTCGGTCGAGAAGCGTTCCGGATTGCCCATGCGGCACTCCGCCATCGCGCCGCGCAGCATCTTCAGGGTATGGTCGGCGACATCTTCCTGAATGCAGAGCAGGCGCAGGGCAGAACAGCGCTGTCCGGCACTGTCGAAGGCAGAGGCGACGATATCGATCACCACCTGCTCAGTCAGCGCGGAAGAGTCGACGATCATCGCATTCATCCCGCCGGTCTCAGCAATCAACGGCACAGGACGACCGTGCTGGTCAAGGCGACCCGCCAGATTACGCTGCAGCAGTGTCGCCACCGCAGTAGAACCGGTAAACATCACGCCACGCACCCGAACGTCACCGGTCAGCTGTGCACCGACGGTTTCACCCTGACCAGGCAGCAGTTGCAGCACGCCTGGCGGCACACCCGCATCCAGCAGGATCTGAACCGCCTGTGCGGCAATCAGCGGTGTCTGCTCGGCCGGTTTGGCCAGCACGCTGTTGCCCGCTGCCAGTGCAGCCGCAATCTGACCGGTAAAGATCGCCAGCGGGAAGTTCCATGGACTGATGCAGACCACCGGGCCCAGCGGACGATGGGTTTCGTTGTCGAAATCGTCACGCACCATTCCGGCGTAGTAATAGAGGAAATCAACCGCTTCGCGCACTTCCGCGATGGCGTTGTTGTAGGTTTTGCCCGCTTCACGCACCAGGATGCCAAGCAGCTGCTGCATCTGGCCTTCCATGATCTGTGCGGCGCGTTCCAGAATGGCGGCACGCTCCTGCGGTGGTGTGGCAAACCAGATTGGCCCGCTGTTCACCGCGGCATCCAGCGCCACAGAAACTTCCTGCTCTGTGGCTTCACGGACCTGACCTACACGGTCGCCAGGCGCTGCCGGGTTCAGAATGTCGCGCAACTCGCCAGCATCCGCTTCACCGTCGATCATCGGCTCGGCCAGGCAGGGCTGTGCGGCGCTGCTCAGCAGGGCGCTGGAGAGTGAGGCAAGACGGTGTTCGTTGGCCATATCCAGACCCGCAGAGTTAACACGGTTATCGCCATACAGATCGCGCGGCAGGGGGATTTTCGGATGTGGCAGACCAATGGCGCCTTCGCTGGCTCCCAGCTTCTCCACCGCGCTCACCGGATCGGCCACCAGTTCATCAATCGGCAGCGAGGTATCGGCAATACGGTTAACAAAGGAGGTGTTGGCCCCGTTTTCTAACAGGCGGCGCACCAGATAGGCCAGCAGGGTTTCATGGGTACCGACCGGCGCATAGATACGGCAGGGACGGTTAAGCTTGCCGTCCGCCACTTTGCCGACCACCTGCTCATAGAGCGGTTCGCCCATGCCGTGCAGGCACTGGAACTCATACTGACCGGGATAGTAGTTGTTGCCCGCCAGCTGATAAATCGCCGCCAGGGTGTGGGCATTATGGGTAGCGAACTGCGGATAGATCAGGCTTGGCACGGCCAGCAGTTTGCGGGCGCAGGCCAGGTAAGAGATATCGGTGTAAACCTTGCGGGTGTAGACCGGATAGCCTTCCAGGCCTTCCATCTGGGCGCGCTTGATTTCGCTGTCCCAGTACGCGCCTTTCACCAGACGAATCATCAGGCGACGGCGGCTGCGCTGCGCCAGATCGATCAGCTCATCAATCACAAACGGACAGCGTTTCATGTAGGCCTGAATAACGAAACCGATGCCGTTCCAGCCTTCCAGCTCTGGCTCGAAACAGAGTTTCTCCAGTAAATCCAGCGACAGTTCCAGCCGGTCCGCCTCTTCTGCATCGATGTTGATGCCGATGTCATAGGAGCGGGCCAGCAGCGTCAGCGATTTCAGAATAGGGTAGAGCTCTTCCATCACGCGCTCATACTGCGCACGGCTGTAGCGGGGATGCAGTGCTGAGAGCTTGATAGAGATGCCGGGACCTTCATAGATGCCGCGACCATTCGACGCTTTACCAATGGCATGGATCGCCTGCTGATAAGAGAGCAGATAGGCTTTGGCATCGCCTGCCGTCAGGGCCGCTTCGCCCAGCATGTCATAGGAGTAGCGGAAGCCTTTCTCTTCCAGCTTGCGGGCGTTAGCCAGCGCTTCGGCAATGGTTTCACCGGTGACGAACTGCTCGCCCATCAGGCGCATCGCCATATCCACGCCTTTGCGGATCAGCGGCTCGCCACCCTTACCGATAATGCGGTTAAGCGAGCTTGAGAGATTCGACTCGTTGTGGGTCGAGACCAGACGGCCGGTGAACAGCAGGCCCCAGGTCGCCGCGTTGACAAACAGGGACGGGCTGCGTCCCAGATGTGACTGCCAGTTGCCGTTGCTGATCTTGTCGCGGATCAGCGCATCGCGCGTTGGCTTATCGGGAATACGCAGTAGCGCTTCCGCCAGACACATCAGCGCCACACCTTCATGGGAGGAGAGAGAGAACTCCTGCAGCAGGCTCTGCACCATGCCAGCGCGTCCGGTTGCCCCTTTCTGGTGCCGAAGCTTGTCGGCGAGCTGGTAAGCCAGCTGATGGGTTTTCTCTGCCAGCGCCGCCGGTAAACGTGCCTGTTCCAGCATCATTGGCACCGCATCAGTCTCCGGACGACGCCATGCGGCGGTCACCGCTGAACGGGTCACTGACTGAGGTAAAATCTGCTCTGCGAAATCAAGGAACGGCTGGTGCGTCTCCTCTGGCTGGGTGTCGTCGGACTCCGCGGCCGCCTGGGCAGAAAGCGGGATCTCCGGCACGGTATCGCCGGTTTCCAGCTGGCCCAGGTAGTTAAAGATCGCCTGTTTAATCAGCCAGTGTGGCGTGCGATCGATGCGCTGCGCAGCCAGTTTGATGCGCTCGCGTGTCGCGTCATCCAGTTTTACACCCATGGTGGTTGTAGCCATGACTCCAGAGCTCCTTGATAGTGGTTCGATACGGCGTTGGCTGCACTATCACTTAAGTTGCAACTTTGTGCAACCGTGTTAAATGTGAGCCAGTTAACACCCTTTTAACGTCGACGATTGTTAAATCCCGCAATGCGGCACGGATATTGCTGCAAGATCCTCGCCAGTCTGGCGGACCCGATGAAAAGCGGGTTTCAGGCAGGTAATACGATGGTGCAACCGGATAACTGTGAGCGAGTGCAACCTATGAGCACGTTTTCACAAACGGTTAGTGAAATCACTGTGACGCCTGTGTTAAATCCATTGTGCGCACAACGCCTTTCCGGCAGGATACCGCGCCGCTGGGAAATGAGTGACGCCCTGACGAAGAAAATCGGCCCGCTTTGCCCCGTTCCGGCAGGCGGGTAGCTGGCGATTTCTCTGGGATATCAAATAATAAGTGGAGAGACAGATGAGTGTAAGTACACCAATGCTGGTGACCTTTTTGGTTTATATTCTTGGGATGGTATTAATCGGGTTTGTGGCTTATCGCTCAACCAAAAACTTTGATGATTACATCCTCGGTGGCCGCAGTCTGGGTAGCGTGGTCACGGCACTCTCTGCCGGTGCATCCGATATGAGCGGCTGGCTGCTGATGGGCTTACCGGGTGCGATCTTCATCTCCGGTATCTCTGAAAGCTGGATTGCGATTGGCCTGACGATCGGTGCCTGGCTGAACTGGAAAATCGTGGCCGGTCGCCTGCGGGTTCAGACTGAACATCACAACAACGCCCTGACGCTGCCGGACTTCTTTACCAGCCGCTTTGAGGACCACAGTAAAATCCTGCGCGTGATCTCCGCCATTGTGATCCTGGTGTTCTTCACCATCTATTGCGCCTCAGGCGTGGTAGCCGGTGCGCGTCTGTTTGAAAGCACCTTTGGTATGAGTTACCAGACCGCTCTGTGGGCGGGTGCAGCGGCAACCATTCTCTATACGCTGGTGGGCGGTTTCCTGGCGGTGAGCTGGACCGATACCGTTCAGGCGAGCCTGATGATTTTTGCGCTGATCCTGACGCCGGTGTTTGTGATTATCGCGGTCGGCGGCTGGTCTGATTCGCTGGCGGTGATTGAAGCGAAGAGCCTGGAAAACCTCGACATGCTGAAGGGACTGAACTTCGTCGCGGTGATCTCGTTACTCGGCTGGGGTCTGGGCTACTTCGGGCAGCCCCATATTCTGGCGCGCTTTATGGCGGCAGATTCGCATCGTTCAATCCGTACCGCTCGCCGTATCGGTATGACCTGGATGGTGCTCTGTCTGGCCGGTGCCGTGGCGGTGGGCTTCTTCGGTATCGCCTACTTCCAGAACAACCCAACGCTGGCGGTTGGCGTTAACGCCAATGCGGAGCGGGTCTTTATTGAGCTGGCGCGTATCCTGTTCAACCCATGGATTGCCGGTATTCTGCTGTCAGCGATCCTGGCAGCCGTGATGTCAACGCTGAGCTGTCAGCTGCTGGTCTGCTCCAGTGCCCTGACCGAAGATCTCTACAAAGGCTTACTGCGTAAAAATGCCAGCCAGAAAGAGCTGGTATGGGTAGGGCGTCTGATGGTGCTGCTGGTGGCGCTGATTGCGATCGCGCTGGCGGCTAACCCGGAAAACCGCGTGCTGGGCCTGGTGAGCTACGCCTGGGCGGGCTTCGGTGCGGCGTTTGGTCCGGTGGTACTGTTTGGTGTCTGCTGGAAGCGGATGAACCGCAACGGTGCGCTGGCGGGCATGATCGTCGGTGCGCTGACCGTGCTGGTGTGGAAACAGTATGGCTGGCTGGGACTGTATGAAATCATCCCGGGCTTCATTTTCGCCAGCATCGCCATTGTAGTGTTCACGCTGATGGGCCGTGAGCCATCAGCAGAAGCGCAGCAGCGCTTTGCCGCTGCAGAGGCGGAGTTCCAGACAAAATAAGCGAGGCGTTAATCGCCTGGCCCGTCCCGAAAGGGGCGGGCTTTTTTGTTACAAAGATAAACCACTCAAAGATGAAATTATCTCCACCGGCAACTTGTTTTTTTCTCAGCGATAATGATAATCGGTATCGTTTACACTTTACCTTATTTTACTGTTTATTGACGCTGCTTAACATTCAAGAGGTTGGCGATGTTTGTTCCTTTTCTCATCATGCTGCGCGAAGGGCTTGAAGCCGCGCTGATAGTCAGCCTGATAGCCAGCTATCTCAAACGCACCCAGCGCACCCAATGGTTTCCCGCGATGTGGGCTGGCGTGTTTATTGCCGCCGGGCTCTGTCTGGGCCTGGGTCTGTTCATCAATGCCACCACCGGTGAGTTCCCGCAGAAAGAGCAGGAGCTGTTTGAGGGCATCGTGGCGCTGATTGCGGTGGTGATCCTCACCTCAATGGTTTTCTGGATGCGCAAAGTCGCCCGCAACATCAGGGTCGAGCTTGAACAGGCGGTCGATCAGGCGCTGCAACGCTCAGGTCGTGGCGGTCTGGCACTGGTGCTGATGGTGTTTCTTGCCGTGGCGCGCGAAGGGCTGGAGTCGGTGTTCTTCCTGCTGGCGGCGTTTACCCAGGATGTCGGTTATGCGCCGCCGATTGGCGCGGTGCTGGGTCTGGCAACCGCGGTCGTGCTGGGCATGCTGCTCTACTGGGGCGGTATCCGTCTTAACATGGCCCATTTCTTCCGCTGGACCAGCGTATTCATCCTGTTTGTCGCCGCGGGTCTGGCAGCGGGTGCCATCCGGGCCTTCCACGAAGCGGGTTTATGGAATCGCTTTCAGGATGTCGCCTTCGATCTCAGCAATACCTTATCGACCCATTCGCTGTTCGGCACCCTGCTGGAAGGGGTGCTGGGTTATCAGGAGTCCCCAAGCGTCAGTGAAGTGACCGTTTACTTCGCTTACCTGATTCCGGCGCTGATTCTGTTCTTTATGCCTGCGCGTTCTGCTGCGTCGGCCACTGTGTAATTTGACATTAAACGGGCGCATCTTACGCCTGCAACATGATAGGGAAAGAGAGATGACAATGCGTTTCCGCCGCAAGGCACTGCTGCTTCCTCTGCTGGCAATCTCCGCAACGGCGGCCGCGGCGGTTCCTCAGGTTACCGTAAGCGTCACCGACAAGCAGTGCGAGCCGATGAGCTTAACGGTCAAGGCCGGTAAGACCCAGTTCCTGATTAAAAACAACAGCCAGAAAGCGCTGGAGTGGGAGATCCTCAAAGGCGTGATGGTGGTTGAAGAGCGTGAGAATATCGCGCCGGGCTTCAGTCAGAAACTGACCGCCAATCTGGAGGCGGGCGAATATGAGATGACCTGTGGGCTGCTGAGCAATCCAAAAGGCAAGCTGATTGTGCAAGCCGGTGAGGGTGCGGCAAAAAGTGGCACCTCAGCACGTATGCAGCTGGAAGGCCCGATCACCGAATACAAAGCCTATGTGACCGATCAGGTGAAACAGCTGGTGAGCAACACCCAGGCCTTTACTGACGCCGTTAAAGCGGGTGACGTTGAAAAAGCCAAAGCGCTGTTTGCTCCGACCCGTCAGTATTATGAGCGCATTGAGCCGATTGCTGAGCTCTTCTCCGATCTCGACGGCAGCATTGACGCCCGTGAAGATGACTATGAGAAAAAAGCGGCCGATCCTAAGTTCACCGGTTTCCACCGTCTGGAGAAAGCGCTGTTTGCTGATAACAGCACGAAAGGCATGGCGGACTACGCTGAGCAGCTGAATAAAGATGTGAAAGATTTGCAGGTGCGCATCAGCGAACTGGCCTTCCCGCCAGCCAAAGTGGTCGGCGGCGCAGCAGGCCTGATTGAAGAGGTCGCTTCCAGCAAAATTTCCGGTGAAGAAGATCGCTACAGCCGGACTGACCTGTGGGACTTCCAGGCGAACATTGATGGCGCGCAGAAAATTGTCGATCTGCTGCGACCCATGGTAAGCAAAGCGAACCCGCAGTTGCTGGCTAAAGTTGACGCCAACTTCAAAAAAGTGGATGCGATCCTGAGTAAGTACCGCACCCAAACCGGTTTTGAATCCTATGAGAAACTGACCAGCGCCGACCGTAACGCGCTGAAAGGACCGATCACCGCACTGGCGGAAGATCTTTCATTACTTCGTGGCACCCTGGGTCTGGATTAATCATGAGTCGCAAGGAAGATGACGCGCAGCCTGCGCGTCGTCGGTTACTAAAAGGGCTGGGGCTGCTGGGTGGCGCGGCAGCGCTGGGCGGCGGCTGTCCGTTCCATGCAGCCGCCGCCGACAGCTTTTCGCCGGGTACGGTTACGCCGCAGGCCCGACAGCAGATGCAGCCGTTTTATGGTCAGCATCAGGCAGGTATCACGACGCCACAGCAGGCATCGATGATGCTGGTGGCGTTTGATCTGCTCAGCAGCGATAAAACGGAGCTGGTGCGTCTGTTCCGGTTGCTGACCCAGCGTATTGCCTTTCTGACCACAGGCGGTCCGGCACCGGTAGTCACCAATCCGCAGTTGCCGCCAATGGATTCCGGCATTCTTGGGGCGACTATCGCGCCTGATAATCTGACGATTACCGTGTCGGTCGGCAACTCACTGTTTGACGAACGCTTTGGTCTGGCGCCGCACAAACCGAAAAAACTGCAGCCGATGACTCGCTTTCCCAATGATTCGCTGGATGCCAGTCAGTGTCATGGCGATCTGCTGTTGCAGCTCTGTGCCAACACTCAGGATACGGTGATTCATGCCCTGCGGGATATCATCAAGCATACGCCTGACCTGCTTGGCGTACGCTGGCGGCGTGAAGGCTTTATCTCCGATCACGCCGCGCGCAGTCAGGGGCAGGAGACCCCGACCAACCTGCTGGGTTTCAAAGATGGCACCGCCAATCCGGATACCCACAACCCTGCTCTGATGAATCAACTGCTGTGGGTGACCGACGATCAGGACGAACCGGTCTGGGCGCGCAATGGCAGCTATCAGGCTGTACGGTTAATCCGCTTTCACGTCGAAATGTGGGATCGCACGCCGCTGGGCGAGCAACAGACTATCTTTGGTCGCGAGAAATTAAGTGGCGCGCCGCTGGGGATGCAGCATGAGCGCGACGTTCCGGATTACGCCCGTGATCCGGACGGCGAAGTGATTGCGCTGGATGCGCACATTCGTCTTGCCAATCCCCGCACGCCAGAGACGGCAAGCAGCCTGATGCTGCGGCGCGGCTACAGTTACTCCGCGGGTATCTCTGCATCGGGACAGCTGGAGATGGGGTTACTATTCGTCTGCTATCAGCACGATCTGGAACGCGGCTTTCTTACGGTGCAGCGGCGCCTGAATGGCGAAGCGCTGGAAGAATATATCCGGCCTTTTGGCGGCGGTTACTTTTTTGTTTTGCCCGGTGTACCAGACGCCAGCCATTATTTAGCGCAGCCGTTGCTGGAAGCCTGATTAAAATTCAACCACTGTGGGCGTACCTGTTCTGGTCGCCCACGTTTTACGGTTTTCGTGCTTTGCTGACTGAGGTTAAACTGAGTTTTAGCGGTTGTCTGGCATATATAAAATAAGCTAATACACTGTAATTAAAAGATTTTACATTTTGCCTTAAAAGAAATACATACACGTGATTAGCAATTCTTTTGCCAGCAGGTAAAATTACTATTGCAAAGGCCCAACAAAATGGTGCACTTTATTAAACAGGCGTAATCGGATGTGTTGATGTATCACACTGGAGTTCGCGCATGGGTCGAGTCTTTAATGGAAAGTCACTGTCAGTAAATAGATTGCGCCTGACCGCGAGGGCAATTCTGCCTCGTTATTTCTTCCTTCCTTCAACCATCTCTTTTGTCTTATCGCATCCTGTTTTATCCGGTGTTCAGCTACGCTATTGCGCTGCTGCATACCCACTATCCTGTCCTGTCATGGCTCAAAAGGAAGCCAACTGAAACCTCTAAAGCGTTCACGTTATCGCAACGGGCCACCGGCCTGACGCAGGAAATGAAACCAACTGAAAGGTGCCACTATGGGAAGACAGAAAGCAGTGATCAAAGCGCGTCGTGAAGCAAGAAGAGTGCTTCGTAGTGACTCAAGAAGTCATCGTCAGCGTGAAGAAGAGTCGGTCACTTCGCTGGTGCATATGAGTGGACTGGATGCCATTGGCATGGCGCGCGATACGCGTGACCGGTTGCCAATTGAAGCCCGTAATGAAGCTCAGGCGCACTATCTTAACGCCATAGAGAGAAAACAGCTGATCTTCGCAACCGGTGAAGCCGGGTGCGGTAAAACCTGGATCAGTGCCGCAAAAGCGGCTGAGGCCCTGATTAATAAGGATATCGACAGGATTATCGTTACGCGCCCGGTACTGCAGGCAGATGAGGATCTGGGATTCCTTCCCGGCGATATTTCTGAGAAATTCGCGCCTTATTTCCGCCCGGTTTATGACATTCTGGTTAAACGTCTTGGCGCATCCTTTATGCAATATTGTCTGCGTCCGGAAATTGCCAAGGTAGAGATTGCACCGTTCGCCTATATGCGTGGTCGCACTTTCGAAAATGCTGTGGTAATTCTGGACGAGGCGCAGAACGTCACCGCCGCGCAGATGAAAATGTTCCTGACCCGACTGGGCGAAAACGTCACGGTCATTGTTAACGGCGATATTACCCAGTGCGACTTGCCCGCTGGGGTGCCTTCCGGTCTCGCAGACGCGCTGGCGCGTTTCGAAGAGGACGAGATGGTTGGCATTGTACGCTTCGGCAAAGAAGATTGTGTGCGTTCTGCGCTGTGTCAGCGCACCCTGCACGCGTATAGCTAGTGTTTGATTGAGTAGAAGTGTAGCGCCCAAACCCGGCTCCGGCCGGGTTTTCTTATTGTGGGGCAGGGGCTGCGCACGTGGTCGTTCCCCGGCGGGAGTTATCACGCTCTCTCAGAGTGAAATATGCAAAAAAAAGAGCCTGAACAAAAGTTCAGGCTCTTCTTTGAAGATGGCGGTGAGAGAGGGGTTCGAACCCTCGATACGTTGCCGTATACACACTTTCCAGGCGTGCTCCTTCAGCCACTCGGACACCTCACCAGATTTACTTCGCTTACCG
>Ga0308173_10001596_pt1 | contig 11462 bp, 10 predicted proteins | sample PhyPR1_FD_203716 | JGI IMG/M metagenome (GOLD analysis project Ga0308173, IMG submission 203716) | Soil microbial communities from UC Gill Tract Community Farm, Albany, California, United States - DLSLS.P.R1 | ecosystem: Environmental > Terrestrial > Soil > Agricultural land | place: USA... | reverse complement strand
AATCGGTATACGGTTGCAGCCACGGTTCGCGGCCGACGCGCGATTGGAAAGTGACGGCGAATTGTCCGGCATCGAGGCCGAGCCGCTCGCGCAAACGCGCTGCAGTGACCATGCACTGGTCGAAGTACGGGTCACCGAGACGCACGTAACGCTGGGGAATGCCGTGGAACGACAACATCAGCTTCTGCGCGCGGCCGTGCGTGTCCCAGAAGGCGCGCACGTTGCACTCGAGTACAGAAATATACTCCGCGTCGTCGTGATAGTCGTTGATGAAACGCAATTCGGGGGGCCAGCGCAGCCGCTGCATCGCGGAGGTCACCGCATCGAAAACGGCGCCGGTCGAGGTGGCCGAATACTGCGGATACAGCGGCAGCACCAGCAACCGGCGCACGCCGGCGGCGAGCAGGCTTTCAAGCACCGGCGCAATCGCCGGACGGCCATAGCTCATCGCGAGCGCAGCACTGGCGCGCTCCCCGGACATCCCGCGCAGCCGCCGGTCGACACCTTCTGCGAGGCCTCGGCTGAACACCAGCAGCGGCGAGCCCTGCTCGGTCCAGATACTCGCGTACGCGCGTGCCGAGCGCCGCGGGCGGAACCGCAGGATGATTCCATAAAGAATCGGCCACCACAGCCAGCGCGGCGTATCGATGACCCGGCGATCACCGAGGAACTGCGCAAGGTAACGCCGCACGGCCGGTACCGTCGGCGCGTCCGGCGTGCCGAGGTTGACCAGCAGCACGCCGACTCGATCGGTTTGCACCGGGGCGGCTGGCGCAGGGCTCGGATTAGGCATTGGCACTCCGAAGCAACGGGATTCGATAGCGACCACAACAAATAGGGCTGGCAAGCGCCGCCGTTGCCCAACACCTTGTGTTCCGCCGGTCGCGGGCCGCGCATTCTAGCACCTGCTCGCGAGGTACTTTGTTTCGTGTGAACAAGATGTTAGACTCGGACGGCTGCTCGGACCGTCAGGCCCGGACAGCAGACGATTACTAAAAAATATTATAAAAGAGAAGTTCGACCATGCCCCTGCGCGCTCTCATCGCGACGCTAGTGCTTGCCGTCTCCGGCATTACTGCCCATGCCGCAACGGCAGCCTATGGCGAAGCATTCGATACGCTCTACGCGATTGACCTTGCCAATCACCAGGCCAGCGCGATCGGGCCCGCCGGAAGTTGGAGCGGCGCCTCGATTGCGAATGTCGAAGGCCTGACGTATAGCCCGGGCGGCAAGCTCTATGCCGTGTCCGATACCCTGCTCAAGGCGCTGCTGACGATCGATCCGGCAACCGGCGGGGCAACGGTCGTCGGCGCGCTCGGCGGCAATGGCGGATTGGGCGAAGCCGGGCAGGGCACTTTCGATGTGCTCGATCTCGGACTCGCGTTCACCTGCGATGGCCGCCTGTGGCTTTCATCCGGTTACACCGGCAGCTTGTGGCAGGTCGATCCCGCCAGCGGCAACACCACACGAATTGGCAACCTTGGCGCGACGATCACCGGGCTGGCTGCGCGCGGCAACGAATTGTTCGGCGCCGGCAGCCAAGGCGATCCTTATCTGTACAGCATCAATACTGCAAACGCCCAGGCAACTGCGCTGGGGCCGTACGGCGCCGGAATCCAGCCGATCACGACGGCCAGCATCGGCTTCGATGCGAACGGGCGCTTGTGGTCGATCCTGGATAACGTCCCGCCACTGCCGCCGCAGCAGATTCCGGAGTGGAGCACGCTCGCGAGCGTCAACACCAATGGTGCCATGACCAGCGTCGGCGACATCACTTCGGCGAGTGGGGCGCACGGCCCAACCAACGCGACCCAACTGCCGTATGTCGGCCTCAAGGGTCTGGCGATCGCTTCGCCGTGCGCGGCGGCGCAAGGGCCCGGCATCGCGCCCGCGCCCGCGTTTTCCGCGCCGGGCCTCTTCGCCTTGATCGCCCTGATTGCGCTCGGCGCCGGAACCTCGCGCCGCTTCCGGCGTCAGAGGATTTAACCGGCTCGTAACCGTAAAGCGGTGGCGATGCGCTACCGTTGCGGTTTCTCATTGAGGATCACTAAGTGAACCGATGGACTTGCGCCCTGTTTGCGCTGCTTTGCGTCGCCCTGATCGCGTCCTCGCCTGCCCGCGCCGGCGAGGAAGAAGCCAAACGTGCCGATAATGCCGTGCGCGTGCTCAAGGAAGTGATGATGGCGCCGGACAAGCGCATCCCGTCGGACCTGATGAAGAATGCCTCGGCGATCGCGGTCATCCCGGATGTGATCAAGGCCGGATTCGTGATCGGCGGCCGACACGGTGTCGGCCTGATCGCCGTCAAGACCGCCGATGGCACCTGGAGCAACCCCAGTTACATCAGCATGACCGGCGGCAGCATCGGTTTCCAGGCCGGAGTATCGTCGACCGACGTCATCCTCGTTTTCCGAACCGAGCGCGGCATCGATTCGATCGTGCACGGCAAGTTCACGCTCGGGGCCGATGCTTCGGCCGCGGCCGGCCCGGTCGGACGCACCGCGCAGGCGTCGACGGATGCGCAACTCGCGGCGGAAATCTATTCGTACTCGCGCGCCCGCGGCCTGTTTGCCGGCGCGGCCCTCGACGGCTCCGTGATCGCGATCGACAACGACGCGAATCAGGCCGTGTACGGCGACGGCACGACGCCGCGAAGGATCTTCGCTGGCGGCGTCAGCCATGTGCCGAACGCGGTCGTGGATTTCCGCGACCGGCTTGAGGAGTACACTGCGCGGTAGGCAGTGCTGCCGGGCGCGCGGCCTCGCCGCTGCGCCGGGCCACAACATTGGAGTTACGACTATGGGTACCTGGGGCATTGGCCATTGGCTGATCGTATTGTTGATCGCCGTACTGTTGTTCGGCACCAAGAAGCTCGGCAATATCGGCGGCGATGTCGCGTCGGCTATCAAGAGTTTCCGCAAGGGGCTGCAGGATGACGACCATGCCGCGACGCAGCTGAAGGCCGATCCGAACGCGCCCGCCAACGTCGGCAGCGACAGCAAGCGCGAAAACACGCCGTAAGTCGTTAGGCCCTACGATGTTCGATATCGGAATGGGCGAGCTCGGACTGATCGCCGTGGTCGGCTTGCTCGTGCTCGGCCCCGAGCGCTTGCCGCGGGTCGCGCGCACCGCCGGTGCCCTGCTGCGCAAGGCGCGTAACAGTTGGCAGAGCGTGCGCAGCGACATCGAACGCGAACTCGCGGCCGAAGACATCAAGCGCACGATGCAACAGACGGCCGCGCAGATCGACCCCATGGCAGACATCCGGCGCATGAGCCAGGCGCCGCCGGCAAGTGCAGTGCCGAATGCCGGCGATCCGCCCGCAGCTGCGCCGCGCGACGACGATGCCGGCCATGAGCGGCACTGAACCGGCCGAAGAGGCCAGTGAACAGACGTTCCTGTCGCATCTGATTGAACTGCGCGAACGCCTGCTCAAGGCAGTCGCCGCGGTGCTGCTGGTGTTATTGGCGCTGCTGCCGTTCGCCACGCGCCTGTACCACTTCGTGGCCGAGCCGCTGATCCAGCGCATGCCGGCCGACGCCAAGATGGTCGCGATCGAAGTCGCTTCGCCGTTCTTCACGCCGCTGCGCCTGGCGTTTTTCGTTGCGCTGTTCCTGGCCATGCCGATCGTGCTGTACCAGGCTTGGCGCTTCGTAGCGCCGGGACTGTACCGGCATGAAAAGCGCCTGGCGGTGCCGCTGCTGGTATCGAGCGTGCTGCTGTTCTATGCCGGCTGCGCGTTTGCCTACTACCTGGTGCTGCCGAACGTGTTCGCGTTCCTGCTCGGGATCACGCCGCAGGGCGTATCGATGATGACCGACATCGGGCGCTACCTGGATTTCGTACTGACCCTGTTCCTGGCGTTCGGCCTGTGCTTCGAGATTCCGGTCGCGGTGCTGATCATCGCGTTGCTCGGCTGGGTGACCACGGCGCAATTGTCGACCAACCGCCCCTACGTCATCTTCGGCGTATTCGTGGTCGCCGCGATCCTGGCGCCACCGGACGTGATCTCGATGATCATGCTCGCCGTGCCGATGTGCCTGCTGTACGAACTGGGAGTGATTGCCACGCGCATCCTCGTTCATCCGCTGCCGAGCGATGCGGCGGACGGCCGCGGCGCGTAATCGCGGCGCCTGAAACAACGTCTTTCTAACAGCAACGACGAGTTTGTGTTTTTGCGCAAAAGGCATAAAATGCCAAGTGCAATATCCGCAGTATTCCACTAATCCACACCCACCCGAGGACCCCCCATGGCCAAGAATGAAGACACCCGCGACGCCAGCCTGCGCGTTTCCAAGAAAATGCGCGACAGCCTGAAGGCCGCGGCTGCGGTTGCCGGTCGTCCGCTCTACGATGTCACCAACGAAGCCATCAACAACTACCTGAGCTCGGCGAAGGCCGGTCCGCGCAAGGCCAAGAAGTAAGTCGACGCGAACGCTTTCGAAACACTCCGCAGACATCGCGTTGCGGATCCAGCAAGACGGCCCGATGGGCCGTTTTTGCTTTTGGGGGGCCGAGAGACGAGAGACTAGAGAGGAGAGATGTAAAAGCGACCTCGCCCCGTCTCACGTACTCACGTCTCACGTCTCACGTCTCACGTCTCACGTCTCTCGTCTCTCGTCTAACGTCTCTCGCTTCAACCATCCAACGGTGGCAACACTCCGACGACTTCCGCAATCGTCGTGATCCCGCGCGCCACTTGTGCGGCGGCCGAGATACGCAGCGGGCGCATGCCTTCGGCGAGGGCCGACTTGCTGATTTTTTCCAGATCGAGCGCCGGCTGGATCATCTGCCGCAGCGGTGAGGAAATCCGCATCATTTCGTAAATGCCGGTGCGGCCGAGAAAGCCGGTGTTGCGGCATTCCAGGCAGCCCTTCGGTGCAAATACGCGGGCCGGCACGGGCAGGTCGCAGTGGTGGGCGAGAGCGACCCAGGCGCGCACGTCGAGCGGCGCCTCGACCTTGCAATGCGGGCACAAGGTGCGCACGAGCCGCTGCGCAACCACGCCCGACAGCGTCGACTGGATCAGGTAGTGCGGCGCACCGAGGTCGAGCAGGCGCGTGATCGCCGACGGCGCATCGTTCGTGTGCAGAGTCGACAGCACCAGATGGCCGGTCAGCGAAGCCTGAATCGCCATCTGCGCGGTCTGCAGGTCGCGAATCTCGCCGATCATGATGATGTCCGGATCCTGACGCAGCAGCGTGCGCACACCGGTCGCGAAATCGAGATCGATCGCGGTCTGCACCTGCATCTGGTTCAACTCGGGCGAGACCATTTCGATTGGGTCTTCGACCGTGCAGACGTTGATGTCCGGCGTCGCCAGGTGCTTGAGAGTCGAATAGAGCGTGGTCGTCTTGCCCGATCCGGTCGGACCGGTCACGAGCACGATCCCGTGCGGACGCTCGACCAGCGAACGCCAGATCGCTTCCTCCTCGCCGGAAAAGCCGAGCTGGCGGAAATCCTTGACGACGATGTCCGGATCGAAGATGCGCATCACGACTTTTTCGCCGAATGCGGTCGGCATCGTCGACAGGCGCAACTCGACTTCGCGACCCTCGCCCGAGCGCGTCTTGATGCGCCCGTCCTGCGGCCGGCGCTTTTCGGCCAGGTCCATGCGGCCGAGGATCTTGACGCGCGCGGTCACCGCGGTCATGACCGGCGTCGGCAGTTCGAACACCTTGTGCATGATCCCGTCGATGCGGAACCGGATCGGGCTGGTCTCGCGCCGCGGTTCGAGGTGGATGTCCGACGCGCGCTGCTCGAACGCGTACTGCAGCAGCCAGTCGACGATGTGCACGACGTGGCGGTCGTCCGCGCCGATGTCGCCGGATTTTCCGAGCTCTAGCAACTGCTCGAAATTCAGCAGTCCGCGGCCGTCGCTGGTGTCGAGCTTGGCGTCCTTGGCTTTCTGGATCGAACGCTGCACGCCATAAAACTCGACCAGGTAGCGGTTGAGGTCGACCGGGTTGCAGACCACGCGTTGCAGGTCGCGCCGCAGGATGTGACCGAGGTCGGCGATCCAGCGCGTATCGAACGGTTCGCAGGTCGCGAACACAACCTGCAGCGGCGTGACTGCGACCGGCAGGATGCGATAGCGCTGTGCGTAAGCGTGCGAGATCACCTGCGTGACCGCACCGACATCGATCTTCATCGGATCGATCTTCAGGTACGGCAAACCGGCTTTGTCGGCGAGCCATTGGGTCAACACCTCGAGGCTCAGCGGCTTGCCGTCCTGCGGATTGACCGCTTTGGCGTTGGCGATCAGGGCCAGCGGGTGCAGCTCGATCTTGCCGTGCGCGCTGCGCGCATCGGCGCGCACCTTCAACGCATCGGCTTCGGCAATCAGGCCATCGCCGCGCAGTGCGCCGAGCACCGTCTCCGTGTCGAGCTTGCGGTGCAGGCCGAGCGTTGTTGCCGCGTTGCCGCTCCCGGTCAGGAAATTTGCCGGACGTTGCGGGACCGTGGCCATGCTATGGCAGCTCTGAACTGGTCTGCATGGCGCTAGCCTGTGCCTTGGATTGCAATGAGTGTCGTTATACTAGCGCGCTTTGCGCAGCAAACCGTTAACGCCATGGCCGGTCCGACATTTCAGAACGTCATTCAGACCTTGAACCGCTACTGGGCGGAGCGGGGTTGCGTGCTCGTCCAGCCGCTCGACACCGAAGTCGGCGCCGGCACGTTTCATCCGGCCACGTTCCTGCGCGCGCTCGGACCCGAGCCGTGGGCCGCGGCCTACGTGCAGCCGTGCCGCCGGCCCGGCGACGGGCGCTACGGGGAGAATCCGAATCGGCTGCAGCATTATTACCAATACCAGGTCGTGCTTAAGCCGAACCCGGATGACATTCTGGATTTGTATATCGGCTCGCTCGAGGCGCTCGGGATCGATCCGCTGGTCCACGACCTGCGCTTTGTCGAGGACAACTGGGAATCGCCCACCCTGGGCGCCTGGGGCCTGGGCTGGGAAGTGTGGCTCAACGGCATGGAAGTCACGCAGTTCACCTATTTCCAGCAGGCCGGCGGGCTCGAATGCCGCCCGGTGACCGGCGAGATCACCTACGGGCTCGAGCGCCTGACGATGTATTTGCAAAATGTGGACAATGTGTTCGACTTGGTGTGGACGCAAGCGCCGCACGGCACCGTCACCTATGGCGATGTGTTCCATCAGAACGAAGTCGAGCAGAGCGCCTACAATTTCGAGCACGCGAACGTGTCCGAACTGCTGCACTGGTTCGACGTCTGCGAAAGCGAAGCGAAAAAACTGATCGAACTGGGCTTGCCGCTGCCGGCGTACGACCAGGTGTGCAAGGCCTCGCACAGTTTCAACCTGCTCGATGCGCGGCGCGCAATCAGCGTCACCGAACGCCAGCGCTACATCCTGCGCGTGCGCACGCTGGCACGCGCGGTTGCCGAAGCCTATTACGCGCGGCGCGAGAAGCTCGGATTTCCCGGCGTCAAGCGCGCGGAGCCGGCCCATGTCTGAGGCGCAGGCATTGCCGCTGGAGCCGCTGTTGATCGAGATCGGCTGCGAGGAATTGCCGCCGAACGCACTGGATGAGTTGGTCGGCGCGCTTGCGCAGAATCTGCGCGAGGAGTTTGCCGCGCTCGATTTTCCCGTCGGAGCCTCGAACATCTTCTGCTCGCCGCGACGCCTGGCCGTGCGGTTCGCCGAGGTCGCCGCCACCGCGCCGAAGGTCAAGACTGTTCTCAAGGCGATGCCGGTAAAGGTCGGCTGGGACGAGAACCGCCGGCCGACGCCGGCGCTGCTCAAGCGAGCCGCCGCCCTCGGCGTGGCGCCCGAAGCATTCCGACCCGAAAGCGATGCCGCCAATGCGGTGCTGGTTGCCGAGGCGGAAATCGGCGGTGGTTCGTTGCAGGCGCTGCTGCCGTCGTTGCTGGAAAAAGCACTCAAGCGCCTGCCGATCCCGAAGCCGATGCGCTGGAGCGATCACGATTATGCGTTTGTTCGTCCCGTGCACTGGATCGTTCTGCTGCATGGCGAGACCCTGATCGATGCGGAAATTTTTGGCGTCCGCAGCGGCCGTGAATCGCGCGGACATCGCTTCCACCATCCGCAACCGGTGCCCATCACCAATGCCGGCGACTATCTAGATGCGCTGCGCAGTGCCCATGTACTGGCGGATCCTGGCGAGCGCCGCGCGCGCGTACGCGCGCAAGTCGAGCGGGTCGGCCGCGGCATCGGTGGCCAACCGCGGCTCGGCAACGGGCTGCTCGATGAAATCGCAAACCTCACCGAATGGCCGGTCGCGATCGGCTGCACCTTCGATCGCGAATTCCTGCAGGTTCCGCAGGAAGCACTGATCCAGACGATGGAAACGAATCAAAAATTCGTTCCGGTATTCGCGGCAGAGGGACAAGCATCCATGCGCGTCGCAGGCAGCGCGGCCGCCGAGGACAGCAAACTGACCGAGCATTTCATCGGAGTGGCGAATATCGATTCGAAAGACCCGGCGGAAATTCGCAAGGGTTACGAACGCGTGATCCGTCCGCGCTTCGCCGATGCCAAATTCTTTTTCGACGACGATCTGAAAACGCCGCTCGCGGCGCATCTCGAATCGCTCAAGGCCGTCACCTACCAGCAGCAACTCGGCAGCGTTTGGGACAAGTGCCTGCGCGTGATCGATCTGAGCCGCGTGATCGCCAATCGCCTCGGAATCGATGGTGCGCTGGCGACCCGCGCCGCTGCGCTGAGCAAGTGCGACCTGATGACACGCATGGTCGGCGAATTTCCCGAGTTGCAAGGCATTATGGGCCGCTACTACGCGCTCGCGAACGGCGAGCCGGCCGAAGTAGCCGACGCCCTAGACGAATTCTACAAGCCGCGCTTCGCCGGCGACGCGATCGCGCGCGGCAAGATCGGCCGGGTACTCGCGGTGGCCGAGCGCCTGGACACGCTCGCCGGAATTTTCGCCGCCGGACAGAAGCCGTCGGGCAACAAGGATCCGTTTGCGCTGCGCCGCGCCGCGCTCGGTCTTGGGCGCACGCTGATCGAAGGCGAGCTCGATCTCGATCTGGAACCATTACTGCGCGAGGCCGTCGAATTGCTGCCGGCGATGCGCGGCAAGAACATGGCGAAGCCCACGAGCGCGGGGAAACCGGATGCTGCCGATGCAGCGCGTTCGACCGGGCTGTCGGCCGATGACAAGCTCGCGCTGACACAGGAACTCACGACCTTCGTGTTCGAACGCCTGCGCAGCTACTACGCCGAACAGGGCTTCGGCAGCGAACAGTTCGATGCGGTGCGGGCTGTCCCGAGCAGGACCCTGGTCGATTTCGACCGGAGACTGCGCGCGGTGGCGGAGTTTTCGTGCCTGGCCGATGCACAGGCACTGGCTGCGGCGAACAAGCGTATCGGCAACATCCTGCGCCAGGCCGGAGCGGCCGGCGACGGGCAAATCGACGAGGCGCTGCTCGAAGCGGGCGCCGAAGCGCAACTGCACGAAGCGGTGGCGACCGCTGCGACCGAGGTCGCGCCGCTAGTCGCGCAAAGCCGTTATGTCGACATCCTGCGCCGGCTTGCGGCTCTGCGCGTACCGGTCGATGCATTCTTCGATCAGGTCATGGTGATGAGCGACGACGCGGCGAAGCGCCGCAACCGGCTGGCGCTGCTCGGGCGACTGCGCGCGATGTTCCTGCACGTAGCCGACATCTCGCTACTGCCGGCAGCGGAAAAGACCGGCTGAGGCTTGCCGGTGCCGGCGCGTATGCGGAAATCTGCATTTTTCAACCTTGCTGCATTGTCGCAAACGCGCGCAATGGCTGCGGCCGTGGACCGGTGAAGTTCTGCAATCGCATGGTTTGGAAGGCTTTTTGCGACCCGGGTAAGTTGCTGGGCAGAGTCCGCCTGGCACGCGGGCCGGTATCGCCAGCGACGCTGGGGCGTCGGCCGGCGTCCTGTGAAGAGCGGTTGAACAGACCCTAGTACGAAGTCAATCGTATATGCAGCGGCATCAGGCTGACGTTACAATTGGCAGCACGCGTGGTGGCGGGCCGCAAAGAACAAGACTGGGCGCTTTCGCCACGATCACGGTGCATTAACTCTCGCGCCCGCAAGGTTGCGACCGAAACCAATCTGGAGATCTACCGATGCGCATCTCGATGATGTTCGCGCTGACTTTTCTGGCGCTGCTGGCCGGCTGTGAATCGTCCAAGGCGCCGGCGCCGCAGGCGCCGCAAGCCAAACCGCTCGCCGATCATGTTAGCGGCCGGGTGATGCTGCGCGAGCCGCGTGAGTTGAGCGCGCAAACCCGCCTCGAACTCAAGGTCGTCGATGTCGCGCAACCCGACGTCGTGCTCGGCCAGACCGTGATCACACCGGCCAACCAGCCGCCCATCTCGTTCAACCTGCCGGTCGACACCAGCAAGGTCGCGCCGAAGCGCATCTATGCGATGGAAGCCAAGCTGATCGACGGCGAGCGCCGCTACCTGCCGGTGCTGCAATATCCGGTGCTGACCAACAATGCGCCCTCGACGGTCGAGATCACCGTTGCGCCAGAGCCGACCCCGGCGGAAAAAATGTACGAGGAGTTCAAGAAAACCCTCGGCCAGATCGGCGCGATGAAGTCGATCAACGGCGCCTCGCTGAACGATAATGCGTCGGTCGCCTGGGATGCATTCGTGCAGGGCACCAGCAACGGGCCGCGCGTGCGCGTGGTGCGCGAAATCACCGATCTCGATGGCGACAAGGGCCGCATCACCTACAAGGTGGCGAGCCAGAACGACAAGCCGTGGGTGGTGGTGAAGGAGGAAGCGCCGGCCGGCTCGAATCACCCGTTCTCGACCACGAAGGTCGGCTGGGACGACAACGGCCAGTTGGTGCTCAAGGAGCGCGTGACCAACGGGCAGACCAGCGAAGTGTCAGCCGAGGATGCGAAGGTCATTTTCGACCATGCCCACCAGGCGCTCGCCGCTGCGCAGGCGAAGGTGCCGAAGAAATAGGCCTGGCTGCAAACTGCAGCATCTTTTGAGAGGCCGTAACAGACGGCCGACAGTCGCACTAGTGCAGCGTCCCTTCTCCTATCGGGAGAAGGTGGCGTGAACCGCCGGATGAGGTTTTGGTTATCTCGGAACGTTATTCGTGCGACGCTCTGACTTCTGCGTTTGATCTTCACGTCGAATCGATCCGAACCCTTACTCCCAACGCGCTCTCCGCAGGGAGAGGGGCGGCTTCTCCCTTGAGCTATCCGTTCCGGACAGGAACGGATACTCTCACGGCCGCTCTCGGGCACCCATGGCCTCCGCGGCACTTGGGCATCCTGCCCGGCGTCTCACGTCTCACCTCCAACGTCTCACGCCTCACGCCGTACTCACGCCACCCTTCGATGCGCGTGCCTTTTCAAGTGCACCAGCAACAATGACAGCGCCGCCGGCGTCACGCCGGCGATGCGCATCGCCTGGCCGACGGTCTGCGGCCGCACTTTCTGCAACTTCTGCACGACTTCGGC
>Ga0308173_10001595_pt1 | contig 11469 bp, 9 predicted proteins | sample PhyPR1_FD_203716 | JGI IMG/M metagenome (GOLD analysis project Ga0308173, IMG submission 203716) | Soil microbial communities from UC Gill Tract Community Farm, Albany, California, United States - DLSLS.P.R1 | ecosystem: Environmental > Terrestrial > Soil > Agricultural land | place: USA... | reverse complement strand
GGCGCGCTCGACCGGCGGGGCGCTGTCGGGGCGGCCGCGACCGCCCGGGCCGCGGCCCCGTCCGAAACCGGCACCGAAGCCCCGGCCGAAGGCTGCGTCGGCAAAACGGTGGTGTCCGTGCACGGGGACCTCCAGAGAAGCGATGTGATTACACGCTTACACGGTAGGCCGGTAAGCATCCGTCAGGAAGGTGCCAGCGCTGCGCTCAGAGCGGACACGTCGGTCACCGGCGCCGAGCAGACGAACCCCTGGCACACGTATGCGGCCGCGTGCCCGCCCACCGCCGGCCGGCCGGCCAGCAGCGGGACACCCGGTGCGTCCGGCTCCCCCACGACCACGACCGCACCCGGGCTGGTCGCGGCGCGGGCAGCCGCGGCCAGTGCTTCGCGCTCGGCGCCCGGAGGACCGCTCACCGCCACCTCGAACGGGCCGGCCAGCAGCGCCTCCCCGACCGCCGCCGCCCAGCCCGCGGCCCGCGGCGCCCGGCTCACCAGCCGCGCCAGCGAGCCGACCGCGGACGCCCCCAGCTCCCGGTGCCGGGCCGAGCCGGCGAGCGCGCCGTACGTGACCGCCGCCCCGGCGGCCGCGGCGACGCCGGCCGGCGTCGGGCCGTCGGTCGGGTCGTAGGGGCGCGTCACCAGCGCCTCGGCATCGGCTGCGGTGTCGTGCCACCCGGCCTGGTCGACGAACTGCCCGGTGACGACGTCGAGCAGTTGCCCGGCCAGCTCCAGCCAGCGCCCCTCGCCCGTCGCCTGGTGCAGGGCCAGCAACCCCTCGGCGAGGTCGCCGTAGTCCTCGAGGATGCCGGCGTGCCGCCCGACGACGCCGTCGCGGGAGGCCCGCCGCAGCCGGCCGTCGACCCAGTGCGTCGTCGCGAGCAGGTCCGCCGCCCGCCGCGCCGCCGTCGTCGAGGCGTCGTCCCCGGTCAGGACGCCGTGCTCGGCGAGCGCGGCGATCGCGAGCCCGTTCCACGCGGTGACGACCTTGTCGTCGCGGGCCGGCTGCGGACGCTGCGCACGGGCAGCCAGGAGCCGCTCCCGCACCGATGCGAGGCGCGCCGGGTCGTCGCCGTCGTGCAGCCACTGCAACGTCGACGTCCCGTGCTCGAAGGTGCCGCGGTCGGTCACCTCGAACGCGTCGGCGGCCCACCGGCCGTCGTCCGGTCCGAGCACCTCGACGAGCTGGTCGGGCGTCCAGACGTAGGTGAGCCCCTCGACCCCGTCGGTGTCGGCGTCCAGCGCAGAGGCGAACCCACCCTCCGGCGTACCCAGGTCGCGGATCAGGAAGGCGGCCGTCTCGTCGGCGATCCGGCGGGCCCAGCCCTCGCCGGTCGCCCGCCACAGGTGCAGGTACACCCGCAGCAGCAGGGCGTTGTCGTAGAGCATCTTCTCGAAGTGCGGCACCACCCAGCGCGCGTCGACCGAGTACCGGGCGAAGCCGCCGGCCAGCTGGTCGTAGATGCCGCCGCGGGCCATGGCCTCGAGGGTGTCGCGGGCCATGCGCAGCGCGGTCGCGTCGCCGCTGCGGGCGTGCGCACGCAGCAGGAACTCCAGCAGCATGGACGGCGGGAACTTCGGTGCACCCCCGAACCCACCGGTCGCGGCGTCGTAGTTCGCGGCCAGCGCGACGACGGCGCCGTCCAGCAGCTCGGCCGACAGCGGTGCGGGATCGCCCAGGTCCATGCGCGCGGAGATGCCGGCGACGATCGACGCCCCGGCCTGCTCGAGCTCCCCGCGGCGCGTGGCCCACGCGTCGCTCACCGCGGCCAGCACCTGCCGGAAGGCCGGCATGCCGTGCCCGGGCCGGGGCGGGAAGTAGGTGCCGCAGTAGAACGGCTCCCCGTCGGCGGTCGCGAACACCGTCATCGGCCAGCCGCCGTGCCCGGTCATCGCCTGCGTGGCGGTCATGTAGACGCTGTCGACGTCGGGCCGCTCCTCGCGGTCGACCTTCACGCAGACGAAGTGCTCGTTCATCTGCGCCGCCGTCGCGTCGTCCTCGAACGACTCGTGGGCCATGACATGGCACCAGTGGCACGCGGCGTAGCCGACGGACAGGAGGACGGGGACGTCGCGCCGCCGCGCCTCGGCGAAGGCGTCGGGACCCCACTCCTGCCAGTCGACCGGGTTGTCCGCGTGCTGGAGCAGGTACGGGCTGGTGGCGCCGGCAAGACGGTTCGGCATGCACGCCACCTTCCCCCACTGGTCCACGTCAGAGCGAATGCGGACAGCGGCGCGAGCGACTTTCGGTCACGGGAGAGGCGCCGTACGGAGGTGCGTGTCTCGGGTCGGTCGAGATGGTCGTCGAGGGTGCCGCCTCAGCGGGACACCGGTTCCGGCTCGGGTGCCGCGGCCGTCTCGGCCGCAGGCGCCTCCGGCGCGGCAGGCAGCCGCAATCGCTTGAGCAGAAGAGCGTTGACCGCGACGAGGAACGACGAGCCCGACATGGACAGGGCGGCGATCTCCGGCCGGAGCACGAGACCGAGCGCCGGCTCGAACACCCCGGCCGCGATCGGCAGCGCGATCGCGTTGTAGCCCACGGCCCAGCCCAGGTTCTGCCGCATCTTGCGCAGGGTGCCGCGGCCGATCTGGAGCGCCGTGGGGACGTCGAGCGGGTCGGAGCGCATCAGAACGACGTCGGCGGTCTCGATGGCCACGTCGGTGCCGGCACCGATGGCGATGCCCAGGTCGGCTTGCGCCAGCGCCGGTGCGTCGTTGACCCCGTCGCCGACCATCGCGACCCGCTTGCCGGACCGCTGGAGCTCGGTGATCTTCGCGGCCTTGTCGCCGGGCAGGACCTCGGCGATGACGGTGTCGATGCCTAGTTGGCCGGCGATCCGCCGGGCGGTGGCCCCGTTGTCGCCGCTCAGCATCACGACCTCGACACCGGCCTCGTGCAGCGCGGCCACAGCAGCCGCCGACGTCTCCCGCGCCGCGTCGGCCAGGGCGACCACACCGACACCGCGCCCATCGACGGCTACCAGGACGGCGGTGCGGCCGCTTCCGGCCATCTCGTCGCGGCGCTCCCCCAGCGTCCCGAGGTCGACACCCTCGTCGGCCATCAGCTTGGCGTTGCCGACGAGGACCCGGCGTCCGGTGACCTCGGCGGACGCCCCGTGGCCCGGGACGTTGCGGAAGCCGGTGGCGGGCAGCGCCGGCACGCCGAGGGCGTCGGCGTGCCGGACGACGGCGGCGGCCAGCGGGTGCTCGGACTCCTGTTCCACGGCCGCAGCCAGCGCCAGAACATCCGCCGCGTCCATGCCGTCGACGACGACGTCGGTGACCTCCGGCTCGCCCTTCGTGAGCGTGCCGGTCTTGTCCATCACCACCGTGTCGATGCGCGCGGAGGTCTCCAGTGCGGTGGCGTTCTTGAACAGCACACCGCGCTGAGCGCCCAGGCCTGTTCCGACCATGATCGCCGTCGGCGTGGCCAGGCCCAGCGCGTCGGGGCAGGTGATGACGACGACGGTGATGGCGAAGAGCATGGCCGTGGCGGACGAGGCCCCGGCCAGCAGCCACCCGGCAAGGGTGAGACCGCCACCGAGGAGTGCGACGAGCACCAGCCAGAACGCGGCCCGGTCGGCCAGCCGCTGGCCCGGCGCCTTCGAGTTCTGCGCCTCCTGCACCAGCTGGACGATCTGCGCCAGCGCGGTGTCGGAACCGACCTTCGTCGCACGCACCCGCAGCGTGCCGGTGGTGTTCACCGAGGCGCCGATGACCTCGGCACCGGACGCCTTGTGCACCGGCAGGCTCTCCCCGGTCACCATCGACTCGTCGACCTCCGAGTCGCCGTCCTCGACCGCCCCGTCGACCGGGATCTTGGCGCCGGGGCGGATGAGCAGGAGATCTCCGACGACGACGTCGGCGGTGGGCACCTCCACCGGCTGCCCGTCGCGGATCACCACCGCGCGCGGCGGCGCCAGCTCCAGCAGCGTCCTGATGGCGTCGTTGGCGCCGCCGCGGGCCCGCATCTCGAACCAGTGGCCGAGCAGCACGAAGGCGGTGAGCACCGTGGCGGCCTCGTAGAACACCTCACCGCCCCCGGTGAGGGTGATCACCAGGCTGTACAGCCAGCCCGCGCCGACCGCGACGGCGACCAGCACCATCATGTCCAGCGTCCTTGCGCGCAGCGCCCGCCAGGCGCCGTCGAAGAAGATCCAGGCGCTGTAGAAGATCACCGGCAGCGACAGGATCAGCGAGAAGACGTCGTCCCGCAGGCCGAACGGCGTCGAAGCGGTGAAGCCGAACACCTGCCGACCGATCGGCGACCACAGCAGGATCGGGATCGACAGCAGCGCCGCCAGCAGGAACCGGTTGCGCATGTCGCGGACCATGTCGTCCATCGACATCCCGGCGTGGTGCCCGCCGTGGCCCATCGCCTCCTGCGGGGTCCTCGAGGCGTGTTCCTGCTGGTCGTCAGCCCCGTGCGGTCGTCGTTCGACCGTCGGGTCGCACAGGTGCTGGGGAACCGACTGCCCGGCGCAGTGGTAGCCGCAGTCACGGATCCACGCAGCGAGATCGGCGACCGAGGTCCGTGTGGGGTCGTAGATCACGGTCGCGGTCTGGCCAACGGGGTTGGCCTCGACGCCCAGCACACCGGGGCGGCGACGGAGGACGCGCTCGACGGTCGCCTTCTCCGACGCCCAGTGCACACCGGCGACCTCCAGCACGACCGTCTGCTGCTGAGCCGGCATGACGACTCCTTCCCGCGGTGCACCCCGAGCCTATACCTGCGGGGGGTATCGGCCCCGGGACGAGAGTCCACGCCCGGTCAGGTCCTTCGGTCCGGAGTGCGGGCGGCGACGCCGCGGTGAGCGACCACGAGCGGCCGCTTGCCCGCCGCCCCAGCAGGGATGACGTCGACGACCTGCACCCGGACCGCACGCTGAGAACAGCGATCCGACCGCCGAGCGTGACTGTCGGTGAGTCGCGGATCGCGTTGTAGAGAACTGCTAGACGGAGACAACCGTGGAGGCGTCCCAGACAGGCAGAATTCGCCGAACAACACGCTCATGGTTCATCGCGTTGGACATTTTGCGCCCATGGTGCTCGTCGGCGTGTCGGCGGATTCTCGTGCTCACGCCGCCATCCCCGGGGCGTCGCCCGCAGGAGGTCCACCATGATCCGCACCCCCCTCCGCCGCCTCGTCGCCCTCGCGACGACGGCCGTCGCGGTCGCCGCAGCACTTGCGCTGACCGCACCCGCCCAGGCTTCGACCGCTCGGCACTGCGGCATCACCTGGGGATCGCTGGCGAAGCACGGACCGGTCGCCGGCCCCGTGACCGGGGCGCTGCTCACCGACGTCCGGGCCGGCCGGCACAACTGCTACGACCGCCTCGTTCTCGACGTCCGTGGCACGTCCGCGCTGCGATCGTGGCGGGTCGAGTACGTCAAGCAGGTCACGGCCGATCCCTCCGGGCTGCCGGTCCCGCTGCGCGGCGGCGCCTTCCTGCAGCTCGCGGTCGGCGCCTCCGACCACACCGACGCGGGCGTGTTGACCTACGCGCCGGCCGACCGGGGCGAGCTCGTCGACGTCGCCGGCTTCTCCACCTTCCGACAGGTGGCATGGGCGGGGGCGTTCGAGGGGATCAGCAGTATCGGCCTCGGTGTCCGGGCGCGGCTGCCCTTCCGCGTTCTCACCGTCTCCGGGATCCCCGGCTCGGCCAACGGCACCCGCGTCGTGATCGACGTCGCGCACCGCTGGTAGGACACGCCCGGCCGGATCAGCCCGGAAGCGGGCTGTCCGGCCGGCCCTCGCCGTCCTGCCGGGGCGGCTCGATCGCCAGCGGCGCGCTGCGCAACTGGTCCAGCAGGTCCTCCCCCGGTTCCCGGCGCGGCTGGAACAGCTCCTCCGGGGTGTCCGGGACGACGACCTGCGGTGCGCGGTCGGCGGGATCGAAGCTGCGCGGAATCTTCTTGAGGTGCGTGGTCATCGAGCGGACGAGGAGCGCCGTCGCGATCAGCAGCAGCAGGATCAGCAGCAGCCCCAGCGGGCCGGCCTTGCCGACGTCCTCGGGCAGTTGCTTGCTCGCGGCGGCAACGATCTCTGTGTTCATCGGACGGCCACCTCACTGCGGATACCAGCGAACAGATCGTCCTCGGGCGTCGGCGAATCCACCAGGGACCGGACGAGCTCGTAGTCCTCGGTCGGCCAGATCCGCTGCTGGGTGTCGATGGGGCAGGCGAACCAGCGGCCGTCGGGATCGATCTGCGTCGCGTGCGCGATCAGCGCCGCGTCGCGGACCGGGAAGTACTCCGAGCACGGCACCCGGGTGGTGACGCGGTGCGAGATGTCGTGCGCCGGGTCCCAGTTGGCCAGCCACTCCGTGTACGGGGACTCGGCGCCGGCAGCCAGGATCGCCTCGTGCAGCGCCTTCGTGCGCGGCAGCGTGAAACTCATGTGGTAGTAGAGCTTGCTCGGCTGCCACGGCTCACCCAGCTCCGGGTACCGATCGGGATCGCCGGCCGCCTCGAAGGCGTGCACCGAGATCTCGTGCGTCTTGATGTGGTCGGGATGCGGGTAGCCGCCGCGCTCGTCGTAGGTGGTGATCACCTGCGGCTTGAACCGGCGGATCAGCGCGACGAGGGGTGCGGCGGCCTCCTCGATCGGCACGAGTGCGAAGCAGCCCTCCGGCAGCGGCGGCAGCGGGTCGCCCTCGGGCAGCCCGGAATCGACGAAGCCGAGGAACTCCTGCTCGACGCCGAGGATCTCCCGGGCCCGGTCCATCTCCTCGACCCGGATCTGCGGCAGCCGCTCCCAGACCTCGGGCCGGTCCATCGCGGGGTTCAGCACGGAGCCGCGCTCACCGCCGGTGCAGGTGGCCACCAGCACACGGGCGCCCTCGGCCACGTACTTCGCCATCGTCGCGGCGCCCTTGCTCGACTCGTCGTCCGGATGGGCATGGACGGCGAGCAGCCGCAACTGGTCTGGTTCGGTCACCCGAGCATTGTCCCCCGGCCCGCGGCGAGGCGGCGGAGGGTCGGCCGATGTCACGTCCTCCGACCCCACCCGGTAGGGGGAAGTGTGCCGACCGTCACTTCTCGATCCGGTACGGTTCCGCAACCGCGCCGGGACGTTCGCATGTGTGCGTCGCCGCGCACGGCGGTGTTAGCTTGGCCGGATTGACCACTGGCCGTTCCCGACTCCGGGAGCGGCCTCCCGAGTTCCAGGAGTACCCCCACGTGCCCACCCCGACCGACGAGCACGACCAGGGCGTCTGGCTGACCCAGGAAGCCCATGACCGGCTGAAGGCCGAGCTCGACCAGTTGGTGGCCGGGCGGCCGGCGATGGCCGCGGAGATCAACGCCCGCCGCGAGGAGGGCGACCTCAAGGAGAACGGCGGCTACCACGCCGCCAAGGACGAACAGGGCAAGCAGGAGGCCCGCATCCGTCAGCTCACCGACCTCCTGCGCAAGGCGACCGTCGGCGAGCCGCCGAAGAAGGTCAGCAACGCCGCCACCGGCACCGTGATCACCGTCCGCTTCGCCGGCGACGACGACACCGAGAAGTTCCTGCTCGGGTCCCGCGAGATCGCCGGCACGACGGGCCTGACGGTCTACTCCCCCGAGTCGGCCCTGGGCTCGGCCATCATGGGCGCGAAGCCGGGGGCCGAGGTGACCTACCAGGCCCCGAACGGCAAGGACATCACCGTCGAGGTCGTCGGCATCGAGCCGTTCGTCCCCTGATCCGCTGATGGGTCGCGGCGTCCGCTCCCGGCGGGCCGAGAACACCGGCTTCGTCTGCGCGCACTGCTCGACGCCGGTGCCGGCGAACACCGACGGGCACTACCGCAACCACTGCCCGTACTGCCTGTGGTCGCTGCACGTCGACGACCTGCCGGGTGACCGGGCCAGCGACTGCCGGGCGCCGATGGAGCCCGTCGGGCTGGTCGAGAAGTCGGGCAAGGGCTGGCAGGTGGTGCACCGCTGCACGGCGTGCGGCCACCGCCAGCCCAACCGGCTGGTGCGCGAGGGCGAGGGCCCCGACGACCTGGACGTCGTCCTGAACCTGCCCTGGCTCTGACCGGTGGCTGGCGCCGAGCGCCGCTCTAGGGGTGTTGTGCCCGCGATAGGAGTCCTGCAGGACTCCAGGAGCGCGCACAACACCCCCCAAGCCGAGGGGACGGCGACGCTCAGTCGGCCAGACCGCGGCGGCGGAGCAGCGGGCCCGGGTCGGCGTCGCGCCCGCGCACCGCGCGGAAGGCGGCCAGCGGGTCGATCGATCCACCGACCGAGAGCAGGCGTCCGCGGAAGACGTCGCCGTTCTCGCGCCGCAGGCCGCCGTTCTCCTTGAACCACTCCACCGTGTCGGCGTCGAGCACCTCCGACCAGATGTAGGAGTAGTACCCGGCCGCGTAGCCGCCCGCGAAGATGTGCTGGAAGTACGTCGTCCGGTAGCGCGGGGGCACCAGCTCGGAGGCGACGCCGGCCGCCTCCAGCGCCCGCCGCTCGAACTCCAGCGGGTCGCCGACCTCGGTGTCGGGCGTGATCCGGTGCCAGGCCTGGTCGAGCAGGGTCGCGGCCAGGTACTCGAGCGTGCCGAAGCCCTCGCCCCACAACCGGGCGGCGTCGATCGCCTCGACGTCGGCGGCCGGCAGCGGCTGTCCGGTCTCGACGTGGCGGGCGTAGTTGGCCAGCACCTCCGGCCAGAGCGCCCACATCTCGTTGACCTGGCTCGGGAACTCGACGAAGTCGCGCGGCACGCTGGTGCCGGAGAACCGCGGGTAGGTGACCGCCGAGCTCAGCCCGTGCAGCGCGTGGCCGAACTCGTGGAAGAGGGTGTTCACCTCGTCGAGGGTCAGCAGCGTCGGCTGACCCTCCGCCGCCCGCGACACGTTGAGGTTGTTGACCACGACCGGCTGGGTGCCGAGCAGCCGCGACTGGCTGACGAACGAGTTCATCCAGGCGCCGCCGCGCTTGCCCTCGCGGGCGTAGAAGTCGCCCAGGTAGAGGCCGACCGGAGTGCCGTCGGCGTCGCTGACCTCCCAGACGCGCACGTCGGGGTGGTAGCCGGTGAGGTCGGGGCGCGGGGTGAACCGGTAGCCGTAGAGGAGCTCGGCGGCATGGAAGACGCCGTCGACCAGCACGCGGTCCAGCTCGAAGTACGGGCGAAGCGCCGCCGCGTCGACGGCGTACCGCTCGTTGGCCACCTGCTCGCTGTAGAACGCCCAGTCCCACGGCGCCAGCTCGACGCCGTCGCGGCCCGCCGCCTCGGCGAGCACCTTCGCCTCCGCCTCGGCGTTGGCCACCGATGCGGGCACCATCGAGGCGAGCATCGCGTCGACGGCCTGCGTGGTGCGCGCGGTCTGGTCGGCCAGCACGACGTCGGCGTGGGTGTCGAAACCGAGCAGCCGGGCCCGCTCGGCCCGCAGCTGGGCGATCCGCGCGGCGACCGGGCCGTTGTCGTGCTCGCCCGCCGACGCCCGGCCGATCGACGCCTCGAACACCTGGCGGCGCAGGTCGCGGTTGCGCAGCGTGGTCAGCAGCGGCTGCTTGGTCGGCAGTAGCAGCGGCAGCAGGTAACCCTCGACGCCGCGCTCGGCGGCGGCCACCGCGGCGGCAGCGATCTCCTCCGCGTCCAGCCCGTCGAGCTCGGCGGCGTCGTCGACCCGGACGGCGGCGGCCTCGGTGGCCAGCTGCAGGTTCTGCCCGAACGTCGTCGACAGGGCGGAGAGTTCCTGGTTGAGCTCGGTGAGGCGGGCGCGGCCGGCCTCGTCGAGCTGGGCGCCGGCGAGCACGAAGTCGAGGTGGTAGCGCTCGACCAGCCGCACCGCCTCGTCGTCCAGACCACTGTCGTGCCGCGCGGCGTGCACCGCGTCGACGCGGGCGAACAGCGCCGGGTCGAGGTGCAGCGCGTCGGAGTGCGCGGCGTCCAGCGGCGCGATCTCCCGCTCGATCTCCCGCAGCCGCGGGGTCGACACCGACGCGGAGAGGTTGCCGAACACACGCCAGCCGCGGGTCAGCAGCTCCCCGGAGCGCTCCAGCGCCACGATCGTGTTCTCGAAGGTCGCGGGCTCCGCGGAGCCGACGATGGCGGCCACCTCGGCGCGGTGCTCGGCCATGCCCGTCAGCAACGCCTCGCGGCAGTGCTCGACGGTGATGTCGGCGAACGGCGGCAGGCCGAACGGCAGCGGCGAGGCCTGGAACAGCGGGTTGTCGGAGGACGCGGGGCGGGAGTCGACGGCGCTCATCGCCGTCCATCCTGCGCCAAGCGTCGAGAACTGCCGTCAGCGGCTGGCCGTGTGGCGGTACGTGCGCCCCGCGAGTGGCACGAAGATCGCCAGGATCGCGACCCCCCAGAGCGACGAGTACAGCACCGGGTGCTGCAGCGACCACACGTCCGGGGCGCCGAAGGAGTTGCCGAACAGGTTGCGCGCGGCCTGCACGACCGACGACACCGGGTTCCACTCCGCGAACGTGCGCAGCATGGAGGGGAAGGTCTCCAACGGCACGAACGTGTTGGCCACGAAGGTGATCGGGAAGATCACGATGAAGCTCGCGTTGTTGACCACCTCGGGCGTGCGGACCATCAGCCCGACCTGGGCCATGAGCCACGACATCGCGTAGGCGAACCCGAGCAGGACGAGGAACCCACCCGCGGCCTCGAGCACGGACGTGTGAATGCGCCACCCGACGAGCAGGCCGGTCACTGCCATGACCACGATCGACAGCGCGTTCAGCCCGAGGTCGGCAACCGTCCGCCCGACGAGCACGGCCGAGTGCGCTATCGGCAAGGAACGGAACCGGTCGATCAGGCCCTTCTGCAGGTCGTCGGCCAGGCTGGACCCGGTGATCGTGCTCCCGAAGACGACGGTCTGCGCGAAGATCCCGGGCAGCAGGAACTCCGCATAACTCACGTCGCCCGGCACGGTGATCGCGCCGCCGAACACGAAGCGGAACAGCAGGACGAACATGATCGGCGACAGGGTCGCGAAGACGATCAGGTCGGGAACCCGCTTCACCTTGATGAGGTTGCGTCGGGTGATGGTCAGGCCGTCCGTGACGGTCATCGCCAGCGAGGTCATCGGGTGCTCCCTGCGATCTGGGCCGTCTCGCGGTCGCCCGCGGACGGTTCCGCCGAGGAGTCGGCCTTCTGCTCGGCGGCGTGACCGGTGAGCGCGAGGAACACGTCGTCGAGGTCGGGCCGGCGGAGCCCGATGTCGAGCACCTGCACGTCGCTGCCGTCCAGCCGGCGCAGTGCCTCGGCCAGCACCTCGGTGCCCCCGCGCACGGGCAGGCTGAGCCGCCGCGTCTGCTCGTCGGCCTGCGGTTCGTCCACCGACAGCTCGCGCAGCCGGTCGGCCGCCTCGGCGACGTCGACCGACCGGCCGAAGGTGACCTCCAGCCGCTGACCGCCGACCTGAGCCTTGAGCTGGTCGCCGGTGCCCCGGGCGATCACCCGCCCGTGGTCGATGACCACCATGCGATCGGCGAGCCGGTCGGCCTCCTCCAGGTACTGCGTGGTCAGCAGGAT
>Ga0308173_10001594_pt1 | contig 11471 bp, 8 predicted proteins | sample PhyPR1_FD_203716 | JGI IMG/M metagenome (GOLD analysis project Ga0308173, IMG submission 203716) | Soil microbial communities from UC Gill Tract Community Farm, Albany, California, United States - DLSLS.P.R1 | ecosystem: Environmental > Terrestrial > Soil > Agricultural land | place: USA... | reverse complement strand
GTGACGCCGGGAAGCTGAACCAGGATCTGGTCGCCGTTGGCTCCCTGCTGCGCAATGCTCGGCTCGGCGACGCCAAGCTCGTTCACGCGGCGTTCGATGGTCTGACGAGCCTGCACGACCGCCTCTTCGCGGAGCGACAACGCCACGTTCGGCTTCATCCGGAATGTGTAGGTGCCGTTGGTGCCCGAGTCGCGATCGAAGTTGGCGCTGACCTCGTTGGCCGCCGTGCGGAAAGCCGCGTCCTGGTCAGCGGAAATACCCTCGACCTTGAAGCCGTCGATCCCAGCCAGGGCGAGATTGGTGCTGTTGATCTTCGCAGTCGACAGCAGCTCGCGGAGGCGTTCCATTTCGGTCTCGCTCTCGATGCGCAGCGCATCGTCAGTCTGGACGCGCAGCACGAGATGGACGCCGCCCTTGAGGTCGAGCCCGAGTTTCAGGATCCGATCGGTCAGCAACTTCGGGCTGGTGATGCCGTAGTGCGCCGCGATGATCGGGTACACCCCGACGGCGCCGAAGATGATCGTGACAGCGATGATTGTGAGGAGTTTCCAGCGCAGATTAGACATAGGACTTACTGGTTAGGGGTTTCAACGACCGCGGGTTGGCCCTGATAGCCGCCGATGGCGGCCCGCGCGATATCGATTCTCACCTTGTCGGCGATCTGGATTTGAACGGCCTCGTCGGTAATCCTGGTGATCTGGCCATAGATCCCACCCGTGGTGATGACGCGGTCTCCGACCTTCAGCGACTGCTGAAACTCCTGCACCTTCTTCTGCTTCCGCTGCATCGGCATCAGGATGATGAAATAGAAGATGCCGATGACCAGGATGAAGGGGACGAACTGAAGCCAGCCGGCCGCTCCGTCGGGAGGTGAGGCCATGGCGAACACAGCACGGGCGGACATGGTCATGGATGCGAGACTCACTCTGCGGGGTCGGCCCCCGAAGGTCGGCGGGACAAGCGTTGAAGGAATGCAAGCCTGAAGCTTTCGAACCGCCCGAACGCTATAGCTTTTCTGATGCGTTCCATGGTGTCAAGGTAAAAGTGCAGGTTATGCAACGTGTTAAGGGTGGATGCATTGATCTCGCCGGCGTTGAAAAGATGCCGCAGGTAAGCCCGTGAACAGGTGCGGCAGGTATAGCAGCTGCACTCGGGATCCGGCGGGCGGTCGTCTTCGGCGTAGCGGGCGTTCTTGATATTCAGCCGCCCTTCGCTGGTGAAGAGCTGACCGTTGCGCGCGTTGCGCGTCGGCAGCACGCAATCAAAGAGATCGATGCCGCGGGCGACCGACTCCACCAGGTCTTCAGGTGTGCCCGTCCCCATCAGGTATCGCGGGCGGTCAGCAGGGAGGTGGGGTGTGGTGCGCTGCACGATGTCGTACATAAGAGGTGTCGGCTCACCCACGCTCAGGCCGCCGATGGCGTACCCCTCGAAACCGATCTCCACCGTTTGTTTCGCACTTTCTTCTCTCAAGTCCGGAAACACGCCACCCTGCACAATGCCGAACTGAGCCTGACCGGGGTTGGTGACGATGACGCCAGGGACCGGGGCCTGCCGAAGAGCCATCTGCCGCTGACGCGCACGCGCTGCCCACCGCGCGGTCATTTCCATAGACGTGCGCGCCCCCTCGATGGTCGCGGGATAGGCAAGACACTCATCCAGGACCATCGCGATGTCTGATCCGAGTTGCGCCTGGATGTCGGCTGCTTTCTCAGGCGTGAGCATGTGCGACGACCCGTCGAGATGCGACTTGAAGCGCGCGCCGTTCTCGTCGATGGTTCTCCGTTGGGCCAGACTGAAAACCTGGTAGCCACCGCTGTCGGTCAGGATCGGCCGCGTCCACCCGCTGAACTGATGCAGACCGCCGCGCCGGGCGATCAGATCGTCGCCGGGCCGCAGATAGAGGTGGTAGGTGTTGCTCAGGAGGATCTGCGAACCGGCACCTTCGAGATCGCGGTGCGTGATGCCTTTCACCGCGCCCTGCGTTCCAACGGCCATGAAGGCCGGGGTCTCGACCGTACCGTGCGGCGTGGTCATCACGCCGCTGCGCGCGGTTCCGTCTGTCTGCGTCACGCGGAAGCTGAAGGCGTTCATGGGAGAACGGCCAGTTTACAATCGCGCGACGTCGTGCGGAAAACCCTCGTCTGCATCGCAGCGCTGATTGCCGTCGCTCTCACGCTGTTCCCGGACGTTGCGGCGCAGCCTTCGGCGAGCAGCCGTGGACTCAGCAGCGCGTCGCACCTCTCAGCGATCTACGACACGATCCTGCAGGCCCGCTTCGCGGATGCGAGGACCGCGCTCGCCACGACATGCCCCCCCGCGCCCGGGCCCGCATGCGACGCCCTCCGCGAAGTCGCCGTGTGGTGGGAGATCCAGCAGAACGAGCGGAGCCGGCTGCTGGACAGCCGCCTCCAGGCGGCGGCGACAACGGCGATCGCTTCTGCCGAGCGTTGGACATCGCAGGAACCTCGCAACGGCGAAGCCTGGTTCTACCTCGCCGGCGCGTACGCGCCGCTCTCGCAGTGGCAGGTGCTCCGCGGTGAGCGCCTTGCGGCCGCTCGCAACGGGAAACGGATCAAGGACGGCCTCGAGCGCGCACTCGAGCTGAACCCGGGGCTGCAGGACGCCTGGTTCGGCATCGGTCTCTATCACTACTACGCGGACGTCGCGCCCGCGGCGTTGAAGTTCCTGCGGTTTCTCCTGCTGCTGCCTGGCGGCGACCGCGCGCAGGGACTGCAGGAGATGCTGCGCGCCCGCGAGCACGGCGAGTTGCTTCGCGGCGAAGCCGACTACCAGCTGCACTGGGTGTACCTCTGGTATGAGCAGCAGCCCGCTCGCGCACTCGAGCTCCTGCAGGGGCTCGATGCCCGCTATCCCTCCAATCCGCTCTTCCTCCAGCGCATCGCCGACGTGCAGCACGTCTACTTCAGCGATCACCAGGCCAGCGCCGTCAACTGGAGGGCGCTGCTCGATCGCGCGACGGCGCAGCGCGTCGCACTGCCGGCGCTCGCGGCGGCACGCGCCCGCGTCGGTCTGGCCGGAGAGGAGATCGAACTCGCGTCCCCTGCCACGGCAATCGATCTCCTCGCGCCCGTGACTCGCGCCCGCAGCGCGGAGCCGTACGGCGTGCTCGCCCTCGCGTTTCTCACGCGCGGTGACGCGTACGCCGCGATCGGTGATCGCGAAAACGCGATCGCGTCATACACATCCGCGCTCGAGAATGCGCCGAACGACGATCCCGATCGCGTTCGCACACGCGCGCACGATGGACTCGCGCGCGTGCGATCCAGACGCTGATCATTTTTCAGATTTTTTTGACAATTCAGCCTTGTTTGTGCTTGACATCAGAAATTTCTCAACCATAATCTACATCTGGTATGAGGGTGGTAAGCGTAAGCCACCCCTAGTGAGGTTGACTTTCAGCCTCGCCCTTTCGCACCTGGACCATCAGGAGCGGCGCGGAAGGTGCCACAGCGGCAGCGGGCGGCGGATTCCGAGTGAGCGTGCCAGGCGGCAGCCACGGATCGGACACCGGGTCGCCCGCGCCAAGACAAACCCGAATGAAGGGGGGGATAAGGCATCATGGCAAAGAAAGCCAAGGGCGCTAAGAAGAAGGCGGCGAAGAAGCGGTAACAGCTTCTGCCGTACGAAAAAAAGGGGGCGGCCGTCGCCCCCTTTTCAATTTTCCGACCGCCGATCCCGCCCGCCTCAGTTCGTCGTTCCGTCCCACACCCGCACGCGGCGGATCACATCCCACTGCTCAATCTTGTCGACGACGTCCATGCCCGAGATGACGCGACCGAACACCGTGTAACGCGCGTCGAGCTGCGGTTGAGGCGAGTGCGTGATGAAGAACTGGCTGCCGCCGGTGTCGGCCCAGTCGAGCGCGATCCCGACGGTCCCGCGCAAGTACGGACGCTGGTTCAGTTCGTCGCGGATCGTGAAACCCGGACCGCCCTCGCCGTCGCCGCGCGGATCGCCCCCCTGGATCACGAAGTCGGAGACGACCCGGTGGATCGGGATCCCGTTGAAGAAACCGTTCCTCGCCAGGGTCACGAACGTGTCCACCGTGATCGGGGCATCCAGCACGGCGAGTTCAAGCTGGATCGACCCGCGATCAGTGTCGATGTAGACCTGTGTCGAGACACCCGGAGTCCCCAGCGCCGGACGCGCATACCACTCGGGCGGGTGATTGGTTGGCACCGGCCTGATCCTCGCCTTTGCATCGCTCGAGGGATCCAGCTCTGTGAGCAGCGCGGCGGCGCGCACCCGCAACGCCCACTCCTTGTCGGCGAGCGCATCCGTCAGCAGCGGCATCGCCGTGTCCCTGCCGTAGGACTTGAGGGCCGCCAGGACCGCCGCCCGCGCAACATAGGTCGTGTCACCAAGACTTCGCTGGTAGGCGTCGGTCAATGCGGCAGGACCAGCCGCCGGCTTCAACTCGGCGACAGCATTGGCAGCGGCCGCCCGCACGACCGGATCGTTCGACCTGAGGTGATCGATGGCAATGGTGCCGGCGTCCGGTGGATGCAGCTTCACGAAGGCGCCGAGCACCGATGGCAGCACCTTCGGTTCGTCGTCGGAGAGCATCATGCGCAGGCGAGGCAGCCCCCTTTCGGGCGGCAACCCGCCGAGCGCTGCAGCGAGCGCGGCCCGGACGGTCCAGTTCGGATCGGGATCGAGTCCGGACAGCACGGTCACGAACCCTTCGGGATCGAACTGCGCCAGCGCCTTGATGGCGGCGGCACGAATCGCAGGGCTCGGATCGCCGAGCACGTCGATCAGGGTGTCTGACACCCCGTCCGCCTTCAACGCACCGAGCGCGGCAACGGCTTCGAGGCGAACGTGGGGCTCGGACTTCGCGTTCTGCACGATGCGCAGCAACGGCGGCGCCGCCGTCGGATCGGCGAGCCGGGCCAGGGACCGGATGGATTCGATCGACAGGGACCGATCGGCGTCGCTGGCGAGCGGCACGAGCGCGGCGACGGCTGCACGATCCTTCATCGCGCCAAGTCCCTTCGCTGCGAAAGCGCGGGTGTAGGGCTGCGGATCCTTCAAGAGCGCCAGAAGCGGCATCAGCGCGCGCCGATCTTCGAGGCGCTGCAGCGCGAAGGCAACGGGCCACCAGCGAACGCGCGGCTGCCCGGCATCATCGAGCACGACTCCCGACAGAGCGTCGTAGGCCTTCAACCTTGCCAGCGCGAACACCGCCAGCTTGAATGCGGCTGCGGGCGTGTCGCGCGCCGAGTCGAGATCCTCCGAAGGCAGCCCGGACAACGCGCCGGACGCGACGATATCGGATGCCATCCTGGCAATCGGCGTGGCGGCCGACCCGTCGCCGATGAGCCCGAGCGCTTCCGCGGCGCTGCCCTTCACCATGGGTGCGGGATCAGCCAGCGCCGTCACGAGCGGATCGCGAGCCGTGCGATCGCCGATGAGCCCGAGCGCGAACGCAGCCATCTGCCGCACTTCCTGATCCGGATCCGCGAGCAGCGACACGAGGGCCGGCACACCGTCAGGCAAGCCAACACGGCCGATGGCGAGAGCCGCTCGCCTGCGCACCCGCGCCTCTTTATCGATGATCAGCCGCGTGAGATCCGGAACCGGAGGCGGCGGTGGTGGCGCCGCGACGACTGCCGGCTTCTTGCCGCGCGGCGCGACCGCCGGCGGAGCGGGCGGCGGTGTCTCGGGAGGCGGATCGCGCAGAATTCGCGAGTCCTCCAGGCGGAGGATCCACGACAGTTTCTGTTCGAACGGTGGCCCGGGAGGTACGGGTGGGGCAGCTGCCGGAGGTGCACTGGCGCATGCGCACGCGCCGAGCGCGAGCACCAGCGCGATCGTCGTACGCGTCACGGGTGCGATGATATCATCGGGTCGCCTTGCAGTTCCGCTACATCGCGGTCGAAGGACCGATCGGCGCGGGCAAGACTGCGCTCGCAGAGCGGCTCGCGACCCGGCTTGACGCGACGCTCGTGCTCGAAGACACCGAGAACCCGTTTCTCACCGACTTCTACGCGGACCGTCCAGGATCGGCGCTGCAGGCGCAACTGTTCTATCTCCTGCAGCGTCATCGTCAGCAGACGACGCTGCAGCAGGCCGATCTTTTCAGCCAGACCACCGTCGCCGATTACCTGTTCGACAAGGACAAGATCTTCGCGTACCTGAACCTCGACGATAACGAGCTGTTCATCTACCAGCGCCTGTACGATCTGCTCACGCGCGACGTCCCCGGACCCGACCTCGTGATCTACCTGCAGACGCCGACCGACGTCCTGCTGCGTCGCATCCGCAGCCGGAAGAACGAGCCGGAAGTGGATGGGTACGAACCCGATCCGGAGTACCTGCGCGAACTCAACGAGGCCTACCATCACTTCTTCTTCCACTACGAAGCGACACCGCTCCTCGTCGTGGAGACGTCGCAGTTCGATTCCGACGCAAGCGACGAAGCGCTGGACGACCTTGTGCGCCAGATCGGCCAGATGGGGAACGGAACCCGCTACTACGTCCCGCGGACAAAGTGAGTGGTAAGCTGATCGTTTATGGCGTGGTTCAAGAAGACGCGCAAACCCATCGAAGCGAAGGAGAAGCCCAGCCGGGTGCCGGAGGGGCTGTGGGTGAAGTGTCCGGGATGCGCGCAAGCGATCTATAACAAAGATCTCGCGGCAAACCTGAACGTCTGTCCCAAGTGCGCGCATCACTTCCGTGTGAATGCCACCGAGCGCCTGCGCATGCTCTTCGACGGGGACTGGGTCGAGCACGATCCCGATCTCGTCTCCACCGATCCGCTGAATTTCACCGACACCAAGTCCTATAAGGCCCGGCTGAAAGCAGGCCAGGCTTCGACCGGCGTCAAGGATGCGGTCATCGTCGGTTCCGGCACTATCGACGGGATCGACACGATCGTGGCCGCACAGGAGTACGCATTCATTGGTGGAAGCATGGGCGTGGTGGTCGGTGAGAAGATCACGCGCGGCATCGAGAAGGCGATCGAGCGCCGCTGCCCCGTGATCATCGTGTGCTGCTCCGGCGGCGCACGCATGATGGAGGGTGCGCTCTCGCTGATGCAGATGGCAAAGATCTCCGGCGCGCTGGCGCGCCTCGATCGGGCGAGACTGCCGTACATCGCGGTGCTGACCGATCCAACGACGGGTGGCGTCAGCGCGAGCTTCGCGATGCTCGGCGACCTCAACATCGCGGAGCCGAAGGCTCAGATTGGCTTCGCGGGGCCTCGCGTCATCGAGCAGACGATCCGCCAGAAACTGCCCGAGGGATTTCAGCGCTCTGAGTTCCTCATCGAAAAGGGCATGCTCGACCTCGTAGTCGATCGGCGCGAAATGAAGGCCACGATTGCCAAGGCGCTTCGCTTCATGGGGGCAGCGCCGGCTGCGAAGCCAGAGGCGCCGCCAGCCGTTTCGCCGGTCGCTGAACCGGCGGCGCAGGGGTAGTGAATCAGGACGCCCTGGACTGGCTGTTCAGCCTCGCCCAGTTCGGGATCAAGTTCGGCCTCGACAACATCCACACAATCGTCGCCTCGCTCGACCACCCCGAACGTCACTACCGGTCAGTCCACGTCGCCGGCACGAACGGCAAGGGATCGGTCACGGCGATCGTCGAACTCGCACTGAGGTCGGCTGGCCACAAAACGGGCCGCTACACCTCGCCGCATCTCCTTGATCTCAGCGAGCGATTTGCCATCGACGGCGTTCCGGTCCAGCGACATCTCCTGATTGAGGCGGTCACGACCGTGCGTGAGGCGGTCGAGCGGCTGCGGGCAGACGGAAGGCTCGACGTCCATCCCACGTTCTTCGAGGTCACGACCGCGGCTGCCTTCGAAATCTTCCGCCGCAGCGCGGTCGACGTGGCGATCTGCGAGGTGGGTCTGGGAGGCCGCCTCGACGCCACAAACGTCCTGTCTCCGGTGGCGTGCGCGATCACCTCCATCGCCTTCGATCACGAGCAGTACCTGGGCCGGACTCTTGCTCTGATCGCCGCGGAGAAGGCAGGCATCATCAAGCCGCGCACACCAGTGGTCGTTGGCAAAGTGCCGGCAGAAGCTGCCGCGGCAATTCGCACGGCAGCCTCGAGGGTACACGCGCCACTGATCGAGGCCATGGACGGAGTCGAGATCGGCCCCATCGAACTGTCGCCTGACGGCAGCCAGCATTTCACGCTTCGCACGCCGCACCGAGAGTACGGCGACGTGCATCTCGCACTCGCAGGCGACCACCAGGCGGACAACGCCGTCGTGGCGGTCCGCCTCATTGAGGAGGTCGAGTCAGCCGGAATGGTTGCCGGCCCGGACGCCATCGCCGGCGCCCTCGCAAACGTCCGCTGGCCTGGCCGGCTCGAACGCGTCGTGCTCGCGGACGGTCGCGAGGCGCTTCTGGATGCGGCGCACAACGTCGCAGGCGCGGCAGCACTCGCGCATCATCTCCAGCGCCTTGGCGGGAGGCGTCCGCTCGTCTTCTCTGCGATGCGCGACAAGGACGCCGCGGGGATGCTGGCCGTCCTCGCGCCGTCGGTGTCGAAGTTGATTGTCACTCGCGCCTCCAACCCGCGCGCCGCCGAGCCGTCAGCGCTGGCGTCGCTAGCAGCGCGGATCGCACCGGCCCTGCCGATCGAGGTCGAGGACTCCCCCGCCAGCGCGCTGACTCGTGCCTGGTCGGCGTCACCACGGATCGTGGTTGCCGGGTCGATATTCCTTCTCGCCGATGCGATGAAGCAGCTGGGTCGGCCGTGATACCCTCGAATTTCCTGCCGCGTACCCGGATGCTCCGTCTCTCTTTTGGCTCAGCCATCGTCGTTGCCCTGCTGCTCATGGCCACCTTGCCGGCCTATGGCCAACAGCTGAACATCGCGGGGTTCGATCGGCTCACCGCCTACAAATACGAGAAGCTCGGCGACAAGCACTACCTGTTCTCGGGATCGGTCGAGCTGGAGAAGACCGACACCAGCATCTACGCCGACTCGGTGGAGTACTTCGAAGACGAGGAACGGGCGATCGCGCGCGGCAACGTCGTCGTCACGCAGGGGCAGAATCGAATCGCCGCCGATCATGCCGACTTCAACACGCGGACGCAGCTTGGGACGTTCTACCAGGCCAGCGGAATTGCGACGGTTCGGCAGGGCCGGCCGCAGGCACCCCCGCCAGGGGGCATTGTCGTCCCGCAGATGACCGGCGTGGACAACGACGTGTACTACTTCGGCGAGACGGTGGAGAAACTGGGACCCAAGAAGTACAAGATCACCAATGGGGGGTTCAGCACCTGTGTGCAGCCGACACCCCGGTGGGATCTGACGGCGGACACGATCATCCTGAACATCGATCACTACACGCTGCTCAGGCAGGCGCTCCTCAACGTGAAGGGCGTCCCCATGCTCTATCTGCCGATCTTCTACTACCCGACGACCGAAGAGGATCGCGCCACCGGCTTCCTCATTCCAACGTACGGTCACTCGACCGTCCGCGGGCACTCCCTTCACAATGCGTTCTTCTGGGCGATCAATCGCAGTCAGGACGCCACGTTTCTCTACGACTGGTTCTCGAGGGCGGGTGAGGGCAGTGGCGGCGAGTATCGATACAACCGCGGTGGCGGATCCGACGGCCAGATATCGGCGTACGTGTTGAACGAACCGTCGAGCGCCTACACGGACGCGGGTGGCAATTCGCAGACGCAGCCCGGTGGCAGCAGCTACACCTTCATCGGGTCTGCCAACCAGATGCTGCCCCACCGGTTCCGCGCACGCGCGCAGGTGGACTACTTCTCGAACATCATCACCAATCAGACGTTCAACACGAACGTTTACACGGCGTCATCGAATCGGCGCTACTACAGCACCAACGTCAATGGCCTCGTCGGCGGTGTGGCTGTCAACGGCACATTCGACCGGAACGAGTATTTCAATAACACCGTCAGTTCCGCCGTCACCGGAAGTTCGCCGCGTCTCACGCTGACGCGCGGCGAGCGACCGCTGTTCAAGACCTCCCCGCTCTACTTCGGCGCCAGCAGCGAGTACGCGCACCTCGATCGGCAGACCCGCGACGACGGCACGACGATTGACGACCGGACGCTGGGTCGTTTCGATTTCAACCCGCAAATCAGGTATCCGTTCAAGCGCTGGCCGTTTCTCACCGTGAACACGACGGCCGCGTGGCGCGAAACCTACTACACGCGCAGCCTCGATCCGAACGATCTGAACGGCAACACCGTGCTCGACAGCAACGTGAACCGGCAGTACTTCACGGTTGCGGCGCAGGCCGTCGGACCGGTGTTCACGCGGGTCTGGAATACGCCGAACAATGGCTACGCCGAGCGATTCAAGCACACCATCGAGCCGGTCTTCAGCGCACAGCGGACCTCCGCCATCGACAACTACTACTCGATCGTGAAGATCGAATCGACCGACCAGGTGTTCGGAGGCACGACGACCTATTCTTACGGCCTGAACAATCGTCTCTACGCCAAACGCAGGGTGGGTCAGACGAGCCTGGCGCAGGAAATCCTGGCGGTCGAGATCGCGCAGACCTACTACACCGACGCCCGCGCGTCACAGGTGGACCCGCGCTACTCGACGAGTTCCACCTCGACAGCCCCCAACAATTTCTCCCCCATCGGCATCAACGTCCGCGCCACGCCGTCGCCGCTCGTCAACGGCAACATGCGCGCGGAAATCGACAGCAAGTTCCACCGTCTGCGGCAGATGTCGGCCAACGGCACCATGAACTGGCGCCAGCAACTGCTGACCAGCGTGGGATGGAGCCACTCGTTCTACATCCCAGGTCTGCCAGGGTTCGACAACCGCAACAGCCTGAGCCACTACATCAACCTGCAGACCAACGTCCAGACCCGCGACCGCCGGTACGGTGCCATTTACAACGCCAACTACGACATCCTGCGCTCGGCCCTGCTCCAGCAGCGGATGTCGGGCTTCTACAACACGCAGTGCTGCGGCATCGCGTTCGAGTACCAGCGCTACAACTACTCCGGCCTGCCCGCATACGTGGCGCCGGTCGACAGGCGTTTCTTTCTGTCCTTCACGCTCGCCGGGCTCGGCAACTTCTCGCCGTTCAATGGCGGGTTGAGCGGCACCCCACGCTGAGTGTGATGAACGGATCGACGATCATCACCGGGGCCGCCGGCTTCGCAGGAAGCCACCTGCTGGATCTGCTCGCTGCGGACGGCAGCCGGGACATCTTCGCGTGGCACCGGCCGGGCGGTCATCAACCACGACCGGTCCCTGGCGTCAGGTGGCAGGCGGTCGATCTGCTCGATCGGCAGTCGGTGCTCCGAGCCGTGGAAGTCGCGGCACCTGCGACTGTCTATCACTGCGCCGGCGCTGCGCACGTCGGCCAGTCGTGGGGCAAGGCCGCCGACACGCTGCGGGTGAATGTTCTCGGCACGCACAGCATCGTCGAGGCGTTGCGAACCGCGGCGCCCGATGCCGGGCTGCTCATCACGAGCTCCGCCCTC
>Ga0308173_10001593_pt1 | contig 11471 bp, 6 predicted proteins | sample PhyPR1_FD_203716 | JGI IMG/M metagenome (GOLD analysis project Ga0308173, IMG submission 203716) | Soil microbial communities from UC Gill Tract Community Farm, Albany, California, United States - DLSLS.P.R1 | ecosystem: Environmental > Terrestrial > Soil > Agricultural land | place: USA... | reverse complement strand
CTCAGCTCCCGAACGTGACGCTCGTACGCATCTGGTCGAAGAGCTGCTGCTCGTCCCCGAAACGACTTGGGGCCGCGAAGAACGTCATGAGGGCCGTCCCCTGCGGAAGGACGACCACGTCGAACCTCGCACGGAGGTTGCTGCCGGGCGAGCTCGGGTCCTCCAGGGTGCCCCCCAGCTCATAGCCGCGGCGACCCCCGATCGTCAACGGCGTCGGTGTGCCCAGACCGGTCACGGTCGAGTGGGTGAATCCCGTCACGATCCACTTCTTCAGGGCATCTTCCTGCGAGGTGTCGGGCGGGGAGCGGAGCGAGGTGAAGTACATGCCGACGGCCGCGTTGGAAGAGGACCGCACGACATCGCGGACCCCGGCCCAGCCGTCCTGGCCGGTGAACACACCGACGACCCGGGGATCGGCCGCCAGGACGAACGCGTTGCTGCTCTTCAGCACCTCCCAGTTCTGCGGGTAGCGGACCGAGACCGCGACGACCGAGTCCTGGCTGGAGGCGGAGTACCCAGTGAACGACACGGCCTTCCTCGACTGGACGAAGAACAGCGCCAGTGTGGCCGCCAGGGCCAACAGGGCCAGCGCGGCGACCGGGAGCAGCCACGTCCGACGCCCCCGGCCCGGCTCCGCCGACAGCTCGGCCTCGGCCTCGGGAGAGAGTTGCTGCGCGTCCTCGTCGTCCTCCTCAAGCCCGGGATCGCCGTAGTCCGTGCCGTCATCCGCCCCCGCATCTTCGTACACGAGCTCGTCCTCGCCGAGAAGCGCGTCCTCCGACGACGCCGAGGTGCTGTCGAGCGGGGGGACCGGCCACCGCGGGGGTTCCATCGCCCCCGGTGGCAGCGAGGGGTGGGACACCCAGGCACGCGTCGCCTCGGGGTCCTCGGGCGGCGGCGTGGCCTCGATCGGGCTCAGGGAGCCGGCGACCTCCTCGGGCAGCGCTGCCGAGTCGGCACCAGACGTCCGCCGGTGCCGTGCTGCCGGACGCGTGGAGGCGCTGTGCAGGCTCGACACCTCAGCCGGGACGTCCAAGGCCTGCTCGAGGTCGCGCATCAGGTCGCTGCAGGTGTCGTAGCGGTCCTCCGGCGACTTCGCCATGGCCCTGCTCACCACGTCGTCGACAGCGGGGGAGAGGTCCGGTCGGGCGGCGGTGACGGGGGGCGGCATCTCCACGAGGTGTGCCCACAGCACCGCTGCGTCGTCGTCGCGGTTGAAGGGGAGCTGCCCGGTGAGGCTCTCGTACAACACGCAGCCGAAGGCGTAGGTGTCGGTGGCCGGGCTGAGCGGCCCACCCTGGATCTGCTCCGGTGAGACGTAGTCGACGGTGCCCAGGAAGTGACCGGTGTCAGTGAGCGACCCCGACAGCGACGACGTCCTCTTCGTCAGGCCGAAGTCGGTCAGGTACACGTGGTCGGGGTGCGCGTGCCCGGAGTGCTCCACCACCGAGCTCACCAGGATGTTGCCGGGCTTGACGTCGCGGTGGACCAGGCCGAGGAGGTGGGCCGCGTCGAGGGCATCCCCGATCTGCACGAACAGCCGTAACAGGCGAGCAGGGGAGAGGCGCTTCTCCTGGGCCAGCACCGCCTTCAGGTCGCTGCCCGGCACGTAGCGCATCGCGATGAAGAGGTGCCCATCCGACTCGCCGGCCTCGTAGATGGGGACGATGTTGGGGTGGTCGAGGGAGGCTGCCAAGCGCGACTCGCGGATGAACCGCTGCTGGAAGTGGGAGTTCTGCGCCAGGACCGGGGCGAGCAGCTTGAGCGCCACCTTCCGCCCCAGTCGGCTGTCCTCGGCGCGGTAGACGACGGCCATGCCTCCGCGGCCGATCACCGACTCGATCCGGTAGCCGGCGATCTCGGCCCCTGGACTGAACTCCATCATCGGTTCCCCCTAGTCGCCGGCAGCTGCACCACACCGGCCGCAGAAGCGGTGTCCGGCGGCGAGCCTTCCTCCACAGGACGTGCAGAACCTCGTCGCGGTGGGTGCAGGTGCGGGGGCAGCTGACCGGGCCCCGGCCGTGGGTTGGTGGCCGGTAGAGGGGTTGTTGTTGGCCGGTCGCCGCGTGGCGGACGGCTGGACGTCCGGGCCGGATACGGTCGAAGGTGCCCGGTGGAGCACGTTGGGGCGCTCTCGGACGCGGGACGGAGCAGCCCCCGAGGCAGCTCCCGTGGACGCGCCTGGCGCGCCGGACGGCGGTGCTCCGGCGGAGCTGTGGGCCCGGGCCGGGGTTCCTCGGTCACTCGGGGCGGATCCGGTCGCCGAGCGGCCGCCGGGTGGCGCGGCAGGAGGCCCGGTCGCCGGTTTGGGCGCAGCCTTGCCGGCGTCATGGCGTCCTCGCCTCCGCTGCCGCAGGGCGAGGCCGAGCGCCACGAGCGCGGCCACCACGGCGACGACGAGCCCGCCGACTAGGAGTCCCGTGCCGGACGAGCTCTGCGACGCGACCGGACGGGTGGCGGTGGCAGGCGTCATCGTCGGGCTGCCGAGGCCCTTGGCGACCTGTGCCTTCGCCGTGGCCAGGTCCGCAGCCGCCAGGGCGTGCCCGCGGAACTGTCTGAGGGTGGCCTCCAGGAACGGGATGGAGGCCGCATACTCCTTGTTCTTGAAGTGGTGCATGGCCTCCTCGAACTGCGTATCCGTCAGGCTGGTCAGGTTCGGTACGCCGGCACTCTTGAGGACGCCGAGGATCGCCGTGGCGCTGACCAGGGTCGGCACCGGTTGACCGCTGGGGGCCGGCCCCGGGAAGAGACCGATGACCTGGCCGCCGGAGTTGGCGTCCTTGCCACCGTCGACCACGGGCCCCCCCTCGACGCCCTTCCCGAGCTGCTGCTTGAGCATCGCAGAGCCGTCCGCCTCATCCGCCGTCAGGCCGGTGTACTGCAGGAGCGGGACGTGGCCCTTGATGAAGTGCTGCGCGATGTCAAGCATGCCGTGCGGGTTGGTGTTCTTGGGATCAGGGACTGAGGGGACAGGACCCGGGATGCCCACGTACCCCAGCACGTCCATGGGACGGTCGGTGGGAAGTGGCGGCGCGATGATCACCGAGGGCACCCCGTTGGAGCGGACCCGCAGCAGCCCGACGTCGGTCGTCGAGTGTTTCGTGTCGGGCTCGGCCAGCAGGTTCCCGTACGTGCGCTGGTCGGTCACACCCGGGTGCACCACGTAGGTGGCCGACCTCCTCACCACGCAGCCCCCGGCGTCCTGGAGGCTCAGGTGGGGTGGGTAGCACGCCTGCAGGCGCTGCTCGATGCGGTCGGTCCTGGGCCCGATGTGCTGGCGGACGAACGGATCCGCCGGGAGCCGTGCCTGCTTGGGGTAGCGCTTGGCGAAGGCCTGGTTGATGGCCCAGACCTCGCCCTTGTCGAGGTTCTGCCGCAGCAGCGCGCCAGTGGTCACCACCGTCCCGCTGGGGTTGACGAAGAAGCCACTCGCCGTGTCGAGCAGCGGGTCTGACGTGTAGGGGAAGACGTGGACGTGGATCCCGTGCTTGTCCGGGAAGAGGTCGTGCTCGATGAGGGTCACCTCGACGTGGGCCCTGGCCTCGATGAACACCACCGCAGGGGCCGCGCGCTCGATGGGAGTCGGGTGGCTGTGTGCCTGGGCCGTCGAGATCCCGAGGGCCATGGCGCCCACGGACGTGGCGAGGGCCAGTGGCAGCAGGTGGTGACGCTGGTGTCCAGACATGATTTCTCCGCACGACCGAGACGACGGGCAGTCGTTGTGCGCGGCAACCCCGTTGCCATCCATGGAAGACCTCCCCGTCGGCGCCTGTCAATCGCCTGTGAGCGCATGTCGACCGGTCGAAATTCCTTTTGCCCCGGTCTGATCCGTGCCGCGTGCCGACTCGCGCACGGCCTCGTCGAGCAACCTCAGGGACAGCGCGACACGGTCGGGCTTGAGCTGCAGCCAGCTGCGCAGGGCAAGGTCGGCCAGCGAAGCGACGTGGTAGACGTCGACCCGTCTCGCCAGGGCTTCCTTGTCGAGATCGGGCCGCGCCTCGGAGTAGTTGCCGAGGAAGCCTCGGGTGAGGTCCCTGACCCGCCGGTCGCCTTCGAGCCCGGCAGTGTCGGCGGCCCGGCGAGCCGACAGGCCGAGGCGGGCGGTGAAGTGGCCCAGGTCCAGGGCGGGCTCGGCGACGCACGCCGAGTCGAGGTCGAACACGCTGTGGATGGGTCCGTCCACGAGGACCTCCGACGGCGTGAGGTCGCCATGGGCGAGGGCCATCGGCATGACCGACGACTCGGCCAGCGGTCGGAGCGCTCGGAAGTGTGACGCCAGGGCCCCTCCCAGCGCCGGCGCGACCCGCGCGAGCTCTTCGGCACTGGTGAGCAGCCGGTCGATCTCCAGCTCGGGCGTCCTCGGCCGGCCGGTGATGCCGGTGTCCCGCACGTCGAGGGTCTCGGGCACCGGGCGGTGCAGCGTCGCAGTGACGCGGGCCAGTCCCTGCAGTGCTGCCACCGCGCTGGGTGCCCTCGGGATGGTGGCGGCCCCGGCGGATACGTGCGCCTGGACCAGTCCGGGGACCTGGGGGCTGCCGGGCAGGGCTTCAGACAGGAGCAGCCGGCTTTTCGGCAGGTATCCGAGCACGCGGGGGAGGAGGAACGGCTGCGTCCGCATCCTCCCGTCGCCCGAGAGGCTCCGGTGCAGCGCTGCCACCGTCGCGCCGACGCCCGCGCCGCGGTCGTCTCCGAACACCTTGCCGTAGACCACCTGCCGCACCGTGCGGCCGCTCGGCTGCACCCGCCACCACAGCTCGTACCGGAGGACGGCGTGCTCACCCACGACGTACTTGACCACCTCGGTGCGCAGCGCCGCCATCTCCAGGCCGGCCAACGACCTGGGGAGCACGGAGGCGAGGATCCCGCTCAGCTGGAGGTCGTCTGCCGCCGTCAGGAGCCCCGGCAGTGACGGGTCGACGGGGAAGGCGTGCAGGACCATCCCGAGGGGTCGCACGACCTCCACCACCCGTGTGAACGACGCGAGGTGACCGTGCGGGGACGTCGACTGGGCCAGGGCGGCCGCCCGATCGGCGTACTCCTGCGCCTCGTCGCGAGACGCGAAGAGGCGACCGCCGACCAGCACCTCCTCGATGGTGGCCGAGCCCGCTGCCCGGACCCTTGCGCGGTATCGAAGCGTGGCACTCCCCGCGAGGTCCAGCACGACCTTGTCGACCACGCACGAGTGGAGGACGCAGTCGTCGCGCAGCATGGGCCGGAGGTGGTGGGCCACGGCCGCGGGGTCCACCGCCTCCTGGAGCCCGGGGAAGTGCTCGACGAGTGCGGGCGTCCCCAACGGGTCCAGCTCGGGGTCGGTGGGACGCACCAGGGCGTGGACGGGGCGGTGCCAGCCGGTGAGCTCCTGGTACTCGCGGTCGGACGCCGGCAGCGGCACGGCGTCGAGCAGCGCCGACTCGAACGGCAGCTCGGCGCCGTCCCGGCCTGCACTCGCCGCCTCCCAGCGGCCGGCCAGGACCTCCCGAGGACCTTCGACGGCCGGCACAAGAGGCGCCGACGAGGGTGCTGCACGATCTGGCACGACCTCGGCCATGGCCACCCCGAACTGGCTGGCGTAGAGCTCGGCGTAGAGACCGCCACCCGCGAGCAGGTCCGCTGGGGTGCCCTCCTCCAGGACGCGGCCGCCGGAGAGCACGATGATCCGGTCGACCCCGCGGATCAGGTTGAGGTCGTGGGACACGATCAGCGCGGAACGGCCGGTGAGCAGCGTGTTGAGCGCCTCGGCCACGCCGGCAGACGCCTTGGCGTCCAGCCCCGTCGTCGGTTCGTCGAGGACGAGGATCGGCGTGTCCCTGATGAAGGCACGGGCGATCGCCAACCGCTGACGCTGTCCTCCCGACAGCGTCGCTGCCCGCTCACCCAGGATCGTGTCGTAGCCCTGGGGGAGCGCCTTGATGAAGTCGTCGGCCTGCGCCTGGACGGCGGCACGCACGACGTCCCGCCTGGTCGCACCCTCCCGGCCGTAGGCGATGTTCTCGGCCACCGTGCCCCGGAGCAGCATGGTCTCCTGGAGCACCATGCCGATCTGCGCGCGCAGGGAGTCGATGGTGAACGTGCGGATGTCGTCGCCGTCCAGCAGGACCGCACCGGCCTGGGGGTCGTAGAGCCTGGGCAGCAGCTGGGCGATCGTGCTCTTGCCTGCGCCGCTGTGCCCCACGAGCGCAACGGCCTCGCCTGCGGCCATGGTGAAGCTCACCGAGTGCAGGGAGAGCCGGGGGGAGCTGCCCTCCTCGTCGTCCTCGCCGCCGCCCTCCGTCTGCTGTTGGTAGGCGAAGCTCACGTCCCGGAACTCCACGGCGCCGGTCAGGAGGGGTGCCTCCTGGGCGCCGGGAAGGTCCTGGACCGCCGGCTCGCGGTCGAGGACCTCGCTCACGCGGTCGACGCTGGCATAGACCTTGGCGACGCTGTTCCACTCCTTGATGATCCGTCGCGTCGGCTTGAACATCCCCTGGATGAGGAGGATGAAGGTCACGAGGTCACCGGGGCTGATCGAGTCCGCCCTCACCAGCCGAGCACCGAACACGATGACCAGGGCGATGATCGCGGCCTCGAGGATCGCAACGGTGAAACCGAAGACCGCCTCGAGGCGGGCGGTGCGCAAGATGGCGTCCCTGGCCGACCTGCTCTCCCGGGCGAACTTCTCCTGCTCCCGCCCGGCCCTGCCGTAGGTCTGGACGAGGCTGATCGTGGTGAGCATCTCCTGCGCGGTGGAGGCGAGGTCACCCTCCCGGGCACGAAGCTCCTTCGTGGACGCCTTGATCCGTCGAGCGAAGTACCGCGACACGACCGCCAGCAGCGGCACGATGGCCACGGCGAGCAGCGCGATGTGCCAGGACAGCGTGAAGAGGAAGACCACGCTGCCGACGAGGAGCATCCCACTCTCGATCAGGTCCTTGACGGAGTCGACGACGAACTCCTCGAGGACCTGGACGTCGTTGGTGATGCGGGTCAGGACGTCGCCCGTGCTGCGTCGGACGTGGTAGGCGAGGGAGAGCCGCTGCAGGTGCGCGTAGAGCGCAGCGCGAACGTTGTAGCCCAGCGCCCGTCCGGTCTTGGCCAGGGAGACGTCGGAGAGTGACTCGGCCAGGCTGCTGACCGCGGTCACGAGGACGATGGCCACGGCCAGCACGGGGATGCCCAGACCGCGCGGGGCCCTGAGCCCGAACAGGATCCGCGCGTGGTCGTCCTTGAGCAGGTTGACGACGGACCCGATCAGCTTGGGGACCGCGATGACGGTGACCGCCTCCACCACCATGAGGAACAAGGCGCCGACGAACCGCCGCCGCTCGCCCATGGCGAACCTTCGGAACATGGCCAGCGTCCGCCCCGAGTCGCCGCGGCTGCTCATGCGCCCGACGCCCCCGTCCTCACGCGGGCAACCCCGTCGATGTCGTCGGCCAGGGCGGCGGCCGTCGGGTAGCGCTCACTCGGGTCGGGGTGGATCGCCCGGCTCACCACCGCGCGCTCGCGGGGGCTCAGCTCCGCATCGGGTTCGGGCCGGCTCCGCAGGAACATGCGGGCAGCCACCATGGGGTCTGCAGACGTCAGGGCCGGGTAGAGGCCGAACCCCGTCATGGCGATGTGCAGGGTGACGCCGAGCGCCCAGATGTCGCTCGGGCGCCCGGCGACCCCGCCCCGCATCAGGGCGGGGTCCACGAACTCGAGGTCGCGGGCGTCGCCCCGCGTCCCCAGCCCGGTCAGGTGCTCCCCCCTGGAGAGAAGCTGCGCCACGGCCGGCTCTGCCAGCAGAGCCGCCCCAGGCGCGAGGAGGATGTTCGCCGGGCGCACGCCGCGGTGCACGATGCCGGCTTCGTGGAGCTCGTGGACCGCTCGGGCCGCCCGGCCCACAGCCTCCAGCCGCTCAGGTCGGCCCACCTCCCGGGTCGGGGAGGCGAGGGAGCCCGAGGGCTCGAACCGCATGGAGCAGAACGCGTTCCGCCCCTCGAGGCCCGCCTCGTGGAGGTGGACGAGGCGGGGGGAGGCCAGGTCGGCGAAGGCGTGGAGCCGCTCGGCCATCGCGTCGAAGCCCTCTTCGGCCGCGTCCGCCGAGAAGACCTTGACGGCGATCTCACCCGCCGTGACGTCCAGGCGAGGTGGGGGAGCCGCCAGGAAGACACGGCCGTGGACACCTCGGCCGATCTCGCGGACGAAGACATAACCGCCGATGCCGTTCACGTGCACTCCTTTCCGGCGTCGCCCAGAGCCGGCCTACAGGGCCCGGTAGCGGTCGAAGAGCAGCTCCCGCTTGCCGAGGCGCAGCCGGTCACCCGGCGTGAGCGCCGTACCTGGCCCCGGCGGAACCGGCAGCCAGGGACCGGCTGCCCCAGATCGGCTGACGAAGGTGCCGTTGGCCGAGCCACGGTCGACGACGTCGACCTCCCAGCCGGAGAGTCGAATCTCCGCGTGGACCCGGGAAGTGCTCTGTTCGGTGTCCCGCAGGACCAGGGGTCGCGCCCGGGCCGCCCTCACCTCGGGCGCCTGCCCCGGCTCACGTCCGACCACCACGTCGTCGGTCAGGGTGAACACCCGGCCGTCGTCGGTGATGAGGATGCCCAGCGGTGGGCGCGCCCGGGTCTGGCGGGGTCGCGAGGAGTCGAGGGGTGCGCCGCAGCTTGGGCACTCCCGCAGGTCCGGGTTGGTGAACTCGCCGCAGCGGCAGGTGATCCCGGAAACGTGCACCGGGGCAGCGGTGACGGGGGAAGCGCCGTCTCCGGCCGGCTGGGTCGGACTCGGCCCCGCCCGGTCGGGTGACCCGATCGGCAGCGGCGGCCGCCTCCGCGACTGGTCTGGCGGGCGTGGTGCGAGACCCACGATCCTGGTGTGCGGTGTCGCCCGCAGCACGGTCCTCGCCTTGCCGGTGTCCGGAGCTCGCTGGGAGCCGGAATGCTCTGTCAGCTCACGGTCAGCCGGGGTGGTCCCGGAAGCGCCCTCGCTGGTGGCTCGCGGAAGGTGCAGGGTCACCCCTGCGCCCGGCACGCCGCCGTCCAGCAGGTCGAGCGAGAAGGCGCCTGGGCCTTCGACGCGGCCGGCGCCGGGGCCACGCACCGAGAGGCTGGTGAACGTCGCCGCCACCGGTCGTTCGACCCACCCCGAGGACTCCGGGCCCGGGGAGAGGTCCAGCTCCTGGCCGTCGACGAGGACCGGGGGAGCGTCGTGGGCCATGACGAGGAGGTGGTCGCCCAGCGCCGTCAGGCAGACGAACGGAGGGACGCGGTGGGCATGGTCCTCGGTGACCAGCCGAGCCAGGCGGCGGACGTGTCGACGGTCGTCCGTCTCGCGTCGGTCGGCGCAGATGTCCACCATCGTGGCCACCAGGTCCTGGGCCGAGGCCTCCACGACCGGCACGACGAGCAGCACACCGTGTCGCCGCAGTACGAGGCCTGACCCGGGGTGCACCTCCACCCGCCCCAGGGCATCCGGAGCGCCACTGGGCTGGCTGTACGGGTGGATGGTGGAGCCAGCCATCACCGCCCCTTCGGGTGCTCGTCCAGGGCGCGGTCGAGGTTGACCGCTGCACTGATGAGCGCGAGGTGGGTGAAGGCCTGGGGGAAGTTGCCGAGTGCCTCCCCGGAGGGACCGATCTCCTCCGCGTACAACCCGACGTGGTTGGCGTAGGTGAGCATCTTCTCGAAGGTGTGCCTCGCCTGGTCGAGCCTTCCCGCGCGGCTCAGGGCCTCGACGTACCAGAACGAGCAGAGGTTGAAGGTGCCCTCGTCCTCGGTGAACCCGTCGGTGCCGTCGTTGCGGTAGCGGTGGACGAGGCTGTCCGTCACCAGCTCGTCCTCGATCCGCTCGAGCGTGGCCACGAACCGCGGGTCCCGCGGCCCGGTGAACTTGACCAGCGGCATGGCCAGGGCACCGGCATCCAGGGTCTGGCTCCCGGGGAACTGGACGTAGGCGCGACGACCCGGGCTCCAGCCACACTGCTGCACGTGCAGGTAGGCGCCGTCCGCAGCCGCCCGCCACCGCTCGAGGGGTGCGGGAAGGCCCCGTTGGCGCGCGATCCGGATCCCGCGCTCGAAGGCCACCCAGGTCATGACCGTCGAGTAGGTGAAACGCTGACGCGGCCCACGCACCTCCCACACCCCGTGGTCCGGCTCCTCCCAGTGGTCCTGCAGCCACTCGAGCTGGCGGCACAGGGCCTGCCAGAGCTCGTAGGAGATCGGGTCTGCGTACTTGTCATAGAGGTAGACGGAGTCCATCAGCTCGCCGTAGATGTCCAGCTGCAGCTGGTGTGCGGCACCGTTGCCGATCCGCACGGGTCGGGACCCCCGGTAGCCGCACAGGTGCTCCAGCGGCTCCTCGACGGGAACGGGGGAGCCGTCGATGCTGTACAGGATCTGCAGGCCCTGCCCGGCCGGTGCCTCCGTGCACCTGTCCTCGAGCCACCCCATGAAGGCCGCGGCCTCCTCCGTGTAGCCGAGGCGCATGAGTGCATAGATGCTGAAGGCAGCGTCCCTGACCCACGTGAAGCGGTAGTCCCAGTTGCGGGTCCCGCCGATCGCCTCGGGAAGAGAGGTCGTGACCGCAGCCACCAGGGCGCCGGTGGGCTGGTGCACCAGGAGCTTGAGCGCGAGGGCCGAGCGTTCGACCATCTCGCGGTACCGCCCCCGGTACGTGGACTTGCGCACCCAACGCTGCCAGTAGCCCAAGGTGGCCGAGAGCATGGCTTCGGCCTGGATGGCCCCCAAGGGTTGGGTCGACCCCTGTCGGGAGAGCTCGAGCGCGAGGGTCTGGCCCTCGGCGAGGACAGGCCTTGCCACCGCCGCCCGGCCGTCGGCGACCAACGGAACCGTGGAGCGCAGGACGAGCTGCCCCGCGGACGAGGAGAAGAACGCGCCCGCGCCCTCCACGATGTCGACGTCGGTCCTGACCCGGCCGTAGTCGAAGGCAGGCGCGCAGCGGATGTCGACCTCGACCTGACCTCGAACCGCGCGCACGATGCGGACCAGGTGCAGAGCGCCTCCCTCGGCGAGCCGCACCTCGCGGGGCACCATGAAGTCGACGACCTCGCCGACCGAGCTCTCACCGAGGAACCGGGTCACCAGGACGTTGGAGTCCGGGAGGTACATCTGCTTGGTGCGGCTGGCGCCCCCGCACCGGACGGTGAAGCGGCCCCCACGCTCAGGGTCGAGGAGGGCGGCGAAGACCGACGGCGAGTCGAAACGGGGCAGGCACAGCCAGTCGATGTCTCCATCGGTCGACACCAGGGCCGCGGTCTGGAGGTCCCCGATGACACCGTGGTCCTCGATCGCCACCGGCGGTGACCCCGGAGGAGATGGTCCGCTGTAACCCATGCGCGCCGCCTTCGACCGGCCCTAGCCCCGCCGCGTACCTGACTGATGATGATAACGCCGCGCGTCGGCCGCGTGGCTCGGCGAAAGGACGCACGGCCGGCGACCGGCTCTCACCCAAAAGACGGACGGCGCCGGCAACAGGAGCACCCGCGTCGCGGT
>Ga0308173_10001592_pt1 | contig 11476 bp, 5 predicted proteins | sample PhyPR1_FD_203716 | JGI IMG/M metagenome (GOLD analysis project Ga0308173, IMG submission 203716) | Soil microbial communities from UC Gill Tract Community Farm, Albany, California, United States - DLSLS.P.R1 | ecosystem: Environmental > Terrestrial > Soil > Agricultural land | place: USA... | reverse complement strand
GACGTTGTTCGTCGTGTGGTCGGCGCCACGGAAGTCGAGATCGAAGCCGAGCCCCTTCACGATGTCGACCGACGTGTCGGCGATGCCGTCGCCGTTCGTGTCGCGGTACGCCGTCAGGTTGGGCGGATGCATCACGTACACGGTCTTCCCGTCCGACACGACGCCGCGCGGGCTGTCCATCTCGGCGAAGGTCGTGTACGTGTCGGCGCGGCCGTCGCCGTCGCTGTCGACGAGGCGCATGATGCGCCCCACGCCCTTCAGCGTGGAGAGCGAGAGGTTCGGATCGACGCAGACGAACACTGCGCCGTCGGGCGACTCGTTGACGCAGGTGGGATACATCGCCACCGGCGGGCCGGCGAACAGCGTGACCTTGAAGCCGGCCGGCGCCTTGAAGTCGGCCTGGAGCTTCTGCTCGACGGCTGGCTCGCGAGGTACGGTGCCCGCCTTCGCGATCGCGGGCGGGCGGGCGGTGGACTGCGCCGGCGCCTGCGCGCCGAGCGAGGAGAGCGCCGCAATGGAGAGCAGCGCCGGGATCGTGAGTGAGGGTCGGATCATCTGCATGCCGCGGGGTTCGACTTGACGTAGTAGCGCTTGTAGTTCGCAGCCTTCGGGTCCGTGCACCCTTCGAGGTTCAACAGGCGCACGTGGCGGAAGTCCACCGGGTGGCCCTCGGCCTGAAGCGCAATGAAGCCCGACGAGAGCAGCTTGCCCTCGGTGAGCTGTGCGGGATCGAAACCGGTGACGACGCCCGCGGCCTGCCGCGGATGCGTGTACACCAGCACCGTGTCGTGATTGATGATTTGCTTGACGATGGAATCGCCGAGCACGAGGGTCTCCACCAGCACCCACTGGTCGCCGTCGTACGTCTTCGACGTCGAGTTGATGCAGTGGCGCGTGTCGGGCTTGCCGTTGAAGTCCACCATCGTGCCGGGCGAGCACATGTTGCCCGTCGTGCGCGGTTTGCCGTCACTCAGGCCGCCGAGCAGCTGATTCTCGATCGAGATCGGGAAGTTCTGATCGCGAGGCATCGTGCGCGGGTCCTGCGAATGGATCATGATGCCGCTGTTGCGCAGCGTGTAGCTGGGCGCGCCAGGATAGAGATCTCCCACGAAGCGGTACTCCGCGGAGACCAGGTAGTACGAGAAGGGCCGATCGTAGTAGAGATGCCCGAACTGGGCGTCGTACTTCCCACCGTAGCCGTCGTAGCGGGCCTGGATCGTCCCGTCCACGACGCGGAAGGTGTTGGCGTAGTTGTCGCCCACATCGTGCCTGGCGATCTTCGCCGTCCATCCATTGAGCGTCTTGCCGTCGAAGAGCTCGATCCATTCGCGTGCATCGGGATCGCGCGACGAAGACGCCGACCGCACTGCACCGGCCGAACAGCCGGCCGCGAGGAGCGCGAGCAGCGCAGCTCTGCCGACATTACGCAACCGCAGCGCTGGTCGTTGGGAACGGTAGATGACGGATGACCGACGAGGCATCGAGCTCACGGGTCGAGGTGCGGGCACGCGCGCGGAGCGAGCGAGTGCGTGTGTGCGTGGGTGAGAATGACGATGCGCTCCGCACGCGCGTGGTGGCCTCGGCCATCCACCTGCATGCGGAGCGCAGTCGATTTGCTACCGGGCTGGCGTCAATGCTGACGTCAGTGCTCTCGTCAGTATCCCGGGTTCTGCGTCAGCTGCTTGTTCAGGTCGATCTGCGCCTGCGGGATCGGCCACACCATGCGCGTCGGCTGGACGTTCGCCGGGATCACGGTCGGATCCGTCGCTTCGGCCGCCTGGAAGACCGGGAAGCCCTGACGCACGAGGTCGAACCAGCGCTTGCCCTCGAATGCGAGCTCGAACTTCCGCTCGTCGAAGATCGCGGCGCGGACCGCGGCCTGGCTCTGACCCGTCGGCAGGTCGGCGGGCAGCGCGCGGTTCTCCGAGCCGGTGCCGTTGCGTGCACGGGCGCGGATCATGTTCACGTAGCCGATCGCCGCGTCGGACTGGCCCTGCTCGTTGAGCGCCTCGGCGTACATCAGCAGCACGTCGGCGTAGCGGTAGATCGGCCAGTTCACGTCCTGCTGACCGGGGCGCGCCGTCGGGCGGAACTTGTAGACGTGCGGCAGGAAGGTGACCGTCTTGCCGGACGGATCGATGCCGCTCGTGAAGAAGCTCACTTCCTTGCGGTAGTCACCCGTCGGATAGCTGTCGATGAACGACTGCAGCGGCTGCCACGTGCCCCACCCACCATTCGAGTTGGGGTTCATGTTGCGGGGATACTCCCACGCGGCGATGTCGATCGCCGGCGCGCCCGTCGCGCTCGACGACTGCGCGGCGAACACCTCCTCGGGCCGGTTCTGCGAGCCAGGCAGGAATGCCTGGATGTAGTTCGGCACGAGCGAGTAGTTGCCGCTGTCGATGATCTTCTTCGCTTGCGTCGCCGCGTTCGGCCAATCCTTGCGCCAGATGTACTGTTCGACGAGGAGCGCCTCGGCGGAGCCCTTCGTCGCGCGGCCCTTGTCCGAGCTCCCCCAGACGGCAGGCAGCGCGGCTTCGGCTTCCGTCGCGTCCTTCACGATCTGCGCGTACACCTGCGCCACCGGCGTCCGCGGTCCGAGCGCCGCCTGATCTTCCGGCGTCAGCACGAGCGGGACATCGCCGTAGAGACGAATGAGGTAGAAGTAGCCGAGCGCGCGGAGGAACTTGGCCTCGGCGAGGATCTGCGACTTCGCCGCGTCGTCCATCGTGATGTCGGGCACGCGGGCGAGCACGAGGTTCGCGCGCGTGATCATCTGGTACAGTCCACCCCATGCGCCGCCGGCGGCGTTCGAGCCGGCGATGTACGGGTTCGTCGTCGTCCACGAGAGCTGCGTGAGCGCGACGATGTTCGGGTTCTCCTCTTCCGGTCCGACGCGCGACTCGTCCGTCGCGGCGTTGAGCGCCCACTGGAGATTCGTCCCCCAGAGCGAGCCCGTGGAGAGCGGACGATACGTCGCGGCGATCGCCGCCTTCGCGTCAGCCGCGGTCTGGAAGAACGCGTCCGAGCTGATGCGGTCCTTCGGTTGTTCCGTGAGCAGGTCGGTGCAGGCCGGCGCAGCGATCAGTGCGAGCGCCAGGGCCAGGCGTCCAACCCGCGGAGCGATTGAATCTCGCGTCATGTGTGAACAGTTCCTCATAGTCGTGAGATCGGATCCGGGGAGCACGACGGCGCCGCGCCCCCCGACCTGATCAGAAGGCCGTGTTGATGCCGATGTTCCAGGTGCGAGCACGGGGATAGGTGCCGAGGTCGACGCCGCGAGCGCGCGCGTCGCCACCGAAGCTGTTCACTTCGGGGTCATATCCCTTGTACTTCGTCCAGACGTGGAGATTCTGGCCCGTCACGACGAGGCGCGCGTTGTCCACGCCGCGGAGCAGGTTCGCCGGGAGCTGGTAGGCGATCGCGAGGCTCTGCAGGCGGATGAACGAGCCGTCCTCGACGTGCACGTCGTACAGCTCACGCGGGCGGTTGACGTTCGCGCGCGGGATGTTCGTCTGCGTGTTCGTCGGGGTCCAGCGGTTGAGCGCGTCCGTCGTCTGGTTCGACAGGTTGCTGACGTTGCGGTCGTTGATCGCCGGACCGTTGAGGATCTCGGCGCCGAACGAGCCCTGGAGGAACACGTTCACGTTGACCGGACCGACGGTGAACTCGTTGGTGAGCCCGCCGTACCAGTCGGGCTGACCGTTGCCGAGGATGACGCGGTCGTTCGCGTCGATCTTTCCATCGCCGTTCGTGTCCACGTACTTGTACTCGCCGGGCACGCAGTCGAGCGTCGGGCGCTTCGTCGTGAGCGTGCACGCATCGCCCTGCTGATACAGCCCGTTGGTGCGGAGGCCGTAGAAGCTGGAGAGCGGCTCACCGACCTTGATGACCATGACGGCGCCGCCGGTCTGGCCGCTGATGCCCTTGTCGCCCGTGTACGGGATCTGATTCGCGACGCCCAGCGCGAGCACCTTGTTGCTGTTCTTCGCCGCGCTCAGCGAGCTGCGCCAGCCGAACTTCTCGGTGGCGAAGTTCACGGAGTTGAGCTGCAGCTCGAGACCCGTGTTCTGCACCGAGCCGACGTTGCGCAGCTGCGTCGAGTAGCCCGACTGCGCCGGCAGGTCGACGCTGAGGAGCAGGTCCTTCGTGACCGACTTGTACGCGTCGATCGACGCGGAGATGCGGTTGCCGAGCCAGCCCATGTCGAGGCCGACGTTGGACTGGCGCGTCGTCTCCCACTTGAGGTCCGGGTTCGGCGCGGCGTTGGCCGTGGCGTAGCCGATGACGTTCGTGCCGCCGAAGGCGTAGTTGTTCCCCGACAGCGTGGCGAGCGACTGGTAGAGACCGATCTCCTGGTTCCCCGTCACGCCGTAGCTGAGGCGGAGCTTCATGTCGCTGAACAGCTTCTGGTTCTTCATGAAGCTCTCGTCGATCAGACGCCACGCGACGGCGGCCGACGGGAAGAAGCCCCACTTGTTGTTCTCACCGAAGCGGCTGGAACCGTCCGCGCGGCCGGTCAGCGTCAGGAGGTAGCGATCCTTGACGTTGTAGGTGGCGCGGCCGAGGTACGAGAGGAGCGCCGACTCGCTGTAGGGCGAGCTGTTGATGACCGGCAGCGTTCCCGAGGGGAGCCCGTAGACGCCGAGGAGATCGTTCGAGAAGCGCGTGTTGCGCGAGTCGATCGACTCGCCGCGCTGGCGCTGCACGGTGAAGCCGCCGAGCAGGTCGAGCGCGTTGCCGAGCAGGTTGTGGCGCCAGTCGAGTGTGTTCTCGTTGACGACGTTGTAGTTCTCACCCGCCTGGTCCTGCGCGCTGCCCTGCGCGGATGCGCCGGCCGGGATCGTGCGCGGCGCGAAGAAGGTGTAGCGATCGAAGGCCGCCGTGATGCCGACCGAGGTGCGCGCCTTGAGCTCGTTGGTGAACGAGTACTCGGCGTAGCCGTTGCCGATCGCGTTGAAGAGCGTGCGCTTCTGATCGAGGCCCACGGTGTTCGCCACCGGGTTCTCGATCGGCCAGGTGACCGTCGAGTTCAGGTTGTAGGTGCCATCGGCCTTCTTCACCGCATCGGCCGGGTTGAACCAGAGCGCGCCCATCGCGGTGGAGCTGCCCAGCGAGTTGTCGCTCGACTGGATCTGGTTGGCGGTGCGCGAGAGCGTGAGGTTCGTGCCGGCGAGGAACTTCTTGCTGACGTTCCGCTCGAGGTTCACGCGGCCGGAGTAGCGGGTGAAGCCCGACTTGATGATGATGCCGCCCTGGTCGAAGTAGCCGCCCGAGATCAGGTAGCGCGTCGTCTCATCGCCGCCCGTCGCGCCGATGTTGTAGCTCTGCTGGATCGAGTTCTGGAGAATGAGGTCCTGCCAGTCGGTGCCCCGTCCCCCGTTCGGGATCGCGGCGAGCGCCGAGTCCGTGTAGAACGGCGCACCACCGATGTTGGCGCGGCCCTCATTGGCGAGCTGCGCGAACTGGAGCCCGTTCAGCATCTCGATCTTCTTCGCCGGCGTCTGGTTTCCCATCGACGCGTCGATCGTGACGTGGTTCTGGCCGCGCTGGCCGCGCTTGGTGGTGATGAGCACCACGCCGGCCGCGCCACGCGCGCCGTAGATCGCCGTCGACGACGCGTCCTTCAGGACCTCGATGTTCTCGATGTCGCTCGGGTTGATCGACGAGAGCGGGTTCTGATAGGGATCGTTCGACGACGTGCCGGTGATCGCGGGGATGCCGTCGATCACGTAGAGCGGCTCGGAGTTCGCCGCGATGGAGTTGGCGCCGCGGACGCGGATCGAGAGACCGCCACCCGGCGCGCCGTTGTTCTGCGTGACCTGCGCACCGGCGACGCGGCCTTCGAGCATCTGCCCGACGTTCTGCGTGACGGCGACGGGGACGTCGGTGACGTTGACCGAGGAGACGGCGCCCGTGACGTCCTGACGGCGCTGCTGGCCGTAACCGACGGACACGACGGCCTCGAGCTGCACCACCTGCGCGGTGAGCGAGAAGTCGAGGGTGATCGGCTGGTCGGCGACGGTGACGGCGCGCGACTGTGGCGCGAAGCCGATGAGCATGGCGCGCACGGTCTGCGATCCGGTCGGGACGCCGGCGATGCTGTAGCGGCCATCGGTCGCGGAGAGCGCGCGGAGCTGCGTGCCGACCACGAAGACCTGGACGTTGGCCAGGGGCCGGCCGGTCGCGTCGGTCACGTGGCCGGTGATCGTCGCCGCGGCGACGTCACGGGTGACGGCGGTCGGACTCGCGCTCGGAAGCGCGGCCGCCGCGTTGCTACCGACGCCCAAGGCGACGGCAGCACAAAGCAGGGTGAGTCTCGTCATCATCGTGGGGCTTGGGAGAGTGATCGCATCACGGCGACTTCACGGTCGGCCCGCGTTGGCCGACAGTTCCGTTCGAAGAGCTGGCTCGCGTTCGGTCGGTTGAGGGTGGTTCAAGGGGGACGGGCTTGCCGCTGAGTCTGGTACTTCGTGCGAAACTGAGAATTTGTTCAACTACAGTGACTATGGAGATCGGCCTCGTCTGTCAGGACACCTGACAAAACGGGCCGCTGGTCGAGTCTGTCTTTGACGAACGTTGTTTCGTGTTACGCAGGGGCATCGAAAACCGATGCGGCCTCGGCGTGGGCGCTACGTCGATCGCGGGGTGGGCTCGGGATCTGACGAGCAGGCTTTCACGCTAGTCGGGCGCGCATACGGTTCCAAGTGCCGCGCGACATGTGACCCCCGCGTCGCCGACATTCGTCACGACCGGCTGCAATTTGCCGCATTCTTCGGGCCGGCGCGTGACGTACGTCACCATACATAACCAGTTGCCGCGCTTGGGCTTTCTGCGAGCTCGACTATCAATGGATGCGGGCTCCCGCGGCTCAGAGCGCGCGGACCTCGCGCCAGACATCGTCGTTCACGAGCACCCCTTCGGCGAGGCTCCTTCGACGTACCTCGAGCGTGCGCTCGCCAGGATAGCGCGTCGCCTCGCCGGCCGCGGCCGCTCCCGCGTGCAACGCGTCGACGATGCCGTCGACGATCGCCTCGCTCTCGCCCGGTGGACCCAGGGTGCCGGCGTCGAGCGCGATGAAGACCTGCGACTGCCCCGACTCTTCCTCCGGCACGGTCGAGAAGTCGTGCGTCGCCTTCCCACCGGAGAGCATCGCGCCGACGACGTCGAGGAGGATCGCGAGACCGGAGCCCTTCCAGAAGCCGATCGGGAGAAGGCGCTGCGTGCGCTCGATCGCCGCGGGGTCGCGCGTGAGCCGGCCCGACTCGTCGTAGCCGCCGTCGACAGGCAGCGCCTCGCCCCGCATCCGGTGCACGGCGAGCGCGCCGTACGAGAACTGCGACATCGCGATGTCGAGCACGACGTGTCCCGTGGCGCGCGGCACGGCGATGATGAGCGGGTTGTTGCCGATGAGCGGCACGGTGGTGCCCCACGCGGGCACGTTGGGCAGCGTGTTGGACCAGCAGATGCCGATGACGCCCGCATCGGCGGCCTGCCAGCCGTAGTTGCCCCCGCGCATCCAGTGATTGCTATTGCCGAGTCCCACCACGCCGACGCCATGCTCGCGCGCGAGCTCGATCGCGCGCGCCATGCAGGCATGCGCATTGAGGTTGCCGGGCCCGCGCCGGCCATCCCACCGCTCCAGCGCACCGTGCGACGCGACCCGCGCCGGCCGCGCCTGGACGTCGACCATGCCGTTGCGGATCATCACGACGAATCGGCCAAAGCGATTCAATCCATGTGAAGGAACGCCATCGCGGCTGGAGTCGGCGAATAGCTGCGCGCAGTGATCGGCGCGCGCGGGCTCCATTCCCTCGCGCACGAGGATGTCGCGCATCGTGGCCTGCAGCTCGGCGTAGGGAACGAGCACGGTCGAGTCGGGATGGGCGTGGTGGTGAAGGCGCACCGAACGGTTCGCCGGCGACGGACGTACAGTGTGGCGAGATGCGCGAATCGGCGTTAGTGCCCGACGTGGCAGCGTCTCGCTCCCCCTCCGTGTCCGGATTCCTTCTCGATGAAGCGTGGCTCGCTGATTCGCCTCCTGCTGCTCGGCGCGCTCGCGGCGCCGTACGCGAACGTCAACGCGCAATCGAACGCCGACTCGCTCGAGAGCGGGTTTCGCAATCCGCCCGCGAGCGCGCGCCCCCGCACCTGGTGGCACTGGACGCAGAGCAACGTCACGAAGGACGGCATCACGAAGGACCTCGAGTGGATGCATCGGGTCGGGATCGCCGGCGCGCAGTTGGCCGACGTGAACGCGGGGGGCGGGCAGACGGTCGAGCACAAGGTCGTCTTCGGCACGCCGGAGTGGCTCGATGCGGTGCGGCACGCCGCCGCTGAAGCGCAACGGCTCGGCCTCGATCTCGATCTGTTCGCGTCGCCGGGCTGGAGCCTCACCGGCGGGCCATGGGTGAAGCCGGAGCAGGCGATGAAGAAGCTCGTCTGGAGCGAGGCGAGCGTACAGGGACCGCGACACGTCGTGTTCGCGCTGCCGCAGCCGCCGCGCGTGAACGGGCCGATTCGCAACCTCGCGCGCGGCGGAGCGGCGAGCGACCCGACGTTCTACGGCGACGACCGGGTGATCGCGTATCGCACGCCGGCCGACGAGCGGGACGTCGCCGCGCTGCATCCTGTCGTCACGACGCACGCCAGCGTGGTGGACGGCACGCCGCTCCTCGACGATGACCTCAACACGGCGCTCGTCGTGCAGTCGCCGGCCGAGGGAGCGGCGTGGATCCAGCTCACGCTGCCGGCGCCGGTGCCACTTCGCGCCATCTCGCTCGCGGCGCGCGGGAGCGTTCCCGTCGGACGGTTGCTCGCGAGCGACGACGGCACGCACTTCCGCACGCTCGCCGCACTGCCCGGCGCGCAGCAGTACCGGCCGAGTGGCGTGCGCACCTACGCCTTCCCCGTCACGACGGCGCGCATCGTGAGGCTCGAGCTCACCGGCGCGGCGCCGACGCCGGCGCAAGTGATGTCGCAGGCGGAGACGTCACCGGCGAAGGAGTACGCGATCACCGAGCTGATGCCGCACGCGGGCGGGCGCGTGCATCGCTGGGAAGACAAGGCGGGCTTCAACTTCCTCTTCGAGTACGAGTCGTCGCCCACGCCAACGTTCGACGCGTCGGCAGTCATCCCGCGTGCCGACGTGGTGGACATCACGTCGCACATGCACGCTGACGGCACGCTCGACTGGGACGTTCCGCCCGGACGATGGACCATTCTCCGCTTCGGGCATTCACTCACCGGCGCGAAGAACCGTCCCGCCGTGCCGGCGGCGCTCGGCTACGAGGTGGACAAGCTCAGCCGCGCGCACGTCGAGCAGTATCTGCGCGACTACACCGGTCCCATCGCACGCGCCCTCGGCCCGCTCTGGGGGACGAGCGTGCGGCACGTGCTGCTCGACAGCTGGGAAGCGGGGATCCAGAACTGGACCGACTCCATGCTCGTCGAGTTCCGCGCGCGGCGCGGCTACGATCCCACGCCGTATCTCCCCGCGCTCGCCGGCCGCGTCGTCGAGAGCGCCGAGGTGAGCGACCGCTTCCTGTGGGATTTCCGCCGAACGCTCGTGGACATGTTCGCCGAGAACCATTACGGCGCAGCGACGCACTTCCTGCATGCGCAGGGAATCCAGACGTACAGCGAAGCGTCGGGTGTGTCGCTCGAGCCGCTCGAGGATGCGCTGCTGAACAAGAAGCAGGTGGACATCCCGATGGGCGAGTTCTGGTTCCGGTCGCTGCACCCGTGGGCGATGTACTACGCCGACGTGCGCGGCGCCGCGTCGGCGGCGCACGTGTACGGCAAGCCGCTCGTCGCCGCGGAGTCGTGGACGGGGGGCGGCTACGAGTCTCCGTACTCACTGAAGCAGGTCGGCGACTACTGGCTCGCGCAGGGGATCAACCGGCTGATCTTCCACACGTCGGCGCACCAGCCGCTCGACACGAAGCCAGGCAACACCATGGTCGGCACGCACGTGAACCGGAACATCACGTGGGCCGAGCAGGCTGCGCCGTTCATGACATACCTCGCGCGGAGCTCATTTCTTCTGCAGCAGGGAAAGCCCGTCGCCGATCTGCTCTACCTGTTGAATGAAGGCGCGCCTTCCACGATGCCCTTCTGGGGCGCGGGACTGCAGCCCGCGCCACCGGCAGGCTACGACTACGACTACACCAACGCCGACGCGCTGCTGACGCGCCTGTCCGTCGCGGCGGACGGCACGCTCGTGCTCCCCGACGGCGTGCGCTATCGTGTGCTCGTGCTTCCACCGACCGATCGCATGACGCTCCCCGTGCTGCGCAAGATCGCCGAGCTGGTGCGCGGCGGCGCGACGGTCGTGGGCCAGAAGCCCGTGCGCTCGCCCAGTCTCGTCGGATATCCGGTGAGCGACACGGCGTTCGCATCGCTCGCCGGCGACGTGTGGGGCGATCTCGATGGCACGAGCCGCACGCGCCGCGGCTACGGGCGCGGCACGATCGTGTGGGGGCAGACGCTTTCCGACGTGCTCGCGGCCGCGCACGTCGCGCCCGACGTGGCGTACGCGCGCCCGGTCGACGGCGATCTCGCGTGGATTCACCGGCAGGCGGGAGAGACGGCGATCTACTACGTCGCGAGCCCGCTCGATCATCCGATCGATGTAGATGTACAGTTCCGTGTGGCGGGAAGGACGCCCGAGCTCTGGCACGCGGACACTGGCGCGCGCGAGCCGATGACGTGGCGTGCAGACAGTGGGCGCACCACGGTCCGGCTGCACCTCGCGGAACACGACGCGGTGTTCGTCGTGTTTCGACGGACTGCCGCTTCGGGATCGAATTCCACGCCGGTGGCGACGCACGCCACGCTCGCCACCGTATCCGGTCCGTGGACTTTGCGCTTCCCCGCGGGACTCGGTGCGCCATCATCCATCACGCTGGCGACGCTCGCGCCCTGGTCGGCGAACGTCGATTCGGGGGTGAAGTACTTCTCCGGCACCGCGAGCTACACGCGCACGATCACTGCGCCGGCAAGCTGGTTCCGGCGTGGCCGCGCGCTGCTGCTCTCGCTGGGCGAGGTACGCGATCTGGCGGAGGTCGTCGTCAACGGCACCACGCTGCCGCTGCTCTGGAAGGCACCGTTCGAGGCGGACGTCACGCGCGCGTTGCATCCCGGCGCGAACCGCGTGGAGATCCGCGTCACGAACGAATGGACCAACCGCATCATCGGCGATCGGGCCGCGCCGGAATCGAAGCGCGTGCTCGCACCGACCCCGCCGCCGTTGAGGAGCGCCCCGTCGATTCCCCGGTCGGGGCTGCTCGGCCCTGTCACGATCATCTCCGTGGATTCACCTTGAACGCGTTCGCATCTCAGGAGGTCTCGATGTCGTCGCTCGTTCGCACCACGGCGCTCGCCGCGCTGCTGCCGCTGCTCGCCACGCCGCTCGCGCGCGCGGGCGCACAGAGCCAGTCGGGTACACCGGCACCGGCAGCGACGCCTGCACCGG
>Ga0308173_10001590_pt1 | contig 11477 bp, 10 predicted proteins | sample PhyPR1_FD_203716 | JGI IMG/M metagenome (GOLD analysis project Ga0308173, IMG submission 203716) | Soil microbial communities from UC Gill Tract Community Farm, Albany, California, United States - DLSLS.P.R1 | ecosystem: Environmental > Terrestrial > Soil > Agricultural land | place: USA... | reverse complement strand
GCGGGCCCGTCGGAGCGCTTGGCCAGCCCCGGGTCGATGACGACGCCGACCCCGGCACGGCGTCCGCCGGGCATCTGAATGACGTCGCCGGGCCGCAGCCGCTCCAGCGACTTGGCGGCCTCGGCGCGCCGCGCGTAAGAACGGTCCCGGGCCAGCTCGGACTCGCGGTCCGACAGGGCCCGGCGCAGCGCCGCGTACTCCATGAAGTCGCCCAGGTGGCAGGTGGCGGCCTCCTTGTAGCCCTCCAGTGCCTCCTCGTTCTTGCGGACCTGGCGGGCCAGCCCGACGACGGCCCGGTCCGCCTGGAACTGGGCGAACGACTCCTCCAGCAGCGTGCGGGCGCGTTCCCTGCCGACCGCGCCGACCAGGTTGACCGCCATGTTGTACGACGGGGAGAAGCTGGAGTTCAGCGGGTAGGTGCGGGTGCCGGCCAGACCGGCCACCGAGCCGGGATCGACGCCGGGCGACCACAGCGTGACCGCGTGGCCTTCCACGTCGATGCCGCGGCGTCCGGCCCGCCCGGTGAGCTGGGTGTACTCCCCCGGGGTCAGGTCGGCGTGCGCCTCGCCGTTCCACTTGTCGAGCTTCTCGATGACGACGGTGCGGGCCGGCATGTTGATGCCGAGCGCCAGGGTCTCGGTGGCGAACACCGCCTTGATCAGGCCCTTGGTGAACGCCTCCTCCACGACCTCCTTGAAGCTGGGCAGCATCCCGGCGTGGTGCGCGGCGAGCCCGCGCTCCAGACCGGCCAGCCAGTCGTCGTAGCCGAGGATGCGCAGGTCCTCGGCGGAGATGTCGGCGCACCGCTCCTCGGCCAGCCTGCGGATCTCCTCGGCCTCCTCCCTGGAGGTCAGCCGGACCCCGGCGTAAAGGCACTGGGCGACCGCGGCGTCGCAGCCGTTGCGGCTGAAGATGAAGGTGATCGCGGGCAGCAGCCCGGCCCGGTCGAGGCGTTCGATGACCTCCGAGCGGGGCGTCTGGCGAAAACGGCCCTGCGGGCGGCCCTGCCGCCGCCGGCCGGTGCGCCGGCCCTGGTTGACCTTGGCCCGGCGGATCTCGTCCAGCGCGATCCGGCGCAGCTCGGGATTGACCTTGGAGTGGGCGTCGTCGACGAACAGGTCGTACAGCCGGGTGCCGACCATCATGTGCTGCCACAGCGGCACCGGCCGGTGCTCGTCGACGATCACCGTGGTGTCGCCGCGCACGGCCTGCAGCCACTCGCCGAATTCCTCGGCGTTGGAGACGGTCGCCGACAGCGCGACGATCCGCACGCTGTCGGGGACGTGGATGATCACTTCTTCCCAGACCGCGCCGCGGAACCGGTCGGCCAGGTAGTGGACCTCGTCCATGACCACGTAGGCCAGCCCGGACAGCGTCTGCGACCCCGCGTACAGCATGTTGCGCAGGACCTCGGTGGTCATGACGACGATGGGGGCCTCGCCGTTGACGCTGTTGTCGCCGGTGAGCAGCCCGACCTTGCCGGCTCCGTACCTTCTGACCAGATCGGTGTACTTCTGATTGGACAGTGCCTTGATCGGCGTGGTGTAGAAGCACTTCTGGCCCGCGCGCAGCGCCATGTGCACGGCGAACTCGCCGACCACGGTCTTGCCGGAGCCGGTGGGCGCCGCCACCAGCACGCCCTGGCCCTGCTCGAGGGCCCGGCACGCCTCGATCTGGAACGGGTCCAGGGCGAAGTCGTAGAGGCCCTGGAACTCGGTCAGGGCCGGACCATGGGCGCGGCGCCGGGACTCGGCGTACCGCTCGGCGGGGCTGGCAGGGGAACTCATGGTTCGAGCCTACGGTTTCGTACCGACCGTTTCCCACTCCGATACCGAACGACCGGCCTCCAGAGGCAGGATCGGAGGGCCCGGGGCCGGAACCGGCTAGAAGCCCAGGGTGCGATGGTCCTCGTACTCGTCGGAGGCATCGACGTCCTCGATGGGTTCGATCGAGGAGGCCTCGTCGTCGGACAGCCCGGCGTACGGATCACTGGCGACCTTGCGCTTGTCGTGGAACCAGGCGAGGATCTCGGAGATCTCGAACAGCACGACCGTCGGGAGGGCCAGCGCCAGCATGGTGAAGGGGTCCTGGCTGGGCGTGGCCACGGCGGTGAACACGAAGATCCCGAAGATGATGCCGCGCCGCCACCTGCGGATCCGGGCATGGGTCAGCACACCCGCCGTATTCAAGATCACGACCAGCAGCGGCAACTCGAACGTGACCCCGAAGATCAGCATCATCGCGGTCATGTAGTTGAGATAGCTGGTGATCGTGATCAGGCCGAGGGTGCCGCTGGGGGCGAATCCGGTCAGTACTTCCAGGCCCTTGTCCATGGTCAGGTAGGCCAGGAACGCGCCGCCCACGAACAGCGGGATGCTCGCGCCGAGGAAGATGTAGGTCCACTTGCGCTCGCGCTGGTAGAGACCGGGCGCGATGAAGGCCCACAGCTGGTACAGCCAGATCGGCGAGGAGATGATCACACCGATGATCAGGGCGATCTTCAGGTGCAGGAAGAAGCCCTCGGTGATCCCGTTGTAGACCAGGAGGCACTGGTTCTTGTTGCCCAGCTGATGCGCGGCGGGCAGCCGGCACCAGGGCCTCTTCAGGAAGTTCCAGACAGGGGTGAAGACGATGAAGCCCATGATCATGCCGAGCACGACGCCCAGCATGGCCCGCACGATCCGCCGCCGAAGCTCGCGGATGTGCTCCATCAGCGGCATCCGGCCCTCGGGGTCGACCGGCGGCTTGCTCTTCGTCATCGTCTGTCCGGGGGTCTGGTCGGGGCGGCGGGATCAGAAACGGTCAGGCGTTGGCGTCCGGCTTGGCGACCGGGGTGCCCTGAATGGTGCCCTCCTCGGTGGCCTTGGCGGCCTGTTCCAGCTGCGCGGCCTGGGCCCGGAGCTGCGCGGCCTGGTCCTGCATCCGCTGCGCCTCGGCGCTCTGCGCCGGGGTCTTCTTGTCGTCGTCGCCCATCAGACCCTGGGTCTCAGCCTTGAAGATACGGGCCGAGCGGCCCAGCGACCGGGCGGCGTCAGGGAGCTTCTTGGCACCGAAGAGCAGGACGAACACGACTGCGACGATCGCCAGGTGCCAGGCGCTTAGACCACCCATAATGCCTAATCCTCTCGAGCGGGGTACTCGGGTCATGTCAGAGTACGTCCCTAGAGCATATGCCCTGCACACCGCCCGTCGAAGATCAGAAGAACTTCGATCGGCGGCTGGGATCAAACCGTTAAGAAACTTTCTTATTTTATTATTCGGTCATCCGGTTCAGGACCTCGAGCTCGTCACGCAGTGCGGCCTGCTTGGGCGTGAGCCGGCGTCGCGCCCGCTCCAGCTCACCGGCCAGCCGCTGAACCGCGAAGAACACCTTGACTCCGCAGTAGGCGACGACCAGCAGGCCGGCGAACGCGAGAGCGACCGACGCCATGACCCAGGACACGCCTCAACGGTAGCGGATAGCCTCAGGCGTACAGCGCCAGGGCGCGCTCGGCGTCGCCGCGGACCTCGGCGGCCAGGTCGGCGGGCTGCACGATCTTGCCCTGATCGCCCAGCCGCAGCGCGAGCCCGCGCAGCCACCGCGTGTCGCGGGTGCGCAGCACGACCCGCAGCCGCCCCTCCCCCAGCTCGGTGACCGACTCGCAGGGGTAGTAGTCGGCGACCCACCGGCCCGCCGGGGACAGCTCCAGCGTGGCCCGCACGTCCTCGGGCGACGGACGGAACAGCCCCTCGCCGACATCGACCGGCTCGGCCTCGGCAGGCACCTCCGCCGGATGGTCGAGCAGCTCGATCGCCACGATCCGGTCCACCCGGAACAGCCGGACGGCCTCGGCGCGCCGGCACCAGCCCTCCAGGTAGGCGGTGCCGTCGACGAACAGCAGCCGCATCGGGTCGACGTCCCGCTCGGTGTTCTCGTCGCGGCCCGGCACGTAGTAGGTCAGATGGGCCCGCCGACGGCGTTCCACCGCCGCCCGTACGGCGGCGAGCGTGTCGCCCTGGGTGTCGACCTGGACGCTGAGCCGGCTGCTGGCCTCCGCTGCGGCGCCGCCGGCGGCCGACTCCAGCTTGGCGATCACCCGGGACAGCGCGTCCCTGTCCTCCAGATCGCGCAGTCCCGGGATCTCGGCGAGCATCCGCAGCGCGACCAGCAGCGCGCTGGCCTCGTCGATCTGCAGCCGCAGCGGCTGGGTGATCGACTCGGCCTCGCTGACGATGATCTCGCCGCCCTCGTAGGACAGGTCGATCGGGCAGTACGGGTCGGGCGCCCGCAGTTCCACGCACCACAGCAAATTCAGATCGTCGATCAGCTGCTTCTCGGTGACCCCGAACGCGGTGGCGGCGTCGGCCAGCCCCACCGACTCGCGGTTCATCACGTACGGGACGAGGGCCAGCAGCCGGGTCAGCCGGTCGGTGGAGGTCGAGGACTGCTTGGCGTTCACGCGAGCACCTGCTTGAGCTGCTGGATGACGGCCTCCCGGAGATCAGGCGGATCGAGCACCACCACGTCGTCGGCGAACCGGGCCAGATAGGAGGCGAACCGGTCCAGATACCTGAACTCCAGCGTGGCCTGATCCCATCCCACGTCGATGTCCTGCACCTCGCCAGCCCAGCGCCGCAGGCCCTGCGCCCCGCCCTTGCGCAGCCGCACGGTCGCGTCCCGGGCCGCCGACGGCGCCTCGTCCCAGTCGAACGCGATCGCCCGCACGTCGGCGCCCTCGGGCACGGTGACGGTGCCCGCCGGGCCGTCGCCGACCACCTCTGAGGTGATCCGGCTGAGCCGGAACACCCGTACCGCGTCCCGGTCCCGGTCATGCCCGACGACGTACCACCGGCCGCGCCGGCTCACCACGCCCCATGGTTCGAGCCGCCGCCGCGAGCCGCTGGTCCGGCCGACGCCCTGGTAGTCGAAGGCGACCGGACGGCCGTCCCGTACCGCCTGCCACAGGGCGGGGAACGCCGGATCATCGGTGTCCACCCTGGGCTCGATGCCCATGGTCGTCTCGGGGTTGGTGTCGATCCCCGCCGCGCTCAGCTTCAGCAGCGCGCCGGAGGCCGCCTCGGCCAGGCTGGCCCGCTGCCAGACCCGGGCCGCCAGCCCCAGCACGGCCGCCTCGTCGGCGGTCAGATGCAGCTCGGGCAGCTCGTAGGCCTGCCGCGGAATCCGGTAGCCCGCCTCATCACCCTCGTCGGCGCCGACCTCCAGGGGGACGCCGAGCTCGCGCAGCTCCTCCTTGTCGCGTTCGAACATACGCTTGAACGCCTCGTCGGAGTCGGGGTAGCCCGGCACCGCCCGCCGGATCTGCGCCGCCGTCAGGTAGCGATTGGTGGCGAGCAGGCAGACCACCAGGTTCAGCAGCCGCTCGGTTTTGCGCCGCGACACGTGGACCCCCTCCTGTCGACCATTCAGACGCTACCGTTTCCGAGTGATCCGATGGCGCAAAGGCACGGTAGAAGAAGTCCGCCGGGAATGGCCAGGGGCGGTCGAACTCCAGGTGAACATCTCCGGCGAGGGACCGGTGAAGGCGCTGGCCTACCCGGCCCTTGTTGGCAGGCCCGAGCCCGGCGACCTGGTGCTGCTCAACACCACGGCCCTGGCGATGGGGCTGGGCACCGGCGGCTACGCGATGGTGACGGCCGTCCCGGACCGACTGCCGCCCGATCCCTCCGGTCCGGGCCACCTGGTCAAGGCCCGCTACACGCCGCTGCAGGCCACGGTGCTGGGCGCCGACGAGCAGGACTCCCCGCACCACGCGCTGCTGGCCGACGCGGACTCCCTCGACGCCATGCCGGTGATCGTCGCCGATCTCCACTCGGCGCTCCCGCCGATCCTTGCGGGGCTGCTGGCCGCCCGGCCGCAGACCCGGGTGGTCTACGTGATGCCCGACGGCGGCGCGCTGCCCGCCTGGTTCTCGATGTCGATCGCCCAGCTCAAGGCGGCCGGGGCGCTTGCGGCGACGGTGACGGTCGGGCAGGCGTTCGGCGGCGACCTGGAGGCCGTCACGGTCCACACGGGGCTGCTGGCCGCCCGGCTGGTGCTCGATGCGGACGTGGTGGTGCTGGCCCAGGGCCCCGGCAACCTGGGGACCGGGACCCGATGGGGCTTCTCCGGCGTGTCCGCCGGGGAGGCGGTGAACGCCGCGGCCGTGCTGTCCGGGCGTCCGGTCGGGTCACTGCGGGTCAGCGAGGGCGACGCCCGGGAACGCCACCAGGGCGTCTCACACCACAGCCTGACGGCGTACGGCAGGGTCGCCCTGGCTCCCGCCGACATCCCGGTGCCGCTGCTGCCCGGCGAGTTCGGCGCCAAGGTACGGTCCCAGGCGGCCGCTCTGACCCGGCACCGGCTGGTCGAGGTCCCGGTGGACGGCCTGGCCGACGTCCTGGCCGCCGCCGAGAAGGACTGGGGAGTCCGCCTGTCCACCATGGGCCGCCGTCTCGACGGCGACCTCGCCTACTTCCTCGCCGCCGCCGCCGCCGGCCGGCACACCGCCACCCTGCTGCCCGGCCCTTCGTGACCGGCCCCAGGCCTCAGTAGGCGGCGATCAGGTCCACGACGTACACCAGGGTGTCGTCGCCCTTGATGCCGTACTGGGGCAGGCCCTTGTCGCCGTACCCGTACTTGGGCGGGACCACCAGCAGCATCCGGCTGCCGACCTTCTGCCCGACCAGGCCCTGGTCCCAGCCCTGCACGACCTGCCTGGCGCCGATCACCGTGGAGAACACGTGCCCGGCGGTGTAGGAGGAGTCGAAGGACTTGCCGGTGCGCCACAGGTAGCCGGTGTACTGGACGGCCACAAGCTGCCCGGACTTCACCGCGGGCCCGGTCCCCTGGACCAGGGTCCGTACGGTCAGGGCCCCGGGCGCGGCGGTCCTGGGAATCGTCACCGGCGGGGCCTGGCCGCCGGCCGCCGTACCGACATGCGGGAGCGCCGGATCAGTGAGCGCCTCGGCCCGGCCGGACGCCGCGACCGTCCTGGGCAGCGCCGCCCGTACGTCCAGCACGTACACCAGCGAGTCCTGGCCGCCGATCTGCAGCTGCGGGCTGCCCTGGTCGCCGTAGCCGTCGCTCGGCGGGATCACCGCCACCACCCGGCTGCCGACCTTCTTGCCGACCAGCGCCTTCTTCAGGCCCGGCACCAGGGTCCACGACGGGAAGGCGGCCGGGATGTCGCCCGCGTAGGAGGTGGCGATCAGCTTGCTGGCCGAGGCGTTCCAGGTGTACCCCGCATAGTCGGCGATCACCAGGTCGCCGTCCCGCACGGTCGAGCCCTTGCCCGACACCAGGGTCCGCTGCGAGAACTTGCCGTCCGGAGCGCCCTTGGGGATCGTCAAGTCCGGCCGGGTGCCGTACGCCCCCGACACCTTCACCGCGGACCGGCCTCCGCCGCCCCCGCAGGCCGCGAGCGGCAGCAGCGACAGGCAGAGCACGGCGGCCAGACGACGCATGAATCCCCCGGGGGTACGGAAAGGGCGGTAATCGGTGCGCTACCTTACCGCCCTTCACGCCACCGATCGCGCCCGGCTCACATCCCCGCTATGAGCTTGTCCACCCGCTCGTCGACACTGCGGAACGGGTCCTTGCACAGGACGGTCCGCTGCGCCTGGTCGTTGAGCTTCAGATGCACCCAGTCGACGGTGAAGTCCCGGCGCTTCTCCTGCGCCTTGCGGATGAACTCGCCGCGCAGCCGGGCCCGCGTGGTCTGCGGCGGGACCGACTTGGCCTCGAAGATGTCCAGATCCCGCGACACCCGCTCGACCGAGCCGCGCTTCTCCAGCAGGTAGTAGAGGCCACGCCCGCGGTGCACGTCGTGGTAGGCCAAATCGAGCTGGGCCACCCGCGGCGAGCTGAGCGGCAGGTCGTAGCGCCGCCGGTAACGCTCGATCAGCTGATACTTGGTCACCCAGTCGACCTCACGGGCCACCAGGTCCAGATCGCCGGTCTCCACCGCCCGCAGGGTCCGCTCCCACAGGTCCAGGACCCGCATGGTCACCTCGTCGCCGCCACGGCGGTCCACGAAGTCCTTGGCCTTGGAGAAGTACTCGTGCTGGATCTCCAGCGAGCTGGCCTCCCGGCCATTGGCCAGCCGGACCTTCCGGCGGCCCGTCATGTCATGGCTGACCTCGCGGATCGCCCGGATCGGGTTCTCCAGGGTCAGATCCCGCATGACCACGCCCGCCTCGATCATCCGCAGCACCAGATCGGTCGCCCCGACCTTGAGCAGCATGGTCGTCTCGGACATGTTCGAGTCGCCGACGATCACGTGCAGCCGGCGGAACCGTTCCGCGTCCGCATGCGGCTCGTCGCGGGTGTTGATGATCGGCCGCGACCTGGTCGTGGCGCTCGACACGCCCTCCCAGATGTGCTCGGCCCGCTGCGACACGCAGTAGACCGCGCCCCGCGGGGTCTGCAGCACCTTGCCGGCACCACAGATGATCTGCCGGGTCACCAGGTAAGGGATCAGCACGTCGGCCAGCCGGCCGAACTCGCCGTGCCGGCCCACCAGATAGTTCTCGTGACAGCCGTAGGAGTTGCCGGCCGAGTCGGTGTTGTTCTTGAACAGGTAGATGTCGCCGGCGATGCCCTCCTCGCGGAGCCGCCGTTCGGCGTCCACCAGGAGTCCTTCCAGGATCCGCTCGCCAGCCTTGTCATGGGTCACCAGGTCGACGACGCTGTCGCACTCCGGAGTCGCATACTCCGGGTGGCTGCCCACATCCAGGTACAGCCGGGCGCCGTTGCGCAGGAACACGTTGCTGCTACGGCCCCACGAGACCACCCTGCGGAACAGGTAGCGGGCCACCTCATCAGGTGACAACCGCCGCTGCCCGCGGAAGGTGCACGTTACGCCGTACTCGTTCTCAAGCCCGAAGATGCGCCTGTCCACCCCTTGACCCTATGCGGCGACGGGCCGACATGGCACTAGCCGGGACGGCCGGGTTCCGTGTGACGCATGCGAAAGGCGGGCGGCTTGTACCGAGCCGCCCGCCTTTACGTTGTAGATCACTCAGCCGAGTCGGCGGCCCCGTTCGCCTCCGACAGCAGCGTGTCGATCCGAGGGGCCGGAAGCCGGCGGAACAGCCGGTGCTCCCGATTCCGGTCCAGGACCGCCGCCTCCAACGACGTCGCATCCAGATGCCGATCCGAATCCTGCTGTTCCAAGGCGTGCACGGCCGCCTTCAACGCCGCCGCCAGGGACATGTCATCGCTGTAGGAATCCTTCAGCGCCGCCGCCACCGCATCCGCCTTGCCGCCCATCGCCACGAAACCGCGCTCGTCCTGCACCGAGCCGTCGAACGTCAGCCGGTAAAGCTGGTCCGCGGCCGCGTCCTCCCCCACCTGCGCGACCACGAGTTCCACCTCGTACGGCTTGTACTGCTCAGTGAAGATCGTGCCCAGCGTCTGCGCGTAGACGTTCGCCAGCCCGCGGGCCGTCACATCCTGCCGGTCATAGGTGTAACCGGTCACATCCGCGTACCGGACCCCGCCCAGCCGCAGATTCTCGAACTCGTTGTACTTCCCGACCGCCGCGAACGCGATCCGGTCATAGATCTCACTGATCTTGTGCAGTGCCTTGGACGGGTTGTCGGCCACGAACAAAATCCCGTCCGTGTACTGCAGCACCACGACACTGCGGCCCCGCGCGATCCCCTTCCGCGCGAAATCCGCCTTGTCCTTCGCCTGCTGCTCCGGCGCGACATAACCGAAAGAAGCCATCGTCATCGGTCCAACCCCTCCTACCGCAGCGGGGCGGCCGGACCGCCCGGAGCCTCGTAACGCCCGTCCACGACCGCCTGAGCCAGCGCCCCGACCTCATCGTCCGGCAACCTCCGGTAACCATCCCAGGTCACCGTCGCCACCACCGGGAAGATCTTCCTGATCAGATCAGGACCGCCCGTCGCCGAATCGTCATCGGCCGCGTCATACAGCGCATGCACGCACACCAGCGCCGCGTCCTCAGCCGACAGATCCGACCGGAACAGCTTCTTCAGCGAACCCTTCGCGAACACCGACCCCGAACCGATCGAGGTGTAGTCGTGCTCCTCGTAACGGCCGCCCACCGCGTCGTACGAGAAGATCCGGCCCTTGTCGCGCTCCTCGTCGTACCCGGCGAACAAAGGCACCACCACCAGGCCCTGCAACGCCATCCCCAGGTTCCCCCGGATCATCGTCGCCAGCCGGTTCGCCTTACCCTCGATGGAGAGCGTCCGCCCCTCCATCTTCTCGTAATGCTCCAGCTCCACCTGATAGAGCCGGATCAGCTCGATCCCCAGCCCCGCCGTGCCGGCGATCGCGATCGCACTGAACTCATCCGCCCGGTACACCTTCTCGATGTCCCGCTGCGCGATCACATTCCCCGCCGTCGCCCGCCTGTCCCCGGCCATCACCACACCACCGGGGAACGTCACCGCGACGATCGTCGTCCCATGCGGGATGTCATCGTGTGCCGACGCCGACGATGTCCGCCGGCCCGGTAGCAGGTCAGGGGCGTACGACGACAGAAACTCCGTGAACGACGCCGACCCGGAGCTCGAAAACATCCCCGGGAGACGCCCGCTGATCGAATCGTTCGACGCCACGCGACTCCTTCCCTCCCACACCAGTCGTGGCCGATGGTGACCCTCCGACGACTACGACCCTACTGTCCCGGGAACGTGCCGCGCATGCCGCGTGATCCCGAGCCGAATCCGCTCACGGCGAACCGCCCACAACACCGCCACAACCTCCCGCAACACGCCCCACCGCCCATCGGCCACTACGATGACCGCGTGGTGTGGGAACAGTCTGAGCCGCTCTCCGGGCCTCCGGGCCATCCCGGCGGCGGCATTCCCGGACAGCACCCATGGCCGGCAGGCCCCGCGTTCGCCGAACCCAGGCCGCCCTCCGACGCCGACCCCTACACCCAGGTCGAACACGACACCCGCGCCACCGTCGCCGCGCCCTGGTGGCCCACAGCCACCCCCATCCAGCGCCACCAGGCCCTCGCCGGACGGCTCCTCGCCCAGCCCGACCACACCTGGTGGTTCTACGGCGCCTGGGCCCGCTGGTACCGCTTCGTGCCCGCAGACGGCCGCTGGTTCCCCTGCCCCGCACCCGCGGCGCCGGCCACCCGATCGGCCGCGATCTACCCGCAGCCCGGCCTCACCCCGCCCGCGGTCCCCGCCGAACTCCTGCCCACCGGGCCCGACTACGCCTACGACTTCGGCACCCCGCTCGCCATCGCCGGCCGCCCCATCAGCGGCGCGACCCTCTACCGCCTCCAGCGGATCATCGCCGAAGCCGCCCAAGCCCCGATCCACGACTACCCCCTGGGCTGGAACCAGTTCCTGCACGGCACCCCGAGCACCGTCGCCGCCACCTGGAGCACCCTCCTGTGGTGCGCCGATGTGCCCCTGTTCGACCCGGCCGTCGACGGCCCCCTGCTGGAACTCTGGCGGCCCTACCTCGCCGAACTCCCCCAGCCCCACGGCCGCCTCCGCTGGCT
>Ga0308173_10001589_pt1 | contig 11477 bp, 11 predicted proteins | sample PhyPR1_FD_203716 | JGI IMG/M metagenome (GOLD analysis project Ga0308173, IMG submission 203716) | Soil microbial communities from UC Gill Tract Community Farm, Albany, California, United States - DLSLS.P.R1 | ecosystem: Environmental > Terrestrial > Soil > Agricultural land | place: USA... | reverse complement strand
GGCTTTGGCCATCGCGTATACCGGACTGTGGATCCTCGCGCCATTCATTTGAAGAGACTGAGCGAAGAACTGGGCCGGCGTACGGGCCATACCGACCTGTATGAAAAATCCTCGCGGGTGGAGCAGACCGTGCATGATTTGAAAAAGCTGAACGCAAATGTGGATTTTTACTCCGCTTCCACCTACTATTCGCTTGGAATCCCAGTGGATTTGTTCACGCCGATTTTTGCCGTGAGCCGTATGTCCGGGTGGACCGCGCACATACTGGAGCAGTACAACAACAACCGTCTAATCAGGCCGCGCGCGGATTATACGGGAGCTCCGGACGGGCAAAAATGGACGCCGCTGGAACAACGTCAGTAGGCAATGCACGACCTTCATTTCTTTCGTAACAATCTCGAATTCGTTCGAGAGCGACTCGCTACGCGTGGATACTCGTTAGATGTCGACACCTTCGAGTCGTCGGATAAGCAGAGGCGGCAATGTGTCACGGAGGCGGAGCAGCTTAAGGCAGAGCGCAATCAAGCAACTGCGGAGATCGCAAAGCTGCGCAAGGCGGGCGCGGACACGACGGAACGGCAGCAGCAGGTCCGGGCGATGGGCGAACGCATCGGCGAGTTGGATGAGCAAGCAGCGAAACTCGATGCAGAGTTCCGGGATTTGCTGGCGCGAATTCCAAATTTGCCGGACGAAAGGGTTCCAGTTGGCACCAGCGAAAAAGACAACGTAGAGTTGCGGCGATGGGGGAACCCGACCGAATTTTCGTTCCCCCCCAAGGCCCATTGGGACCTGGGCCCGGAACTAGGCATTCTCGACCTGCAACGCGCCGCCAAGGTCGCCGGAGCGCGCTTTTCTGTTCTTTGGGGATTGGGCGCGCGATTGGAGAGGGCCCTGGCAAACTTTATGCTCGATCTGCATACGCGCGAGCATGGGTACAAAGAAGTACTTCCGCCGTACCTGATCAACTCGGCCAGCCTGTACGGAACGGGCCAGTTGCCAAAGTTTGCGGAAGATTTGTTCCGCTGCGAGGGCCACGACCTCTGGCTTGCTCCAACGGCAGAGGTGCCGGTGACCAACCTATTTCGCGACGAGACGCTGGATGGCGATAGTCTTCCCATTTCGCTGTGCGCGTTTACGCCGTGTTTTCGAAGCGAGGCAGGGTCTTATGGGCGCGACGTGAGAGGAATCATTCGCCAGCATCAGTTCCACAAGGTGGAAATGGTGAAGTTTACCCGGCCTGAACAAAGCGAAGAAGAACACGAGAAACTCACGCGGGACGCGGAAGACGTTCTGGAACGCCTGGGTCTTCCCTATCGCACAGTTGTCCTCTGCACCGGGGATACGGGTTTCAGCGCGGCCAAGACTTACGACATTGAGGTGTGGCTTCCTGGGCAAAACGATTATAAAGAGATTTCTTCCTGCTCCAACTTTGGCGCCTTTCAAGCACGGCGGGCACAGATTCGGGCTAAGAGCGGGAAGGCGAAAGCGGAATTCGTACACACAATCAACGGCAGCGGCTTAGCCATAGGACGAACCTGGGTGGCCATTGTGGAGAACTATCAGCAGGCCGATGGAAGCGTCGTCGTTCCAAAGGCATTGCAACCTTATCTGAACGCCGAGCGGATTGAACCAAGTAACGGCCAGCCATAACCATTCCGCCGGTCACGGCTGCACGGAAATTTCCCCAAAATTTCGCAACTCCTTACCTTTCAGCTATTTACGAGCAGATTAAACCGGCAGTTCCGGCCGGGTTTGAGCACATTAACTTTCGGAAACATGCTTCACTGAGTTCGCCCGTGAGTATTACCGACCGCGCACAACGGGTGCCGGAGTCGCCCGATGTGGCTTGTGGAGCACCGTTATTGCTCTCTGTGCCCTCGGGTCGGCCCTGTGCGCTGAATGTGAGGCATTATGAAAAACTTTCGCCATTTGCTATCAACAGTTCTGCTCTGCTCTCTACTCGTGGTTCATTGCGCCCTGGCGCAGAACACGCTTACTCAAATCCGAGACATCGTCCACAAAGCGGATGGCACTCCGTTCAATGGAACGGTGATCATCACATGGAACGGGTTTACAGCTCCCAGCGGTGGGACGATTGCTCCACATAGCACTTCCGCTCAGATCTATAACGGAGCGTTATCCATCCTTCTGGTTCCGTCCACCACGGCATCAACGGGCGCGTATTATCTGGCGACTTACAACAGCAACGACGGGCTGACGACGTTTACGGAAACCTGGCAGGTACCGCCGAGTTCGACTCCGCTTACTTTGAGCCAAGTCCGGCAGCCAGCGGGCACCGGGACGGGATCCACCGGCGGCTCGGGAAGCGGGGGCACGGGTGGGACTAGTGGATCGGGTACCGGCTCCACCATTACGCTACCGCTGCCGATCACACAAGTCTCGGGATTGAGTGCAGCATTAGCTACTATCAACTCCAGCATCGACACGCTTTCCACGGCAGTCAAGAACATTCCCACCACCTCGGTCACCGGCGTAGCATTCGTGGACGCTGAGATTCCGTCGGGCGCAATCAACGGCACCAACGGCGTATTCAGCCTGTCACAGGCTCCTTCGCCAGCGTCGAGCCTTCAACTTTATCTGAACGGGTTAGAGCTTACAGCCGGGCTCGACTTTACCATGACGGCCAATACCGTTGCTTTCGCAAGTAATGCGATCCCGCAGGCAGGAGACGAACTCACGGCGTATTACCGGATTCCGGGAACAGGCACCACCGCGCAGTTCACGGACGGGGAGACACCGAGCGGGACAATTGGCGGAACAAATGTGGCGTTCACACTGGCCGCAGCACCGTCGCCGGCAGCAAGCCTGCGGCTCTACAAGAATGGAATGCTGCTGCAGCAAGGGGCCGATTACACCCTGAACAACACGACGATCACGTTCAGCAGCGCAGTCACCGCGCCGCAGACGGGCGATGTGCTGACCGCGGGATACCGTCACTAATCCCAGCCGAAACATCAGGGGTGTCTAAGGCATCGTCCATGTGATCCTAGTTGGAGAGGAAATATCACATGCACATTGGCCTGATAGGGCTGGGACGAATGGGCGGAAACATGGTGCGCCGCCTGAAGAATGGCGGCCATCAGCTCACGGTCTTCGACACAAGCACCGAGAACGTAAAAAAGCTGGTAGGCGAGGGAAATGAAGGGTCCTCTTCTCTTGAGGACCTAGTAAAAAAACTGCCGAAGCCCCGTGCTGTCTGGGTAATGGTGCCAGCCGGTAAGCCCACCGAGGATACAGTTCAGACGCTCGCCAAGCTGATGGAATCGGGCGACATGATCATTGATGGGGGCAATAGCTTTTATCAAGATGATGTCCGCCGCGCGGCTGAATTCAAGAAAAAGGGCGTGCACTACGTCGATGCCGGCACGAGCGGTGGCGTATGGGGCGTGGAACGCGGGTATTGCTTAATGATCGGAGCCTCTGACGAGGCGTTCAAGCATTTGGAACCGATCTTCAAAACGCTCGCTCCAGGTAGAGGCAAGATCGACCGGACGCCGGGCCGCGAAAAGTTGGGCGGCACCGCGGAAGAAGGATATCTGCACACCGGGCCTCCTGGTTCCGGGCACTACGTGAAAATGATCCACAACGGCATTGAGTACGGCATCATGCAGGCGTACGCCGAGGGATTCGATATCTTGAAAAACGCAAACGTGAAGAGCATCCCCGAAGAACGCCGCTTCACGCTAAACCTGCCGGATATTGCGGAACTCTGGCGGCGGGGGAGCGTTGTCGGCTCGTGGCTGCTGGATCTGACGGCTATGGCTTTGGTAGAAGACCCCTCACTTGCCAACTACTCAGGATTCGTCGAAGACTCCGGCGAGGGGCGTTGGACCGTGAATGCTGCGGTGGAGCAGGCTGTGCCCGCGGAAGTTCTTACCTCAGCTCTATACACGCGTTTTCGCTCCAGGCACGAGCATACGTTCGGCGAAAAGATGCTATCGGCGATGCGCTTCAAGTTCGGTGGCCACATCGAGCAAAGGCCCGGCGAATAGGTCTGCTACTAAGGTCCGGACTCCAATTCCGGACCTTTCGACGTGATTTTTACGGGTAACGCCTGGGCCGCCGACAGATATGGCCCCAGGAAATACACTTCAGCAATTTCGCCGTGCTGGGTGTCCATCCGTTGGAATTGATCGAATACGAAGTTGCCGAGTGAGTAATAGATGACTCCGTTCTTATAGAACTCCATAGGTTGAACTACGTGGGGATGGTGGCCGACCACAAGCGTCGCTCCAGCGTCGATGGCGGCATGCGCGAACTGAATCTGATCCTGATTTGGCCTGTGAGCGTACTCCACGCCACTGTGCATTGAAACAATTACGACATCGCAACGCTTTTTGAGGGAGGCGACGTCGGATTGCATCGTCCTTCTATCGGTCGTGGCAATTCGATTGTCCATATCGGGCCAGTTGCCATTTTTCTGATCGAACGTATAGCCCAGAAATCCGAATCGCACGCCACGGCGCACCAAGACAACTCCTCGATGTGTTTCCGCCATGGAGTCGCTGGAGCCAAGAGGCGAGATCCCGTGGGATTGGAGCCACCGGACGGTGTATTCCACCCCGTGCGACGCGCAATCGCGTGAATGGTTGTTTGCAGTGGATACCAGGTCCACCCCGGCTAGCATCAACCCCGCGATGCTCTCTGGCGGTGCATGAAAGATCAGCCCTTCCTCATGGTAGGGAGCATGATCGGAGAAGGGCGACTCCAGATTGATGAACGCGACGTCGGCACTCGCCAGGAGTGGAGCGATTCTGCGAAAGGGCAGCGCCGGATCGTGGGCGGCAAGGATCGCGCGACGAACGCCACGCGACAACATCACGTCGCCGGCAAACAACAGACAGTTTAGGGGCGGACGGGGCGGTTTTCCGATAGCCGCTTGCGGCTGCGGGGGAGCAGGCCGCGAACACGCCCCCCCAAGAAGACTCAGCAGCGAAACGAGAACAGGAACGCGCACCTAACCTAAAGTTTAGATGCGGCAGCCTTATCTAAAAACCAGGCAACATGGTCACGCGCCGCGATCTGGCATGGAAATTGGAACAGGTCAATCGGGCCCTCCAGTACGCTATGTACAGGTCCCGCCTTGTCCTGACCTACCGCTTCAATAACGGTCTGACGCGCAGCAAGAAGCACCCCGGGCAACAGCGTGACGCGATGGCTTTTCATCTTTTCCACCCAGACGGCCGCCGCGATACCTTTCCGATCGGCTATAAGCGGCTCGCCCGGAAATAAGCTTGCGGTGTGAGCGTCCGCTCCGATCCCGCGATGAATCAAGTCAAAGACCGGCTGTTGGCCCTCCCTCAAGTCAAAGAAGCGTTTTAGCTCGTCCACGTAGCGTTTCGCGGCCTCTTCCGGGGAAAGCTCGCCGAGGATACGGTGGACATTCGTGTCGGGAATCCGAGCAGGAGCAAGCCACGCCTCGCTGGCAAGTTTGTAATTGCTTTGATCGTCAGTGGGAGGAACGCATCGCTCATCTACCCAGAAAACGTGAACGCGAGACCAATCGAAACTGGCTTTGGCCATTCTCGCAAAGAGAGGCTTTGGCGTGCTGCCACCTGAGATCGCAACAGTGGCGCGCTCGCGAGATTTCAGCGCTTCAGAGAGGGCGCCCAGGATGTATGAGGCGCAGTCGCTCGCTAAATCGTCGGTGGATTCTTTGACGAATATGTGGCATTTGACCTTTTCGCAGCTCACGATGCCAGTTCCTTTGCGCGCGCGAAAGCAGCATCGAAGGTGGGGTCTGGGCCCAGTACGGCAAGTTCTTCGTCCATAAGGCTATGAAGGCTCAATTCCGGCAAGTTATAGGTTCGCTCGCGGCCGTTGGTGCTGTATAAGTGCACGGTGTCGTCTGAAATACGCTCCATGGTGATGTCTTCCGATTGGGAATGCAACCGAACGCGCTGAAGCCCCTGGCCGAAGCCTCGGGCGCGGACAAGTGAGATTCTCGCCCCATTGGGCGCGGATAACCAGGCGGCCATATAAACCACCGAGGGCGAAGGAGTGTCACCAGCGTACGCCACCTCGATATCGGTGAAGCTCGAAAAACGGTTTTCACGGGCCGGGTTATCGAAAATCTGCGAAATAGGCTGGCGCCAGGGAGTCAGGCGGGCCCACTCCAAGTCGCCCACAAGGCGCCCCTGAGCCTTCCATGCTGTCAGAGTTCCGAAGGCTAGTGAAGGAGGCTCAGCCCGGCTATCGACAATCGTTTTGTGGGCGAGATTCATCAGTGATTCAAGGCTTGAGCGCAGTTCATTCGAGCAGTTTGGGCTGAAAGATTCCGCCTGCCGGCACCACAACACTACGGGCAGATCGGCCACGGTAATGCCGATGATGGTGGGGATAATGGTCGGCCAGTTTTTCCGGGTTGCCGTGATCTCAATCTGTTCGCAGCAAATCTGTTGTGCCTTGCCGAAAGGCTTCCAGCATTGCGCAACGATGCGAGCTTCCAGCCCGCCTTCGACCTGTTCATTCACCGAGAGTACGATCCCACGGCTAGGATGCTCGTGCATCAGTTCACTGAGAACCTGGGACGATTCGAACCCGTTGTCTGTTTCGTCAGTGGCAACGATAAGAGTCATCGCACAGGCGCGCAAAACAGTAGGCTTCCCTTGCTGCTTTTCCTCCTGCCCGAATGAAGTCCAGAGTCGGCTGAGCCCTTTTAGAATTTGCTCTGGCTGGGCCGGAAAGATAACGCTGGTGCTCATGCATTTCTCCAGGCGTGACCACGCCGGGCGAGCATCTCATCGGCAGCTTTAGGCCCCCAGGAACCAGCGGGATAGTTTGGGAAATCGAACTTTGTTACTCCCCACACGTCCAGAATGGGCTGCACAACTTGCCAACTGGCCTCCACCATGTCCTGGCGAGTATAAAGGGTTGGATCACCGATCATCGCATCCAGCAGCAATGTTTCGTAGGCGGTCGGGGTGCGCTCCCCGAAGCTGGATCCATAGTTGAAGTCCATGGAAACGGGACGGAGACGCATACCACTCCCGGGACTTTTCGACAGGAATCGCAAGGAAATACCTTCTTCCGGCTGGATGCGCAGAATCAGGAGATTGGGCCGCGGGGAAAGTAGACCGGCTTTGGTCTCCTGCTTGAACAAAGACAAGGGGGGAGCTGTGAACTGGATCGCTATGTCGGTGACGCGCTTCGGCATGCGCTTGCCACTTCGAATATAGAAAGGAACTCCGGCCCAGCGCCAGTTATCGATAAAATATGTGACCGCCGCGTACGTGTCAGTCTGTGCGTTGGGGTCCACTCCCTCTTCCTGGCGAAAGCCCGGAATATTTTGTCCGCCCACATTTGCCGGGCCGTATTGACCGGGCACGGCATTGTTGGGAACGTCCTCGTGCTTCATCACGCGAACAGCGCGAAGCAATTTGGCCCGCTCGTCGCGTACGGCATTGGCGTCGAACACTGCGGGAGGCTCCATCGTGACGGTAGCCATGACCTGGCTGAGGTGGTTCTGGATCATGTCACGCAGCGCGCCCGCTTCCTGGTAGTATCCGCCTCGGCCTTCTACGCCGATCGACTCGGCGGCCGTAATTTGCACATGATTGATGTACCGCCGGTTCCAGAGTGGCTCAAAGATTCCGTTTCCGAAGCGAAAGGCGAGAATGTTCTGGACCGTCTCCTTGCCGAGGTAGTGGTCGATGCGATAAATCGACGGCTCGTCCAGAACCTGATGAATGTCGTCGTTCAATTTACGGGCACTGGCCAAGTCGTGTCCAAAGGGCTTCTCAATGATGACTCGGCACCAGCCCTTTGTCCGGTTCAGCTTATGCGCGCCGATGTGCTGAACTACCTCAGCGTAGTAACTGGGCTGAGTCGATAAATAGAACAAAGTATTGCCGGCGGTCTGATGAGAGGTCTCCAATTGGCGCAGCTTGCTACCGAGGTTCTCGAACAGTGCATCGTCATTTACGTTTCCAGGCACATAGAAGAGCGATTGAGCGAACGACCTCCAGAGATCTTCATCGAAGGGAGCATCTTCCAGAAACTTCGACACGGATTCTTTCATGCGGTCACGAAACTGGTCGTCGGACATCGCCGTACGCGAGTTTCCGATGACCGCGAAGTTTTCCGAGATGCGTCGCTCATAGAAGAGCCGGTACAATGCCGGGATCAGTTTTCGTTTCGTCAAATCTCCGTTGGCGCCGAAGATTACAATGGCACACGGTGGAACCCGCCGGTCAAAACGCAGGGAGTCTTGCAACGGGTTAATTTCAGGTAGCGGTTGGACGACGACACTCATGATCTTCTAGTCTGATGATAAAGGTTAGAGCAGGTGTGCGCCAGAGTTTATAAGAGTAAGCCTGTCCTGCCCTAAGTGAAAGTTAGATGACAAATCGGAAGATTATTTTAGCGGTGCTGAGCGATCTTATGTTTGCGGTGAAGATTCAGGACGCGGCCAAACGGGTGGGCCTCGACGTGACGTTAGCGAAGACCGAGGACGAAGCTGTAGGGAAAGCAAAGCAGAATCCGTCCCTGATCATAGTGGATTTGAACACCACGGGGCTGAATTCGATCGAACTCATAAAAAAGTTGAAAACAGATGAATCCACCCGTAGTTTTCACATCGTGGGATTCGTGTCCCACGTGCAAACCGACCTGAGAAAGCAGGCGCAAGAAGCAGGATGCGACGAGGTGATCCCGCGGTCCGCTTTCTCGCAAAATTTACCGGCTATTTTGAACCGCACAGTGGCAACCTAGCCCTCCGATTTGCACATAGGATTGGTTGAAACTTCCGGTTAAAATGCCGCATCTCATGCTCCGTAGTACATCAGCGGGCTTCATTCGAGGCTCGTAAAATCTGGCCTAATCTACTAGGAGCGACGACAAAGCCGGTTTACATCAACGGCTTAGGCCTGTGTATTTGGAGAAGAAATGACCACGAAAAGTTTGGAACAATACCGCCGGACGCTGGAAGCAAGAAAGAAAGAGCTTCTGGCCGGCAGGGGAGATCGAGACGACATTTTAATTGAGAATGCGGCTGAAGAGTTCGACAGGCTGCAACAGCAGTTGAATCGCGAAGTGGCCATCCGCAATCTCGACCGGGAATCCACCATGCTGAAAAGCGTACAAGCTGCGCTGGCCAGAATGGATAACGACACCTTTGGCGTGTGCCTGCGGTGTGACGAGGAGATTCCAGAGAAACGCTTGAATGCGGTCCCCTGGGCAGCTTACTGCGTGAAGTGCCAGGAAGTTGTGGATCGTCAGCGCGCCATGGGTGACCTGGAGGGCGACGAAGCGGTGGACCTTGCGGCATAGCCGGGCGGCGGCATAGCCAGCCGTCGGACTTCCGAGGACTTGAAATTTGAGACGAGATGAATGAGGCGGTTCTGGCCGGACGTGGACCAGAACCGCTTTCGCGCATACGGGGGCGCCGAATGGAAATTGATCGGCGGGTATTTACCACGTGACACTGGCCGACGGACAACAGCGCTGTGTTTCGTGTGGGCAACCGCTACCTGGAGGCTCCAAACTAACTGCTTATCAGACATCCGCCGCGGAAGCGGAACGGCATCGCTGGCCGGCGCAGCAGAATCCGGATGGCACGGTCACGGTGAGCATGTGTCTCCAATGTCAGATTGACCGGGCCAAAGCGGGAACAGCTAGCTGATCAGACGTTTATAGTTGGTCAAGCAGCGTTTGGCGGTTTCCATTTCGGAGTACCGGCTGCCTTCCTGCTCGATCAGGTAGTATTCCACACCGCCCGTACTCTCGGCGGCTGCGAAGATCTTTTTCCAAGGGGCAACGCCTTCCCCGAACAACACTCGATAACTCTGCTCCGGGGACCAATCCTTCAAGTGGAGTGAGCGGATCCGGCCTGGGTTGCGGTCGATCCAAGCGACAGGATCGTTGCCGGTGGCCACGCACGTACCGACATCGAGTTGCAGCATGATGCTCTTATCAGTGTTCGAAGCCAGTATTTCAATCGGCTTTTGACCGTCAACAGGGCGCCATTCCAAGTCGTGATTGTGATACCCCGCATGGAGCCCGCTTCGGGCCATCGTCTGGTTGGCCTTATTTAACGTTTCAGCGATCTGCTTCCAGCCGTCTATCCCGTTTACCTTGCCCGGATGGGCAAGCACAATGTACCGAGTGCCCAAAATCTTATTCAGTTCGATCGCCTTCTCGATGCCTTCTGGAGAGAACGAAGCCAGGCTGTTGTGAGTGGAGTAGCATCGCACTCCAAGCGAATTGATTTGACTTCGGACCTGCTTGGCGTACGCGGGTGTCCAGTCGTAGTAAGGGGCGTAGAACTCCACGCACTGGTATCCCATCTTGGCGACTTGACCGAGAGTGCCAGAGAAATTCGATTTCAGATCATCCCGAACGGAATAGAGTTCCAGACCCACCGGAATGGGCTTTCGAGCCGCGAAGCTGTTAAGCGCACCCAGCACGGGTAGGGCGGCAGCGGCGGAGGCAACAAAAGAGCGGCGGGAAACAGAAGGTAGCGTGGGCATCGGAAATGAACTATATCATGGGCGTAAGTAGACCGGCGGCTGGATCATGCTGGGAGTACCTTCCCACTAATTCCGCGACCTGGTGCGAGCCGTTCAAATTCTCCAGGCCTTGAAAGAGGGCCTGGAGTTCATTAGGACGAACATACAAATCCCAGGAAGCACCGGGCCTGATAGTCACATCTGAAAGAATGGAGACAGCTGAATCTAACTATGGGCCTAAGTACTAGCCGTTTATTTCTATGGAGCTTGATGTGCGTGCTGCCGTTATCTGCTCAGACAAATACGGGCACGTCCGACTCTTCCGAAAAGTCCGTTCCCATTTATAACGTGACGGTGGTGCAGAGGGCACTGCAGGCGGTGAACTTCCAACGGCATAGCGGAGCCACTCATGTCGACTTGAAGGGCACGGTACTGATGCCCAAAGCGGATGGTGATGCCAGGGTAGAAGTCAAAAACGGATACACCGCGATCGATGCAAATTTTAAACATTTGGAACCTCCCACGCAGTTCGGTACTGAGTTTCTTACCTATGTGCTGTGGGCCATTACACCCGACGGCAAATCCATCAACCTGGGCGAGGTAATTCCAGACGGATCGAACAAGGCTTCCATGCATGTTACTTCTCCGTATTCCACCTTCGGATTGTTAGTCACCGCAGAGCCCTACTTTTCAGTTCCCTACCCGAGCGATGTCGTCGTGGTGGAAAGCGTCGTCCGGCCCGATACGACGGGACGAGTGGAAGAGATACGGGCAAAGTACGACCTGCTACCACGCGGACAGTACACCCTGCATGTAAAACCCAAGGACCTGCCATCGGCGCACATGCAATCGAACACAGGCGTCAGCATGAACGAGTACGAGGCGATTCTTGAGCTGTATCAGGCACGGAACGCCGTGCAGATCGCGAAAGCCGATGGTGCTGCCGCCGCCGCTCCCGACACCCTAGCCAGGGCTCAACAGTATTTGAACGACGCAGAGTCGGCCTAT
>Ga0308173_10001586_pt1 | contig 11486 bp, 12 predicted proteins | sample PhyPR1_FD_203716 | JGI IMG/M metagenome (GOLD analysis project Ga0308173, IMG submission 203716) | Soil microbial communities from UC Gill Tract Community Farm, Albany, California, United States - DLSLS.P.R1 | ecosystem: Environmental > Terrestrial > Soil > Agricultural land | place: USA... | reverse complement strand
TAGCCCCGAAGGATCCCGGCCGTGGACATCCATGCGGGACCGGGACCCAGCGGTGATCCCGGCCCCTAGCGGATCTCTCCTGGGAGTACGCTGTCGGCCGACCTGTCGCAGAGCGAGACGGCCCCCATCCATGAGTCAGCCGTACGACCCGAACCAGCCCGCCCCGGGCCCGGCGCCGCATCTGGGCCCACCATCCTCGCGCCCCGGCCCGCCCGGCCCGCCTGCAGGGCCACCGGGCCCGTTCACCGGGCCGCCGCCTGGGCAGCACCCGGGGGTGTCGGCACGGCAGTACCCGGGTGCGCCGGGCCCGTTCGCGGGGCAGCACGGACCAGCACAGCCTGGCGGTTATGGGCCGCCGGGTGGTTCGCCGGTGCGCGGCAAGGCCGAACTCTGGCTCGGCTTGGGGGTCACCGCGGCGGCCGTGCTGCTGGGGGTCTCGGTGTTCCTGCCCTGGGTGAGGCTCACGCTGAACGCGCACGATCTCCCGAGCCCGTTGTCGGTCACCGGCGGCAGCAAGTATGTCGGCGGCCTCGACGACGCCATCGACTCCGGCTGGGTGACGCTGTTCTGTGCCGTCGCCGCCGGAGCCCTGGCCGTGATCGGAGGGATCCGCAGAAACGGACGGCTGGTCGGGGCGGCCGTCGCTCCAGCAGCGGTCGCCCTGGTCGCACTCGTCGCTGTGCCTTTCGAATTCGGCTCGGTCAAGACCTCGGTGCTGAGCCGGCGCGCACCGGTAGCGGAGCTCCCCCCGGTCCTGGCGAACATCGTCAAACGAGCGATCGACGCGTCCCTGGACGTCGGCTGGTACCTCGCCCTGCTGATGGCGCTGATGATCGCCGGCCTCGGCGTCGCCGCGCTGGTCACGCCTTCGCGGCCTTACCGCCAGCCTTGAGTCTCGGAAGGACTTGGCGAATCGGAACAGGGCCGACAATGAAGTACTTTCCGCTCTAACACTCACGCTCAGCCCATGGCACCTCACGCTACGGCTGCCGATACTGACCAGCTCGATGAGCTCGCGGATCTGCGGATACCATCACCGATCGCGGAGCAGACAGGCCAGGCGGGTCAGCCCTCGGTGATGGTGCGGGGTACGACGCCGCCCGCCCGCCGCCCGCCAGCCGCTCTCCGCCGTCCGGCGGGCAGCCCGAAGCGCTGTGAGTTGCCCGGCCAAGTCGACACTCTCAGCCGGTTCGGTCCGCGGCCCGTCGTAGGGCTCCTGGCCTCCTGCCGTCCCGGCTTCGCCCACTCGGTCAGTTTCGAAACCGTACCCGAGCTCTGGGGGTCTCCGCCGGTTCGAGCGCGCGGGCAGCCGACGTGATCGGGCACAGCCGTAGCCGGGCTCTTCGTCGCTGCCCATCGAGGGGCGAGGTCCTGATTCCGCTTCTTGGGCGGAGGCCAGGACACTCCCCAGGGGCGAGCTGTTCCCGGGCCCATCCGCCAGCCGCTGTACGCGGCTTCCGCCCGCCGGGGAGATGGAAACTCATGCATGCAGCTGAGGATGTGCGAATCGCGCCCAGGGTCTGGGGCGCGAGTTAACTGATGGATCAGGGGTAATGGGTGGTTTATGCCGAAGGTGAGGTTCGTGGTCGCGGTCGCTGCGGTGGCGCTGGTCGCCGTGTCCGGGTGTGGTGCGGGCCCGTCTACCGGGGTGGTGAGTGCGCGGGCGCAGGCGTTCGCGGATGCGCTTGCCCGTAAGGACGGGGCGGCGGCGTGCGGGCTGCTGGTTCCGGACGCGGTCTCCAGTGTGGAAGCGGGCGGCGGCGAATGCGACAAGGACATCCTGACCCTCGGCTTGCCGCACGGCGCGGCGACCGGGGCAGTGGTATGGGGCGGCCAGGCACGCGTACAGATCGACGGCAAGGCGGTGTTCTTGACTCAGTGGGACGACACCTGGCGGATCATCGCAGCGGGTTGCTCGCCACGCTCGGGTCGCCCGTTCGACTGCGATGTGGAGGCATGAAGCAATGCGGAACCACGCCGTACGGGGGCGCCGCCGATGAGGACGGTGTTCTTCGGAACGTTGCTGCTGGTGATCGTCGGGCTTGGGTACTGCGTGACGATCGGGGTGTTGCATCGATGAACGGGCAGGGAAGGAGGCGCTGGTGCGCAGGTTCCTGCGAGACCAAGGCCTGACGCTGTTCTTTCTCCTGCTGATGCTGCTGTCATTGGCCGGACAGGCGATCTCTGGTCTGCACGTCTACAACAGCGACCAGCTCACCCATGGCGGCCAGACCGTGGGCCTGGCCGGCTATCTGACCAGCTCGGCCTTCGCGGTCGATGTGACCGAGAACTGGCAGTCGGAGTACCTGCAGTTCTTCCTCTATATCTTCATCACGGTCTGGCTGATCCAGCGCGGGTCACCCGAATCCAAGAAACCCGACGAGCAGGGCCTGGAGAGCGACGAGCGGCAGAAGGTCGGCGCCCACGCCACCGCCGACTCGCCCGGCTGGGCGCGTGCCACCGGATGGCGGCGGATGCTGTACGCCAACTCCCTCGGGCTGCTCATGGCCGTCATCTTCCTCGGTTCATGGACCGCCCAGTCGATCGCCGGCGTGGCCGCCTACAACGCCGACCAACTCGCCGACCACGAAGAGACCGTCTCCTGGTTCGGATACGTGACCGGCGCGGAATTCTGGAATCGGACCCTGCAGAACTGGCAGTCGGAATTCTTGGCCGTCGCCTCGATGGCGGCGTTCTCGATCTACCTGCGCCAGCGCGGCAGCCCCGAATCCAAGCCTGTCGGCACCTCCCACCAGGCCACCGGAATCGAAGGCTGAACCCCGCCGAGGTCAATGCCGTGGGAGCAGGTGCACCTAACTGTCGCGTTGCGTGCGGGCCACACATGAAAGCGGGCGGTCAGGGCGGTGTCGATGGCCTGCTGAACTGGCCGATGTCCTCCTCACCCTGCGGGGTGAGGAGGACATGGCGATCGCTTAGGTGAGCAGGTCGCGTCGCTGAAGCCTCTGGGCCAGTGATGGTGGCCTTATGGCAGTGCAGCAGCGTCGCAAGGCCGAGGGGTGCGTCCGGCCACCGGACGCACCCTCGGGGGTGGCTGGCTGGCTTACTTGAGGATGGGGAATCGGCGGACGAGGGCGGTGTTGCTCCACCGGCGGCCGAGGCCGAGGGTGTCGCCTGCGGTGGTCAGTGCGAGGCCGATGATGACCAGGGCGTAGATGAGGTGTTCGTCCATGAACAGGTTGTTGGCCGGGGGGAGGACGGCGCTCCACATCATGACGAGCAGGACGACGGCGGAGGTGGCGGCGATGCGCATTCCGATGCCCAGGATGAGGGCGATGCCGATGCCGGCCAGGGCGGTCATGAACAGCCAGTCGGCCCATCCGGCGCCGGCGAAGCTGTTGTAGAAGCTTTTGAACGGGCCGGCCGCGGCCATCTTCAGGAAGCCTTTGGTGGGGCTGCCGCCGTTGATCCAGGCCTGCTTGCTGGTGGTTTCGTGGCCCAGGCCCCACATTTTGTCGATGAAGGCCCAGATGAAGATCCAGCCGAGCGAGAGCCGGGCGAGGGCGAACACGTAGCGGGCGGCGGTGGCCTGGGTCACAGCGGTGGCGTTGACGTGCACGTGGGGGAGGTGGGTGGGCTTGTGGGCTGCGGTGGTCATGTCATGTCACCTCTGTGCTGGCGATGGCTTGTTCTCTCACCTCTAGTGCACCGCTTGGCGTCGTGGCGAAGGAGAGGCCAACAGCACCGGCCGCCGGGACCTTCGGCACCATCCGGGCCGTCCCTTCGGCCCTGGCCCCAAGGCCGGATCGGGCGTGGTCTGGGAAGGGCGAAGGAAGGCGCACCAGGTCGCGCTTGTCGCGTACGGATCTAAGCGTGGTGGTACGGCGGAGATCGCCCAGTGGATCGGCGAGGAGTTGCGCACGGCGCATCCGGTGGACGAGGTACGGCCTGGCGGGCAAGGTCCGGGCGGTCGACGCCTACGATGCCGTGATACTCGGCGGAGCGCTCTACACCGGCCGCTGGCATCGGGACGCCCGCGTTCTGGCCCGGCGGTTCGGCAAACGACTACGGAGACGGCCGGTCTGGGTGTTCGGCAGCGGACAGCTGGACCATTCGCGGCCCGGCGCAAAGGTCCCCGAGTCGCTGGCCCAGGCGGCGGCCCGGGTCGGCGACTAGGTAGATCTGTCCGGCGGACAGGTAGTTGGCTGCCCGTCACCATGCGTCGATCGGGTCAGGGTTCACGGTTCCTCTTTCATCATCTGATGGACGGGACGTCGTACGCTTTCCGACTCCACGGGCGGTGCACCTAGGCGCATGATCACCTGCGGGTACTCGCCTGCGCACAGGTGCGTACGGATGAACTCGCGGAGCTCGGGGACTTCGAGCGCTTGGGTGTGGAAGGCGGCCGACAGGCCCTCCGCCGAGGCACGCAGGAGGGTGCGTTGCAGGGCCTGCCCGGCGGCCAGCCAGTCGTTGCGGGTGTCCTGGTGGGTGGTCAGGACCGTGACGAGGCCGGTGATCCCGGCGGGTGAGGTCGTTCCTGGGATGCCCCAGCCTTGGCTTCGGCTGAAGTCGCGGGTCGGATAGTGCGGTTCGCTGTGCCCGGGCTGGCTGGGGTAGGCGGTGTGGTGAACGCCTTCTGGGCGGAGGCTGTCGGGTCGTGGTGCCCAGCGTGCGAGCTCCCGTGCGGCGTGTGGGTCCATCCGCTGGACTTGTTCGGCGGCTTCGGTGAGGGCGGCAAGCGCGATCCGGGGGTGGGCGATGGCGACGCGGAGCTGAGCTCCTTCCCGGGCTGCTTCGGCGGTCAGCTGCGCCTGTAGGTGGGTGCCGATGGGAAGGTCGCGGAAGACTCCGCGGTGGCTGCGGCGGCGCCGGATCTCGTCGTACAGGCGACGGTTCTCCACGCTCTCCGGAACCGCTTCGCCGAAGCCGATGTCGGCCAGTAGATGTGGCTTGTCGGGGTCCGGCAGCAACTCCACGGCGGGTTCGCAGCCGTGGTGGCGCAAACGATCCGCAGCGTGCACAGTGCCGCGCCGCAGCTGATCAGCATCTCCCGGCCGGCGGGGTCGACGACCTCCAGCCGCCGGTCGACGTCGGCGTGCAGGCTGATGGCCGGCCCGGTCGCGGTTTCGCGCGTGCCGAACCACCACGGCTGGGTGTTGTGCACTGACGGCGACCAGACGGCTGCCTCGATGGCGTTCCGCACGATCGTCGCGGACAGTTCGGTTCGTGTTCGAGTGCTCATGGTGACTCCCTGAAGCTCGACTTCCAGACCATCACCTGGGGTGGCCGCGGGTCAGGGCCAAAGGTCCACCCGTTCGCCGCGAAAGGCGGGCCCTGCACAAGGCCGCCGGACAGAGCCACACTGCGGACATGCACGCTTGAAGAACGGAAGGTCTCCGGGGGTGACTCACCCGGCTGAAACCGGAGCGGGCGCGGCGGGGCATCGGCACTCTCGACCGCCGCACCGGAGGGACCCAGCCGCCGTGACCTTATTCGCGCCGGTCGGTTCGGTTTTGGTTGGTGTGGAGTTGGGTGATGTAGGCGGCGGCTTGGGTGCGGCGGCTCATTCCGAGTTTGGTGAACAGGTTGGAGACGTAGTTTTTGACGGTTTTTTCGGCCAGGTACATGCGCTCACCGATTTGCCGGTTGGTGAGGCCTTCGCCGATGAGGTCGAGGATGTGGCGTTCCTGGTCGGTGAGGGCGGCCAGCGGGTCTTTGCGGGCGGCCCTTTCGCGGAGCCGGTGCAGCATTTGGGTGGTGCTGGCGGGGTCGAGCAGGGAGCCGCCGGCGGCGACGGTGCGGATGGCGCCGACGAGGTCGCTGCCGTGGATTTGTTTGAGGACGTATCCGGCGGCTCCGGCCATGACGGCGTCGAAGAGGGCTTCTTCGTCGGAGAAGGAGGTGAGCATCAGGCAGGCCACGTCGGGGAGCCGGGACCGGATGTCGCGGCAGACGGTGATGCCGTCGCCGTCGGACAGCCGTACGTCCAGGACCGCCACATCGGGGGTCAGCGCCGGGATGCGGGCCAGCGCCTGCTCGGCCGAGCCGGCTTCGCCGACCACTTCGATGTCGCCTTCGGCCTCCAGCATGGCGGCGACGCCGCGCCGGACCACCTCGTGATCGTCCAGCAGGAACACCCGGATCGCCGGGCCGTGCTGCTGCGGTCGCTGACTGGTCATGGCCTCTGGATCCTCGTCGGAAGATGATGGCTGCAACGCTATTTCCTCTATCTTCACCCCCGGAAGGGACCTTGGTCCCCTCCTGGAATCATGTATTCCAGGGACCGATGAAAGGACCCCAGCATGGCGCAGGACCGGCGGGCCGGTGAGGACCGCTCAGCCCGGCTCATCCTTCCGCAACTTCAGCTGGACGATCTGCTGAGCGAGCTGCAGACCCGGCTGGAGGCGGCGCGTGCCACCCGGGACCGGGTGCACGCCCTGCTGGAGGCCGTGGTGTCGATCGGCGGCGATCTCGATTTGGGTACGGTGCTGCGGCGGATCGTGGAGGCCGCGACCACCTTGGTGGAGGCCCGGTACGGCGCGCTCGGGGTGATCGACGACACCGGTGAGCATCTGGTGCAGTTCATCACGGTGGGGGTCGGCGAGGAGGAGATCGAGGCGATCGGCCACTGGCCGCACGGGCTCGGGATCCTCGGGTTGTTGATCAAGGAACCCCATCCGCTGCGGCTGGCGGAGCTGTCGGCGCATCCGGCCTCTTACGGGTTCCCGGCCAATCATCCGGCGATGAGCACCTTCCTCGGTGTGCCGATCCGGGTGCGTGATGAGGTGTTCGGGAACCTGTATCTGACCGAGAAGACCGGGGGAGAGGAGTTCTCGGAAGAAGATCAGGTCGTGGTCGCGGCTCTGGCCACCGCCGCGGGTGTGGCGATCGAGAACGCCCGGCTGTATGAGGAGACGCGGCGCCGGGAGATCTGGTTGCAGGCGTCGGCGGAGATCTCCACCGCGTTGCTGTCGGGGGTGGCTCCGGAGCAGGTGGTGGAGCTGGTGGCGCGGCGGGCGCGGGAGATCTGCGACGCCGATCTTGCCACCGTGTCGCTGGCCGACACCGCAGCGGGCGAGTTCGTGGTGACAGCGGCCGACGGGCAGGCCGCCCACGCCGCACTCGGGGTACGGTTTCCGATCGACGGGTCGCTGTCGGCGGTGGTCTACCGGGAGGGCACCTCGCTGCTGGCCGCCGATGCCCGCCGGCCGCCGACCGTGTCGGCCCTGCCCGAGACGATCGCTGTCGGGCCGATGGTGATCGTGTCGCTGGGCCACGGGGAATCGTCTGCGGGGGTGTTGGCGGTGATGAACGCGCCGGGCAGACCGGTGTTCACCGATGCCACGTTGCGGTTGTTGGAGCCGTTCGCGGCGCAGGCGGCCATCGCTTTCGAGTTGGCTGAGCGGCGGCGCGACGCGGAGCGGCTGGTGGTGTTGGAGGATCGGGACCGGATCGCCAAGGATCTGCACGACACCGTCATCCAACGGTTGTTCGCCACCGCGATGACGTTGATGAGCGCTATCAAGATCACTCAGAAGCCGGATGTGGCGCGTCGGGTGCAGACCGCGGTCGACGACCTGGACGACACCATCCGGCAGATCCGCTCCACGATCTTCGCGCTGCAGGCCGAACCGGGCGACCTGACGCTCCGCTCCCGGATCCACACCCTGGTCGACAAAGCCACCGAAAGCCTCGGATTCGCGCCCTCGGTCCGCCTCGACGGCCTGCTGGACACCGTGGTCGGCCCGGAACTGGCCGACCAGGCCCTGGCCGTGCTCCACGAAGCCCTGTCCAACATCGCCCGGCACGCCCACGCCCACAAAGCCGACGTGGCCGTCGACGTCCGGGACGAGCTGATCATACGCGTCGAGGACGACGGCCAAGGCATCCCCGACAGCGGACGCCGCAGCGGCCTGCGCAACCTCGCCGACCGGGCCGAAGCCCTCGGTGGCACCTTCACCACCCGCGACCGCGACGGCGGCGGCACCATCCTCGTCTGGAGAGTCCCCCTCGAGGGCTGATCTTCAGCGAGGCAGGCCTCGATCCTGATCGCGCGATCGGATCCTGAGTTCAGTGAATACCCCACCCGTTGGGCAGCGCGTGGATGGGAGCTTCAGCGTCGGCGGCAGGTGCCGCTGTCATGGCGGGCAGGCGCCGGTTGGGCGGGCGCAGGCTCCAGGACAGGGCGGTGAGCGTGAGGAGTACGGCGATGACGGCCACCTCGCTGGGCTGGTAGCCCCTCCACAGATGGCTGGTGATCATTGTGATGTCGGCGAAGACCACGCCGGCGTACGCCCACTCCTTGAGCAGCGGGAGGCGGGGTGCGAGCAGGACGGGAACGGCTGCCAGCTTCCAGATTCCCAGGATCACCAGGGCGTAGGACGGGAAGCCGAGGTGGCTCGCGGTGTCGGTGACGAAGGGGATGCGCAGCACATCCCAGGTACCGCCGACCGCCAGCTCGGTGGTGATGAGCGCGGTGCAGATCCAGTACGCGATGGTCGTGTTTCGGGTGCGGGGTACGGCGAGGGTGACCATGGCGGCCTCCTAGCGGATTCGGTGGTGGGCTTCGCTGACCAGTGCTCTGCGCATGATCTGCTCCTCGTCGGCTGGCTCCCGCTCAGGTTCGGACGGAATGGTCGGGCGCAGCAGGGCCGAAGGTCCTGCAGCCTGGTGGCCTCGGACTCGGGGCTCAGGACTCCGGAGACGCGGCGAGGGCGCCAGGCCCCCTGACAGCCCCGGCGCCCTCGTGCGGGAGCAGGCCGGTATTCCCGTTCCTCGATGGGGACGCGATGGGTCTCCTCTTGCTTCCGGCACCGTGATGGTCAGGACGGCCTCAGAACAGCGGTCCCAGTGCGGCGAGCCCGGTTGAGGGCCGCGGGGGCCGTGCTCAGCCTGGAGCTGATCAGGTCTGTTGGAGTAGGGAGTGGTCGGCGCAGACGATGACTTCGCAGGGTGTGCCGGAGATCACGGCTGGGACGGTGGGGCCGCCGAGGGGGTTTCCGTGTTCGGAGTGTTCGCGGGCGCCGATGACCAGCAGTTCGGCGTGGCGGGCGGCTGTGATCAGCGCCTGTGCGGGGTCGCCGGTGGTGACGCGTAGCCGGGTGGTGAGGTGTTGGGTGGTCGGTAGCTGGTCGGCGACGAGGGAGCGCAGCCGCAACCATTCGGTGGCGGTGCGGAGCGGGCCGGTCGGTTCGTCGGGCAGTACGCGGTAGACGTCGAGGCGGGCGTGCCGGCGTTGTGCTTCGTTCGCTGCCCGGTGCAGGGCGGCCAGGGAGTTGGGTGATCCGTCGATACCGACGACGACGCACCGCTGGTCGGGAAGGACTCGCATGTTCGGCCTCCTGGTTGTCTGGCCTTTATGTTCGCGAGCCTGGTCCGGGTGTGGCAGTGCTGAGTGGCCGCGGCTGCCGGGACTTTGGTCCCTGGCCGGTGCGTCGGGGACCTGATGACCTGGATCCGTCGCGACCGGGAGGTTCCCGTGGTAGATCAGGCACCTGGCACGCTCACCGAAGCCCATGAGCAGTGCGTCCCCGACCTCACGCTCATCCGGATGCTGGTGCACCAGGCGGCGGACGGAGTGCCTCTGCCATCCGGCCTGGGCCCTGAGCTCAATGCGGCGACCCGGCGGGTCCTGCGGTTCCTGGAACTGGCCGAAGGGCTGGTGGTCGCCGACAGTGACCGGCAGCGTCCGGTGGCGGTGTTGCTGTCGCGCCGGTTGGACCGGTTGTCGGTGGCTGCCAAAGCGGTGGGGAGCGCGGCAGACCGCGCGGACCTGCCCGGATTGCGCCGCGCCGTCCTGACCTTCGACGCCCTGGCCGCCGCCATGTGGCGCGTGCAGCTGGGAGTCAGCCGAGTCCGGCACGACAGTCCCGTGCAGCCGTCATGATGGGAATGATCCGATGAAGCCGATCGTCGCCGCGGTCGACGGATCGCAGCAGGCGAACCAGGCCGTCGCTTGGGCGGCCGACCACGCGATGCGTTCAGCCCGGCCGCTGCACCTCGTGCACTGCCAGTCCGGCGATTCTGATGAGGGGGATCGGCTGCTGGTCGCGGCCGCCGCCCTGGCCGGCCGGGATCGTCCCGGGCTGGTGGTCACGACGGAGCTGTCGGCCGACCCGCCGATGATGGCGCTGACCGCCCGCGCGGACCGGGCCGCCGAGATCGTCCTCGGCCACGGCCCGACCGGGCGGCGGCTGGCCGGGATGATCCCCTGCCCGGTGGTCGTCGTGGCCGCCGGTGCCACCGAGCGCGGCACGGTCGTTGTCGCGATCGACGGTTACGACGTCTGTGCGCCCGCGCTGAACTTCGCCTGCCGGAACGCCGAGGTACGAGGCAGCCGCCTGCTCGCCGTCGAGGTACGGATGGTGCCGGCGAAGCTGCGGGCCCCGGCGTTGGCACCCCTGACGGCCCGCGTCGTGGCCGACGCCACCGGCCAGCTGTCCGGCATCGTCGCCCCCTGGCGCGCCGAGTTCCCCGGCCTCGAGGTCGCCGAACGGATCGTCCTCGGCGACCCGGCCACGACGCTGGTGGCACTGTCGGACCAGGCCGACCTGATCGTATTGGGCTCCCGTGGGCTGAACCGGCTTCAGAGCGCGCTGCACGGCTCGGTGAGCCGCCGTGTCCTGCGCCGGGCCCGCTGCCCGATCGCCGTCGTGCCTCGGGCCCGTGAGTACGACGGCACGTGCCCGTGCGTTGCCGAAGGGCGCTGAGTGCGGGGACGTTCGCCCCTGCGAGGGCGGCGCGGCCGGGGCAGACCATGGGCTCTATGAGAAGCGACGCGAGCGGCCTGGAGATGCTGTCCCGCCAGGAATGCCTGAAGCTGCTGGCCTCCGTCTCGCTGGGCCGGATCGTGTTCACCGACCAGGCGTTGCCGGCCGTCCAGCCGATCGCCTTCGTCCTCGACGGCGAGGACGTGGTGATTCATCCGCGGGCGGGGTCGAAGCTCGACACGGCGCTGCGCCGGGCGGTGGTCGCTTTCGAGGCCGACGAGCTGGACCCGGAATGCCGTAGCGGCTGGTCGGTGACGGTGATCGGCCAGGCCCGGCCGGTGGCCGAGGACCGGGAGGCTGCCAGGCTGTCCGCTTTGCCGCTGCCGTCCTGGGACGAAGGCCGCCCGGGACTGTTCATCCGCATCCCGTCGACGTACGTCTCGGGTCGCCGGATCGAGGCCGGCGCTTGGGCGGCATGACCTCGGACCGATCAGGGGATGCGGCGGCCTGTGATGATCTCGGGGGTGATGCGGATGAAGCGGTCCCGGTGCCCGGGTGCCCAGGGGCTCAGCGGGACAGCGCGCACCTCGGCCAGTTCCTCGGGATCGTCGATGATCTGCGTTGGCCCGATGACGACGACCGACCAGCCGCTGCGGTGGCCCGGGTCGAAGTGGTCGACCTCGAAGGCGACGACCGTGTGCCGGGTGGCGGCGCTGAGCTTGGAGCCTTCGGCGGTACGGATGATGACGCTGTCGCCGTACATCACGAAGTTGACCGGCTGGATGGCGGGCAGGGCCTGGTCGGTGAAGACGATAC
>Ga0308173_10001585_pt1 | contig 11488 bp, 13 predicted proteins | sample PhyPR1_FD_203716 | JGI IMG/M metagenome (GOLD analysis project Ga0308173, IMG submission 203716) | Soil microbial communities from UC Gill Tract Community Farm, Albany, California, United States - DLSLS.P.R1 | ecosystem: Environmental > Terrestrial > Soil > Agricultural land | place: USA... | reverse complement strand
TCCGCTCGCGAGCAGCACGCTCCCGGCGACCACGAGCGAGACGTGCAGGCCGTCGCCGAACGCCTGCTCCGCTGCGTCGATCACCTTCGCGACGAGCGCCGCGTGCCCCCGCGCGGCGGAGTTGTGGACGGCCGTCGCGCTCGGCGGGACCGCCGTCCCGTGCGTGACGGCATCGATCACGATCGAGCGGAAGTTCGCCGGGACGCCGAGCGCGGTCAGCTTGTGCACGAGGCTGCTCGTCAGCTGGCCGTTGACGAGTGCGCCGAGGACGGCGACGCCGAACACGCCGCCGAGCTCACGGCTCGTGTTCACGGTCGATGCGGCCATCCCCGACCGCTCGGGCGGAACGAGCGCGAGCACCGACGCCGTCATCGCGACGAGCGCGAGCCCGAAGCCGCACCCGACAACCGCGAGCGCAGCCGAGAGCGCACCGACCGGAACCTCCGGCGAGAGCAGCGCGTCGACGGCGAACATCCCGCCGCCTGCGAGCAGGCAGCCGACGACCATCGGCTCACGCGGGCCCGCACGCGCAGTCCAGCGGCCGGCGAGCGGTCCCGCAAGCGCCATCGCCACCGCCATCGCGATGAACTGCACCGCGATCTGCCAGCCCGAGAATCCCGCGACGAGCTGCAGGTAGAGCGCCGTGAAGAAGAACACCGCGAACACGGCGAAGTTCGTCGCGAACGCGACCAGGTTCGCGATCGCGAAGGCGGGACGACGCAGGAACTCGATTCGGACGAGCGGGTCGCGGCTACGTGACTCGACCTCCACGAACGCGATGCCGGCGAGCACCGACCCCGCGAACAGCAGGTCGATCCACCATGCCGAGTAGCCCGCGTTCTCGCCTTCGATCACTGCGACCGACGCTGCCGCGAGCGAGCCTGCGCCGAGGACGAGCCCCGGCCAGTCGATGTGACGTCCTTCGGGATCGCTGCTCTCCGGCACGACGGCGAGCGCGAGCGCGAACGCGACGACTGCGAACCCGACGTTGAACCAGAACACGGCGCGCCAGCCACCGCCGCCGACGAGGACACCGCCGAGGATCGGGCCGAGCGCGAGTGCGAGCCCGGACACGGCGGACCACACGCCGAGCGCGCGGGCGCGCGCACGCCTCTCCGGATAGACGTGCCGGATGATCGAGAGCGTTCCCGGCTCCGACGCGGCCGCGCCGACCCCCATCACGACACGCGCGACGATCAGCACTCCCGGGCCGGGCGCGAGCGCCCCGAGCAGCGAGCCTGCAGCGAAGAGCGCGAGCCCGCCGAGCATGATGCGCTTGCGCCCGAAGAGGTCGCCGAGCGTCCCGCCGGTCAGCATGAGCGCGGCGAACGCGAGCATGTAGCCGTCGACGACCCACTGCAGCCCGGACACGCCGACACCGAGCGAGCTCTGCACGTTCGCGAGCGCGACGCTCACGATCGTGTTGTCGAGAAACGTGAGGAACAGCGCAGCCGCGACGGCCGCGAGGGCCATGCCGGCTAGGAGCTACAGCCGGCGGGCGGCGTGCCCTGCAGGCCGAGCAGCGCGCAGAAGCTCTGGTCGCCGACCTTCCAGACGCCGTTCGTCTTCACGGCCTCGCCCTTCTGGTTCGTCAAGGCCGGCTTGCCGGCCACCGAGACCGAGTAGACGACGCTCGCGCGCGACGGCCCTTGCAACGTGATGCTCTTCACCTTCGCCGCCGTCTTCTTGGCGAGCGGCGAGCTCGCCTCGGTCTGGATCACCGACGAGAAGCGCTGCCCGTGCTGAAGGAGCTTCGTCTTCTGCGACGCCGGTGTCGAGCCGCTGAAGAACGCCTTCCAGTTCTGGCGGATCTGCGTCTTCGGCGAGAGCGTCTTCTGCGCACCTTTGACGCCGTTCGACGAGCCCCCGCCCCCGCAGCCCGCCGCTGCGAGGAGGAGGGCCGCACCGGCTGCGGCACCGGCTGCGTGGCGAGACGCGATCAGCACGTCCGGCACTCCTCGAACGCGGTGTGGATGTTCTGCTCGAAGGCCTCGATCGTGCGGGAGTCCACGAGGACGCGCCAGCAGAAGCTCTTGGTGCCGCAGCGGCGCACGTACGGATCCTCGAGCACCTCTGAGAGCGGCCGCCCGGCGCGGTGCTGGGTGACGAGGTAGGAGCGGAGCCGAGCTTCGCGGATCGGCCGTGGGCCGAGGAACCGGTACGAGTCGAAAAGCATCGTAGTACGATAGATTATTACACGTTCGGCCGCCACTTAAACCTCACGGCCCGCAGCGCCGCTAACCAGCGGCCTCACATACCCGTGTCCAAGAACGACACGCTGCGGAGGCTGACGGGCTCCCTCAGCCGGCGTCGTGCTCGGGCTGAGGCGGCTCTTCGGCTGCGCGGCGCTCGGCGACGCGCGCATCCTTCTTCGCCTGCTTCAGCTCGCGCTTCTCGCGGAGTGCCTGCTCGCGGTTGCGCTTGACGATGCTTTCGGGGCTGCGCCTTCCCATCAGCGCCGCCTCGCGCGGGCGCGCCGGGCCGCGTCGAGCGGCACGACCGTGACGTGTACCGCCCGCGGGGACTCCGTGCTCTCGATCCGTTCGAACTCGAGCTTCGTCCCGGCACAGCGATCGCCGAGCAGATGGCCGGGCTCGAAGCCGTCCTCCTCGACGAGCAGGCGCTCGCCCTCGTCGGTGCGGATGAACCCGTGGCGCTTGGCCGGGTTGAACCAGATCAACGTTCCGTTCATCGGTCTCCCTCCCTTGGGATTGCGCGCGGGGGCCCTACGGCCCCCGCCACGCGAGCACTAGACGGGAACGACGCTCTTCGCCTCGGGACCCTTCGCTCCCTCGACGGCGTCGAACTGAACCTGCGCGCCCTCTGCGAGGGACTTGAAGCCCTCGCCGGAGATCGACGAATGGTGGACGAAAACGTCCTTGCCGCCGTCGGCCGGGGTGATGAACCCGTACCCCTTCGCGTCGTTGAACCACTTGACGGTTCCAGTTGCCATGCAAACACCTCCTCCTGCCAAATACAAGAACGGGCAGGGGCGGCGCACGAGTTTGCGCAACCGGTACTCGCTCGGATCACTTACACGGTAGCGGATCCCCGGTGAATCCGAGCGCAATGACGCGCGAGCATGGGCGGGACGGCCTCCGCCCCGCCCATGCCGAAAACGGATCAACGTGGCTGCGGCACGACCCTGATGTACGGCTTCGGCGACTCGTACTCGCCGAAGATCTCCTTGGCCTGCTCGTTGGAGACGGAGCCCGAGATGATCACGTCGTCGCCGTTCTGCCACTGCGCCGGCGTCGAGACCTGGTGCTTCGCGGTCAGTTGCAGCGAGTCGATCACGCGCAGCACCTCGTCGAAGTTCCGGCCCGTCGACATCGGATAGACGAGGATCAGCTTGATCTTCTTGTCGGGGCCGATCACGAACACGTTGCGCACCGTCTGGTTGTCGGCCGGCGTGCGCGACGCGACGTCGCCCGACGCGTCGGCGGCGAGCATCCCGTACGCCTTCGCGACCGCCAGATCGCTGTCGCCGATGATCGGGTAGTTGGGCGCGGTGCCCTGCGTCTCCTCGATGTCCTTCGCCCATTCCGCGTGACGATCGGTGGGATCGACGGAGAGGCCGATGATCTTCGTGCCGCGCCGGTCGAACTCCGGCTTGATCTTCGCCATGTATCCGAGCTCGGTCGTGCAGACCGGCGTGAAATCCTTCGGGTGAGAGAAGAGGACGCCCCACGAGTCGCCGAGCCAGTCGTGGAACCGGATGCGGCCTTCGGTGGTGTCCGCCTCGAAGTCGGGAGCTGTGTCGCCGATCTGTAGTGCCATCTACCTTCGCCTCCTGCGGGTGGGGAGTTGCCTATCTTCGCTCAAACGTGCAGGCGGCTTTCGATCTTCCGTAGTCTCACCCCATGACCAACGCGACCATGCAGACGAATCACGGCACGATCGAGCTCGAGCTCTTCGACGAGGATGCTCCGAAGACGGTCGAGAACTTCAAGAAGCTCTCCTCCGACGGCTTCTACGACGGCGTCGTGTTCCACCGGGTGATCGAGGACTTCATGATCCAGGGCGGCGACCCGACGGGCACCGGCTCCGGCGGCCCCGGCTACCAGTTCGAGGACGAGTTCAACGAGCACGCAATGGTGCGAGGCTCACTGGCGATGGCGAACTCCGGCCCGAACACGAACGGCTCGCAGTTCTTCATCGTCACCGCCGAGTCGTGCCCCTGGCTCGACGGCAAGCACACGGTGTTCGGCCGCGTCACCTCCGGGATGGCCGTGGTCGACGAGATCTCTCAGGTGGACACGGGCCCGGGCGACCGCCCCCGCGACGAGGTGCGCATCGAGTCGGTCAGCCTCTCGTAGCGGTGTAGCCTGGGACCGATGGCCCAGGATGTTCCAGAAGAGGCGGGCGAGCAGGTCGTCTGCCCGCACTGCAAGAAGACGTTCACGGCGAATCTGATGGCCGGCGGCGCAGAGCGCTACCGCGGCTTCAAGTGCCCGCACTGCCGCCTGTTCGTGCCCGCGGCCCGGGTCAAGTCCTAGGGACCGACTGCCGATAGCGGCAGAGTGGCACTCGACGCCGCCCTGCCCGCTGTGCCACGGTCTTCGAAGCCGCGGCCGGCCGCGCTTCTCCGCGGCCTGACGGCCCGTGTCGGGCTGACGGCCGTCGTGCTCGCATCCTTCGCGGTGCGGGTCGTCGCCTCTGCCGCGCACCCCGTGCCGCGACTCTTCCCCGACGAGTACCTCTACACGGAGATGGCGCGGTCGCTCGGCGGCGGGCATCTGCCGGCGATCCGCGGTGCATCGGCGCACTTCCCGGCGCTCCTCGCGCCGCTCCTCGCAGCGCCCCTGCAGGCGCTCGCCTCGCCTGAGACGGCCTACCGGCTGACCCAGGCGGAGAACGCCCTTCTCATGTCGCTCGCGGCGGTGCCCGTGTACCTGATCGCGCGCCGCCTCTCGCTCCCTTCGCGGCACGCGCTTCTCTGCGCGGTCTTTGCCGTCGCGATCCCCGACCTCGTCTTCAGCGCGTACACGGTGGCCGACCCCGCCGCCTACCCGCTCGTGCTCGCCGCATTCGTGACGGGCCTCGCCGCGCTCGAGCGGCCGCGGAAGCGGACGCAGCTCCTCTTCCTCGCGTTCGCCGGTCTCGCGACGCTCGACCGTGTCCAGTACGTCGTCGTCCCGGTCGTGTTCTTCGCGGCGGCCGCGGTCGTCGACCGGCGGCGCATGCTCGCGAGCCAGCGCCTGCCGCTCCTCATCTGCGCCGTTCCGGCGGTCGGGGTGCTCGTGATCGGCGCATCGCGCGTGCTCGGTTACTACTCGAACGTCACGAACCTCCACGTCGGCGGCGGCGTTCTGCGCTGGGCCGCCGGCGGGTTGTTCCTCCTCGCGTACGCGAGCGGGATCGTGCTCGTCCCGGGAGCGCTCGTCGCGCTCGCGCGTCCTCGGAACCGCGCCGAGCTCGCGTTCTCCGCCCTCACCGTCGGGATGACGCTGGCATTCCTCTTCGAGGCGAGCCTCTACGCGGCGAACGGCTCGGCCCGGTTCCACGAGCGTTACCTCTTCACGCTGCTGCCGCTGGTGCCGCTCGCCTTCGGCGTGTACGCGAAGCACGGCTTCCCGGCACGACGGGCCGTGCTCGCGATCGCCGCCTGTCTGATCGTGCTCGTCGCGCGCATTCCGCTGTCGGGTTACATCGAGGGGCTCGGGCGCGACGACTCGCCGTTCCTGAACGGTCTCTACCGGCTGCAGCCGGCCCTCAGTACCGCGGCCGCCTCACTGCTCGTCGCCGCGGTTGCCACGCTGCTGCTCCTGTTCGCGATCGCCGTTTCACGGCGCGGCGGCGGCGCGGCGGCGGCGCTGCTCGTCGCGACCGGGGTGCTCGCGCTGTCGTCGGCCGGTGCCGTGTCACTGGACGCGAACGAGGCGCAGGCCGTCGAGCGGCAGCTCGTGCCGACTCCGTCCTCGTGGGTTGACGACGCGCATGTCGGACCGGTGACGCTCGTGCAGACGGAAGGAGCGCAGCAGGCAGCCGCCCTCGAGCAGCTCTACTGGAACCGCTCGATCACGAACGAGTTGCTGCTCGGCAAGGAGGCGCTTCCGACCGACGCATACGTTGCGCCCCGCCTGCACACGACGGCGGACGGTCACATCGTCGGCGTCGACGGTGCCGTGCTCTTCCAGAGCTGGGGCGCGACCGCGACGTTCCAGAATGCGCAGGAGATCGAGCACGCGAAAACGTGGGCGCTCTGGGTGCCGCAGGGCGCACCGCAGCTCTCGCTGCTCGAGAACGGGCGCTACTTCGACGGCTGGCTCGCGAGCAAGGGGACGCTCGCCGTGTGGCCGGACGCGACTGGCCGCGTCCGCGGGACGCTCCGCTTCGCACTGACGTTGCCGCGCCACCGCCGCACCGGCGTCACGGTGCAGTTCGGCCGCCACCACTACCGGATCCGCCCCGGGCGCGTGACCGCGATCGAGTACACGATCGACAAGGCCGGCCCGCTCACGCTCAGGTTCAAGGCGTCCAGCGGCCACTGGCTCCAGGACTTCCGCCACGTGAGCGTTCAGTCGACCGCGCCGACGTTCACGCGCGCCCCGGGCGCGCAGCCTGCCGCTACGGCGCCTGTTTAGACGTCGCGCTTCTCGAGCAGGACCGCGGCGATCACGAGCGCTGCGACCGCGTAGCCGCAGAGCACGCCGAACCCCGCCCACGGAGCAAGCGTGCCCCCCGTCGTCTGCAGCACGCGCTCGCCCGCCTGCAGCGGCAGGTACGGCGAGACCGCGTTGTTCCAGTTCGTCGGCAGGACGTTCATCAGCGGCGGCAGCACGAACATGAGGCCCGCGAAGAGCGCGATGCCGCCGGCCGTGTTGCGCACGATCGCGCCGAGCCCGAGCCCGAACAGCCCAACGACCGTCAGGTACAGGCCCGCGCCGAACACCGCACGAAGCACGCCGGGGTCGCCGAGGTGCGCCTCGATGCCGCGACCCGAGAGGATCGACTGCCCGATGAAGTACGCGATGAACGCCGAGGGAACCATCAGCGCGAGCGTCGTCAGGCCGTAGACGACCGCCTTCGCCCAGAGGACCGGCAGGCGCCGCGGCGCGGCCGTCATCGACGCGCGGATCATCCCCGTCGAGTACTCGCCGGTGATCACGAGCACGCCGAGCACGCCGATCGCGAGCTGCGCGAGCTGCACGCCGGCGAAGGTCGGCTCGAGCGGGTGGAAGCCCGAGCGGTCGCCGGGGCTCATGTGCGGCCAGTGGTGCGAGATCACTGCCGTCGCGAGCGCCGCGATCCCGACGGTGAACACGAAGGCGACGAACAGCGACCAGAGGGTCGAGCGAACCGAACGGAGCTTCGTCCATTCGGAGAGGAAGAGCCGTACCTGGGTGACGCGTCCCGTGTGCGGGAGGCGCGGAAGGGTCATGACGGTCATGCGGCCTCCATGGCCGGGCTGCGAAACTCGACCTCGTCGCGGGTGATGTCCATGAATGCGTCCTCGAGCGTCACCTGTTGCGGCGTCAGCTCGTGCAGGACGAAGCCGCTCGTGGCGGCGAGCTCGCCGACCTGCTCGGCGTTGAGCCCGATGATCTCGAGCAGCCCCGGTTCGAGCGTGTCGACGGTGACGTCGGGTCCCTGCACCGCGGCGGCGAGCTCCGTCGCCTGCGGCGTGCGCACGCGCACGATGTTCTTCGAGTGCCTGCGGATGAACTCGTCGACGGACGTGTCGGCGATCAGCCGGCCGCGCCCGATCACGATCAGGTGGTCGGCCGTGAGCGCCATCTCGCTCATCAGGTGGGACGAGAGGAACACGGTACGTCCCTCCGAGGCGAGCGTCTTCATGAGGCCGCGGATCCAGCGGATGCCGTCCGGGTCGAGGCCGTTGACCGGCTCGTCCAGCATGACGACGCTGGGGTCGCCGATGAGCGCGGCGGCAATACCGAGGCGCTGCCCCATGCCGAGCGAGAACTGCCCGGCCCGCTTCTTCGCGACCTTCTCGAGCCCGACGAGCTCGATCAGCTCGTGCACGCGGCTGCGCGGAACGCCGTGCGTCTGCGCGAGGGCGAGCAGGTGGTTGTACGCGGAGCGGCCCGTGTGGACGGACCGCGCTTCGAGCAGCGCGCCGACCTCGTGCAGCGGCGCGGCATGGTCGGCGTAGTGCTTGCCGCTGACGGTGACGTCGCCGCGGTCGGGCGCGTCGAGCCCGAGGATGAGCCGCATCGTCGTCGACTTCCCGGAGCCGTTCGGGCCGAGGAAGCCGGTGACGGTGCCCGGCTGCACCGTGAAGCTGAGATCGTCGACGGCGGTCGTCGACCCGTAGCGCTTGGTCAGGTTGTGAGCTTCGATCATGCGTCGAAGGAAACCAGTTGAGGCTGGGCGGAACCCGAACCGCGCCTGGGAGTTTGCCGAGAATCCGCGAACGGAAGGCGAACTTCGAACACCGCCCCGTGCGGCCGCGCGTCGCGGAGCGAGAGCTTGCCGCCGTGCGCACCGACGAGCGCGCGCACGATCGAGAGCCCGAGCCCCGCGCCGCCACGGTCGCGCTCACGCCCGTCGTGCGGCCGGAAGAAGCGGTCGAAGACGCGATCGCGATCGACCGCGTCGACTCCAGGGCCGTCGTCCTCGACGGTGAGCACGATCTCGCCGCCGTCCTTCCGCAGCGTGACGTATGCCGTCGTGCCGGGAGGCGTGTGCCGCGCGACGTTCGCGAGCAGGTTGTCCAGCACCTGCCTGAGACGGGTGCGCTCACCGTGCACGACGAGCGGCCGCTCCTGCAGCTCGAACCCGTACGAGCGGTCGCGGTCGGCGACGCGCGCGGCTGCGACCGCCTCCTCGACGACGAGGTCGAGCGCGACGTCGGCGTGCTCGAGCGGGCGCGCGTGGTCGAGACGTGCGAGGAGCAGCAGGTCCTCGACGAGCCGCTGCATGCGCTCGGCTTCGGCCTCGATCGCGCGCATCGCCTGCGCGAGATCCTCCGGTCGCCGGTCGGCTCCGCGCCGGAAGAGCTCCGCGTACCCGCGGATCGAGGTGAGCGGCGAGCGAAGCTCGTGCGATGCGTCGGCGAGGAACTGCCGGAGCCGCTGCTCGGTCGCGTCGCGCGCGGCGAACGCCGACTCGATCTCCTCGAGCATCCGGTTGACCGCCGTCGAGACGCGGCCCAGCTCACTGCGCGGCGACGCTTCGGGGACGCGCTCGGCGAGCCGGCCGGCCGCGATCGCGTCGGCGGTTGCCGCGATGCGGTTCAACGGCCTGAGGCTCCGTTTCAGCAGGAGCGTCGCGGCGAGCGCAAGCACTGCGAGCACGACGAATCCCACCCAGACGTTGACGATGAGGAGGTGGCGGAGCGCCGTGATCTCGCTCGAGATCGAGGTGACGGCGACGACCGTCTGTCCACGCGCATCGCGCACCGCGACCGCCTCGTAGGCCGGGCCGTCCGGCCCGTCGACCCCGCGCGCAGCGCTCGGTGCGCGTGGGAGGCCGCGCGCCGAAGGCGCCTCCCCGAACCGCTGCAGGACGGCTCCCGAAGGTGAGAGCAGCTCCACCATGACGGGCTGGTCGGTATGCGCGAAGAGCGACGCGCGGAGAGGGTGGCCCGCGCCGGTCGCGGCCGCCGCGGCGCCGGCGACGTCGTGCACGGCGGTGACGGCGCGCTGCGAGAAGTACCGCTTCAGGAGGACGAAGCTCGCGGCGTCGGCGGCGCCGACGGCGATCGCGGCGACGAGGACGGCGGTGACGGTGACGCGAAGACGGATCGACATGCGCTAGTCCTCCGGCCGGCGGATCGAGTAGCCGACGCCGCGCACCGTGTGGATGAGCGGCGTGCGGCCCGCGTCGATCTTCTTTCGCAGGTAGCTGATGTAGGTCTCGACGATGCGGCCGTCGCCGCCGAAGTCGTACTCCCAGACGTGGTCGAGGATCTGCGCCTTCGAGAGCACGCGCCGCGGGTTCGAGAGCAGGAAGCGGAGGAGCGTGAACTCCGTCGGGCTCAGATCGATGCGCATACCTCCGCGCCGGACTTCGTGCGTCTCGTCGTCGAGCTCGAGGTCGTCGTAGTTGATGCGCGGCGACACCTCCCCGTCCGACTGCGTGCGGCGAAGGATCGCGCGAACGCGCGCGACGAGCTCCTCGATGCTGAACGGCTTCGTCAGGTAGTCGTCGCCGCCGAGCGTCAGCCCGCGTACGCGGTCTTCGACGCTGTCCCGCGCCGTCAGGAAGAGCACCGGGACGCGGCGGCCGCCGGCCCGCAGCTTCTCCTGCACGGTGAAGCCGTCCATGTCGGGCAGCATCACGTCGAGGACGAGGAGTTGCGGCTTCAGGTCGCGGACGGCGTCGATCGCACCGCGGCCGTCGTACGCCGTGACGACGTCGAACCGTTCGTACCGGAGAGCCGTCGCGACGAGCTCGGCGATGTTGCGCTCGTCGTCGACGACGAGGACGCGCGTACCGGCCATCCCTACAGTGTGCGGGAAGAACCTGAGAGCCTGCTGAGAGAAGACTGAGCGCCGGGGTCTGACCCGGGTCTGACCCGGGTCAGACCCGGGTCAGACCCCGTGGGCTCCTAAACGCAGTCGCGAAGCGCCTGCGCCTCGGGCAAACCCTCGAGCTTCTTCAGCGTGTTGTTCTCGATCTGGCGGATGCGCTCACGGGTGACGCCGAAGGCCTTGCCGACCTCCTCGAGCGTGCACGGCTGGCCGCCCGTGAGCCCGAAGCGGAGCTCGATCACCTGCCGCTCGCGCTCGGGCAGTGCATTCAGGGCGTTCTGGATGTCGGAGCGGCGAAGCGTCAGCGACGCGGCCTCGTCGGGCGTATCGACGTTCTCGTCCTCGACGAAGTCGCCGAGCTCCGAGTCCTCCTCCTCGCCGATCGGCTTCTCGAGCGAGACCGGGTGCTGCGCCATCCGCAGGATCTCGCGCACCTCCTCCGTGGTCATCTCGAGCTCCTCGGCGATCTCCTCCGGGCGCGGCTCGCGGCCGAGCCGCTGCACGAGCTGGCGCTCGATGTGCACCACCTTGTTCAGCTTCTCGACCATGTGAACCGGAATGCGAATGGTGCGCGCCTTGTCGGCGATCGCGCGCGTGACGGCCTGGCGGATCCACCATGTCGCGTACGTCGAGAACTTGTAGCCCTTGCGGTAGTCGAACTTCTCGACTGCGCGGATGAGGCCGAGCGACCCTTCCTGGATCAGGTCGAGAAACGAGAGGCCGCGGCCGAGGTAGCCCTTCGCGATCGAGACGACGAGACGAAGGTTCGCCTCGGTCATCTGCGTCTTCGCGGCCATGTCGCCGCGCTCGATGCGCTTCGCGAGGTAGACCTCCTGATCTGCCGTGAGGAGCGGCACCTTGCCGATCTCGCGCAGGTAGAGGCGCAGCGAGTCGAGCGACGGCTCGACGGTCAGGTCGAGCTTCGGCGCCTTCACCTCCTCCTCGACGAGCGGCTGCTCGTGCGGAAGACGTTTGTGCTCCTCGCCCTCGACGAGCTCGACGCCGTGGTCGATCAGGTACGTCGTGAAGTCCTCGACCTGCTCTTTCGT
>Ga0308173_10001584_pt1 | contig 11489 bp, 7 predicted proteins | sample PhyPR1_FD_203716 | JGI IMG/M metagenome (GOLD analysis project Ga0308173, IMG submission 203716) | Soil microbial communities from UC Gill Tract Community Farm, Albany, California, United States - DLSLS.P.R1 | ecosystem: Environmental > Terrestrial > Soil > Agricultural land | place: USA... | reverse complement strand
GAATGAGTACTGAAATGCGACCGTAAACACAGGGGTCAGCGCAGCGATAAATCCATATATGGCGGACGTCCGCCGTGCGACTGCGTAATACAGAACTAATGTCGCTAGCCAGAACGGAATGACAGCGGCCAGGCGAATGGCAAGGGTTGAGGTTCCAAACAAAAGATAGGAAAGGTGAACGGGAACGTAAAATCCAATCGGCTGTCCGTCCGTTGCCAGCAGAAGACTATGCCAGATCGCGCTCAGGTTCGGGAGTGTTCCCACGAAAAAAGTATCGATTTCGTCAAACCACAAATGACGATGCGCTGCAACATAGGCGGTCGTAGCAAGCAGAAAAACGGAGTAAAGAGCCAGCAGCAACCAGGATGTCCTCGGCCTTCGCATCGGGCCAGCATTCGCCCTGGTAGTTTCTTTAGCTAAGGAATCCACCGCGAGATGGTAGCATACCTTTGAGCGCGGCCAATTCTGATGTAAAAGCTATTGGAATCGCGAAAACAGCGACTCCTACCGCGGCACTCGCAGACCTGCAACGAACCAAAGCTAACTGATGAATAGCTCCCAAGCACGTTATGGATCCGCAGGCCTAAAACCCTCAGACTCAATATCGAGGTGGCCTGTTCTTCTTATCGGAATATTGATGACACTCGCAGGCATAATGATGTGCCTGCTGACAAGCGGCCTGGCTCTGGTTTTCCTGTCCACTGGATGGGAAAAAAGCTTTCCTCTGGTCGAGCCCGTTCTGCTCCTGGCAGGCGGCGGTGCAATCGTCGCCGGAACAATTTGTATGTTGGTCGACCTTTTTGCTCTGTTGCCATCAAAGCGGCAGGATCGTCTGGTCGCCTTTGATCATCTGCCGAATCGTCTGTTGACCGTCACTTTGACTGCTTATAACGACGAGCTCAGTATCGGCGAATCGGTTAAAGATTTCCGCATGCATCCGCTGGTGAAAAGAGTGATTGTCATCGACAACAACAGCAAAGACCGGACCAGCCAGGTGGCAAGCGAAGCCGGCGCCATTGTCGTTGTGGAGAAACAGCCGGGATATGGGAAGTGCGTTTTTCGAGCACTTCAGGAAGGGCTGGCTCAATCCGACACGGACCTGACGTTGCTCTGCGAAGGAGATATGACATTCCGTGCCTTCGATATTGACAAGTTCATGGCGTATATCCCGCATGCGCAAATTGTGAACGGAACGCGAATCGTAGAGCAGCTTCGCGAAAAGGAAACTCAGCTCAGCACATTCATGTACTACGGAAACTTCGCTGTCGGCAAGCTCTTAGAAGCCAAATATGTAGGCCAAGGCACATTCACCGACGTCGGAACCACCTATAAGCTGTGCCGCAATTCAGCATTGCGCCGGTTGCTTCCAAAGTTGAATCCGAATGTAAACTTAGAGTTCAACGCACACTTTCTGGATACCGCTCTTCGACACCGGATTTCGCTTGTTGAATGTCCGATTACGTTTCACAAGAGAATAGGTGAAAGCAAAGGCGGAAATACTGACAACGTCAAAGCGCTCCGAGTGGGAATGCGCATGATCAAGGGAATTCTTTTTTCATGGAACAACAGCTGACAGGTGAACAGGCTTATCATGAGACGCGCTTCGCGTTCGACGAGCGGAGAGAGGTCTTATGGCGCGCCCTGTGTGAGTATCACTTCAATAAACTTATTCGACCCGACTTTCATGTCTTGGAACTTGGAGCCGGATACGGTCATTTCATCAACAATGTGCGCTGCTTCCGCAAAAGCGCGATTGATCAGTGGCCGGGATTGCTGAAGTATGTGAAATCGCCTGTCACTGCGGCCGTGGGGAGCGTGACCGACTTGAGTTTTGTACCGGACCGCTCAGTCGATTTTGCATTCGCAAGCAATTTGTTCGAGCACCTATCTCAAGCGGACTTCGCAACAACGCTTGCACAGGTAAAAAGGAAGCTACGGCCGGGCGGAACGCTGAATATCCTTCAGCCAAACTACCGGTTAGCTTATCGGGAATATTTCGACGATTATACGCACGTGGCGGTTTACTCGGATGTGAGCCTCTGTGATTTTCTTCGGGCAAATGGATTCAATGTCCTGGAGAGTGTGCCAGGATTTCTCCCGTTTTCCATCAAATCGACGTCGGCGCCCATCCGCCCCTGGATCGTGCGGCTCTACCTGATGCTTCCGTGGAAGCTTTTGGCCAAGCAGATGTTTGTTCGTGCCGAGCCGGCGTCATAATCGCCGCATTGAAACTCGCGAAAGCGCCTCCACGACCGACCGCTCGGCCTGCCCCGGTAGCCTTCGCCTACCCACCCCTAAAGCACCCGCACCGTGATCGCCTCATCCGGCTCATCGCTGATTGCCAGGGGATTCCGCAGCGGCCTTCCAAACTGGGGAAACGATACCTCCATCACATCCCCTTCCTTCAATTCCACGCCCTCGCCAAACGAAAACGCATCCGCTCCGAAGAAATGAATGTGCACGTCGCCCGGCCGCCTGTGCGAGTCGTATTTGAAGTGGTGATGCTCCAGGTTCGCGACTGTATGGGACATGTTCTTTTGTCCCGTCCAGATCTCGTGGCCCCACAGCGGAGATCCGTTCCTCAGAATCGTAACCCTTCCCGGCACATCCTCGAACGGCGCGGTCCCGACAGTCAGTTCGGGCCCTATCGAACAGTTCCGCAGTTTTGACGGAGCCAGATAAAGGTAATTTTTCTTCTCCATCCGGTGGTCGGAGAACTCGTTGCCCACAGTCAAGCCGACCCGCACAGGCTGGCCATTCGACGTAATCACATACACGCCCGCAATCTCCGGCTCCTCGCCTCCGTCTTCTCCGAAAGAGGGAATCGCCAGTGCCTCGCCATGCGCCCTGAGGATGGAACCGTTGCCCTTAAAAAACCACTCCGGCTGCACACCAATTTCACCCGGCTCCGGCCGCCCGCCCGCCAGCCCCATCTGGTACATCCGGCTGCTGTCCGTAATTCCGGCGCTTTGCGTCTCGTGCATCGCCGCCCGGTTTTCCGCGCTCGCCTTATGCGTCAGTCCCGTCCCACTCACCATGCACCGCGCCACATCGCCCGGATGGTCGAATGCCGGCAAAAGGCGCCACGCGGAACTGCCCTCATAAACCGGTCCATATTCAACGCACTGGCTTCCCACCGCATTCTGCACGGCGGACGTTAGCTCCCGGCCTTCGTCCGCCGCCTTCATTGCCAAAGAATAGACATCTGTCCACCGGGGCTCCAGCAGCCGGAGTTGGTCCCCATCCACCAAACCCACGCGCCGCTCCCCGGCCCTCCCAATCTGCACAAGTCTCATAAAATTTCTCCCAGCCTGAGCTTAGGGCCGCGCTCCTACCCCGGTCTCCGTTCCCGCTGGCGCCTGCGTCCGCACGGCGTTGCCGTCCGATATCCGGCCCAACAGAGTATATGCCTGCTCGAACGTGCGAAGGTGTGCCCGCATCTCTTCCCGAGCGCCCGCCGCGTCATGCTCCGCGATACATTTCAAAATTCGCTCGTGCTGTTCCTGCGCATTCGCCCGCAGCCCTGGCAGCTCTTGCGACTTCGCGATCCACTCCGCCAGAACCCCCCGAATGTCCATCAATAAACGCGGCAGTAGCTTGTTTTCCGAACAATTCGCCACTCCCATATGAAAATCGAGATCGGCCTTCGTGTAAGTCTTCTTGTCGGCGTACAGCGCTTCCCGCCCTTCTTGCACCACTGCTTTCAAGCCCTCGATGTGTTCCGGCGTTCCACGCTCCGCTGCCAGGGCCGCTACCTCTGTCTCCAGAATCATGCGCGTCTCGCACACGTCCGTCAGGTCTTTTTCGGTCTTCAGAAGACCCTTTGCCAGAATCCGGTCCAGCAGCCGGTGCGGCAGCTCCGAAACGTAGGTCCCATCCCCCGCGCGCATCCGCACCATTCCGATAAAGGCCAGTGATTTCAGGGCTTCCCGCAGTGTCGATCGCCCCACGTTCAGTACTTCACACAGTTCCATCTCCGCAGGCAGCCGTTCCCCTGGTTTCCAGCGCCGCTCCGCAATCATCTCGGCAAGCTGTAATGCCACCTGCTCGCCGAGGGTTACCCGGGCGACCGCTTTGAGTTGTTCCATGCCCCTTGACTTTATCCTGAATTGATGTATATTTCAATAATCTAAACAGCAGGTTGTCTGATGTTTACGAAGGAGGTCTTCCATGTCGCGTGACCATTTCGCCCTACTACGCTGCGCTGCGCTCACTATCCTCATGTCCCTGCCAATCTGGGCTCAAGTCCAGTCCGGACGAATCGTAGGCACCATCACCGACCCCAACAAGGCCGTCATCTCCAATGCCACCGTGACCGTGACCAACACCGCCACGAACGAAAGCATCATCGTCCACTCTAGCGGCACGGGCGACTACACCGTGACGCCGCTCAATCCCGGTACCTACAGCATCACCATCACAGCCCCCGGCTTTCAAACCGCCAGGGTGGAACGTGCGGAAGTGCAGGTGAACCAGTCTGCCCGCGCCGACGTGCAGCTTCAGCTCGGCTCTACCTCTACCACCGTGCAAGTCACCGCCGCTGCTCCCTTGCTGAACACCGAGCAGGGCTCGCTCGGCACCGTCGTCACCAACAAAGAAATCGTGAATCTTCCGTTGAACGGCCGTAGCTTCTACGATCTGGCAAAACTCACTCCCGGAGCCGCCACCCTCCCCGGCGGTGGCAACTTACTCCGCATCCGGGCCAATTACATTTCGGGAACCGCCATCAGCGGCGTTCGCGGAGTACAGACCACCTTCCTTCTCGACGGCGTCGACGTCACCGACCACCATCAGGGCGGCACTCTCATACAAACCTCCATTGACGACCTGCAAGAGTTTAGCGTCCTGCAAAACGCCTACTCCTCCGAGTTTGGTTCCGCCGGCGGCATCTTCAATATGAGCACCAAGTCCGGAACGGACCATTTCCATGGTGGCCTCTTCGAATTTCTGCGCAACGACAAGCTCGACGCCCGCAACTTCTTCTCCCCCACACGCGAAGCCTTGAAGCGCAATCAATTCGGAGGCGATCTCGGCGGCCCTCTCAATCTCCCGCACTTCTTAGGAGGAAAAGGAAAAACCTTCTTTTTTGCGGACTATGAAGGCATGCGCCAGCGTCAGGGCCTGGTGTTTAGCGACATCGTGCCCACCGTAGCGGAGAAACAAGGCAATTTTAATGCGTCCGGGCTCAACACCATCTACGACCCGCTGACCACGAGTAATGGAACCCGCACCGCGTTTGCGGGCAACATCATCCCTAGTAACCGTCTCTCTCCTCAGGCTCTCTTCTTTACGAAGTTCATCCCCGATCCCAACGTCGGAGCCAACCGCTTCGCCTACGCGCCCAGCCAGCCCCTCGACACCGATCAGTTCACTGTGCGCGGCGATCGCACCATCAGCGATAAAGAGCGGCTCTTTGTCCGCTGGAGCTGGGATGATTACCGCGAATCCGACCCCAATGCCTATCCTGCTCTTGGATACGCCGACCTGCACACCCGCGCTCAAAACGTAGCTGCCGGACTCACCAGCGCCTTCACACCGAGCATCGTCAACGAAGCCATCTTCAGCTACATGCCTCAATTCATCGACCTGCAGGCCTTCGGTCAGGGGACCAATTTCAACGCCCAGGCAGGAATCGCAGGCTTTGAAGGCCTCCAGCGTGCCGGATCAGCAGGCTCGTTCCCCGATTTCGCCTTTAGCGGCTACACCGCTTTGACCGGCTCGGCCTTCGATCAGCGGCCCAAAACGCAAAACTTCACGGTGGTCCAGGGGATCGATAACCTCACCTGGATTAAGGGCCGTCACGTGTTTAAGTTCGGCGTAGAAATTCGCCACTGGGAACCCATCTTCACCGACAGTGCTACCTACCAGGGCTCCTGGAGCTTTACCGGCGTCAACACTCAGAACCCCGCCCACACCTCCGGATCGGGAGACGCCTTTGCGGACTGGCTCTTGGGCTACCCGTTCTCGTCTTCGCGTGGCTATCCCGGCTACGATTTCGGCGGTTTCGCTACCTACTCTCACTTCTTTGCGCAAGACGACATCAAGCTGTCGAGTAAACTGACTCTCAACGTCGGCCTTCGCTACGAATACTCACCCTGGATGAAAGGCTACAAGAATCAGCTCGGCACCTTCGATGGTACGTCCGCCCGGCCCATCATCATCGCTAGCAACACCAATCAGATCGATCTCAGCGCCCAACCCTCTGCGCCCACTGCCTACGCTCTCCTGCAAAACTATATTCAAACCAGCCATCAGGCGGGACTGCCGTTGTCTATCACGTATCCAGATAACAACCAATGGGCCCCCCGCTTCGGCTTGGCTTGGCGTCCCTTCGGCGAACGAACGGTGGTCCGTGGCGGTTACGGCATCTTTTACGAAATGGAAAATACGGATGGGCGGGTTAACCGCAACATGCCGCCTTTCCTCTTAAGTGAAACGATTTTCGCCGCGACGAACGCCGTCCCTACCCGCACGCTCGGTGACTTCTTTCTCGGACGGCCGCTCGGCAGCGCGGGCGTCATCCCCAGCATGAACCCCACTTACACACATCTGCGGCGCGGCAGCGATCAACACTGGAACATCGGCGTGCAGCAGCAGCTCACGCCCGATACCGTCGTGGAAGTGAACTACGTCGGCAACCACGGCACTCATCTGAACAGCAGCAATCCCTTCAACGACCCGCCTCCCGGTCCCGGTGCTATCCAAAACCGCCGTCCTTACCCCACGTGGGGGCCGATCAATTACTTCTCGCAGGACATGTCCTCTGACTACGATGCGCTGCAGGTGAAAGCCGAAAAACGCTACGGCAGTGGTCTCTGGTATCTCCTCTCCTACACGTTCTCGAAAAGCCTGACGATTCAGGACACACCGTCGGCCGGTGGTCTTTTCTACTTTGAAAAAGCCCGCTCGACTTACGACATCCCGCACAACATCGCCTTCAACATGGGATACGAGCTGCCCTTCGGTAAAGGCAAACCGTTCCTGAGCAACGCTGGCCGCTTCACGCAGGCCCTGCTTGGCGGATGGAGCGCTCAGGGTATCGTGATTCTGCGAAGTGGCCAGCCCTTCACGCCCACCATCTCTCGTGATGTCGCAAACACTGGGCAAGGTAATCAGCGCCCGAATCTCCTCGGCACGCCTGTAGCTATCGGCGCGCCCACCTGCTGGTTCTACGTCGCTTCCAATCCTGGATGCACCGCGCTCGATCCCGGCGCCTCCAGCACCTTTGCGCTGCCCGCGCAGTACACCTACGGCAACGCCGGAGCCAACATCCTTCGCTCCGGCTGGCTCAAGGACCTCGACTTCTCGCTCTTCAAGAACTTCCACGTCACCGAAGGAAGCGTCCTCCAGTTCCGTGCCGAGTCCTTCAACCTGACGAACACGCCCACCTTCGGCATTCCCAACGCCGTCGTCGATACTGCCTCCGCTGGCGTCGTCACCAGTACAGCCAACAATCCTCGTCAGCTCCAGTTCGCCCTGAAATACAATTTCTAACTCGATAACAGAACATGATGCGAAGCCTCACTACACTCCTCCTGCTCGCGCTACCGGTCCTTGCGCAACAGTCCGTCACCATTCATGTCGACGGATCGCAGCAAGCCGGTCCGTTTCCGCCATCCTGGAACTACTTTGGATATGACGAGCCAAACTACACCTACATGAAGAACGGCCGCAAGCTCATCGGGGAGCTCTCCGCTCTGGGAAAAACACCCGCTCATCTGCGGACTCACTTCCTGCTCACGACCGGAGACGGCAAGGCCGCCTTCAAATGGGGCTCAACGAACGCCTACACTGAGGACGCTTCCGGCAAGCCTGTGTACGACTGGACAACAGTCGACAAAATTATTGGCACTTTCGTCGATGCAGGCGCTACTCCCTATGTGGAAATCGGCTTCATGCCCGAAGCCCTGTCCACCCATCCCCAACCCTACACGCCCAACTGGAAGCCCGGTGACAAGTTCAACGACTACTACATCGGCTGGACTTACCCGCCGAAGGACTACAACAAATGGAGCGAACTCATCTATCAATGGGTAAAACATTCCGTTGACAAGTACGGCAAGGCCGCCGTGGAAACCTGGGATTGGGAAGTCTGGAACGAACCGAACATTGGCTACTGGCACGGCACGCCCGAAGAATACGATAAGCTCTACGACTACACTGCCGCCGCTGTGAAACGGGCCCTTCCCACGGCCCGCATCGGAGGACCTGCCTCCACCGGGCCCGATAACGAAAAGGCTGCGGCCTTCCTTCGCCAGTTCCTCCAGCACTGCGACTCCGGAAAGAACGAAGCCACCGGACAGACCGGAGCGCCTCTCGACTTCATCAGCTTCCACGTCAAGGGCCGTCCGCAGGTCGCCGAAGGCCACGTCCGCATGGGGCTCGCGCAGGAAATGAAGGACGCATCCAAAGGCTTCGATATTGTTCGTTCCTTCCCCAAATTCCAAAGCCTGCCCATTGTCCTGAGCGAAGCCGATCCCGAAGGCTGTGCCGCCTGTTCGGCGCGTGTCTATCCGCCGAACGCCTATCGCAACGGAACGCTGTATCCTGCGTACGAGGCCGCCGCAATTAAGACACTGCTTCATCTCGCCGGGACCACGCAAACAAATCTTCAGGGAATCCTCACCTGGGCCTTCGAATTCGAAGACCAGCCCTACTTCGATGGCTTCCGCACACTCGCTACAAATGGCATCGATAAACCCGTTCTCAACATATTCCGCATGGCCGGACTCATGGGCAACGGCAATCTCCTGAAAGTCGACAGCACCGGTGCCGTTCCGCCCGAATCCATAGCCAACACCGGCGTCAGTGAAAAACCCGATGTCGATGCACTCGCCACGCGATCCGACCACAAGATCGACGTGATGGTCTGGAACTATCAGGACAACGACATCGCTGGTCCCGCCGCGAACATTGATCTGAATATCTCCGGTCTGCCCGCCGATGCCAAACGCGTCCTCCTGCGCCATTACCGCATCGACCAGGACCACAGCAACGCGTACACGCTCTGGAAAAAGCTCGGATCGCCGCAAAGCCCTTCGCCTGACCAGTACAAGCAACTCGAAGAGGCCGGGCAACTCCAGTTGCTGGAATCGCCCCGTTGGATCGATAAAACGAGCGATCAGGCCGATCTCAAATTCTCTCTCCCGTTGCAAGGGATCTCGCTCGTTGAACTGAGCTGGTAAGGATGGTCTCGCGCTCCTCTTCCCGGTGGCAAATTGCCGTCGTGATCGCGTTTGCGATCACCATCAGCTACTTCGACCGGCAAACCCTGCCCGTGGCCGTAGCCGCCATTCAGCGCGATATCCCCATCTCCAATACCGCCTTCTCTCAACTGCAGGCCGCCTTTCTCATCGCCTACGCCGGCATGTACGCCGGAGGCGGCAAGCTCATCGATGTACTCGGCACTCGAAACGGCTTTCTGCTGATCATGCTCTGGTGGTCGCTCGCCTGCGCCAGCCATGGCCTGGCAACCGGGCTCGGTATGCTCATGGTCAGTCGCTTCTTGCTCGGTATGGGCGAAGGCGGCGGCTTCCCGGCCGCAACCAAGGCCGTCTCCGAATGGTTCCCCGTCACTGAACGTGGCCTCGCCATGGGCATCATGAACGCCGGAACCGCTCTCGGCGCCGTCATCGCGCCTCCGTTTATCGCGCTTGTTCTCTCGTTCAGCAACTGGCGCTGGGTCTTCTTCCTCTCCGGCGCGTTCGGTCTTGCCTGGGCTGTCTGGTGGTGGAAGACTTACTGGTCCCCGGCCTCCGTTCCCGGCGACATCGCGGACGAACGCGGTCCGTCGCCCTCCTGGCTCAAGCTCCTCGCGCGCACTGAAGTATGGGGCCTCGTCGGAGCAAAGTTTCTTAGCGACGCTGCCTGGTACTTCTATCTCTTCTGGTTCCCCAAATATCTCTACGACGTGCGCCACTTCGATATCAAGCAGGTCGGCTACTCCGCCTGGATTCCTTACGCCGCCTCGGGCGTCGGTTGCCTCGTGGGTGGCTGGTTCTCCGGCTGGCTCATCCGCAAGGGCCGCTCCGTCAACTTCGCCCGCAAACTGGCCCTGGGGCTCAGCGCCGCCGTCATGCCCTGGATCGTCTTAGTAACGCACCTTCCCGTTTCGCTCGCGATCGCACTGTTCAGCCTCGCCTTCTTCGGCCAGCAGTCCTGGTCCACCCTCGTCATGGTCCTTCCCGCCGATCTTTTTAAGCGCTCCGTCGTCGGCTCGGTGGCCGGACTAGTCGGCTTCGGAGGCGCCATGGGCGGCGTAGTCTTCGGCCTCGTCGTCGGTTACCTGCTCGACCACGGCTACGGCTATGGCGCGGTCTTCGCTATCGTCAGTACGCTTCACGTTCTCGCTTTCTGTCTCATTCTGTTAACTGTCCGCACAATTGGAGTCCAAACCAAATGAAAATCACCGAAATCCGCACCCGAGTCGTTGAATGGAGGGGCAAAACCGTTCCGCCGGAGCCGCACTTCTGCACCAATCCCATGGATCTCCTGGATCTGGGCGAAGACTCCATGGCCGGCTTCCGCTTCTACGGCTGGCTCATCGTCGAGATCTTCACCGACAGCGGTCATGTAGGGATCGGAAACGCCGCCCTTGCCCCTCGCGTGGCCAAGGACATCATCGACGTCTACTTAAAGCCCCTGCTTATTGGCAAAGACCCGTTCGACACCGAATTCCTCTGGCAGCACATGTACCGCCAAACCATGGCCTTCGGCCGCAAGGGAATCGGTATGGTCGCCATCAGCGCCGTGGATATTGCTCTCTGGGACATCCTCGGCAAAGCCACGAACCAGCCGGTGTTTAAGCTACTCGGCGGAAGAACGAAACGACGGATTCCGGTGTACGCCAGCAAGCTCTACAGTCAGAAACTGGACAAGCTCGCCGCCGAAGCGGCACACTACGTATCGCAAGGCTACAAAGCCATGAAGATGCGCTTCGGATGGGGTCCGGTCGACGGAGCTGCCGGCATGCAGCGCAACGTCGAACTCCTCAAAACGCTCCGCGAAGTCATCGGCTACGATGTCGATCTCATGGCCGATGCCTACATGGGTTGGACCCTCGACTACGCCCGTCGAATGCTGCCCTTACTGGAGCCCTTTCAACTGCGCTGGCTCGAAGAAGCCGTCATCCCCGATGACATCGGAGGCTACGCTGCCCTGAAATCCTTGGGCAAAGTGCCCATCGCTGGGGGCGAACACGAATTCACCATCTATGGCTTCCGTGAGCTGCTCGACCGCAAAGCCGTCGACTACATCCAGTTCGACACCAACCGCGTCGGCGGAATCACCCAGGCCCGCAAAGTAGCCGCCCTCGCCGAATCCTACTCCGTCCCCGTCATCCCCCACGCCGGCCAGATGCACAACTTTCACATCGTCATGGCCAGCCTGAATTCACCCATGGCCGAATTCTTCCCCGTCGTAGACGTCGAAATCGGAAACGAACTCTTCTGGTACATCTTCCAGGGAGAGCCCCAACCCGACGACGGATA
>Ga0308173_10001582_pt1 | contig 11493 bp, 8 predicted proteins | sample PhyPR1_FD_203716 | JGI IMG/M metagenome (GOLD analysis project Ga0308173, IMG submission 203716) | Soil microbial communities from UC Gill Tract Community Farm, Albany, California, United States - DLSLS.P.R1 | ecosystem: Environmental > Terrestrial > Soil > Agricultural land | place: USA... | reverse complement strand
ATGGTGGCACCGACGCCTTGTCCAACCGGGCGCTGCTTCACCCGCACTGCCACCGGCAAGTGCATGCTGGAAAACTAGTTGTAACTAAGCCGGTTCTGTCGTAGACAGAACTTTGTTTGTAGATTTGAGCCGTATGCGGGGAAACTCGCACGTACGGTTCTCGGGGGGCCCGGCTTTCGCAAGAAAGTCGGGCTACCCGACAGACACCGTCCGCCCCACGGCGCGCCGCCTCCCTTGTTCCTCCGCGCTTCGTCGCGATATTCGCTGCATGACTCCGACCGACGCCCCCGATCCCGATTTCGACCCAAAGAAGACGCTCGCGCAATTGCCGCATCTGCCGGGCGTGTACCGCTATTACGACGGCGACGGCAACGTGCTCTACGTCGGCAAGGCGCGCAACCTGAAAAAGCGGGTGTCGAGCTACTTCACGAAGACGCTGCATTCGCCGCGCATCGCGATGATGGTCACGCGCATCCGCCGGATCGAGACAACCGTGACGCGCTCCGAAGCCGAAGCTCTGCTGCTCGAAAACAATCTGATCAAGGCGCTCGCGCCGCGTTACAACATCCTGTTCCGGGACGACAAGTCGTATCCGTTTCTCAAGCTCACCGGGCACACGTTTCCGCGCATGGCGTACTACCGTGGCGCGGTCGACAAGAAGAACCAGTACTTCGGCCCGTTTCCCAGCGCGTGGGCCGTGCGGGAAAGCATCCAGATCCTGCAGCGCGTGTTCCAGTTGCGCACGTGCGAGGACTCGGTGTTCAGCAACCGCACGCGTCCATGCCTGCTGCATCAGATCGGGCGATGCACCGCGCCGTGCACCGGCCTCATCACCGAGGAAGATTACGCGCGCGATGTGTCGAACGCATCGCGCTTTTTGCTCGGGCGGCAGGGCGAGGTGATGAAGGAACTCGAAGAGAAGATGCACGCCTTCGCCGCCGACCTCAAGTTCGAGCAGGCCGCCGCGGTGCGCAACCAGATGAGCTCGCTTTCGACGGTGCTGCATCAGCAGGCGATCGAAGTCGGCAGCGATAGCGACGTGGACATCCTCGCGGTCGTCGCGCTGGGCGGCAAGGTGTGCGTGAATCTGGCGATGGTGCGCGGCGGCCGGCATCTCGGCGACAAGGCGTACTTTCCGGCGCACGTAGAAAGCGCGGTGGCGCTCGGCGGGGACGAGGAAGAGATCGAGGAAGAGATCGAGGACGGCGAGCCCGCTGTCCAAGTGGAAAGTGACGCGTCTTCCGAACCGGACCGAACGCCAGAAGACGCCGCGCCCGACATCCGCGAGAGTTCGCTCGAATCGGAGGTGCTCGAAGCGTTCATGGCGCAGCACTACATCGGCAATCGCGTGCCGCCGGTGCTCGTCGTGAGTCACGCGCCGGCAAGCCGCGAACTCGTCGATCTGCTGATGGAGCAGTCCGGTCACAAGGTCACGCTTCTGCGCCAGCCGCAAGGCCAGAAGCGCGTCTGGCTTTCTATGGCCGAGCAGAACGCGAAGCTCGCGCTCGCGCGTCTCCTGTCGGAGCAGGGTTCGCAGCAGGCGCGCACGCGCACTCTTGCCGAGACGCTCGGGCTCGACATGGACGATCTCGCCCAGATGCGCATCGAATGCTTCGACATCAGTCATACGATGGGCGAGGCGACGCAGGCATCGTGCGTCGTGTATCACCATCACAAGATGCAGACGGGCGAATATCGGCGCTACAACATCACTGGCATTACGCCGGGCGACGATTACGCCGCAATGCGCCAGGTTCTCACGCGCCGCTACGAGAAGATGGTTGCGCAGGCGGCAGCGAACGCGAACGAGGAAGCGGCGACCTTGCAGCCCGACGCCGGCGCCGATCCGAACGTGACACCCGATGCCGCGCAATCGGTGGCGGCGGGCGGCACGTTGCCGAACATCGTGCTGATCGACGGCGGGAAGGGGCAGGTGGAGATCGCGCGGCAAGTGTTTTCGGAGCTCGGGCTCGATCACGGCATGCTCGTCGGCGTCGCGAAAGGCGAGGGGCGCAAGGTCGGCCTCGAAACGCTGATCTTCGCGGACGGCCGTGGCGCGCTCGAACTCGGCAAGGAAAGCGCGGCGCTGATGCTGGTCGCGCAGATCCGCGACGAAGCGCACCGCTTTGCGATCACCGGCATGCGCGCGAAGCGGGCCAAGGCACGCCAGACATCGCGGCTGGAAGAACTCGAGGGCGTCGGCGCCAAGCGGCGTCAGCGGCTCTTGTCGCGCTTCGGCGGATTGCGGGGCGTGCAGTCGGCAAGCGTGGAAGACCTGGCGAGCGTCGAAGGCATTTCGCTTGCGCTCGCCCAGCAGATTTACCGGCAGCTGCATTGACCCAAGCCTCGCCGCGCGGCCCGCTGCAAGCCGCGCGGCGCAAAGACCGCGCCTTGTGAGCATCGGACCGACGCGGCACAATGGCACCTCCCTTACATCTGCTCTCGCTCTCACTTTCGCCCATGCCGTTCAACCTACCGATTTTCCTGACGTGGCTGCGAATCGTGCTGATTCCGCTCGTCGTGGGCGTGTTCTATCTGCCGGACATGATGATGAGCCCGGAGCATCGCAATCTCCTCGCGATGATCATCTTCGTGCTCGCCGCGCTCACCGATTGGTTCGACGGCTTTCTCGCGCGCAAACTGGATCAGACGTCCGCGTTCGGCGCGTTTCTGGATCCCGTCGCGGACAAGCTCATGGTGACGGCCGCGCTGCTGGTGCTCGTGCAGCTCACGCGGCTGAATGCGGTCATCGCGCTCGTGATCGTCGGGCGAGAGATCACCATCTCGGCGCTGCGTGAATGGATGGCACAGATTGGCGCATCGAAGAGCGTGGCGGTGAATTCGCTCGGCAAGTTCAAGACCGTCTGTCAGATGGTCGCCATTCCGATGCTGCTGTTCTACGGGCACTTGCGCGTCGCGGGTACGCCTTGGGTGATCGATACGCGCGTGTGGGGCTTATGGCTCATCGACGTCGCAGCGTTCCTGACCGTCTGGTCCATGCTGTACTACATGAAGCTCGCGTGGCCGCAAATTCGGGAGCGCGGCGGCATGCTGTGAATGAGCATGCGGTCGTTGCAAAAAATTGCGCGGAACGCGTCATATCCGCAGGCTAAACAGTTGACAGCCGGCTTTACCTTCTACATAATCTCGTTTCTCTGATGTGCGGCGCGAAGTAACAGGCCAAGCAACAGGCGAAAAGTAGCAAATTAAGACAGCAAATGCGGGAGTAGCTCAGTTGGTAGAGCGCAACCTTGCCAAGGTTGAGGTCGCGAGTTCGAGACTCGTCTCCCGCTCCAGGTTTCGAAGTAACGGTGCGAGCAGCGCATGAGCGAAGCGGCACCGTAAGCAGCAAGCGCAGGATCATGCGGGAGTAGCTCAGTTGGTAGAGCGCAACCTTGCCAAGGTTGAGGTCGCGAGTTCGAGACTCGTCTCCCGCTCCAGTCAAAGGGGAAGCAACGCTTCCCTTTTTGTTTGTGAGCTAGCCGGCTTCATTCGACCGGCATGCACCACACCGCTTTCGGCGCGATAGCAAAGCGGTTATGCAGCGGCCTGCAAAGCCGTTTAGACCGGTTCGACTCCGGTTCGCGCCTCCACTTGAAAAGCCCTGACCTAGTCAGGGCTTTTTCTTTATGGGCGGCTTCTGCGCCGGTCGCCGCGCGGCATAATTGCGGCACGCTTCGAAAGCGCCTCCACTCCCACACTCATGACCGACCGACTCTCCGACATCGAATGGCGCTGGAAGCGCTTCGACGACCTCACGACCGCCGAGGTCTATGACATGCTCGCCGCGCGCAGCGCAGTGTTCGTCGTCGAGCAGAATTGCGTGTATGGCGACATAGACGGGCTCGATGTCGACGCGTGGCATCTGCTTGCGTATGGCGAAGGCGAGAAGGGTCCGCTTCTGGCAGGGTATTTGCGCGTGCTCCTGCCGGGCAATCCGGACGCGGGCGAGAAGGACGTGCGTATCGGCCGCGTGCTGACGACAGCCGGCTTTCGCGGCATGAAGCTCGGCAACGCCATGCTGGAACGCGCGTTGAAGAACATCATCGAGCAATGGCCGGATAAGCCAATCAGCCTGCACGCACAAGCGCATTTGCAGGGCTTCTATGGCGCGTTCGGTTTCGTCGCGTCGTCGGGCGTGCATGACGAGGACGGCATTGCGCATGTGTGGATGCGCCGTCCGGGCTTCGAATCATGACGCGCCTGCGCGCACCGGCTTGACCGGCGCCGCGCGTTCCGGCCCCGAGCGCTCGTGACGCAACCGGGAGCGCGCCGACAGCCGCAGCCAGTGACGCAGCGCGATCAGCGCGCCGATCACGCTCATCATCGAGCCGGGAATCCATAGGAGCAGGCCGCCGATCTGCTGATCGCGCATCGGCGTGATCCACGTGAACGCGCGGCCGCAGATCGAATAGATCGGATATAACTCGTGCGGCGTGAAGAAAATGAACGCGCCCAGGATGATCTGCGGCGGAATCGCGGCAATGACGACAAGGATGCGTCGTCCAGGCGCGAGCCGCGCGGGCGGCGCGGGACGCGGATCGAGCACCAGCCACCAGAACAGCAGGCCGTCGATGACCATGCTCCAGTTCATCACGCGATAAAGCCGGTAATCGAGCATCGCCTTGAAGTGGATGGGCGCAAGCAGCCAGAAATAAATCAGCCCGACGAACAGCACGACCGCGACGACCGGGTTGAACACGATATCGAACAACACGCGCATGGCCCGCGTCTGCGTGACCGGGCGCAGCCAGCGCTGCCGCCATGCGAAGGGCACGCCCGCGCGCAGCGCCGCACCGGGATACGAAAGCGCGATCAAAAACGGCCCTAGGTGATGCAGGACGAGATGCTGCAACCGGTGCATGAAGAATTCGTGCTCGAAGAAGTAATCGAGCCGCGTATGCAGCGCGACGTACAGCGCGCCCAGACCCAGCCAGAAGGCGATTTGCCGCGCCAGGGTCACGCGCGCATGACGCGCCCCGCGCGCGAAGAGAATGGCCGCGATGAGCACGGCGATCACGACGGTCGGCGACGGCTCCCACGGATCGAGCCAGTAGAGCAGGGTGGTCATCGTCACGCGTCCTTCGAATGGATCACCCGCCGCAGGTCCGCTGCAATGGCGTCGATGGAATCGCGATCGGTGGCGAGAAGGCGCGCGTGGCCTTCGCGGTCGAAGATATACACCGCCGAGCTGTGCGTCACCTCATACGCGCCGTTCGGGTCGCGCTTTTCCATCTGATACGCCACGCGATAACGCTGCGCGACCGCTTCGATCGCGCGATCGGCGCCCGTCAAACCGACGGCGTGCTTGTCATCGAATGCGCGGACGTAAGCGCGCAGCAGCGCGGGCGTGTCTCGCGCCGGATCGACGGAAATGAACACGATGCGCGCGTTGTCCGCGTCCGGGCCGACGCGCGCCAGAACCTGCATGAGGCGCGCCATCGTTTCGGGGCAGACATCGGGACAATGCGTGTAGCCGAAGTAGACGAGCGTCGTGCGGCCCGCGAACGACTGGCCGGTGACATGCGCGCCGCTGTCATCGACGAGCGAGAAATCGAGGTCCGGCAGATGCCCGGATACATCGGTCAAATGCCACGGCTGCGCAGGCCGCGAGCATGCGGCGAGTGCCAGAAAGGCAAGCGGCGCGACGACGCGGCGAAGGCGCGCGGGGCGTGCAAGGCGCATGAGGGCGAGAGCGGGGAACGAAGCGTGCATCGGAAGAATCGGGCGGGGGCGTGTTGCGAGTTTTGAGGGCGAGAACATCTATCGCAAAATACACGCCTTCGCGGTCGGACGTGGCGCATCCTTTACCTCGCGGCCTATTTTTGAGACGATTTGCCGCATTCTCCAGGCGCGCTGAAAGGCCGCCGAAACGCGGCGCAAGCCTCGCCGAACGCGCGCGTAAGCGGGGCGCTTTCGGCGCCGAAAGGTGGCGCACGTAAGATGCGCGGCATTCGGCGCGACGCGCGTGACCCCAGGGCAAACTACAGGCCAACGATCGATGCAAAACCTTCCCGATTCCCTGTCTCTTGCCGAGACCGCCTTTTTCTTCGATTTCGACGGCACGCTGGTCGAACTTGCCTCCACGCCCGACGGCATCTTCGTGCCGCGCTCGGTGCCCGACATTCTCGCCGCGCTGCGACGCGCCACCAACAACGCGGTCGCGGTCGTGTCCGGGCGAGGCATCGACAATATCGATTCGTTTCTGCAGATGCCCGATCTGCCGGTCGCCGGCATGCACGGCGCCGAGCGGCGCGACGCGAATGGCGACGTTCAGCGCATCGGTTTCAACGACGAGCGGCTGCTGCGCATGGAGCACGTGCTCGAAGGCGTCGTCAACGCGAATCCGGGCATGCTGCTCGAAATCAAGGGCGCGGCGCTCGCGCTGCATTACCGCAACGCGCCGGAGCGCGAGCCGACCGCGCGCGCGGCCACCGAGCGTCTCGTGAACCAATATGCCGATGCCTACGTGCTTCAGCCGGGCAAGATGGTCTACGAGATCAAGCCGAAGGACGTCGACAAGGGCCGCGCGTTGCGCGCGTTCATGGGCGAGCCGCCGTTTACAGGCCGAAAGCCGGTGTTCATCGGCGACGATCTGACCGACGAGAAGGGCTTCGCGGTCGTCAATGAATTCGATGGCCTCTCGATCAAGATCGGCGCTGGCGACACGCTCGCGCGTGCGCGGATCGAATCGGTCGAACTGCTGCTCGACTGGCTGCAGGTGATCGCGGGGACGGCGGGGAAGCACGCGTGAGCCGGCTGATCATCGTATCGAACCGCGTTGCGCCGATCTCCGAAGGCGGCCCCGCGGCCGGCGGTCTCGCGGTCGGCGTGTACGACGCGCTCAAGGAAACCGGCGGCGTATGGTTCGGCTGGAGCGGCGACGTGCTCTCCGCGCCGCCCGAAAGCATCAAGCTGGAAGAGCAGGGGCCGGTGACGTTCGCGACCATCGGTCTGGCGCGCCGCGACTACGACCAGTATTACCGCGGCTTTTCGAACGCGACGCTCTGGCCGGCGTTCCACTATCGCCCGGATCTGATCGAGTTCGATCGACACGAATACGACGGCTATTGCCGCGTGAACCGCTGGCTCGCCGGGCAGCTCGCGCCGCTGCTCAGGCCCGACGACGTGATCTGGGTTCACGACTATCACCTGATCCCGTTCGCGCAGGCGTTGCGCGCGCTGGGCGTTGAGAATCGCATCGGATTCTTCCTGCACATTCCGTTTCCCGCGCCGCAGATTCTGTTGAGCGTGCCGCGTCATCGGGAGCTTGTCGAGGCGCTGTGTGCGTTCGATCTGCTCGGATTCCAGACCGAGCCGGATTTGCGCGCGTTCTGCGAGTACATCGAGAACGAAGCGGGCGGCGCGCTCACGCGGCACGCGGCGAAACCCGCTGAAATCCGGGCGTTCGGTCAGACGCTGAAGGCGGCGGCTTACCCGATTGGCGTCTATCCGGATGAAGTCCGCGCCCTCGCGAAGGACGGCGAGAGCGGCCGCGACGTGCAGATCGTCAAGGCGACACTGCACGAACGCAAGCTCGTGATGAGCGTCGACCGCCTGGATTATTCGAAGGGGCTGGTCGAGCGCTTTCGCGCGTTCGAGCGCCTGATCGAGCACGATCCGCAGCAGCGCAACAACGTGTCGTTGCTGCAGATTGCGCCGCCGACGCGTACCGATGTCGACGCGTACCGCGATATTCGGCTGCAACTCGAAGCCGAATCGGGGCGCATCAACGGGCGCTACGCGGAACTGGACTGGACGCCGATCCGCTATATCCATCGCCAGTACGAGCGGCCCGTGCTCGCCGCGCTCTTTCGCGAGGCTCATGTCGGCTTCGTCACGCCGCTGCGCGACGGCATGAATCTCGTCGCGAAGGAGTACGTGTCCGCGCAGGATCCGGACGATCCCGGCGTGCTCGTGCTGTCACAGTTCGCCGGCGCGGCGCGCGAGCTGACGGCGGCGCTTATCGTGAATCCGCTGGACATCGACGGCATGGCGGATGCGCTCGCCACCGCGCTGGCAATGCCGCTCGACGAGCGCCGCGCGCGGCATCGGGAGATGTACGGGCTGTTGCGCGACAACAATGTGTCGGTCTGGCGCGATAACTTTTTGCGGGATTTGAAGGCGCGCTAGGCAGGACAGACGCAAAAAAGCCGCGCTTCCTTTGGGGAAGACGCGGCTTTTCTCATGGAGCTGTCAGGCCGGCTGCTTGTGCGGTGTCGCGACGATGGAAGGCAGCTTGCCGTGCTGCTTCGCCAGCAATTCGCGATAAAGCCCCGGCCGCTCGCGCAATTCCTGCGGCGAGCCGTCGTCAATGACCTTGCCCGAGCTCATCACAATGATGCGGTCGAAGTTTTGCAGCGTCGACAGGCGGTGCGCAATCGCAATCACCGTGCGGCCGACCATCAGCCGGTCGAGCGCCTGCTGAATCGCTTCCTCGGAGGCGCTGTCGAGCGCGGAAGTCGCTTCGTCGAGCAGCAGAATCGGCGCGTTCTTCAGGATGGCGCGCGCAATCGCGATGCGCTGGCGCTGTCCGCCCGAGAGCTTCACGCCGCGATCGCCGACAATCGTATCGAAGCCTTCCGGCATCGCCTCGATGAAGTCGGTGCAGCGCGCCTCGCGGGCGGCGGCGAAAACCTCCTCGCGCGTTGCGTCGGGGCGGCCATACGCAATGTTCTCGAACACCGTGCGATGGAAAAGCGAAATATCCTGCGGCACCAGCGCAATCGCGTGGCGCAGGCTGTCCTGCGTGATCCCGGCGATATCCTGCCCGTCGATCTTGATGCTGCCCTTCTGCGTCTCGTAGAAACGCTGCAGCAGCGCGAGCACGGTCGACTTGCCGGCGCCCGACTTGCCGATCAACCCGACGCGCTGTCCCGGCTCGATATGCAGATTGAAGCTGTCGAGAATCGGACGGCGACGCGGATAGGCGAAGGTCACGCCGTCGAAATCGACGCGGCCGCCTTGCGGGACGAGCTCCGTCGCATCCGAGCGGTCGGGCATGCCGTGCGGCTCGAGCAGCGTCTGCACCGCTTCGGCGAGCCGCGCGACGTGCTGCGTTACATCGACGAGCGCGACGGCGAGGTCGCGTGTGCCGTGCAGAATAGTGAAGCCGAGCGAGCTGACGAGCACGATATCGCCCGATGTGGCACGACCTTGCGACCACAGCCACAGCGCCCAGCCGAGCAGACCGGCGGAAAGAATTGCGGTGACGACCGCGTGGAAGAGACGCAGCTTTTCGAGGTACAGCAGGCTCTGCTGACGCGCGACCATCTCGGCCTTCACGGTCGAGCCGAAGCGCTTCTGCTCACGGAAGGTCATGCCGAACGCGCGCACGAGCGCCATGTTGCCGATTACGTCGACCAGTTCGCCATCGACCGATGCCGCCTTGGACGCGAAATTGTGATGCCGCGCCGAACCGCGCTTCGCCAGCCGGTAAAGAACCAGCGCCAGAATCAGGGACGCGGTCATCAGCCCGCCCGCCATGAGCGGATTGACCGCGACGATCATCACGATCGCGCCCAGCACCGCGATGCACGGAGGCAGGACGTTCCACGCCATTACGTTCTCGGACGTATAAATGGCGTTCGATGTCGCGGTGATGCGGCTCGCGAGCATGCCCGGCTGCTTCTCGGAGAAGTACGTCGGCGAATGGCCGGAGAGATACGAGAACAGTTCCTTGCGCAGGTCGCCGGTGACGATCACGAACACGTGCGCGCCGACCCAGCCGCCAACCCGCCACAGCAGATTGTCGGCGGCGATGAGGCCGACCAGGATCATGAATGCGCCCCACAGCGGACCGGGATGCCCGCGGCCCTGGCCGAGTACGTCGATCAGATGCTTGATCGCGTATTGCGACGCCAGCGCGCAACCGACCGCGGCGAACACGCTGAAGAGCACGATGGCATGCGCAACCGGATGCCGGCGAATGTAACGCAGAAGGAACGCGAGCGGGCGATGCGCATAGCTCGCGAGCTTTTCGTTGTGCGCGTTACGCTGGGAGACGGTGAGTTGGTCCAATGGTCTTTTTTCGTCGTGAAGCGGTTGAGCGTGTGTTGCGCTGTCGGGCAATGCGTCCCGATGCTGCGTGTGTCGGATGCGTCGGCCCGGCCCGGCGCGATGACGTCAAACCGGCGACGCGGCGCCGCCTCAATCGCTGAATTGTAGCCAGTAACCGGCTAGGCGAACGTCATTCAGGCAAATGATGCGCGGCGGATGTTGCCGTCCGTACAGCAATCGCGCCATGACAAGGCGGCCACAAGCGCGCGGCATCGGGCCAGGGCGCGCATTGTAAGCATATCGCGCCTAATTTTGCGATGAAGCAAAATCGCCGCCGTGCGCTAGTTGCGTGGCGCGCTTGCACGGTAGTGTCGAGGAAAGCATGTGGCGCGCCAGCGTCGCAATGCTGGCTTGCATCGGATTGCAAGACCGAAGCCCTTTCCGAGCAGCGAGGCGGCACGTGCTCCAATGTAGAACAACCTTATTAAACAGGGTTTTGTTAAATGTTTCGCCGGTGTAACAAGGTAAATAAGTTGAAATGCCTGCCTGCCGACGCTGCAAAAAGCTCGATAATCGACCTCGGGTTTCTACTTAGCTTTTTTGACGGTTTTGTGTAGGAGGCCGTCAACCGAGCGAGCAGATGCGCGTTTATTGCAGAGCGCTACGGATTTTGAGATATGGTACCGGCCTTGCAAGGCTGGGCCGCGCGCACCGGCGATGTGCGACGCCACTTCTTGCCTCGTGCTTGAGCTTTTCTGGTGCGGCGCCCCCGCCGCAAAAGCTCTCGCCCGGGTGAGCGATTCGCTCTCGACGTCAACATGACAGCAGTACCTTGCCTGACCTTTTATTAGGAGTTTCACGACCATGCGAATCGCTCAAATCGCGCCCCTCCACGAGGCAGTTCCGCCGAAGCTGTACGGCGGCACGGAACGCGTGGTGTCTTATCTGACCGAGGCTCTCGTCGAGGCCGGACACGACGTCACGCTCTTCGCGAGCGGTGATTCGCAGACGTCCGCGAAGCTCGAAGCGTTCTGGCCGCAAGCCCTGCGCCTGGACCCGACGATCCGCGACACGATGGCGCCGCACATGCTGCTGCTCGAAGAAGTCCGCCGCCGCGCCGACGAGTTCGACGTGCTGCATTTCCATATCGACTATTACCCGTTCTCGCTGTTCGCACGTCAGCCGGTGCCGTTCCTGACAACGATGCACGGCCGCCTCGATCTGCCGGAACTGCAGCCCGTTTTCCGCACGTTCAACGACGTGCCGGTGGTGTCGATCTCCGACAACCAGCGTCAGCCGCTGCCGCAAGCCAACTGGCTGTCGACGGTCTATCACGGTCTGCCGGAAAACCTGCTTACGCCGATTCCGAACGTGAAGCCGGGCTACCTCGCGTTCCTCGGCCGCATTTCGCCGGAAAAGCGCGTGGATCGCGCAATTCGCATCGCGCAGGCCGCGGGCATGAAGATCAAGATCGCAGCGAAGCTGGACAAGGCC
>Ga0308173_10001581_pt1 | contig 11495 bp, 11 predicted proteins | sample PhyPR1_FD_203716 | JGI IMG/M metagenome (GOLD analysis project Ga0308173, IMG submission 203716) | Soil microbial communities from UC Gill Tract Community Farm, Albany, California, United States - DLSLS.P.R1 | ecosystem: Environmental > Terrestrial > Soil > Agricultural land | place: USA... | reverse complement strand
CGGCCTCGATGACCTGCTCGGACTCGATGACCTGCTCGGACTCGATGACCTCGTCGAGACGAGGGTCGAGGGTCGCGCCGGTCAGGTCCCGTCGAGCAGCACTGACCTCGACCGGGGCAGCCGGCAGGAGAGGTGTGCCACTGCGCCGGCGACGCTCGCCCGAGGCGCGGGCCGCTCCCGCGGCGAACGCGCCGCGGGACGGGCGCGCGGAGGGGCCCTCGCTCCTCGACGCGGCCGTCCCGTCCGTCGAGTCCTTGGGCGTCGCCGTCTTGGCCGCCGACTTGGGGGTCGTCGCCTGGTTCGCGGTCGCCTTCTTCGCCGGGGCCTTCTTCGCCGGGGCCTTCTTCGCCGTCGCCTTCTTCGCCGTCGCCTTCTTCGCCGTCGCCTTCTTCGCCGGGGCCTTCTTCGCCGGGGCCTTCTTCGCTGGGGCCTTCTTCGCGGTGGTCTTCGTCGGCACGGCCTCGCGGCTCGCGGACGCGGTGTCACCGCCGCCCTGGGCCGGTGTGTTCAGGGGGTTCGTGGCGGCTGCGCCGCTGCTCTCGGCGGTCACGGTTGGATCCTGTCGAAGACACGGGAGAGGGCTGTGGCGGTGCCGCCGGCAGCCCCGCTGACGGCCTCACCCACACCGTCGACGCCGGGCACCACCGGGTCCAGGTGCCGAGCGAAGTCCTCGAACGCCTCCCGCGTGGTGAACCGCGGCTCGAAGCCGAGGACGGTGCGCATCCGGTTGGTGTCGAGGCCGCGGCCGAAGGCGAGGAAGGTCAGCTGGTCCGACGAGAAGTCGGCCAGGCCGCTGCGCCGGATGACGGTGCCGAGCAACCCGGCGGCCGGGAGCGGGACCGGCACGATGGGACGGCGGGCGATCGCCGTGCACTGGGTGACGGTGACGAAGCCGTCGCCGGCGACGTTGACGATGCCGGCGGCCGGGCCCGTGGTCGCCAGGATCATCGCCGCCGTGGCGTCGTCCTCGTGGACGAGCTGGAAACGGGCGTCGTAGCCCAGCGGCACGGGCACGAGGGGCAGGGCGAAGTAGTCGGTGATGGCCGTGCGGATGTTGGGCCCGACGACGTTGGCCAGGCGCAGCATCGTGATCTCGACGTCGGGACGCCGTCGGGAGAAGCCGCGGACGTAGCCCTCGACCTCGACGGAGTCCTTGCCGAACCCGGTGCGCGGCAGCGTCTTGGGGTTCATGTCCTCGCTGAACATCGCCGGGTCGCGCGGCGAGGATCCGTAGACTGCGGCGGAGGACTTCACGACGAGGCGGCTGACCGACTCGGACTTCTGGCACGCAGCGAGCAGCTGCATCGTGCCGATGACGTTGATCTCCTTCTGCGTCACCCGGCCGCCGATGTCGCGAGGCGTCGCGATGACGTTCATGTGCACGACCGTGTCGACGGCCGCCTGGGCCATGATGCGGCCGATCATCGGGTTGCGGATGTCGGCGCGCACGAACTCGGCGCGGCCGATCGAGTGCCGGGGCGGCACGACGTCGACCCCGAGGATCCGCTCGACCGAGGGGTCGTTCGAGAGCCGCCGGGCGAAGAGCCCGCCGAGGTAGCGGGACACCCCGGTGACCAGGACGACCTTGGCCATGGGCATCTCCTGTCGTCGGTCGGCTCGTCGGTGCGTGCTCGCGATGGAAGCGGAGGGTTGCGCCCTGCGCGCCTGCAGGGAGGAGAGGTCGCTCACCCCCGCACGTTGCAGCCTACCGAGCGACTCCGGGCTCTGCCGGGGCGCACGCGGACCGATGCCCCCGATGTGGCGAGACTCTCGGTACCCACGTGCCCCCGTACGCGAACGACCCTCACCGAAGGGTGAGGGTCGAGAGCGTGCGGGGCGATGCCCCAGGTGCCTGAGCTGGTCAGGTCACTTCTTGTTGCGACGCTGGTGGCGCGTCTTGCGGAGCAGCTTGCGGTGCTTCTTCTTCGCCATCCGCTTGCGCCGCTTCTTGATGACAGAACCCATGGTTGTCCTTGTCGTGAGACGTGTCCTTGAACTGAGCTGGTGCCGACCTGCGTCGACACACCTCGGAGAAGGGTAGGTCGAACTTCACGAGCCGAACAGGCTCCACACCTTAGCGTGTGACGGTCCCCGACCCCAAAAGCACGGCGAGGACCCGGTCCTGCGCACCGTCCGGTCCCCGTCCTCGTCGCCCGGGACGCGCCGAGGGGGCGGCCGGACCTGGTGGTCGTGGCCGCCCCCTCGGTGCGTTCGTGACGCTGCTGTCACGCGGTGTCGATGTAGGACGTCTGCAGGTACTTGTGCACCGCGTCCTCCGGAACCCGGAAGGAGCGGCCGACCCGGACGGCGGGGAGGTCCCCGCCGTGGACGAGCCGGTAAACCGTCATCTTCGACACGCGCATGATCGAGGCGACTTCGGCGACGGTGAGGAACCGCACCTCGTTGAGCTGGCGCTCGTTCGACATGTAATGACCCCGATCTTCAGTGGGTGCACCCGCGCGTCGACGGCTTCCCCTCCGGCGAAACTGCACGCAGGTGCAAGAAGCAACACTAGGGGCAGATGTGACTGGAGGGGAAGCGATCAGATCAACCAATCCGCTCCGCGCAACTCGACACGCCGACGCGTTCGCTGTGGATCTGCCCGATAGGCGAGGTTCTCACGGTTCCAGCCGGTGCAGGTCGCGCGGGAACAGCGTCACCTCGCGGATGTTCTCGGCCCCGGTCAGGCGCCCGACCCACCTTTCCAGACCGATCGCGAAACCGCCATGCGGTGGCATGCCGTGGCCGAAGGCGTCGAGGTAGCCACCGAGGACGGACGGGTCGGTGCCGGTGCGCTCCATCGCGGCCGCGTAGTCCGAGGGCCGGTGCAGGCGCTGCCCACCGGTCGTCAGCTCGAGCCCGCGGAAGAGCAGGTCGAAGCTGTTCGAGCCCTCGGGGGGCTCCGCCCCCCGAGCACCCCCCGAAGGCCCGCGTGGCCCGGTCGGCGCATACCCCTGGGGCGCAGTGTAGAAAGGACGCTTGGCCATCGGGTAGCCCTCCACCGCAAGGAAGTCCGAGCCGTATGCCGCCTTGGCCCACTCACTGAGCGCGCGCTCGTGCGCGGGGCTGAGGTCCGGCTCCTCCGGGTCCGCGCCGACGCGAGCCAGCGCGTCGCGGAAGTGGATGACGGGAAACTCGGCGGGCACCTCGGGCAGCTCCACGCCCAGGAGCGCAGCGGCGTCGGCGGCATACGCCCGGATGGCCTCGACCATGCCGGCGATCGCCTCGCGCAGGACGGCGAGGACGTCGCGGTGGTCGCGGACGAAGCCGAGCTCGGCGTCGAGCGAGGTGTACTGCGCGAGGTGGCGCACCGTGTCGTGCGGCTCGGCCCGGAAGACCGGCCCGACCTCGAAGACGCGCTCGAAGACCCCGACGAGCATCTGCTTGTAGAGCTGCGGGCTCTGCGCGAGGTAGGCGGTGCGGCCGAAGTAGTCGACGGTGAAGACGTTGGCGCCGGACTCCGTGGCGGTGCCGACGAGCTTCGGGGTGGCGATCTCGGTGAAGTCGAGCGCCCCCAGGGCAGAACGGAACCCACGCATCGAGGCGCTGGCCAGCTGCCACGCGGCGCGGTGGCGCGGGTGCCGCAGGGTCACCGCGGCGTGGTCGAGGTGCGTCGGCAGCCCGGCCGCGAACGAGGGCCGCCACAGCTCGGTGGGCGGTGCGAGCGCGGGCTCGGTCAGGGCGGTGATCACGGGCTCGACGAGCTCCGCGCCACCCGGGGCGGCCTCGTTGGCCGAGACGGTGCCGGTCACCTCGACCACCGTCTCCTCCGGCAGGCCGGCCAGCTGCTCGATCGTCTCGCCGTCCTTGACGACGGCCTGGGCCAGGCCGGACCGGTCACGCAGGACGAGGAACGTGACGCTCGCGAGGACGCGGCGTCGGTGGATCCACCCGGCGAGCGTGGCGCGCTCGCCGGGTTGCACGGACGCGAGCTCGCGGGCGAGGACGCGCGACACGGTGGTCGTGGTCGGGGTTGGTTGCATTCCGTTCACCTCCGGTGGGTTTCGTGCCCCGGAGGTGTGGGCGATGGGGAATGTCGCTGTGCCACCACACCTTCGCCGCCGCGGATCGCGGTCGGCCTCTTGGTCGTGCTCGGCTCAGGATCGTCAGGCCCGTCGTCGCCGTGCGCCAAGGCTAGGCGCCCGGGAGCGACGGGACCAACCGGATTTCGAGGGCTACCTCAATCGAAGTGGACGTCGAGGCCGTGCAGCGGGAAGACGGCCGTGCGCGTGGCCATGATGGCGCGGTCGACCTCGCTGGCGGGGTCGTAGCCCATCTCCCAGGAGCGCCACCACAGCGGGCCGTCCTCCGACGTCAGGTCGCCCATCCGCCGCGGGCCGGGCCGGCCGAAGACCTGCTCGACGTGGGCGCGCCAGTCCTCGGGCACCTCGACCGAGGTCTTGATCGGCGCGTGGGCGGCGATCGCCGTCAGGTGGGTCCACGTGCGGGGGACGACGTCGACGACCTCGTAGCCACCGCCGCCCAGAGCGATCCAGCGGCCGCCGCAGACGTCGTGGGACAGCCGGTGCAGCGCGTCGGCCGCGGCCCGCTGGGCGTCGACCGTGACGGCGAAGTGGGCGAGGGGGTCCTCGGTGTGGGTGTCGCAGCCGTGCTGCGTCACGAGCACGTCCGGCTTGAAGGCCCGGACGAGGGGCATGGCGACGGCGTGGATCGCCCGCAGCCATCCCGCGTCGTTGAGGCCGGGGGGGAGCGCGACGTTGACGGCGCTGCCCTCGGCGTCCGGGCCGCCCACATCGGTGGGCCAGCCCGTGCCCGGGAAGAGGGCGCGCCCGGTCTCGTGGACGGAGATGGTCAGGACCCGGGGGTCGTCCCAGAAGATGCGCTCGACGCCGTCGCCGTGGTGCACGTCGACGTCGACGTAGGCGACCCGCTCGGCGCCGTGGTCGAGGAGCCACCGAATGCCGACGGCGATGTCGTTGTAGACGCAGAAGCCGCTCGCCCGGTCGCGCATCGCGTGGTGCAGGCCGCCGGTGAAGTTGACGCCGTGCTCGGCGCGGCCCTCCCAGACGGCGCGGACGCTGTCGACCGTGCCGGACACGACCCGGGCACTCGCGTCGTGCATGCCGACGAAGGCCGGGTCGTCCTCCGTGCCGAGGCCGTAGGCCTCGTCCGCCCGGCTGGGGTCCTGCGACGCGAGCTTCACGGCAGCGACGTAGTCGACGTCGTGGACCGTCTCGAGCAGCGCGTCGGCCGCCACCTGCGCGCCGTCGACCTCGACACCGGGGAGGTCGAAGACGCCGAGGGCCTCGCACAGCCGTGCCGTCAGGTCCAGACGCACCGGGGCCATCGGGTGGGTGGGGCCGAAGTCGTACCTCGTGAAGGAGGCGTCCCAGACGACCCGGGCCTGAGTTGGCATGATTGAGACGCTATCGCGGAAACGCGTCTCGGATGACGGAGGTAACACCCATGGGCCGCAACCGGCTCTTCGGCGACGACGTGATCGTCATCGGGCTGGGACGCTTCGGCTCGGCCGTCGCACTCGAGCTCACCAAGCTCGGCCACCGGGTGGTCGCGGTCGAGCGCGACAACGCCATCGCGGAGAGCTACGTCAACAAGGTCTCCAAGGTGGTGCACGCCGACATGGCGCAGTCGTCGGCGCTCGACATGATCCGCCACGCGGCACCCAAGATCGCCATCGTCGGCATCGGCTCGTCCGTCGAGTCCTCGGTGCTCGCGGCCGCCAACCTCGTCGACGCCGAGGTCCCCTCGATCTGGGCCAAGGCCCTCTCGCCCGAGCACAAGCGCATCCTCGAGCGCATCGGGGTGCACCACGTCATCTCCCCCGAGGCCGACTCCGGCCGCCGCGTCGCGCACCTCGTCAACGGCAAGCTGCTCGACTACATCGAGTTCGACGACGGCTTCGCCATCGTGAAGCTCAAGCCGCCGGCCGAGACGATCGGCTTCACGCTCGAGCAGAGCTCGATCCGCCGGAAGTACGGCGTCACGGTCGTGGGCGTCAAGGCGCCCGGCGAGGACTTCACGTATGCGGTCCCGCAGACCAAGATCTCGGCGCACCACACGCTCATCGTGAGCGGGCCGGTCGAGCTCATCGAGCGGTTCGCCGCCCGCCCCTGACCCGAGCGGCACCGACCACCCGCGCACGTATGCCGTCCGCGGCGCCGGCGGGACGGCATACGCCCGCTTGCGTCGGACGACGGGACGGATGACGGACCTTCGCGAGGGGCGCGAGGGCCGCCGTGCTCAGCCGGTGGCGGGACCAGGGGCAAGCTCCGTCATCGGTCCCGGTTCGTGGCCGGCAGGGGGACGCCTCAGAGGCGCAGGGCGGGGTCGACCTCGCTCCCCAGGGGCAGCACCATGGCCACCTCCTCCTCGCCGTCCTCCTCGCTGACGACGCCCATCGGGCGGCGGTAGTCGGTGGGACGGAAGCCCATCCCGCTGGCGAAGGCGACCGCGCGGCCGTTCTCCGTGCCGACCCAGTAGACGAGGTGCGTCTGGCCGCGCTTGGCCGCGAGGGACGCGCCGTTCTGGACCAGGCGGGTCGCCACGCCGGAGCCGCGTGCCTCGGGATGGACCCAGAGGCCGAACAGCTCGCCGGCCGGGACGTCGTTCGTCTTCGCCGTGCCGACGCTGACGACGCCGACGGCCCTGCCCTCCCGCTCGGCCACGAGGCGGGCGGAGCGTTGCATCCGCGCCCTCCAGAAGGCCTCGTCGTAGGCCTCCTCCTCCTCGACCGTGGCCACGAACGCCTCGGGCGACTCACGCAGTGCGGCGAGCCGGACGGAACGGTAGTCCGCCCAGTCGTCCTCGCCGAGGGGACGCACGGTGATGTCGGTCATGGACACACGATCGCACGTCCGGCACTCGTACTGCATCTGCAGATCGGTGAACATCCGGGGCCGACGCCACCCGGCCGGCCGGGTGGCGTGGGCTCGGGCGGCTCAGAGGCGGTGGACCATCTCGATCTCCTGCAGGTCGGGCCGTCGCGGGTGGTCGTGGACCGCGCCCGTGCGCACGAACCCGCACCGCGCATACAGCGCCTCCGCCGTCCGGTTGCTGCTCGTCACCTCGAGGACGACCTCGGACTTCCCGAGCCGTCGAGCCTCGTCGAGGACGGCCCTGACGAGGGCCTCCCCCACGCCTCGCCCTCGCGCCCGCGGGGCGACATACATCGCGAAAAGCGTTGCGGTACTGGCCCGCTCGGGCTCCCAGTGCGATCCGAGACCGGCGCTGCCGAGGACGCCCTCGGCGTCGCGGGCCTGGACCAGCCAGGCTCCCTCGATGCGGTCGCGCCAGTCCGCCTCGTCGTAGACGGCCTCGTCGGCGTAGGTGAACCAGAACGCGTCGGGGGCGTCCTGGAGCATGGCGAGCCGGACGTCGCGGTGCGACTCCCAGTCGTCGGGCGAGACGCGGTGCAGGTGCATCGGGACGTGTGTCGGGGGGCGGGGCTCGGCCATGACCCCACAGTGCCCTCAGCCCTGGCCGGACGCCAGCTGTTTGGACCGCGCCGCTGCCGCCTCCATGGCGGTGACGAACGCGGCCCGCACCTTGTGGTCGTCGAGCTGGCGCAGGGCCGCGACGGTGGTGCCGCCGGGCGAGCTGACCTGCTCGCGGAGCACCGTGGGGTGCTCCTTCGTCTCCTTGAGCATGGTGGCCGCCCCGTAGAGGGTCTGGACCACGAGCTCGGTGGCGGTGGCACGAGGCAGACCCAGCACGACGCCGGCCTCGATCATCGCCTCGACGACGTAGAAGATGTAGGCCGGACCGCTGCCGGAGATCGCGGTGACGGCGTCGAGGTGCTTCTCGGGCAGCCGCACGACCCGGCCGCACGAGCTGAGGAGCGCCTCGGCCTCGGCGAGGTGGGCGTCGGTGCAGTGCGTGCCGGGCGCGATGGCGGCCATCCCCTGGTCGACGAGGGCGGGCGTGTTGGGCATGACCAGGATGACCGAGGTGCCGCCGGGCAGGCGCGACTCGAGGAACTCGGTCGTGATGCCGGCCGCGAGGGACACGACGGCGTTGCCCTGGGCGACGTGGTGGCCGATCTCCTCGAGCAGGGCGCCCATGTCCTGCGGCTTGACGCAGAGCACCAGCGTGTCGGCCACCTCGGCCGCCTCGGTGTTGGACAGCGCGCGGACGCCGTAGCGCTCGGCGAGCGCGTTGACCTTGTCAGGGGTGCGACCGGTGACGATGAGGTCACCGGGCTCGCGGCCGGCCCGGATCAGCCCGGACACGAGCGTCTCGCCCATCACTCCTGCGCCGAAGATGGCCGTCGTCGTCATCGGGTGGCTCCCATCCGCTTCTCGGGTCGGATCGCTTGTGTGTCAGCTCTTGGTCGCGACGCCGCGCAGGAAGAACATGACGTTGGCCGGCTTCTCGGCCATGCGGCGCATGAGGTAGCCGTACCACTCCTGGCCGTAGGGGATGTAGACGCGCATCTGGTCGCCGCGGTCGGAGATGCGCTTCTGCTCCTCGGGCCTGATCCCGTAGAGCATCTGGTACTCGAACGACTTCGGGTCGCGGCCGGCCTGGCCGGCGAGCGCCCCGGCGATCTCGATGAGGCGGGGGTCGTGCGAGGCGACCATCGGGTAGCCCTCGCCCTGCATGAGGACCTTGAGGCAGCGGACGTAGGACTTGTCGACCTCGGCGCCCGACTGGAAGGCCACCGACTCGGGCTCCTTGTAGGCGCCCTTGCAGAGGCGCACGCGCGACCCCGCGTGGGCGAGGTCACGGCAGTCCGCCTCGGTGCGGTGGAGGTACGCCTGCAGCACCGCCCCGACGGTCGGGAAGTCCGCGCGCAGCTCGCGCAGGGCCTCCAGCGTGAGGTCGGTGGTCGTGTGGTCCTCCATGTCGAGGGTCACCGTGGTGCCGGCCCTCTTCGCCAGCTCGCAGATCTCGCGGGCGTGGTCGAGGGCGATCTTGTTGCCGTCGCCCGGCAGCGCCTGCCCCAGGGCACTGAGCTTCAGTGAGACCTCGACGGTCCCGCCCTCGGTGAGCCCCTGGTCGCGCAGCGCGGTGAGCAGGGAGAGGTAGGCGTCGCGGGTGTGCTGCGCCTGCGCCAGGTCGGTCGTGTCCTCACCGAGGTAGTCGATCGTCGACAGGCGCCCGGAGGCGGCGATCTCGGTGGCGGCCGCCACGACGTCGGCACGCTCGGCCCCGGGGACGAACCGACGCACCACCGAGCGGGACACCGGCGCCTTCTCGATGACGTCTCGGATCCGCTCCTGCTTCGACAGCTGCAGGAGTGAGTTGCGCAGCAGGTCGCTGGCGTCCACGGGGGCCTCCGGGGGGTGCGCGGTGGGGTGGCTGGGTGACGGGCGGCTGACGGTGGTCACCGTCCCGCCGGGCAAATCTACCGCCGCGTGACCGGTGTGCCGGGCAGGTGCCGGGCAGGTGCCGGTCCTCCCCTGCAGACATGCGGCAGACTCGCTGCCATGCCTGCACCGACCCCGGCGCCCGGAGGGCCTGCCGAACCGGCCGCCCCCGCCGGCCCGACCGTGGACGAGCCGAACGTGGACGAGCCGAGCGTGGACGAGCCGAGCATGGACGAGCCGAGCCTGGACGAGCTCGGCGACGCCCTCGGGTCGGCCTCGACGGTCCTGCGGGCGAATGCGATGGCCGCCGGGATGGGCGCCCCCGTGCCGACCTGCCCCGACTGGACGGTGCTCGACCTCGTGGCACACCAGGGCATGGTGCACCGGTGGGCGGCGAGCCACCTGCGCGGCGCGCCTGTGGAACCGGAGCGGTTCGAGCGCGAGGGACGGGAGTCGCCGGACGTGCTCGACTGGTTCGACGAGGGCGCCACCGACCTCCTGCAGGCCATCGTCGACGCCCCCGACGACCTCGAGGCCGAGGTCTTCCTCCGCGACGCCCCGGCTCCTCGACGCTTCTGGACTCGGCGGCAGTGCCACGAGACGACGATGCACGCGGTCGACGCCCTCGGCGCGCGGCTGCGACGCCCGGCGCGGCCGGAGGAGACGTGGATCCGTCCCGCCATCGCGCTCGACGGCATCGACGAGCTCCTCGTCGGCTTCGTGCCCCGCCGCCGGCTCGCGCCGCCGCCCGACGGCGCGAGCCACGTGCTCGTGCGGCCGGATGCCGCCGACGTGGTCTGGCTCGTCGCGGCCGCCGGCGACGGCACGGTCACCACCCGGCGGGTCGGGGCGTCGTCGCCCGAGGCCCTCGGTGCCGATCGCACCCTCGTCGGTCCCCCGGTCGACCTCTACCTCCGGCTGTGGAACCGGGTGGCCGCCGAGCCGGCCGACGACCTCCAGCGCTGGTGGCGCCGCTCCGTGTCGGTGAAGTGGTAGCCGCCGTGCCCGACGAGGGAACACGTATGCCGCTCGCCGGGTTCGGCCGGACCGTCCAGTCCGCGATCTACCGGGCCGGGGCCTTCGGGCGACGTCCGAGCGTCCCGACCGACGGGACCCGGCTCGAGGCCGCCGCCCGCCGGGTCATGTCGAAGCGCGGCTTCGCCTACGTCGCCGGCTCGGCCGGGTCGGAGGCCGGCGCCGGGGCGAACACCGCCGCCTTCGGCCGCTGGCGGGTGGTCCCACGGATGCTCGTCGACACCACCGAGCGCGACACGTCGGTCGAGCTGTTCGGGCGCCGGCACGACAGCCCCTTCCTCGTCGCGCCCGTCGGCGTGCTGTCGATGGCCGACGACGAGGCCGACCTCGCGGTCGCCCGGGCGGCCCGCGAGCAGCAGGTCACCCCGATCCTCAGCACGCAGGCCTCGGTGCCGATGGAGGACGTCGCGCGCGTCCTCGCCGGGTCGGGGCACTGGTTCCAGCTCTACTGGAGCAGCGACGACGACCTCGTCGAGAGCCTGGTCTCGCGGGCCGAGGCGTGCGGCAGCGAGGCGATCGTCGTGACGCTCGACACGGCATACCTCGGCTGGCGTCCGCGTGACCTCGACCTCGGACACCTGCCGTTCGCCCGCGGGGAGGGCATTGCCCAGTACACGTCCGACCCCGTCTTCCGGAGGCTCGTCGCCGAGCGGGTGGCGGCCGGCTCGGGCGACGCCGCGTCCCCTCGACCGCGGCCGACGCCGGCGGCGGTGTCGACGCTGCTCTCCATGAGCCGGCGCCACCCCGGGGACCTGCGGCACAACCTCACCGCCCCGGAGCCCCGAGCGGCGGTCGAGACGTTCCTGGACGTGTTCAGCCGGCCCTCGCTGACCTGGGCCGACCTGCCGCGGCTGCGCGCCATGACCACGCTGCCGATCGTCCTCAAGGGGATCCTCCACCCGGAGGACGCGCGCCGCGCCGTGGACGCTGGCGTCGACGGCGTCTACGTGTCGAACCACGGCGGCCGGCAGGTCGACCGATCGGTGGCCGCGCTCGACGCGCTGCCGGGTGTCGTCGAGGCGGTCCGAGGCGCCGGGTCGGGACTGCCCGTCCTCTTCGACAGCGGGATCCGCTGCGGCGCAGACGCCTTCGTGGCCCTGTGCCTGGGCGCGACCGCCGTCGGCATCGGTCGGCCACACGTCTACGGTCTCGCGCTCGCCGGCGCCGACG
>Ga0308173_10001580_pt1 | contig 11498 bp, 10 predicted proteins | sample PhyPR1_FD_203716 | JGI IMG/M metagenome (GOLD analysis project Ga0308173, IMG submission 203716) | Soil microbial communities from UC Gill Tract Community Farm, Albany, California, United States - DLSLS.P.R1 | ecosystem: Environmental > Terrestrial > Soil > Agricultural land | place: USA... | reverse complement strand
GCGACCGGACAGACAGGCGACGCCGCCCCGTCGTGACATCGCCGGGACATAGTCCAGATATCTCGAGTTGAGCATCCAGTACGCGATCCGGCGCAGGATGCTCGACTGCGGCAGATACACGTGCTGACGGCTGCCGACACCCCCCACCGTCGGGTCGACGAAGGGCATCTGCATCGAGGCCAGGAGGCCCGGACGCCACTCGGTGTCCGAGTCCGTGAGCAGCACGACCTCGCCCACTGCCTGACGGAGACCCACGCCGAGCGCCCCACGCTTTCCCGTGTGCCGCCACTCCAGGATCCGAACGCGGTCGAGGTCGAGGTCGAGCCGGCGGAGGTGCTCCAGCAGATAGTCGTCCCGGTCATCGACGACGAGGATCACCTCGGTCGGGTTCTCGCGCAGCCAGGTGCGCAGGCAGCGTTCGAGCACCTCGGGTTCCTCCCGGTAGACCGGGACAACGACCGACGTGGTGGTGCGATAGCCGTTCACCACCGGCCGGTAGAAGTGCCGGGAGAGAAAGCGCCGCACGAACCAGACCATCCAGGACAGGAGCCCGATCAGCCCGAGGGGCCAGTAGCCATGGCCCGGTGACTTCCGCGTGGGTGGTGGTTGCCTGTACTCAAAACCTCCCGCGCCGACCAGCTGGGCGGTGTCAACCGAGGCGGTCTTCACCTGGATCCCGACCTGTCCCCGCGACGCGCGTGCGGGCATCGTCACCCGGAGCTCCCGGCTGGACACCACGGTCAGGGCGGTCGCGGGCACACCGCCGATGTCCACCTCCGTCACGCCCTCCAGGTGGCTGCCCCGGATCGTGACGACGGTCCCGCCGCTGAGGGGCCCGGTGGTGGGTGACAGGCCGGTCAGGACCGGCGCGTCGGCGTAGCCGAATCGGCCGGCCGGTAAGGCGGCCGTCGTACCCCCGAGCGTGGTCAGCCGGACGTCGACAGGACCGGGGCCCGGCTGCGCCGGTGCGATCGCCTCGACACGGTGGGACGACACACTCACGACGGCGGCGCTGATCCTGCCGAACATGACCCGGCTCGTCCCACTCAGATCGGCGCCATCGATGGTCACGAGCGCGCCGCCATCATCCGATCCGCTCGCCGGGGAGATTTTGGAGAGAACGGGCGAGCGCATGTACCGGAAGTCGACCGGCGAGTCGCGCGGACTACGGCCGTAGAGGCTGAACACGCGGATGTTGACCCGTCCGGTGCGCGCTCGCGGGGGAGCGGTCACCCAGAGGCGGGTGTCGGACGCCACGGACAGGTCCGTTCCCCGCACGCCCCCGAAGAAGACGGACGATGCCCCCGTCAAGAACCGGCCGTTGACCAGGACCCGGGTACCGCCGGCGATGTTGCCACCGGCGGGATCAAGGGCGGAGACGGCCGGGGTCGTGTCGGTGACGGTCCGCGTGACAGGTGTCCCGGACATGGCCGCGGCCGGCACCGCCGAGGAAGTGAGGCCGGGAGAGGCGGGAGCCACCTGCCTCGGCGTCGGCGCGGAGGCGGGTGCCGCACTCGCGCCCGCCGGTACGGGCACCGGCGACACCCCCGCCGATGCCGTCGCTACCGGCGCTGGGGCCGGATTAGGCGTCGGAGCCGGAACGGGCACGGGTTGGGGCGTCCCGGCGGACGACCTCGCGGCCGATGCCGCGTCGGCCGGGACCGCGAAAGCAGGTCCGACCAGCGTCGCCACCAGCGCGGCCAGCAGGATCGCGGCGCGTGTGCTCCGGGGGCCACGGGGGGTGCCACAGTTGTCTACTCGGCTCGGCTTGCCGAGCCTCTTCCAACGTGATTTCCCCACGGGCTCCCCACGGCGCGTGCGGCGGCTCGCGGAGGGTCAACTCCCCGGCGGGCGAAGCGAGAGGTGGCTTCCCTCATGCCCGCGCTCGCTACCGACGCGTCGTGGGACGGAACCATGGCCAGTCCTGACACACCAGGGGCCCCAGTTTCGGACCGGCGAGTCCGGGACTGGCGGCGACTGTTTTACGACGCTCAGTCAGGTCGTCGGATGCCGCGCTCCGGAGCGTCCCCACCGACGTTTCGCACGGAAGAACTGCCCGGGAACTCTGGAATTCTGCGCACCCGCCCACGTCGACGGATTCGGTCAGTATCGCCCCGACCCCCTCGCGGGGGTGTCGAACCTGGTCGCGGCCTCGCGGCTCCTCACCGCGGGAAGTCCGTCTCGCGACATGGGTGGAGTGCCAGGGCGCGGAACAGCCGCCCGCTACTCCGCGCGGGAGCGCAGCGGGTGGGGGGACACGTCCAGTGCGCGGCCGGCGTCGGCGTCGTCGGCGAGTGAGCGGGCCCAGGACACGAGCCCTGCGACGTCGATGCCATACGGGGGCGCGGCCGCGTAGGGCGCGATGCTGCCCGCGCCGCGCTCCAGCAGGGTGGCCGCGCCGCGGGCGTTCCCGCGGGCGGCGTGCGTGAGCCCGACGGCGAGCTGGGCCAGCCCGCGCCACAGCTCCCGTTCGGCATCGGGCGCCGACTTCCAGGCGTCCTCGAGCACCTCGTGCGCGTGGAACGGCCGGCCGGCGTCCAGCAGCCGCTGCGCTTCCTCGAGGGCGACCGCCGGCTCCCGGACCACCCCCTCGGGCGCGCGCTCCTCGCCGACGGCGCCGTACGGCAGCGGCCGGCCCAGGGCGTCCCGCGGGCGGGCGTTGCGTGCTCGACCGCCGGGATCGCGGTCGCGGTCGCCCGGCAGCGCGGCTCCCTCCTCGATCTCCGACACGTCCGGAACGCTAGCCGCCGGGGACGACACGGTCGCGTTCGGCTGTGGACCGGTTCGTCCCGTCAGACCGGTCGCCTACCGTGCTGCCGTGCTTCCCGACTCGCTGCCCCACGAGGAGCTGGGCGCCGCCTGGCGCGCCGGCCGGCCACGGCCCGCCGGCCGGCACCTGGACAGCGCGGCGTGCAGCCGGCAGAGCAACCGCGCCCTCGAGGCGGCCGCGCATCACGCCCGACACGAGGCCGAGCTCGGCGGCTACGTGGCGGAGGCCGCGGCCGACGACCTCCTCCAGCAGGGCCGGTCGGTCATCGGCGGGCTGGTCGGCATGGCCGCCGCCGACGTCGCCTTCGTGGAATCGGCGCAGGCGGCACTGGTCGCGTTGCTCACCGGGTGGCGGCTGCCCGCCGGGTCCCGGGTGGCCTGCCTGCCCGGCGAGTACGCCCCGAACGTCGCCCAGCTGCGCACCTACGGGCTGCGGCCCGAGCCGCTCCCGGTGGACGGGATCGGACGGGCCGACGTCGATGCGGTCGCCCGCCTCCTGGCCGACGAGCCGCCCCGGTTCGTGCACCTGACGCACATCGGCAGCCACCGCGGGCTGCTGCAGCCGGCCGCCGAGATCGCGGCGCTGTGCCGGGAGGCGGGCGTGCCGCTGGTGGTCGACGCCGCCCAGTCACTGGGCCACGTGGACGTCGACCTCGGCGCCGACGCCGTCTACAGCACGTCCCGGAAGTGGCTGGCGGGGCCACGCGGGGTCGGCGTCCTGTGTGTGCGGCCGGCGCTGGCCGCCGAGCTGACCCCGGTACTGGCCGAGCCCGACGGCGAGCCGCCGCTGCGGGCCTTCGAGTCGGGCGAGGCGCACGTGGCCGGCCGGGTCGGCCTGGTCATGGCGGTGGGTGACCATCTGGCGGCCGGCCCCGACCGGGTGCGCGGCCGGCTGGCCGCACTGGGGCGGGCCACCCGGGAGCTCCTGGCCGGCGTGGGTGGCTGGTCGGTCGTCGAGCCGGTCGACGAGCCCACGGCGACGACGACGCTGCGTCCGCCCGACGGCGTCGACGTCGTCGAGACGCGCACCCGGCTGCTGGTCGACCACGGTCTGGTGGCGAGCGCGATCGGCCCGGAACGGGCGCCGGGCGAGATGACCGGCCCGGTGCTGCGCATCTCCCCGCACGTCGACGCCACCGTCGAGGACCTCGAAGCCCTCGCCGCCGCCCTCTGACATTCCCGCTGTCGCGCGCCTGCTTTCGCGTGGGACAGCGGAACGGCAGGGCTACCTGCCGGTGACGGCGAAGCCCTGGCCCGGCGCGTACGTGGTCAGCCCGCCGGGCAGCGCCTTGAGGATGTCGATCTGTGCGCAGGTCGGGCAGGAGTTGTAGCCGCTCTGCTTGGCCGCATTGGCCCTTGCGTCGATCTGCGCCCGCTGCAGCGCCGCCTGCGACTCGGTCACCCCGGCGAACGCCGCCTGCGCCTTGTTGATCGCGCCCTGCACGTTGGCCGGGAGATCGACCTTGCTCAGCACGAACCGGGGGTGGATCAGGATCGGGACGCCGAGCACCGAGTCGACGTCCTGGGTGAACCCGTCGTTGACTGCCTGCTGCACCTGGTTGATCGTGCGGTTCCCGTTGGCCTTCGGGTCGATCGCGGCAGCCTGGGCGCTGGAATTCGCCGCGAGTGAGCACGACGCGACCAGGTCGGAGCACTCGACGTTGCCGATCTCCTGGCGGAGCACGTTCTGCACCAGGTTGCCGAGGGTGAACTCGAGGAAGGCGCTCCAGCCGTCGTCGCCATCCCAGGCGTAGGTCGTCGTCCCGTTCGGTGTCGGATAGGTGCGGGTGCCGAACTTGTCGTCGAAGGCGCGCATCACCTTCTCGTCGTTGTAGTTGACGTCGAAGTAGAAGGTGCCCTCGACGCCGACCAGGACGCCGTCCTTGGTCGGAACGTTGATGACCTCGTTCGAGTCGGCGTTCTTCGCGCCGCTGACCTTGAAGTTGCGCTGCGTCGACGGGTACGGGTGCTCGGCGGAGAACATCCCCGTCGAGGTGAGCCCCGAGTTCGGCTCGATCACCTGCCGGATGCTGTTGTCGTCGAACGGCCCGCCGTTGCGGACCACCATCACGTGCCCGCCGTCTGCCTTGGTGAACCCGGTGACGAAGGCGAGTGCGGGCACGATGACCGCGAGGACGACGACCAGCGTGAGCGCCAGCCCGATCGCCAACCGTTCCGCTCTGGAACGGGGGGTCTTGCGTCCACCCACGGGATGCACGGACACCCATGTCCTCCTGACGCGACAGCGACCGACAGCGGAGGCGGACTCTACGACCTCGTTTCCCTCCCCCTGCGTCAACGCGCGGAGCGTCGTCGCCGCGCTCCCCGCTCCTGACCACGCATTACCGCGGTAAAGCGCGGTCAGGGGGTGGACTGGAGGCGCTCGGAGACGCGGCGGTGGACGGCGAGCTGCTCGTCGAGGCCGTCGTGCACCGGGACGCCGTCCTCGACCACGAGCCGCCCGGCGACGACGGTGTCCCGTGCGGCGACCGGCCCGCAGCGCAGCCAGGCCTCGACCGGGTCCGACAGCGCGCCGGCGAAGCGCACGCCGGCCAGGTCCCACACGACCAGGTCACCGCACGCACCCACCGAGAGCCCGCCGATCTCCCCGGTCCGCCCGAGGCAAGCCGCACCGCCACGGGTCGCCATCTCCAGGGCATCGCGGGCCGACATCGAGCCGGCGCCGTGCCGCAGCTTGCCCTGCAGCATCGCCGTCCGGGCCTCCAGCCACAGCGACGCCGAGTCCGCCGACGCCGAGCCGTCCACACCCAGCCCCACCGGCGCCCCGGCGGCGCGCAGCTCGGCGACCGGCGCCAGCCCGCTGCCCAGGATCATGTTGGACGACGGGCAGTGCGCGGCCCCCACGCGCGCGGCACCCAGCCGGGTCACCTCATCGGCCGACGGCCACACGACATGGGCCAGCCACACCCGATCGCTCATCCAGCCGACGTCGGCGAGGTAGTCGACCGGCCGCCGCCCGAACTGCGCGCGGCAGAACTCGTCCTCGTCCTGCGTCTCGCACAGGTGGGTGTGCAGGCGGACGTCGAGCCGCTCGGCCAGCTCCGCCGTCCGGGTCATCAGCGCCGTCGAGACGCTGAACGGCGAGCACGGCGCCAGCGCGATGCGGGTCATCGCGGCCGGCGACGGATCGTGGTGTGCGGCCACGAGGCGCTCCGAGTCGGCGAGGATCTCGTCGTCGTCCTGGACGACGGACTCCGGCGGCAGACCGCCGTCCTTGACCGACAGCGACATCGACCCGCGGGTGGGGTGGAAGCGCATCCCCAGGTCGCGCGCGGCCGCGACCTCGGCCGAGATCAGGTCGCCCGCGCCGCGCGGGTGGACGTAGAGGTGGTCGGTCGAGGTCGTGCAACCGCCCAGCGCGAGCTCGGTGAGGCCGACGTATGCGCTGACGTAGGCGGCCTCCTCGTCCAGCCGCGCCCACAGCGGATAGAGCGTGACCAGCCAGTCGAACAGCCCGCCGGTCAGCGCGGGGGCGAACGCGCGGCTCAGGTTCTGGTACAGGTGGTGGTGGGTGTTGACCAGGCCCGGCGTCACGAGGCAGCCGCGGGCGTCGAGCGTGCGGACGGCGTCCGGGCGCGGGTCCCCCGGCCCGCCGACGCCGGTGATGACGCCGCCGGTCACCGCGACCCAGCCGCCGCGGATCTCCCGCCGCGCGTCGTCGACGGTCGCGACCAGCTCGGCGTCGGTGACCAGCAGATCGGCGCGCGCGGGAGTCTCCACGACCGGCATCTTGCCCAGGTCGCCGCCGGGCGGCTGGTCCAGCGCCGTCACGTCAGCGGCTTCTTGTCCACCTGGACGTCGAACGTCGCCTTCGTGCCCGAGACCGAGGTGACCGTCACCGTGACCCCGTACTTCGTCGGGTCCTGCCCGGCGGTCAGCGTGCAACGGGTTCGCGCGCCGACCTCCGCCGCCAACTCCTTCGGACAGTGCACGTCGGGCCGGCTGCCCACGAGCTTCTGCAGCGCGTCCTCCACCCCGCGGGCCACCGCGGCGGCACTGAGCGTCGACGTGCCGCAGGCCGCGGGCCCGAACAGCAGGACCGGCAGGAGCAGCACGGCGGACCGACCGGTCACGGCTGCCCCAGCACCAGCCCGCTGAGCTCGTCGGGCAGCGCGGCGCCGAGCGGGCGGCCTCCCACCACCCGGCCGGCCTGCTGCGGCCGGATCCCGATCGAGCCGAGCACCTCCAGCGCCTGGACGTCGGGCAGCGCGTCGAACCAGCGCCGTCCCAGGGCCTCCCGGCCGGCCGCCGTGGGCCGGCCCCACAACCGCAGCCGGGCCATGCCGCCGTCCGGGAAGACGTCGAGCCGCACCCGGTCGATCCCGGGCGCCTGCTCAAGGACGAACCGGTGCCGGGTGTCGGGCTGCAGGCGGGTGCGGGGCAGCAGCGGCACCTCGCCGTCCGGCCCGAGCCCGGTCAGGGAGGCACTCCCCGGCGCGTTGCCGAGGAACCAGGAGGTGTCGAGCTCGGCGAGGGTCACGACGCCCTCGCAGGCGAGCGCCACCTCGACCCAGTCGTTGCCGGCGTCGCGGCGCCGGGCGGTCTCCCAGCCTTCGCCCATCGACCGCGCGAGGCCGCGCCCGATCAACTGCGTCGGGTTGCCGTAGAACTCGTTGCTGACCGCGGTGACCAGGCCACCGTTCTCCAGGGCGGCGAGGTCGAACGGCCCGGCGTCCACGAGGCGCGGATCCGGCAGCACGCAGCCGTGCACCCGGAGCCGCGCGACGCCGCCGTCGGGGTGGATCGACAGCCGGACGTGGGTGACCCGCCGGTCGGAGTCGACGGGAAAGGCGTTGGCGGTGTTCCCGGCGAGGTCGGAGAGCGGGAGCAGTGGCTGCCAGTCGGCCTTGAGCAGCTCGTCGGCCGTCGGATACCCCTCCACCGCGGCGCCCTCGACCGAGGCCCGCGGTGGGTAGTTGCCGCTGAAGTACGCGGTGTCGACGACGACGCCGGCCACGACGCCGGGCGCGCCGAGCCGCACCACCGCCCAGTCATGGCCGGGGGTGCGCCGGCGGCGGGTTTCCCACCCGTCGTATTCCTTGCCCTTGTGGCCGAACTCGGTGCGCTCGGCCGCGGGCTCGGCTCGCACGAGGTTCTCCTTGGCCGCGAAGAACTCGTCGTTGGCCGCGACGACGGCACCGCCGAGCGCGCGGCTCGCGAGGTCGGGCAGACGGGTGAAGTCGGTCATCGAACTCCCTCTTGCGGTGCGTATCGGCGCGGCTCACTGTGGCACGTGGGGGCGCCGCGCCAGCGCCGATCCCGTTCCCGACCTTCCCGGAGCAGCCATGACCACGCCCGACCGCGACGACCTCGAAGCCCGCGCCAAGGACTACGTGGAGCAGTTGCCCGCCGAGACCGCCCTCGGCAACGCAGACCCCGCCGGCGGCACCGACACCGACCCGCAGACCTTCGAGGAGACGGGCACGAAGGGCAGCGAGGCATAGCGGCGGTTCCCGCCGCTCATCCCCGGTCGAGCAGCCGGCCGATCGGGGACCCGTCGGCCGGCCGTCCCCGCAACCACGTCCGGCGGACGGCGCCGGTCAGCGACCGTCCGGCGTAGGGCGTGACCGGGTTGCGGTGCGCCAGTTCGCCCACGGTCCAGTGCTCGTCGGGAGCGAACGCGACCAGGTCGGCGTCCTTGCCGACGGCGATCGAGCCCTTGGCCGACAGACCGGCCAGCCGGGCCGGCGCCGCGGACATCCAACCGACCACGCGGTCCAACGGGATGTCGCGGGCACGGGCCCCGGTCCACACAGCCGAGAGGGCGACCTGGAGCGAGGCGATCCCTCCCCACGCGGCACCGAAATCGCCCCGGTCGAGCTCTTTGAGGTCGGCGGTGCAGGGCGAGTGGTCGCTCACCACCAGGTCGATGTCGCCGTCGGTCAGTGCCGCCCAGAGGGCCTCCCGGTGCGCGGCCTCGCGGATCGGCGGGCAGCACTTGAACGACGTGGCGCCGTCGGGCACCGCCTCGGCCGCGAAGGTGAGGTAGTGCGGGCAGGTCTCGACGGTGATTCGGACGCCATCCGCCCGCGCCCGCCGCAGGATCGGCAGCGCGTCGGCGTCCGCGAGATGGACGACGTGCGCCCGCGCCCCCGTGTCCTCGGCCGCGCTCACGAGCCGGCCGATCGCCGACTCCTCGGCGGCACCGGGCCGCGACGCGAGGAACGCCGCATAGCTGGGCCCGGACGCTTCGGGGGCGGCGGCGATCACGTCGGCGTCCTCGGCGTGCGCGATCAGCAGCCCGTCGAAGGTCGCCAGCTCGGCCAGCGCGGCCCGCAGGCCGGCCTCGTCCAGCGGCGGGAACTCGGGGACGCCGGAGTCGAGCAGGAAGCACTTGAACCCGACGACGCCGGCCTCATGCAGCGGGCGGAGCTGGTCGAGGTTGCCCGGCACGGCACCGCCCCAGAACGCGACATCGACCGCGACCTGCGCCTTTGCGACCGCACGTTTCACGTGCAACGCCTCGACCGACACCGTCGGCGGGATCGAGTTGAGGGGCATGTCGACGATGGTGGTGACGCCGCCGGCCGCCGCGGCGCGGGTGGCCGAGGCGAAGCCCTCCCACTCGGTGCGCCCCGGCTCGTTCACGTGCACGTGGCTGTCGACCAGACCCGGCAGCAGCGCCTCGTCGTCGGCCAGCGTGACCGTCGAGCCAGGGGCGTCGTCGTAACCGGTGACGGCGGTGATCCGGCCGGCTTCGGTGTGCACGGCAGCGGCGCGGGTTCCGCCGGGCAGCACCACTCGCCGGGCGCGGACGACGAGCTCGCTCACGCGATCCCCCGAAGCGGCGCGGGCGCCGGCGTGTCCTGCTCGTGCGGCGAGAGGTGCACCCGGTCTGCCTTCCTGGTCGGTGGGCTCGGACGTTAGCCCGGTGGTGTGACAGAAGTGTCGTCGAGCCGCGATCCGCGCGGCTCATCAGCGGGTCTCCGCCCCCGGCTGGACGGCGATGCGATACCAATCGGTCCGTGAACTATCAGCCACCAGTCCGCCCCACCTGCCCACCGGGGTCATCGTCGCCATCGTCGTCTTCTACATCGCGTTCTTCGCGTTCTTCGCGTGGATGTACGTGCGCATCGTCCGCAGGGCGGGCTACTCGGGCTGGTGGGTCCTGATGGCGCTGGTGCCGATCGGCAACCTCGTCATGCTCTGCCTCTTCGCGTTCAAGGAGTGGCCGATCCAGCGTGAGCTGACCTACCTCCGCGGCTACGCCGCCGCGACGGGGCTGCGGGGCTATGCCCCTACGCCTCTCGGCTACGGCCAGACGCCTCCCAACTACGACCAGGCGCCACCCGTCTGGAGCCCCCCTCCGCACCCTGACGACAGGGCCTGACCCCGGCACTCGCAAGAGCTCCTCCCCGATCCGGCCGACGCACTAGGTTCCGGTCATGGCGCGAGGGTCGGCCATCCGGAAGCGCGTCAGCCGGATCGCCGCGGGAAGCGTGGTCCTCCTGGCCGGGGCCGGCTGCACACCGCCCGGCGGCAGCTTCGCCGAATCGCTGACCTCGACCCGGTCACCGATGTCCGCCGCGGCGGCGGCCGCCGAGCGGTGCGGAGTTCCGCCGATGTCGACGGCCGGCGAGATCCGCACGCTGGTTCGTGCGGCAGAGCCGCACCCGCATTACGAGGTGGTCGCCGCGGCCGCACTGCCCGACGGCAGCGTTGTCTTCGCCCGCGAGGCAAACGCTCACGAGCCGGGCCGCGAGGTTAGAAACCGGGAGCCCGCGCTGCTGGCCCTGGACCGGAACGGCCGGTGCCAACCGTTCGACCGGCCGGAGGTCGGCGGACGACGGGTCGCCTCCAGTGCGCTCCCGGTCACCGTCGGCCCCGACGGTCAGCTCTATTTCTGGGACCCACCTCTGCGGCGGCTGGTCCGAGGCATCCCCGGATCCGAATGGCGGACGGTGGCCACGCTCCCGGCCTCACTGGCCACGCACCGCTCGTTCCCGTCCGTCGCCGTCGCCGGAGACGGCGCCGTGTACGTGGCCAGCGACGCCTCCGTCTGGAGGGCCACGCCGGACGCCCGCCTGGTGCTCGTCGCAGGGGCGCCCCAGAGCTTCTTCGGGGCCATCGAGCAACCAGCAAGCCAGCTAGGTCGCCTCCCGCGAAGGGCGATCTCGGACGCGTTTCCGCCCCTCGGCGCGGTCGCGACGACGGCCGATGGGCGCCTGATCGTGACGACCGGCGCGTACGTGTTGGATGTTGACCGGGCCGGCACGCTCCGCCGACTCGCCGGCCCAGGGACGCCGCACGGTCAGGGCGGCGCCATCGACGCCGGCTCCGCCCTCACCGGCGTCGCGGTCATGAGTAACGGCGACATCCTGCTGGAGGACGCGGCCAAGCGGCGAGTGCTCCGGATGCACGCGGGGCGGATCAGCGTGCTGGCCCGGGGGCCGTCATCGCTGCTCTCGCTCGACCCAGCGTCGTCCCGGCTGCTGGTGACCCAGAACGGCGGAAAGATCCTCGCCCTCCTCGCCCTGCCACCCCGCTGACGCCCGCCGCCGCTGACCGTGCTTTACCGCGGTAAGGCGCCGCGCTTTGTCGCGGTAAGGCGCGGGGGTGAAGGGGTCGGTGGGTGGGGACGCCGAAGGGGCCCCAGCACGGATGCTGGGGCCCCTTCGGGAATGGTTGTCCGGCGGTGTCCTACTCTCCCACCCCGTCCCCGGGGCAGTACCATCGGCGCTGAGAGGCTTAGCTTCCGGGTTCGGAAT
>Ga0308173_10001579_pt1 | contig 11501 bp, 13 predicted proteins | sample PhyPR1_FD_203716 | JGI IMG/M metagenome (GOLD analysis project Ga0308173, IMG submission 203716) | Soil microbial communities from UC Gill Tract Community Farm, Albany, California, United States - DLSLS.P.R1 | ecosystem: Environmental > Terrestrial > Soil > Agricultural land | place: USA... | reverse complement strand
TGGGACTGTCGAAGGCCCCTGTGATGGCCGCGGTGATCGCCGGCGTCGGCTGCCGTCAGGGCATGGAGGTGGGCGTCGACGTGGAATCCCTCGGCCGCCGGGTCACCGCCGCGGTGGTGCACGCCATTTTCGCGATCATCATGATCGATGCGGCTTTCGCCCTGGTGTACATGGAGCTCGACCTGTGAGCGGGCCGAATTCCGCCGAAGACCCGGACGAGGCCGCCCTCGACGGCGACGGGCCGGTCCTGCAGGTCAGGAACCTGCGCTCGGCGTTCGGCGATCACGTGGTGCACGACGGCTTGAACCTGACGCTCAACCGCGGCGAGGTGCTGGGCGTGGTGGGCGGTTCGGGCGCCGGCAAGTCGGTGCTGCTCAACACCATCATCGGCCTGAAGCGACCCCGGGCGGGCACGATCCAGGTGTTCGGCCAGGATATCGCCCATGTCTCCGAACGCCGCTGGAGCGCGATCGAGCGCCGCTGGGGCGTGCTGTTCCAGGGCGGGGCGCTGTTCTCCAACCTCACCGTGCAGGAGAACGTGGCCGCGCCGTTCTTCGAACATACCAGGCTGTCGCGGCGCGAGATCTACGACCTGGCCGACCTGAAGATCGCGCTCGTGGGCCTGCCCGCCCAGGCGCGCGTGCTGAAGCCCGCGGAGCTCTCCGGCGGCATGCGCAAGCGCGCGGGCCTGGCGAGGGCCCTGGCGCTCGATCCGGAGCTGCTGTTCCTCGACGAGCCCACCTCCGGGCTCGACCCGATCGGCGCGGCGGCGTTCGACGAGCTGATCCGCGATCTCTCCGACAGCCTCGACCTGACGGTGTTCATGATCACCCACGACCTCGACACGCTCTACGCCATCACCGACCGCGTCGCGGTGCTCGCCGACAAGAAGGTGGTCGCCACGGCGCCGGTTCGCGATCTAGAAACCTCCAACCACCCATGGATTCGCGAGTATTTCCTGGGTCCACGGGGGCGCGCCGCGGCCGCCGAGGCGACGACGGAGGCCTGATGGAAAAGAACGCCAACTACGCCCTGGTCGGCCTCTCCACGCTCGTCCTGTTCGTGGGGCTGGTGATCTTCGTGGTCTGGCTCGCCCGCCTGCGGATCAACGCCGAGTACGACCTCTACGACATTCTCTTCCAGGGCCCGATCAACGGGCTCTCCCAGGGCGGCGAGGTTCGGTTCAACGGCATCAAGGTGGGCGAGGTGACCAAGATCGCCCTCGACCGCACCAACCCCAGCCGGGTGATCGCGCGCGCCCGCGTCACCTCCGACGTGCCGATCCGCGCCGATTCCTACGCCACCCTGGAGCCGCTCGGGATCACCGGGGTGAACTACGTCCAGATCACCGCGGGAACGGCCACTAAGCCGCTGCTCAAGAACACCGTGCCGCAGGGGGCGATCCCGATCCTCAGGAGCCAGAGGAGCGCGCTCTCCGACCTGCTGCAGGGCGGCGGGACGGTGCTCACGCGCACCATCGAGGCCCTCGATCGCGTGAACCGGGTGCTCTCGGACCAGAACATCAAGACCTTCTCGACGGCGCTCTCCGATACCCAGGCCGTGACTGGAGAGCTACGCACCCACAAGGAGGTGATCGCCGACGCCCAGAAGGCGCTGCAGGACCTCGACGTCGCCACCCAGAAGCTCGGGGACCTGGCGTCCACCAGCCAGAACATGCTCGACACCGACGGCCGCCGCAGCCTGAAGAACATCGCCGACGCGGCCGAGGAGGCCAAGCGCACCGCCGCCCAGGCGCACGCGCTCATGGACCGGCTGCAGGGCCCGACCGCCGACTTCGCCAACAACGGCCTGCCGCAGATCACCGCCGCGGTGATCCAGATGCGCACCGCCGCCCAGGCGCTGCAGCGGCTGGTCGACGAGATCGAGGCCAGCCCGCAGGGGACGCTCGCCAAGCCGCCCTCGGAAGACCTGAAGGTGAAGCCATGATAAGCACCGGAGCCCGCCTGCGGCTGGCGAGCATCGCCCTTGCGGCGCTGTCGCTCAGCGCCTGCGTCTCGCTGCTGCCGAAGAGCAAGCCCGCGCAGCTCTATCGCTTCGAGGCGGCCCATCCGGCGCCGACCGCCCCGCTCCCCCCCAAGCCGGCCGGCGCGCCCACGGTCGGCGTCTTCTGGTCGAACGGGACGTTCCAGCGGGAAGCGGCGGCGGACCGGATCCTCACGGTGACCGGCGACAAGGTGGCCTACATCGCCGACGTGCGCTGGGCCGCGCCCGCCGAGGTGCTGTTCGACCAGGCGGTGTTCGAGACCTTCGACGCGGCCGGCGGCCACGTCCGGCTGGTGCCGCGCGGCGCGCCCAGCGCCACGGATTTCGTGCTGCGCGTCGACGTCCGGGACTTCGAAGCCCGATATGACGCAGGCGCCGGCGCGCCGCCGACGGTGCTCGTGCGGCTGCATGCGACGCTCACGCGCGACCGCGAGCACACCGTGGTCTCCGACCAGCTGTTCGAAGCCCGCGCCCCGGCCGCCGACAACCGCGTCGGCGCCATCGTGGCGGCCTACGACAAGGCGGTGAACGATGCGCTGGGCCAAGTCGTGGCCTGGACCAACGACAAGACCGCGGGCTAGCTGTTCTTCCAGATGCCGACGCGCCGTTCGAGATCGTGGAACCTCGGGTCCTCCCGGAGGCCGTCGAACTTCGGATTGGCCCGCAACGAGATCATCATGACCGGCCGTTCCGCATACGCCCGCTCCAGCCACTCGAAGGCCGCGCCCGTCTCCCCAAGGCCGGCGTGGATCTCGGCGAAATAATAAGCCGATACGTAACGCGTCTCGGCGATCTCTCGCAGCCGGTCGAGGATTTCACGCACTTCGCGTTCGCGGCCCAGTCGGGCCAGCAGGTGCCCCTTGCCCACCAGCCCGTGCACGTCGGCCATCGGCATGGCCAGCACCGCCTCGTACTGGGCTAGCGCTTCATCGGTCAGGCCGGCCGCCTCCGCCGCCAGGCCGAAGCGGAACCGGGCGTAAGCCGAGTCCGGATCGATCGCCACGGTCCTGCGCAGCTGTTCGACCGCCGCCGCATACCGGCGGGCCCGGTAGAGAATGAAGCCGAGGTTGGCGTTCATCACCATGTTGGTGGGGTCGAGAAGGCGCGCCAGGCGCATCTGCTCCAGCGCCTCGTCGTGCCGGCCGACGCTCGACAGCCCGAGCGCGTGGTATTGCCGGGCGCCGGCGTTGCTGGGATTGAGCTCGAGCGCGCGGCCGATGGCCGCCTCCGCGCCCGCCAAGTCCCAATCATAGCAATAGCCGATGTGGCCGAGGATGCCGTGGACTTCGCTCAGCTGCTCGTCGAGCTCGAGCGCCTGCTGGGCGGCCGCCTTGGCGAGCGGGGCCATGACCCGGGGCGGCAGCGGATCCAGGGTGGCGCTGGCTACGGACAGCAGCGTGTAGGCCTCCGCCAGGCCGGCGTGCGCGAGGGCGAACCCGGGGTCCCGTTCGACGGCGCGGCGGAAGCACTCCGCCGCCTGCTGGATGGAATCGCCCACCCGTTGGCTGAGGCAAAGTCGGCCGCGCACGTAGAGGTCGTGCGCATCGGCGTCCTGGGTCGGGCGCCGCGCCAGCTGCTCGCGTTCGCTGCGGGTGAGTTCGAGCGCGAGCGCATCGGCCGCCCGAGCCGAAAGCGAGTCCTTGAGGGCGAAGATGGCGGCCTCGGCCTCGTCGAACCTGGCGGCCCAGATCGTCGCCTCCGAGGCCACGTCGACCAGCTGCAGGCTCACCCGAACCTGGCCTCCCGATCGACGCACCCCGCCGCAGAGGACGATCTCTGCATTGAGTTCGCGTCCGACGGCCGCCGGGGCGGGCGCGTCGACATAGCGCGCCACCGCGCTCGTGGGCCGCACGAGCAGGGAGCGCAGCTGGCTCAGCCGGGTGATCAGGCCATCGGCCAGTCCGAAGCCCAGCAGACGATCGGCCGCCTCGCCGCTGAGAGACGCGAGAGGCAGCACCGCGAGCGTGCGCCGGCCCTCCACCTCCGGCTGACGCGCCCGGCGGGCGGCCCTGACCTCGGCGTCGAGACGGTAGCCGCGCCGCGGCACGGTCGCGACGCAGGCCGCCTGCTCGCGCAACGCCTTGCGCAAGTCCGACATCACGCGCGCGACGCTGTTCTCCTCGACCAGGACGCCTGGCCACAGCTGCTGCAGCATCGTCTCCTTGGAGACCAGCGCCCCGGCTCCGTCGACCAGCAATGCGAGCGCGTCGAATGCGCGTGCGTATAGCGGCACGGGTCGGCCTCCGCGTTCCAGCACGCGGCGGCGCGGATCGAGGCGCAGGCCCGCGAACTCGTAGACCAGGTTGGCCCGCGGAGTGGCTTTCAGAACTTTTCATCGGACCTGAAGGACTGCCCGCATGTCGCTGGCGAGAATGCCTCACGGAACCCTAGCCCGATCGCCCTCGAGCGCGCGAGCGGTTCGGCCGCCGCCGTCGCCGCGGTGGCTGGCGTCAGCGGCCTCGCGAGCAGCGCCTTCCTTGTCGAGCTTCGCCACGACCTTGCAGGAGATACGCCATGACCATCGCCGCAGAACCGGGCGCGCCCGCCACCAACCGCTACCTCATTCCGAATGCCGCCGAGGGCGCGGGCGAACGGCTGCGGCTCCTGGCTGAGATATTCGATCCCGGCTCGAAGGATGCGATCCGGCGCGCTGGAATATGCGAGGGACGCTCCTGCTGGGAGGTGGGCGCCGGGACCGGAAGCATCGCCCGGTGGATGGCCGAGGAGGTCGGGCCGCGCGGGCGGGTGCTCGCCACCGACCTCGACCCCCGCTTCCTGCAGCCGCTGGCCGGCCCCACCCTCGAAGTCCTTCGCCACGACGTGGTGGCCGACGCCACGCCCACGGAGGGCTTCGACATCGTGCATACGCGCCTGCTGCTATTTCACCTCACCGAGCGCGAGCTCGTGCTGGACCGGCTGATCGCGGCGCTCAAGCCCGGCGGATGGCTGGTGGTCGAGGACTTCGACTGTCTGTCGACCATCCCGGATGCGACCGCCAATCCGTTTGAGACGCCGCTGCAGAGCGTGGCCGCGCTGCGCGAATTCTTCGCCCGGTCCGGCCTGGACCTGCGGATCGGGCGGCGCCTCACCGGCATGCTCCGCGCGCGAGGGCTCGCCGACGTGCGCGGCGAGGGCCGCATGTTCATGTGGCAGGACGGAACGATCTTCTCGCGCTTCCAGCGCCTGACGTTGGAGCAGGCGCGCGAGGGCATGACACGGGCGGGCTTGGTGAGGCCGCAGCAGCTGGATTGCGATCTCGAGGCCATGGAATTGGCCTTCCTCGCTCCGTCGCCGGTCCTGTGGAGCGCCATCGGCCGGCGGCCCGCGAGCTAGGCCTCCAGCCCCATCGCGCGCTTGGCGGCGGTGACGGTGTTCTGCAGCAGCACGGCGACGGTCATCGGGCCGACGCCGCCTGGCGCCGGGGTGATCCACGCCGCGACCTTCGCGGCTTCCCTGAAGTGGACATCACCCACCACCTTGGTCTTGCCCTGCGCCGCCTTCACAGGATCGTCGAACGGCACCCGGTTGATGCCCACGTCGATCACCGCCGCGCCCGGCTTGATCCAGTCGCCGCGGATCATGCGCGGGCGGCCGACCGCGGCGACCAGCACGTCGGCCTCGCGGCAGACCGCGGGCAGGTCTCGCGTGCGGGAGTGGGCGACCGTCACCGTGCAGTCGGCCTGAATCAGCAGCTGGGCGATCGGGCGGCCCACCAGCATGGAGCGGCCGACGACCACCGCGCGCAGGCCGGTCAGGTCGCCCACCGTCTCGCGCAGCAGCACCATGCAGCCGGAGGGCGTGCAGGGGTAGAGGCCCGGCAGACCGCTCGCCAGCCGCCCGGCGTTGATCATGGTGAGCCCGTCCACGTCCTTGGCCGGATCGATGGCGGCGATCACCGCCTGTTCGTCGATGTGCTTGGGAAGCGGCAGCTGCACCAGGACGCCGTGGATGGCCGGATCCGCATTCAGCGCCGCCACCAGCGCCAGCAGCTCCGCCTGGCTGGTCTGCCCGGGGAGGCGGTAGGTCGCCGAGTGCATGCCCGCGGCCTTCGACTGCTCGCCCTTGGAGCGGACATAGATCTGGCTCGCCGGATCGTCGCCGACCAGCACCACGGCGAGCCCCGGCGTGAGCCCGTGGGCGGTCCTTAGACCGCCCACCTCGGCGGCCACCTGGGCCTGCAGGCGCTCGGCGTAGACCCTGCCGTCGATGATCTTGGCTTGGCCTGCAGACGCGACCATGGCGACCTCCGGAACTGCGCCTGGGACTAGCCGTTCAGCGAAAGCTTCGCAAACCCCGGAGACCTGTCCCGACATGGTCAATCTGAGCCAGGCCTTTTCGCAGGCCGCGAGCGCCACCTCGCGCTGGACCGGCCGGCCTTCGGCCTTCCTCCTGTGCTGCCTGGTGGTCGTGGTGTGGGCGGTCACCGGGCCGCTGTTCCACTACTCCGACACCTGGCAACTGGTGATCAACACCGGCACGACCATCGTCACCTTCCTGATGGTGTTCCTGATCCAGAACACCCAGAACCGCGACAACGCCGCCCTGCAGGCCAAGCTGGACGAGCTGATCCGCGCCTCCAAGGCGAAGAACGAGTTCATCGGCATCGAGCACCTCTCCGACGAGAAGCTCGACGAGATCCTCGAGCAGTGCGAGCAGCATCGCCCCGAGGTGCTGCGCCGGGCCGAGGCGCGCGCCAACTCCAAGCGCAAGGCGGCGATGGGGTCCGGCCGCAAGCGCAGCGCCCGCCGCGCCCAGCCCGCGGCCCGCAAGACCGCCTGAGCGCCTAGGCTCGCCCGCGCCGCAGCCAGCAGGCGAGCGCCCAGACGTGGGAATCGCGGTCGAGCTCGAGCAGCGCCTCGTGCGGCGTGCGCCACACCAGGGCGTGGTCGTGCTCGATCTTGCGGCCCGCGTCCGCCCGCAGCAGCGTGCCTGCGAAGAAACGGCCGCGTGTGTTGTGGGATTCGTCGCTGTCGTTGATGAAGTAGTGGTCGGCCAGGGCGAAGGGCTCGGCCTCGACGTCGATCACCAGGCCCGTCTCCTCCCCATATTCACGCACCGCCGCCTGGTTCGCGCTCTCGCCGGGCTCCAGGCCCCCGCCCGGCAGGTCGATGCGCACGCCGCCGGTCTTCAGGCTCACGCGGACGAGCGCGATCCGGCCCTCGCGCGCCACCACCGCGAACGCCGCCGGCCGGTCGGGATAGCTGCGGCCAGGCTCGCGCTGGCCGAACTGGGGCACGTTCATCAGTCGGTCCCGTAGAGCGCGGGATAGGGATCGACCTTGCCGGCCAGCGCGTCGGCCACGGAGATCGGCTTGTAGCCCACGGTCTCCTTCAGGCTGGCGCGCCAGGCCTCGAGGATCTGGTCGCGCAGCTCCGAGGCGCCTGCCGCGAGCTGCCGCGTCGCGAACGCCGGTCCCCGCGGATCGCCGGGCTCGAGGCCGCCCGCCTTCTCCAGGGCGTAGAGCGGGATCGCCTGCCTGGCGGTGGCGGCCAGGTATTGCACGGTGCGCTGCTCGATCGTGCAGGCGCAGAGCCGGAGCGGCGCGATCGCGCCCGCCACCGCCGCCGGCCGAACGGCATGCGCCACCATCTCGCCCTCGAACGGCTGATGGATCCTGGCGGTGGTGAAGCCCTGCGGGTTCGGGAAATCGCCCCAGCCGTTGTAGTGCACGGTGACGTGCAGCGGCTGGCTGCCGTCGCCGACGAAATGGGACAGCTCGCCGATGTCCTCGAGGATCAGGGCCTCGCGGCGGCGCTTGTCGGCGGCGAACCACGCGCGGTGCGCGCGCCACTGAGGACTGGCCTCGGCGAAGGCCAGGACGCGCCAGTAGGCGAAATCCTTGGCCAGCTGCTCCCAGCGGTCGACGATGGCGTAGGGCAGCCAGCCCGCTTTCCAGCTGTCCTGGCCCACGGCGCGCAGGGCGGCGTCATAGGCCTCGAGCGTGGGCGGCAGGGTCTCCAGCGTGGGCCCGCCGAGGATCCGCCCGTCGTCCCCGAGATCGACGAAGTGCGCCGGATCGCGGGCGTTGTCGTGCACCCGCCCGGCGGCGCGCCCGCGGTCGGGCTCGCGGGAGTACTCGCCCACGTCGACCGCCGCTTGCGGCGTGCGCAGGAAGGCCGGCAGCTCGGCCGGCAAGGCGCGGATCGCCGCCTCGCCGATCATCCGGTGGCCGGCGCTTCCCCAGGCGAGCGCCGCCGCCGGCAGGGCGAGCACAATCAGGAGGGCGGAGACGAGATGGCGCATGGGCCGGGTTTGGCCGCACTCGCCGCGGCTGGCAAGGGGCGTCAGTCGGCGATCTGGAAGGCCTGCTCCACGCGGCCGATCCAGGCCCGGACGTTCCGGTAGTCGGAGAGCTCGAAGCCGCCCTCCCCAGCCCAGCGCGTGTACGCCACGAGCGAGATATCGGCGAGGCTGGGACGATCGCCGACCAGGAAACGCGACTGCGTCAGGGCGTCTTCCAGGCGCTGCAGCGCGGCCCGGCCGCGCTCCACCAGCCGCGGCTCGAGCTCGGCGGGCGACTTGCCGAGATAGCGCACCTGGAAGCGCGCCACCGCCACATAGGGCTCGTGGCTGTACTGCTCCCAGAACAGCCACTCCAGCATCCTGGCCCGCTCGTAGGCGTCCCGCGGGGTCAGCTCGGAGCCTTCGGCGAGATGCAGGATGATGGCGTTCGACTGGGCGAGCGGCCGGCCGTCGTCCAGGATCACGGTCGGGACCTGGCCGGCCGGATTCAGCGCCAGGAACGCGGGCGTGCGCGTCTCCGCCTTCAGGACATCGGTCTCGATCCAGTCGTAGCTGAGCCGCAAATGATCGGCCGTCCACTTCACCTTCAGGCAATTTCCGGAGATGGAGTCCCCATAAATTCTCAAAGCCCGTCTCCTCTACGGCCAAGCTGGGAATTCAGCCTCCGCTCTCGGGAACTCAAGCGATGGCGTCTAACTCGGATTGTCAGAAAATCTGACAGGGCAGCCTGCCGCACCCGGGCGGGGTTGCGGTTAACCATTTTAGGAGGGTACGAGTCCGCACCACCAGCTCAACGACGAAGGAGACGCCGTCATGCGACGCCGCCTCGCCGCACTGGCCGCTCTTCCCCTCCTTGCATTGGGTTCGAGCGCGCACGCCGCCTCATCCGATCCGCTCGGCGACCTGATCATGTCGGTGGTCACCGGCAGCCTGCCGACCGGTCCGGTGTTCAATCTCAAGGCGACGCTCTACCACGCCGGCGTCAAGGGCGTGGGCGCGCTGGACTCGCTGGGCTGCAAGGTCGTCGCCATGCGCACGGTGGCGGTCGACAGGACCCTGATCCCGAAACGCTCGATCCTGTTCATCAAGGAGACCGTCGGCATGAAGCTGCCCGACGGCTCGACGCACGACGGCTACTGGTACGCCTCCGACACCGGCGGGGCGATCAAGGGCCAGAGGATCGACCTCTACACCGGCTCGCGGGCCTCGGCCGCGGCCCAGGCGCTCAATCTCGCCCGGCTGACCGCCATCAAGGTCGGCGACTTCAAGGGCTGCCCGCCGGGCTAGTCGCGCGCTCATAAATCGAGGCGACGCGGCGACCAGCCGGCAAGCGTACGTCTTGGTCTTCCGAGAAGGGTGGCGAGCGGAGGTTCGTAGATCGCTCAGGTGGTTCGCTGCGTATCGAGGAACCGTCTGATACCTGCGCCACTCTCCCGTCCGAACTGCCAAATTGCGCCGCCGTGGTCGCCGCCCGTCACTAGAAACCGAGTCCGTTCCGCTGCTGCGAACGCCTTCATCGGTTCGTAGTTGAGATCTTCGCGTCCGCTCCAAAGCAGCACAGGGACGCCGGCTTGGACTACGGCGTCGCGCGCATCGCAAACGTCCGCGAGCGCTTCCCAGCAAGCACATAGGCCTGGCTCGACCTCCGCCGTGACCCATTTGACGACGGCCGGGGCGGTCACTCGCAAATCAGCAATCTGATCCCTGAAGTCCGAAACTCCGCGCATCCCTTGAGGACGGGCTGCTTCGATCCCGTGCACGATATCCCAGCCCCCAATCACAAGCGACGACAGCCGGTCGCGATGGTGTCGCGCAACGCCCACGGAGAGCCAGCCGCCCATGGAATAACCAATGAGGTGGGCTTTCTCGCAACCCAGGTCATCGATAACTGCGAGGACATCGGCGGCTCTCACTTCCAGGCCATAATGGTTGTGATCGGAAGGCTTGTCGCTCAGGCCGTGGCCAAGAGAATCCACGCTGGCGACGCAGTAGCCGTCCGCCAGTGTCTCGATGACGCCCCAGCGCTTCCAACTTCTCGCGTCGCTGAGCAAACCGTGAAGTAAGACCACGAGCGGCCCAGTTCCCTCCACCGTATAGTGGATTCGGTTCCCGCGACTTGTCACGAAGGGCATTTTCGCTCCGGAAGGGCTCGACCGTCCTGGCGGCTCTCCCAGCTTAGCAATCTCCGCCAGCGAATGCGGATTTCCTGGGTCTGGGCGAAGGACCGCAGCGGGTGGACCTCAGTCATTGGCTTTCCAAACCGGAAGCGCACCCAAGCCCCGCCCCTTTTAAGAGCACACAGCCTAGCCGCGCGTCCGCACAGGCCGAGGCTCAGCTCTCGACGAAGGCGCGCTCCAGCACGAAGTCGCCCGGCTCGGCGATCGAGCCTTCCGCGTAGCCGCGCTCCAGCAGCTGGCGCTTCAGGTCGACCAGCACCGAGGGACCGCCGCACAGCATCACCCGGTCCACCGCCGGATCGAACGGCGGATTGCCGAGATCTTCGAACAGCCGCCCGCTCTCGATCAGGTCGGTGATCCGGCCCTGGGTCTTGAACGGCTCGCGAGTGACCGTCGGGTAATATCTGAGCTTCGGGGCGATCAGGTCGCCCAGGTACTCGTCGTTCGGCAGCTCCTGCTCGAACAGCTGGCGGTAGTTGAGGTCGCGCGCCTCGCGCACCGTGTGGGTGACGATCACCTCGTCGAATCGGTCGTAGACCTCCGGGTCGCGGGCCAGCGACAGCCAGGGCGCGAGCCCGGTGCCGGTGCCCAGCATGTAGAGCCGCTTGCCGGCCTTGAGGCCGTCCAGCACCAGGGTGCCGGTGGGTTTCCTGCCGATCAGCACCGGATCGCCGACCTGGATGTTCTGGAGGCGCGAGGTGAGCGGGCCGTCCGGCACCTTGATGGAATAGAACTCGAGGTGGTCCTCCCAGGCCGGCGAGGCGATGGAATAGGCGCGCACCAGCGGCTTTCCGCTCTCCAGCGTCAGGCCGACCATCACGAACTGCCCGCTGGTGAAGCGGAAGGCCGGATCGCGGGTCGTGCGGAAGGAGAACAGCGTCTCCGTCCAGTGCTGGACCCAGGTCACGGTCTCGACGAGGAAGGCGCTGGAGGCCTTCGGGGCCGGCTGGGCCACGATCACATCCGTCATTGAACTCTCTTCGCTATGTAGTTCGGGCCGGCCTAGATGTCGCCGCCCACGTTCGGCGCGGTCCCCGGCGCCCGGGCCAGGTGGATACCGCACTCGGTCTTGTCAGA
>Ga0308173_10001576_pt1 | contig 11507 bp, 8 predicted proteins | sample PhyPR1_FD_203716 | JGI IMG/M metagenome (GOLD analysis project Ga0308173, IMG submission 203716) | Soil microbial communities from UC Gill Tract Community Farm, Albany, California, United States - DLSLS.P.R1 | ecosystem: Environmental > Terrestrial > Soil > Agricultural land | place: USA... | reverse complement strand
TTCTGCGAACCATCCGTGGACGCGTCATCCACGATGATGATCTTGACCTCAACTCGGTCTTGGGAGAGTACGCTACCGACGACTTGGGGAAGATATCGCCCGTAGTTGTAGCATGGAATGACAACTGTGACGGACGCGAGTTCCACCGACTGTTTGGGTGCTGAAAGCCTCATGACATCCCCCCACTCCGGAAACTCTTGCCGTCGATTTCGTGCGCCGGCACCCCTACCCAGGTCTGCCCGTCCGGCACATTGCTGAGCACTGCCGCGCCCATTCCCACGGTGGCGTATGCCCCCACGGAGGTCCGTTCGCGGACGCTGGAATTCATGCCCAGGTACGCTGCCCGGCCAATCCGGACTCCGCCGCCCAGCGACACGCCCGCCGCGAACGTGGCGAAATCCGCCACGTCGTCGTCGTGCGTAAATGTCACCGAGGGCATGGCAACTACGTGCGACCCCAGGGTGACCGACGCGGTGAGCGTGACATTGCGCAGCAGGATGCTGCCCCTGCCCACCCGGCACCCCTCCGGGTACTGGACGGACGGATCTATTGCAGTGGCGTACCGGGCCTCTGTGAGGCCCAGCGCCGTAAGCCGCTCCACCACCGCTTCCCGGACCCTCCCGGAACCGATGCACACGAGGATCAGCGCATGCGTGAAGTCGGCCGCATCATCGATGGTTCCCAGCACGGGGGCCCCGTCCACGGACACCCCCGCCATCTCCTTGTCGTCGTCAAGGAGGCCGACGACGTCGTACTGGCCGCTGCTGCGGACCATCGCCAGGACTTCGCGCGCCAGGCCGCTGGCGGCTATCAGGATCAGCTCACTCATGTGCGCATCCCCGCAGCTGCAGCCCGAATGGTGCTGATGATCCGGCTCAGTCCTTCATCGTCCAGTTCGTGGAACACGGGAAGGATCAGGGTCCGGTCATTGAGCCGTTCTGTCTGGTGCAGCAGGGATCCGCCGGAATTGCCCCACCTGTAGGCGGGCTGGCGGTGCGCCGCCATAATGCCCCGGCGGGCGGAGATCCCGGCTTCCGCCAGCTGCTCCAGCAACCCGTCGCGGCTGGTCCCGAAGCCGGGGAGGACCTCCATCCAGAACGACTGGAAGTTCGTGGTGCCGTACGGCGGATCGGACACCAGCCGCAGGCCCGGCACCCTGGCGAGCCCGGCAACATACCTGGCCGCGATGTCCCGACGCCGTTCAAGCACCTCCGGCAGCCGGCCCAGCTGGACAATTCCGACCGCGGCCTGCAGGTCCGTCATCCGGTAGTTGAACCCCACCTCGAGATAGACCTCCGGCGGGGACAGCAGCGATCCGTGCCGGTCCGCGGCGGAAACGCTCATGGAATGCTCCCGCAACGTCCTGGCCCTGGCTGCCCAGTCCGCCCGGTTGGTGGTGAGCATGCCGCCTTCGCCCGTGGTGAGGATCTTGCGGGGATGGAAGGACCACACGGCAACATCCGCGCCCACACCCACGGGCCGGCCTTTGTAGGTGGATCCCACCGCACAGGCTGCGTCTTCGATAACGGTGATCTCGTGCCGGTCGCAGAGCTGGCGGATGGGGTCCATGTCCAGCGGAACCCCGCCCTGGTCCACGACGATCACGGCACGGGTATCCAGGGTAAGCGCGGCGTGGATGGTTTCCGCCGTCACGTTTCCCGTAGCCGGGTCCACGTCGCAGAACACCGGCCGGGCACCGACGTACGTCACCGCGTTGGCGGTGGCGATGAAGGACAGGGACGGCACTACGACGTCGTCTCCCGGGCCGATCCCTGCCACCACCAGGGCCAGGTGCAGGGCAGTGGTGCAGCTGGAGGTGGCCACGGCGTGGCGGACGCCCTGGTACTCGGCGAAGTGGGACTCAAACTCCTTGACCTTCGGCCCCTGTGCCACCCACCCGGATGCCACCACCTCGGCCAACGCCCGGGCTTCCTCGTCCCCCAGCCAGGGCTTCATGACATTGATCCTGGCGAGTACTGGCTCCGCAGTCATCACGCACCAACCTTTCGTGCCGCGGCAATCTCCCCGCGCAACGGCGTCCACCAGCTGACCAGTTGCCGCAGGCCTTCTTCCAGGTCCACCTCTGCTTTGAAGCCGAGGTCGCGTGCGGCAGCGGACGTGTCCGCCAGCCGGCGGACCACGCCATTCACCTGCCGTGCAGGGCCGTGCTCCACTTCAAGGCTGGAGCCCATGACCCGCAGCAGCGCCTCTGCAATTTCCAGCAGACTGGTTTCCATGCCGCTGGCTACGTTGTATATCCCCTCGGCGATGTCGCTGCCGGCCGCCAGCACGTTGGCGCGCGCCACATCGGCGGTATGGATGAAGTCCATGGTCTGGAGGCCGTCGCCGAAGATCAGGGGTGGCTGCCCGTCCATGATCCGCTCCATCCAGCGCACCAGGACTTCGGTATAGAGGCCGTGGACGTCCATCCGGGGCCCGTAGACGTTGAAGTAGCGGAGCACCACGTAGTCAAGCCCTGTCATGGCGCGGAAGCTCCGGGCCATGCCTTCGTTGAAGGACTTGGCGGCGCCGTAGAAGGTGTCGTTGTTGGCATGGTGGTGCCGTTCGGTGGTGGGGAACTCCTCAGCCATCCCGTAGACGGAGGCGCTGGACGCGGCCACCAGCTTGGCCACCTTGTGCTCCGCTGCGGCTTCCAGGACGTTGAACGTTCCGTCCACCAGCACTTCCAGGGCCAGCCGGGGATCCTCGGCGCACTGAGTGATGCGGATGGCGGCCTGGTGGAACACCAGGTCCTTGCCCCTGGTGAGGTCGTGCACCAGGTCCCGGTCCTGGATGGAGCCGCGCACCAGTTCCACCTGCCCGGATGACAGGGCGCCGGCGAGATTGTCCAGCCGGCCCCGGACCAGGTTGTCCAGGACCTCGATGCGGTTCACTTCGGCCGCCAGCAGCGCGTCCACCAGTGTGGACCCGATCGTTCCGGCTCCGCCGGTGACCAGGACGTCGGCTCCTTGCAGCCGGCTCACAGTACGCCCTCCAATTCAGCGCCGGCGCCAGCCAAGGCTGCCCCGGCGGATCCTGCCACTGGAGTTGGCCGGCCGTCCATGGCCAGGCTGCGGGTGACCGCCTCCAGGACGGACAGCACCCGGAGCCCGGAAGCTCCGCCCGTTCGAGCCTCTTGGCCGCTTCGGATGCAGGAGGCCAGTTCATGCACCACCTGGCTGAGGGCCTCGCGTTCCGGCAGTGCAGGGGACCAGGTATCACCCAGCCGGTAGGAAACAGCAGTGGATGCCTTCTCGCCTGCCGACTGAGGCTGCCGGTCCATGCTTACCCCCCGGTCATAGACGCTGAGCCGCTGCTGGGGGTTAAGGTCGTCCCAGACCAGCGTCCGCAGCGAACCGCCGATGACCATTTGCCGGATCTTCGTGGGGCTCAGCCAGTTGACGTGCACGTGGGCGGTGGCATCGTTGGGCAGCCGGAAGTTCAGGTGTCCCACGCAGTCCCTTCCGGTTCCCAGCGGGTCCGCGCCGAACGCGGACACTTCGGCCGGGTTCAGGCCGTCCGGAAGGACGAAGTCGAGAATGGCGAGATCATGCGGGGCCAGGTCCCAAAAGACGTCCACGTCAGGCTGCACCAGCCCCAGGTTGATCCGGGTGGAATCGATGAACAGGATTTCGCCGAGCGATCCGGACTGCACCAGCTCCTGCATTTTCAGGACGGCCGGCGTGTAGCAGTAGGTGTGGTCGGCCATCAGGACCAGCCCGTTTGCCCGGGCCTCGGCCACCATCTCCAGCCCGTGTTCCCGGCTGTCCGCCAAGGGCTTCTCCACCAGGACGTGCTTTCCGGCGCGCAACGCCGTCATCACCGTTCCATGGTGAGTACGGGCAGGCGTCGCGATGGCCACCGCGTCCACCTCAAACGTGTCCAGCAACTCGTCCAAAGACTCCACGCAGGCGATGTTCCCGATCGTGGCAGCCAGTTTGCGTGCCCGTTCGATGTCCAGGTCGCAGATTGCCACCAGGTCCCAGTCCGGGCTGGCCTGGAGGTTGCGCGCCAGGTTTGGTCCCCAGTAGCCGGCACCGACGACGGCGATCCGGAGTTTTGGCACAGGCTGCGGATGGGTGCCGGCGTGGAATGGATTGGTAAACGCTCTCATGTCACTTCTTCCCATTTGTGGATTTGCTAGTAGGCGCCGGACGGCCGGGCAACTGCCCGGAACGTCCGCCAAAGAATCAGCAGGTCACCTGCGAGGGACCAGTTTTCGACGTAGTAGAGGTCCAACCGGACCGCTTCCTCCCAGGGCAGGTCGGAGCGGCCGTTGATCTGCCAAAGTCCGGTGATGCCTGGCTTGATCAGGAGCCGGCGGTGGGTGTGGCGTTCATAGCCGCTGACCTCACGGTCCAGCGGTGGCCGTGGCCCCACCATGCTCATGTCGCCCAGCACCACGTTCCAGAGCTGGGGGAGCTCGTCCAGGGAGTACTTGCGCATCCAGCGTCCGCAGTGCGTCACCCTTGGGTCATCCTTCATCTTGAAGAGCACCCCGGCGCCCTGGTTCTGCTGGTTCAGGGCCGCCAGCCGCGCTTCGGCGTCGACCACCATGGAACGGAACTTGAACATCCCGAAGACCTGGCCGTCCTTGCCAATCCGGTCCTGCCGGAACAACACCGGACCCGGGCTGTCCAGCTGGACGATCACGGCAAGGCACAGGAGCACGGGTGAAAGCAGCAGGAGGGCAGTCAGTGCGGCTGCGACATCCATGACACGCTTGAACGCGTGTTTTGCTCCGCTGTACTGCGGGATGTCCACGTGCATGAGGGGCAAGCCGTCCACAGGGCGCCAATGGACGCGTGGACCGGCAACGTTGGTGAGGGTTGCCGCGAGAATGAGTTCGGTCGATGACTCCTCGAGCTTCCAGCCGAGTTCACGGATAAACCTGTTGCCGCCCGGAAGCGGGCCGGCGATGATCACCGAGTCAGCCTCCACCAGGCGGACGGTCCGGGCAATGGCGTCGGTGGAGGAGAGTACGGCGACCGTTCTCCCGTCCACTTTCAGGCCGGCTCCACGCCTTGCCCCGGGGAGGCAGGCACCAAGAATTTCGTACACCGCTCCCGACTTGCGGACCTGCTGCACCACATAACGGACATCTTCCGGCTCGCCGACCACAACGGCGCGTGAGAGGTGACGGCCCTTTGCTTTCTCAGTGGTAAGCCGACGGCGGAATGTGTGGCGGTTGACCGTAAGGGCCACCAGGCCCAGTGGGAGGGACACCGTGACGAAGGCGCTGGCCCCATGGATGGAGAAGACCACTGCGGCGAGTGCCATGAGGCCGAAGATACGCAGTGTGGCCGATGCGACCCGTCTGTACTCATCGGCGCCGATGCCAAGCACCTTCAGGTCCCGGGTATGGTAAAGCTCCAGCGATGCCAGCCACGTGATGGTCAATGCAGCGCCGGCGATTGCTGCTCCACCGTCCTTCGGACCCTCGGGCAGAAACCCGGCATCCGAAAGGAGGAAGCCTACGTACGCAGCGCCCATCACTACGGCGGCGTCAGTAAACCGAAGAAGATTGACGTGCATGGAAATCCAGGCTGCGGTCGACTTCCGGGTCCGTGCTTTCACTCCCAGGGAGGTCCGGGCCGCCGGCGGCAGGGAAAAGCGGGTTCCTACGCTTTCCCCTGCCGCCAGCTGCCCTGTTGCCGCCCGCTGTGCAGCAGTGGGCGGAACAGGCCAGTCGAACGCGGCTCGTGGGGTTCTGACTACTGGGATTTCTGCCATGGTCACCCTTTCCGGTTGCCGCTGTCCTCTGGCCGTGAAGTAAAACTAGCGGCGGAGGGGCGGGTTTCAGGGGCATCGGCAAGGCCTTTGTGGGTCTTGCGAGGGAAGGTTGTGGATACTGCGGGTACCGCGGTCTCGGGTTTTTTGCCCGCAGGACAGGCAATTTTCTGCCTATAGAAGGGGCAGTTTTTGGCTACAGAACGGGCAGGACGTAGGGCTCTTTGGCCACTGCTGCCTTGTTGGTGGCAAGGGCCGTCAGCTGGGCCCGGGACTCGACACCGAGCTTCCGGTAGATGGCTGTGAGGCGCACCTCGACTGTGCGAACCGACACATACAGGGTTCCCGCGATTTCTTTGTTGCGCATTCCCCGGGCCACCATTTTCGCCAGCGTCCGCTCGTGGTCTGTGAGCATCAGCATGGCTGGATTGCCCTGCGGGCGCGCCGGCTCCACGCGTTCGTCGAGCAGCAGGGCATCCACGTGCTGGGTCCACGCGTTCGCGCCGGCCTCGTCAAACATCACCTTGGCACGAAGCAGCGCGTTCCGCGCATCGCGCAGTTTCCCAAACGCATGCAACCGCTCCGCGTAGCACATGAGTGTCCTTGCCTGCTCGAGCTGAGGACCGTTCCTGCCCTCGAGTGCCTGGCAGAAGAGCTGGAGCGACTGCTCGCCGTCAGCAAGCATGGCGCGGCTTCGTGCAACGGCCATCATCAGCCACGGTGACCGCAGCCCAACCGCCCTGCCCTCAAGTCGCAGAAGCGCCTGCATGGCCTCGTGGTGCCGGCCGAGACGGATGAGCACTTCCACCAGGTCAGCCTCGCATCTCAGGAGGGTGGGATTGCCCAACCCCATGCCGATCTCGGCAGCCCGGGACAGTTGGGCAACTGACTCGGCCAGATCACCGCGAAGGAGCGCAAAGTGGCCTTGGTACGCCGCGAGCTGCGCCGTGATGCCGGGATGGCTTTCGGCACCGGCGTGGCGCAGGGCCTCGGCGGCGCAAACCTGCGCCAGGGTGTTATCGCCAGAGGCATACGCCCGCCAGACCCTGAAAAGGTGCCGCATCCCGCGGTGATACTTGATTTCAGGCTCTGACAGCTCAAGTTCATCGATGAGTTTTACGGCTGTGCCCACGTTTCCAGCGCGGATTTCATTATCGACCGCCATGAAGGCTGCGGTTTCCCGCCAATTGATGTGGCCGGGCTCTGCGGAACGCTCCAGCATGGCAAAGGCTTCCTGGGCGTTGTCGTACTTCTCTGCGTAGGTCAGGGCCCGGCCGCGCATGAGGAGCCCGGCCACGCGGGCGATGCCGGTTTGCTCTGCCTTGCTTCCAGGGTTCGTCGGGGCACCGCTGATCGCTTCCACCAGCTGCTTGGCCTGCTCGGCAAGCGCCAGGCATTGCCCGGACGCCGAGCCCTGGAAACTGCTGCCGAAGCGGAGGAGTTCGGCCGCGTTCTTCAGCTCCCACCGTTCGGCGTAGTAGAGGGCGCCGATGGCCAGCAGGCTGGCCGCATATGCAGGATCGTGCTGGCCGAATTCCTTGACGAGGCGGAGCACCATGCTGGAACGTACGGCCGCCCCTTGGATGAACTGGATTTCGAACGACAGGCCGGTCAACCGCAGGATGAGGGCCGGATTGCGGGTCACACGCTGCGCCCATTCCAGGTACCGGCGCGCGTAGACGAGCTCGCCGCGGTTGAAGAGAAGTTCAGCCAGGCTGGTGAGGCGGGCAGCTGTTTCCGCTTCCCAGGGATTGATGGTGAGGGCACGCTCGATGTACTCCACGGCGAAGGGAATCTCTCCGCCTCGAACGAGGTCAACGGCATGGCGAAGCAGCTGGAAAGGGGTCTGCCGTTCCAAGGCCGTGAAGCTCAGGTGCCACCGGCGTGCGTAGGGATCGGTGCTGGATGCTGCCTCTGCGAGGGCGCGGTGGTTGGCGGTGCGGACGGCCGGCGTCATCGCCGTGTAGACATACCCACGAAGAAGTTGGTCGCCGATCCTCAAGTGCGGTCCGGATTGTGTAACCAAGCCCGCGGCAAGCAGCTCATCCACGCTTGTCCAGACATCCCGCTCAAGCTTTTCAACAGTGGAGATGTCGGTACGGAAGGAGAGGGACAGCAGGTCCAGCACAGTGCGTGCGGCACGGGTGAGCGCTCCCACGACTGACGCAAATTCGGCATCAAAACTGCCGGTGGAGGTCAGGGGGACAGGCAGGGCGTACTTGCCTTCAACGTGACGTTCCATCAGCCGTGCATGGAGTTCGACGGCGGCCAGCGGGTTTCCGCGGGCTGCTGAGGCAACCGCGTTCGCGGCCGCCGTCGTGGTCCTTTGCGTTGGGACGCTTTCCAGCATCCGCACGGTGTCGCTGTAGCTCAGGGGACCGAGCTGGAGGGTCGGGAGGCCGCTGAAGGGGCTGTCCTGGACCTCCTCCCGCAGGGCGACAAAAAGGACAATGTCCGTGCCGGCCAGCCGCCTGGCCAGGAACCCGATGACCGACTGGCTGGCTGGATCCAATCTGTCCGCGTCGTCAATGACGATGATGGTCCGGGACGACGAGCGCCGGTGCAGGCCGTCGAGCAGCACGCCGGACACGCTGGGTGCACTCAGGGCCCCGGCGGTGTCCCGGAGGAGCTCGTCGGTAATCCGATTCAGGGCGGGATCGTCCAAGCCGTTCAAAAGTGCGGTAAGTCCCGACAACGGCCAGTCCGATTCGGCCGCGCTCGCGGCCAGGAACACGGTCCGGTAGTCGGACAAGGTGGGAATCTCGGACAAGAGGGCGGATTTGCCGGCGCCCTTGCAGCCGATGATTGCCAGGGCGCTTTCCTTTGGTCCGCGGATCACGGAAAGTATCCGGTTCAGTTCTTTGCTTCGGCCAATAAGCGGCATTGTGTCCCCAATCGTCGAAGAAGGAGACCGCATTCTTGCACTGCCAGGTCGAAATCGGCGTACGCGCCCCAGCGCGCTTCAGCCGACCCTGTGAATATAACGTCCCAATAAACAAATGCACCACTGGATTGCCGCTGTATTTCATCAAGATTGCATCCTGCAATTGAGGAACGCTTCGGCCGGGAGACCCTTGCACGATGCCCTCGTCAGCGCGGGCTGCAGCAGCTATGCTCAAAAGTGGCCGGCCAGGGCAGACCTCGGTGCCCCCAAGAAAACTGAGATTTTACGCCAGGCACCTTGTCCTGCCAAGGGTGTTGCCCTCCCCTGCCTAACTTCTTTGGGACAAGGCAATCCCCTATACCTAATGAATCCCCCAATACCAGAGCCCTTTACTTGCTTAACCAGGGGTGAACGCTAGGTAAAAAGCGAGTACCTACTACTCGTGATACTGCACTAGGTAGGCAGTAGTCTTTCGGAAACGGCCAGAGGATTGGCGGTGGGTTGCTGGGGGACAGCGACCAGACCATGACCGGATTAAGTGTTAATGTCGCCGACGTAACGATCGCGACATTCTCAAGAATCCAAACCGTCATGAAGTGGTGAGGCAATTGTCGATTTCGCCCCAACTTCCAGCTCTATTTTCCGAGCCGGGATTTTTATCTACGCAAGCATCAATCAGCGTCGTCATTCCCACGTTGAATGAAGAAAAAAACCTGCCCTGGGTACTGCGCAGGATGCCCTCCTATGTCGACGAGGTAATAATCGTTGACGGCCGCTCGAAGGACAATACTGTTCAAGTGGCTAAGGCACTGCGCGCCGACGTAGTGGTCGTCAACGAAACCCGAAAAGGGAAGGGCGTAGCCCTTCGCTCCGGCTTTGCAGCAGCATCCGGGGACATCATCGTAATGTTGGACGCGGACGGAAGCATGGACCCCCAGGAGATCGGGTGGTTCGTTGCTCCCCTCCAGCACGATTATGACTTCGTGAAGGGATCCCGACATGTCACCGGGGGCGGCTCAGAAGACCTGACCCGGCTCCGTAAGGCAGGAAACAGGGCGCTGACCTTGCTGGCGAACTCTGTCCTGCACAGCAATTACTCGGATCTTTGCTACGGGTACATTGCCTTCCGGCGGGAATGCCTGGAGGTACTGGAGTTGGAGTCCGACGGCTTCGAGATCGAAACAGAACTCATCGTACGGGCGGCAAAGGCAGGGCTGCGGATTGCCGAGGTCCCCAGCCTTGAGCTGGACCGCATATCCGGGGCGTCCAACCTCCAGACATTCCGGGACGGCTGGCGGGTGCTGCACACCTTGGCCCGGGAGTGTGCGGTTTGGGAGGCGCCAACCGCAGGGGCACGCCCCGAAGCCCTTCGTCGCGTCAAGTACACCTACTCCAACGTCCGTTTCCCGCGGCTGCCCGTGGATCCGCACAGCGTTCTGACGCCGGTGGTGAGCCAGCATGCTTGACCGCATCAAACCCCTGTCGGTGACAGTTGTCATTTGCGCCTACACCTCGGCACGTTGGGGCATGCTGCTGGACGTCATCGAATCCGTCCGCCATCAGACTATGGCCCCGGAGCAGGTGCTCGTGGTCATCGACCACAACGAGGACCTGCGCGAGAGGCTCGTCGAGATCGTCGACGACGTCACGATCGTCAAGAGCACCGGGCTGCCCGGGCTATCCGGTGCACGCAACACAGGCGTAGGGCTCGCTGATTCCGACATCATCGCCTTCCTCGATGACGACGCTGAGGCGGCGCCGGATTGGCTCGAGCGCCTGGTTGCGCTCTACGACGATCCCGACGTCCTGGCTGTAGGCGGGAAGGTTGTTCCGCTGTGGGAGTCCGGCCGGCCGGGCTACTTCGCGGAGGAACTGGACTGGATTGTGGGATGCAGTCACCGGGGACTGCCACGCGTAGCCTCTGAAGTGCGTAACGTCATAGGTGCCAACATGTCCTTCCGGCTGGAGGTGCTGCGTCAGGTTGGCGGCTTCAACCAGTCACTCGGCCGGAAAGGCTCGTTGCCGCTCGGCTGCGAGGAGACTGAGATCTGTATCCGCTCCACTATGGGCGCACCCGGATCCCGGATTGTTTACGAACCCGCGGCCCTGGTCCGGCATCATGTACCGGCAGAAAGAGGCAGCCTGCGCTATATGCTCTCAAGGTCTTGGTCAGAGGGCATTTCCAAAGCCCAGGTCAGTCACATTGTGGGACAGAAGCGGGCCCTCGGCCCCGAGAGGCGATATGTCCGCAGCACGTTGCCGCGCGCCGTGTTTTCCGGAATCCGGGATTGGAGCCGGGGTGACAACCCCGATGGACTGGGCCGGGCGGCTTCCGTCCTCGCGGTGCTGGCCTTCACATCCGCGGGCTATTTACGCGGACGCCGGATGGCCCATGTCTCCACTTCCCGTCCGGACAACTTGGCTCTCGCAGGCGCACCCTGGCGGGAAGTCCAGTAAGTTATCCGCTTTATGGTGTTTGCTCCTGGCCGTACGGTACGGCCAGGAGCTTTCGTCTTCCTGCACCGCACGACACTGTTTGATGGGTATGTTCAGGGGTAACCGGCCCACAAAAGTGCCCGGCCTTCATCCGTGGCGGAAGGCCCGGCACTGCGTTGTCCGTTGGCAGTCTCTGGGGTTGCTCTCAGCCCGCGCCGATTGGACGCCAGTAGTGCAGCCCGCCGCTGGTGGTCCCGTCGTCGGCTACGTTGATCCGGGCATAGGGAAAGGCTTGGCGGTCCGATTGGTCTGGCCCCTGGCCACGGATGTCGGATGACCAGGTTCCAGTGTTGATGTATCGGGTAGGAGAAGACTCCAGCGCTGATTCGAGGGCCCGATGGGTGTGGGCTGAGATGTACCAGGCCACCCCGGCGCCGTGGGTCTCAAGGATATTCGC
>Ga0308173_10001575_pt1 | contig 11508 bp, 10 predicted proteins | sample PhyPR1_FD_203716 | JGI IMG/M metagenome (GOLD analysis project Ga0308173, IMG submission 203716) | Soil microbial communities from UC Gill Tract Community Farm, Albany, California, United States - DLSLS.P.R1 | ecosystem: Environmental > Terrestrial > Soil > Agricultural land | place: USA... | reverse complement strand
GAAAACACCGAGGGCGAATATTCGTCCATAGGCGGCCGGATGTATGAGGGGACCGAGCGCGAAGTGGTATTCCAGCAAAGCGTGTTTTCCCGCAACGGCGTTGACCGCATCCTGAAATTCGCATTCGACCTGGCCCAGAAGCGCCCGAAGAAACACCTGACTTCGGCCACAAAGTCCAACGGCATCTCGATCACCATGCCGTACTGGGATGAGCGGGTCGTTGAAATGTCCAAGCGCTATCCGGACGTCAAAACCGATAAATTCCACATCGATATCCTGACCGCCCAGTTCGTGAGGAACCCGCAGTGGTTTGATGTCGTGGTCGCTTCCAACCTGTTCGGCGACATCCTGTCCGACCTCGGACCCGCCTGCACCGGCACCATTGCGATAGCGCCGTCGGCCAACATCAACCCGGAGCGCCTGTTCCCATCGCTGTTCGAGCCGGTGCATGGTTCCGCGCCCGACATCGCGGGCAAGGGCCTAGCCAATCCTATCGGCCAGATCTGGTGCGGCTCCATGATGCTGGACCACCTCGGTTACCCGGAGGCGGGCGCCGCAGTGCTGCGCGCCATCGAAAAGGTGCTGGAAGCGGGGCCGAAACATGCGCCGTTCACGCCGGATATGGGCGGCACCGCAAGCACGTCCGACCTTGGCCGTGCAATAGCTGAAGCAGTTTCCAATCAGGAATAGTGGTATCCGTTTCCGGTGATTCAGAAAGCTGTATCGCCGGAAATGTGGTAAGTCGGTGGCATCAGGCCGCCGAACATCTCGAAAACATATTAAAATCATGCGCTAAACCCTTAATTATGTTGCGAAATTGCGGAAATTTGCTACACTGCAAGGCATTTTTCCCCGCGTCAAATTCCAGGAGTTGCAATGGCCAGAACAGCGCTCGCCATGATGTTGTCATTGATGTTGCTTTTTTCCGTTTCACCCCCAGCGCTGGCCAAAGCTTCTTCCAAACACTCAGCTAAAAAGCATGCAGCCGCAAAAGAGCAGGCCGCCGGCAAGCATGGCGTCAAGGCCACTACGCGGGGCGCCAAGGGGCGCCTGAAAGCGGCCGCGCTGGTCGACAATGAAAAGCTGGTAAGAAAGGTGGTCCGCAGCAAGGGCCGTCGCCAGGTGGTTTACCAGCGCGTTGCGCCGTTGCCCGCGCTGCCCGTGGTGCCGCCGGTCATGACCGCGGGCGACCTCGCCGGCTTGAACCTGACGCACGATCCGCTGGACCTGAAGTCCAATGCGGCGCTGGTATTAGACCAGAGCACGGCCGAAGTGCTGTTCGAGAAAAATTCCCAAGTGGCTTTGCCTATCGCCTCCATCACCAAGCTGATGACCAGCCTGGTAGTGGTTGAAGCCAACCAGAACATGGACGAAATGATCTCGGTTACCGACGAAGACGTCGACCGCGAGAAATTCAGTCATTCGCGGCTGCGTGTCGGTTCGCAACTGACCCGCGCCAACATGCTGCACATTGCGCTGATGAGTTCCGAAAACAGGGCGGCCTCCGCGCTGGGCCGCAATTACCCAGGTGGTTTGCCGGCCTTTGTCGCGGCGATGAACGCCAAGGCGCGCTCGCTGGGCATGACCAGCACCCATTACGTGGACTCCACCGGCCTGTCCAGCGGTAATGTGGCCAGCGCCCGGGATCTGGCCAAGCTCGTGGTCGCAGCGCACCAGCATGCGATCATCCGGCAGTATTCAACGGACAGCAAATACGCGGTGGAGCCTGGCGGACCAATGCTGCAGTATCGCAATTCCAATCACCTGGTGGACAATCCGGACTGGCAGATTGGTCTGCAGAAAACCGGTTATATCTCTGAAGCCGGGCGTTGCTTGGTGATGCAAAGCAAGATTGAAGGTCGCCCCATTGTAATGGTGTTCCTGGACTCCAAGGGCAAGTCATCGCGCCTGGCCGACGCCGGACGCATACGCAAATGGCTGGAAAACGTCAGGCCATCAGCGCTTACCCCGACCATTACCGCTCATAACTGAGCCGGGCCTGCCCGGGTCGATACGCCCGGGTTTCAGCGTGCCTGGTTGCCGCTGTCCTGCGACGGCACATGGCCCAGCACCGCCGAGATTTCGTTGACCGTGCTGAGCAGGTCGGTAATCCATTCTTCCTGCAGGCGGTCGGCAGGCGCCGAAATCGAAAGTCCGGCAACCAGTTTTCCGCTGTCATCCCGTATGCCGGCCGCCATGCAGCGCACACCCAATTCGAGTTCTTCATTGTCGCGGGCGTAACCGCGTGCGCGCACCAGGCTCAGTTCACGCTCCAGCTTGGCAAGGTCGGTGATGGAATTCTTGTTGTGGCCAGCCAGGCCGGTGCGGATCGCATAGGCGCGCACCATCTTGGGGTCATCCGCCGACAGAAACAGCTTGCCGGTCGAGGTCAGATGCAGCGGCGCGCGGCCGCCAATGGCGCGCACCACCTGCATGCCCGAGCGTTCCGAAAAAGAGCGGTCGATATACACGATCTCGTCGCCCTGGCGCACCGACAGATTGACCGTCTGGTGGGTCTTGCGGTGCAGCGCACGCATGAAATCCAATGACGCTTCCCGCACGTTCAGACGGCTCTTGACGATGTTGCCCAGTTCCAGCAAGCGCATGCCGAGGCGGTAAGTGCCCGGCTCCGCCCGGTCGACGAAGCGTTTGAGCACCAGGTCGTTCAGGATGCGATGCGCGGTGGAGGGATGGAGGCCGGTGGCGCCGGACAGCTCTTTCAAGCTGACGGGATCAGGATAGTCGGCCAAGGCATCGAGCAGGCCTATCATTCGTTCGATTACCTGGATCGAGGTTTTCTCGTTATCCAAAGACTGGTCAGTGTTTTTCATGAGAAACTGGTGCAATGCAATATGAAGGTTATACCACAATGTGAAAATTTATCAAACGCGGCGCTTCCTCTGCATGAATCAGCGCAATTATTTTCATGCATCCGGTATGCTTGCGCCGCGCGATTCACAGCCATAATGCAGCCTGCGTAAAACCGAACAACAGAAAGAGACGAAATGGGCGTGATTACCAATATCGAAGACCTGCGCATCCTCGCCGAGAAGCGTGTGCCGCGCATGTTTTACGACTATGCCGACTCGGGGTCCTGGACCGAATCAACCTACCGTGCCAACAGCGATGACTTTGCCAGGATCAAGTTGCGCCAGCGGGTGGCGGTCAATATGGAAAACCGCAACCTGGCCAGCACCATGGTGGGCTTGCCGGTGTCCATGCCGGTAGCGATTGCGCCGACAGGCCTGACCGGGATGCAGCATGCGGATGGGGAGATCCTGGCAGCCAAGGCAGCCGAAAAATTCGGCGTGCCGTTCACCTTGTCGACGATGAGCATCTGCTCGATTGAAGATATCGCCGCCAACACCACCAAGCCATTCTGGTTCCAGGTGTATTTCATGAAGGACCGCGACTTCATGAGCCGGCTGGTGGAACGGGCGCGGGCGGCCAACTGCTCGGCGCTGGTGCTCACGCTCGACCTGCAGATCCTGGGCCAGCGTCACAAGGACTTGCGCAATGGCCTGACCGCGCCGCCCAAGCTGACCATGAAGAACATGATCAATATGGCGACCAAGCCGGCCTGGTGCATGGGCATGCTGGGCACCAAGCGGCGCAATTTCGGGAATATCGTCGGGCACGCCAGCAATGTGTCCGACATGTCGTCGCTGTCGGCCTGGACAGCGGAGCAGTTCGATCCGCGCCTTTCCTGGGATGACGTCGAATGGCTGCGCCAGCGCTGGGGCGGCAAGCTGATCATCAAGGGCATACTGGACCCGGAGGATGCTCGCGTGGCTGCGGAGAGCGGCGCCGATGCGCTGATCGTCTCCAACCATGGCGGGCGCCAGCTGGACGGCGCGCCATCGTCAATTTCGGCCCTGCCGGCCATTATGGATGCGGTCGGCGACCGGATGGAGGTGCATCTGGACAGCGGCATCCGTTCCGGCCAGGACGTGATCAAGGCACTGGCGCTGGGCGCGCGCGGCGTCTACATCGGCCGCGCCTTCTTGTATGGACTGGGCGCCATGGGCGAACAGGGCGTGACCAGGTGCCTGGAAATCATACGCAAGGAACTGGATGTCACGATGGCGCTGTGCGGCCTGACCGATGTGCGCAAGGTGGACCGCAATATCCTTTTGCCTGGCACTTACTAGACCGCCATGGCGCAGGAGGAGCCGGCAGCCAGCGCATTCAAGAGCCGCAGCGGGCTGCGGCGGATTGCTGGCGCTCTCCGTTATTCGCTGGATGGCCTGCGCGGCGCCTGGCGGCATGAGCACGCCTTCCGCCAGGAAGTGGCCGTCATCGTGCCTGCTAGCGTGGCGGCATTGCTGCTGCCGGTGCCGGCGCTGGAAAAGCTGCTGCTGATCGCTACCATGGTGCTGATATTGGTGGTTGAGCTGGTCAATTCGGCAATCGAGGCGGTGGTGGACCGGGTCTCGCTGGAATGGCATCCCTTGTCAAAGAGCGCCAAGGACTTTGGCAGCGCCGCGGTGCTGCTCTCGGTGCTGCTGTCAGCGGCCGCCTGGGGGGTCGTGTTGTGGGGAATGCTGGGGAGGTAAAAAGCCACGCATCGGATGATGCTGTCGAGCTTATTGCATCCTGCGAGTTTTCTTATGTGGCAAGCGGATAAGCATGGTTAAAATCCGCCTAATGCCATCCGCGTATAAGAAGCGGCAAAATCATTCGTTCGTATTCATGCAAGCCGGCATTAATCTGCAAGCTCCAAAAACAAAACGGGGTTTGCCCATGCTGCACAAAAAATCCACGCATCTTCTCCTTGCCCTGAGCTTGGCCGCGCCTGCGCTGCATGCGGCGGAGGTGAATCTGCTGAACGTCTCATACGACCCAACCCGGGAACTGTATCAGCATATCAACCACGCTTTTGCCAGGCAGTGGAGGGCAAGCTCCGGCGACGACGTGAAGGTCAGGCAGTCGCATGGCGGCTCCGGCAAGCAGGCGCGCTCCGTCATCGATGGGCTGGAAGCCGATGTGGTGACGCTGGCGCTGGGCTATGACATTGATGCGATCGCCGAGCGCAAACTGCTGGCGCCGGACTGGCAGAAGCGGCTGCCGCATAATGCCGCGCCTTATATTTCGACCATCGTGTTCCTCGTCAGGAAAGGCAATCCCAAGGGCATCAAGGACTGGAACGACCTGGTAAAGCCCGGCGTGGCGGTGATCACGCCCAATCCCAAGACTTCGGGCGGCGCCCGCTGGAACCACCTGGCGGCCTGGGGCTATGCATTGAAGCAGCCGGGCGGCAATGAGGCCAGTGCAAAGGAATTCCTGGGCAAGCTTTACAAAAATGTCCCGGTGCTGGATTCGGGCGCACGCGGCGCCACTACGACTTTTGTCGAGCGCGGTATCGGCGACGTGCTGATCGCCTGGGAAAACGAAGCCATCCTGGCGATCAAGGAACTCGGTCCGGACAAGGTCGAGATCGTCGCGCCATCTACCAGCATCCTGGCCGAACCGCCGGTGGCCGTGGTCGACAGGAACGTCGACAAGCACAATACCCGCAAGGCCGCCGAGGCCTATCTGCAATTCCTGTATACCGATGAAGGGCAGGAAATCATTGCGAAGAATTACTATCGTCCGGCTACCGAAAAGGCGGCACGCAAATACGCGATCCAATTTCCGAAAGTAAAGCTGTTTACGCTGGCTGAAGTTGCTGGCGATTGGAATCGTGCCCAGAAAGCGCATTTCGCCGATGGCGGCGTATTTGACCAAGTCTACCAACCGGACAGGAAATGATCAGCGCACTACCCAGGCAATGTCGGCTGGATTACGTCGCATCGGCCAATCCATATTTGAAAATCTTTTAACGACATGCAAATAAATTAGTTCTCTTTATAACAGGCCGATGTAATTATCCCGTCTTGTTAGTCATTTGGGTTATAAAGATTTATGGATGTAGCTACCACACAGGCGGCTCGCTCAGGCCGCCCAAGCGCCATTTTCCGCTTAATGCCCGGATTTCATCTGTCGCTGGGCTTCACGATTCTCTATCTCAGCCTGATCGTCCTGATCCCGCTGTCCGCCGTCTTCTTCAAGACTTTCACCATGACTTGGGAAGCGTTCTGGGCAGCGGTCAGCTCTGGCCGCGTGCTGGCTTCCTACCGCCTGACCTTCGGCGCTTCGCTGGGCGCGGCCACGCTTAATGTGCTGTTCGGCGGCGTCGTCGCCTGGGTGCTGGTGCGCTACCACTTTCCCGGCAAGCGTATCATCGACGCGATGGTAGACCTGCCGTTTGCGCTGCCGACCGCGGTGGCTGGCATCGCGCTGACCGCGCTGTATTCCCGGAACGGCTGGATAGGTCATTACCTGGAACCCCTGGGTATCAAGGTCGCTTTCACGCCCTTGGGCGTGGTGGTGGCGCTGACCTTCATCGGTCTGCCTTTCGTGGTGCGCACCGTGCAGCCGGTGCTGGAAGATCTGGAGCACGAACTCGAGGAGGCGGCCGCCAGCCTGGGCGCAGGCCGCTGGCAGACATTTGCCCGGGTTATCTTTCCGGGCATACTGCCGGCACTGCTGACCGGCTTTGCGCTGGCGTTCGCCCGCGCCACCGGCGAATACGGTTCCGTCATTTTCATCGCCGGCAACATGCCGATGGTATCGGAAATCACACCGCTGTTCATTATCACCAAGCTTGAACAGTACGACTACGCCGGCGCTACCGCGATTGCGGTCGTGATGCTGCTGGTGTCGTTCCTGATGCTGCTGACGATTAATACGCTGCAGGCCTGGAGCCGCAAACGTGGCCAGATGGAGAAAATCTGATGTCCGCCGCTGCTATTCCCGTCGCCGCAACGGAGCCGCGCATTGCGCGGCCTTCTGCGCAGTCCGCCATTGCCGAGCCGTTCTGGATCAGGGCGCTGCTGATCGGTGTGGCGCTGGCCTTCATCACGCTGTTCCTGTTCGTGCCGCTGGCTGCGGTGTTCCATGAGGCGTTCCGCAAGGGCTGGCAAGTCTACCTGAGCGCCATTACCGAGCCCGATGCCATCGCCGCCGTCAAGCTCACGCTGCTGACCGCAGCGATCGCGGTGCCGCTGAACCTGGTGTTCGGCATCGCCGCATCCTGGGCCATCGCCAAGTTCAACTTCCGCGGCAAGAGCCTGTTGCTGACCCTGATCGACCTGCCGTTTTCGGTGTCGCCGGTGATCTCGGGCCTGGTCTATGTGCTGCTGTTTGGCGCGCAGGGATGGTTTGGCGAATGGCTGCAGGCGCATGACGTCAGGATCCTGTTCGCGATGCCAGGCATTGTGCTGGCAACCGTCTTCGTTACTTTTCCCTTTGTCGCGCGCGAGCTGATACCGCTGATGCAGTCGCAGGGCAGCGAGGAGGAGGAGGCCGCCCTGGTGCTGGGCGCGTCGGGCTTCCGCACCTTCTGGCATGTCACGCTCCCGAACATCAAGTGGGGCCTGCTGTACGGCGTGATCCTGTGCAATGCCCGCGCGATGGGCGAGTTCGGCGCGGTGTCGGTGGTATCCGGGCATGTCCGCGGCCAGACCAACACGATTCCGTTGCAGGTCGAGATTCTCTATAACGAATACAACTTCGCCGCCGCATTTGCCCTTGCTTCGCTGCTGGCGCTGCTGGCGCTCGTCACGCTGGCGCTGAAAACCTTTATTGAATGGCGGCTGCGCGATGCAACGTCACAACCGGAGCAGGAGTAATCGCTGTGGCTATTGAAGTCAGGAATATCAACATGCGCTTTGGCAATTTCATTGCGTTGGACAATGTCTCGCTAAACTTCCGGCCGGGTGAACTCACTGCCTTGCTGGGGCCGTCCGGCTGCGGCAAGACCACGCTCTTGCGCATCATCGCGGGCCTGGAGCGTCCGGATGCCGGCCAGGTGCTGCTGGATAACGAGGATGCCTCCGACCGCCATGTGCGCGAGCGCCAGGTTGGGTTCGTGTTCCAGCACTATGCGCTGTTCAAGCATATGACGGTGTTCGAGAACATCGCCTTCGGCCTGCGGGTCAAGCCGCGTTCGGAGCGGCCTGCGGAAGCGCAGATCAAAGCCAGGGTGCATCAGTTGCTGGAGCTGGTGCAGCTGGGTTGGCTTGCCGACCGCTATCCGCCGCAACTGTCGGGCGGCCAGCGCCAGCGCATCGCCCTGGCACGGGCGCTGGCGGTGGAGCCCAGGGTCCTGCTGCTGGATGAGCCCTTTGGCGCGCTCGACGCCAAGGTGCGCAAGGAACTGCGGCGCTGGCTGCGCCGGCTGCATGACGAATTGCATGTGACCAGCATCTTCGTTACCCATGACCAGGAAGAGGCGCTGGAAGTGGCCGACCGCATCGTGGTGATGAACAAGGGCCACGTCGAGCAGATCGGCGCGCCGGCGGATGTCTACAACCAGCCAGCCTCGCCTTTCGTCTATGGCTTTCTCGGCAATGTCAATTTGTTCCGGGGCCGCGTGCATGAAGGCGTGCTGGAAACCGAAGGCCTTGCTTTCAGTGCCCCCGAACATGGAGGCGCCCGCGACGCCAGGGGGACCGCGTTCGTGCGGCCGCATGACATCGAGATCGACCGCTACATGGCGGACGTCGACGCTGGGGGGATCGTGGCGCGCCTGAAGCGGGCGCATGCGATCGGGCCGCTGGCGCAACTCGACCTGGAGCGCGCTGACAATGGCGGCTTGCTGGAAGCGGTGGTGCCCAATGAGCGCTATGCCGAATTGCGGTTGCAGCAAGGCGACCGGCTGGTAGTGCGACCCAGGCGGCTGAGCATCTTCATCGATGAAGCGATGTGACGGAATCAGGAAGGAAAACAAAGATGAATTTTCAGCAACTGCGCGCCATCCGTGAAGCCAGCAGGCGCGGCTATAACCTGACCGAGGTTGCCAATGCCTTGTTCACGTCGCAACCGGGCGTCTCCCGCCAGATCCGCGAACTGGAGGAGGAACTGGGCGTGGAAATCTTTGAACGCAACGGCAAGCGCCTGACCGGGCTGACCGACCCCGGCAAGGACATTTTGCGTATCATCGAGCGGCTGCTATTGGAGGCGGAAAATCTGCAGCAGGCCGGACAGGAGTATGCCGGCGTCAGGAGTGGCACCCTGACGATAGCCACGACCCATACCCAGGCGCGCTATGTGCTTCCGAAAGCGGTGCAGGGCTTCCGCGCAAGATTTCCCGAGGTGCGCGTGGCGCTGCAGCAGAGTTCGCCCGAACACATTGCCGACTGGGTGTTGTCGGGAAAGGCGGACATCGGCATCGCCACTGAAGGCTTAAGCCAGTTCGACGACCTGGTGTCCTTTCCCTGCTATCGCTGGCACCACACAGTGGTGGTGCCGGACGGGCACCCGTTGCTGGGCTCGGCGCTGCTGACGCTGGAGCAACTCGCCGAATATCCTCTGATCACTTACGACCTCGGTTTCACCGGCCGCAGCCATATTGATGACGCTTTCCGTGAAGCCGGGATCGCCACCGACATCGTGCTGACCGCGATGGATTCCGACGTGATCCAGCAATATGTGACGCTCGGCATGGGCGTAGGCATTGTCGCTTCCATGGCGGTGGAACACAGCCGGCATGCCGGCTTGCAGCCGGTCGAGGCCAGCCATTTGTTTGCGCCGAATGTCACCCGGCTGGCGGTGCGACGGGCAGCGTACCTGCGCTCCTATACCTACGACTTCATCCTTCAGTTCGCGCCCGAACTGAGCCGCGCGGAAATCGATACCGCGCTTGGGGCGGGGTAGTCAGAGCCCTTTGCCCGGCTGCACGTTGCGCAGCGCGTCCGCGCATTCGCGGATCAGCGCCGGGCCGCGATAGATCAGGCCGCTGTAGAGCTGTACCAGCGACGCGCCGGCTTCCATTTTGGCGCGGGCATCGGCGCCTGACAGGATGCCGCCAACGCCGATGATGGGCAGGGCATCGCCCAGCTCAGTCTTGAGCGCCCGTATCACCTTGTTCGATGCCGCAAACACCGGCGCACCGGACAGGCCGCCGGCTTCTTCCGCATGCGGCATGCCCTTCACCGCGTCGCGCGAGATGGTGGTATTGGTGGCGATCACGCCGTCGAAGCGATGCCGCAGCAGCGCGTCCGCAATGTTCTTTATCTGTTCAGTGTCGACATCCGGCGCGATCTTCAAGGCAATCGGCACATAGCGCTTATGCTTGTCGGCCAGCCGCTGCTGGGCGTCTTTCAGCGTCGCCAGCAGCGCATCGAGTTCGGATGCGCCCTGCAACTGGCGCAGATTCTTGGTGTTGGGCGAGGAAATGTTCACCGTGACATAGCTGGCATAAGGGTAGACCTTTTCCAGGCAGAGTAGGTAATCCTCGGCTGCCCGTTCGATTGGCGTGTCAGCGTTCTTGCCAATATTCAGGCCAAGCACGCCCTCGCGGTTGCAGTAGAACTTCGAGCTTTGCACGTTGCGCACGAAGGCATCGACGCCGCCGTTGTTAAAGCCCATGCGGTTGATAATGGCCTGGGCTTGAGGCAGCCGGAACATGCGCGGCTTGGCATTGCCGGGTTGAGCCCGCGGCGTGACGGTCCCGACCTCAATGAAGCCAAAGCCGAGCGCCGCCAGCCCGTCGATATAAGCGCCATCCTTGTCCAGCCCGGCCGCCAAGCCGACCGGATTGGGAAAGGTAATGCGCATGACGGTGCGCGGGTCTGGCAGCGGCCGCCGCAGCAGCCGGGTCATGCCCAGCCCGGCGGCGCGGCGCAGCGCCGGCAGCGTCAGGTTATGGGCTTCTTCGGGATCAAGGGAAAACAGCAGCGGACGGGCCAGGGCGTAGAGAAATTTGTCGGACACGGTCAAGATGGATAAATTGCGCGAGCGCTATTGTAGCCGCTAGCCCGCGCACGCCGTTACTCCGGCATCTGCGTCCAGCTGCCATTGCGCAGTTCCTCTATCGGCCTGAAGTTGATTTTGTAGGCCATCTTGGGGCTTTTCTCTATCCAGTAGCCGAGGTAGACATAGGGCATGCCCAGCGTCTTGGCCTGTGCTATCTGCCACAGCACGTTGTACGTGCCGAAGCTGGCGCCCGGCACGTCGGGATCGTAGAAGGTATAGACCGATGACAGGCCGTCTTCCAGCACGTCGATGATGCTGACCATGGACAGCTTGCCGTCGGGTTCGCGAAACTCCACCAGCCGGGTATTGACCTTGCTCTGCAGGAGGAACTGCGCATACTGGTCGCGGCTGTCCTGATCCATGCCGCCGCCCGCATGGCGTGCCGACTGGTAGCGCAGGTAAAGGTTGTAGTGCTCATGCACATAAGCCAGGTTCGTGATAAGCACATTCAGATGGCTATGCCGGTTCCAGGCGCGCCGCTGGCTGCGGTTCGGCCGGAAGTGCCAGGCATTGATCCGCACCGGGGTGCATGCCTGGCAGCCGTCGCAATAAGGCCGGTAGGTAAAAATGCCGCTGCGCCTGAAGCCGTTCCTCACCAACTCGGAATAGACATCGGCGTTGATCAGGTGCGACGGGGTGGCCACCTGCGAGCGCGCCCGCCGGTGATCCAGGTAGCTGCACGGATAGGGCGCCGTGGCATAGAACTGC
>Ga0308173_10001574_pt1 | contig 11508 bp, 7 predicted proteins | sample PhyPR1_FD_203716 | JGI IMG/M metagenome (GOLD analysis project Ga0308173, IMG submission 203716) | Soil microbial communities from UC Gill Tract Community Farm, Albany, California, United States - DLSLS.P.R1 | ecosystem: Environmental > Terrestrial > Soil > Agricultural land | place: USA... | reverse complement strand
CGATGGCAAGGTGGATCCGCGCTCGGACATGGAAACCATCAACACCGAACTGATCCTTGCCGACCTGCAGACCATCGAAAAGGCCATCCCGCGGGTCGAAAAAGAAGTCAAGATCAAGAAGCGGGAGGCCGCCGAGCTTGCCGCCATCAAGGCCGCGCAGGCAGTGCTGGAGCGTGGAGACACCATCTACTCCTCCATCAAGAGCGACAAGCTGGAGATGGAGCACCTCAAGGAGCTGGGCCTGCTGACGGCCAAGCCTTTCATCTACGTGTTCAATGCGGACGAAGGAATCCTGGGCAGCCCCGAAAAACAGGAGGAGCTGCGCGCCCTGGTGGCCCCGGCGGACTGTATCTTCCTTGACGCAAAGCTCGAAGCCGACCTCGTGGAACTGGATGAGGAAGAAGCCCGCGAGATGCTTGAAATGAACGGCCAGGACGAGTCCGGCCTCGACCAGTTGGCGCGCGTGGGCTTCCACACCCTGGGGCTGCAGACGTACCTGACCGCCGGGCCCAAGGAAGCACGTGCCTGGACCATCCGGCAGGGGGACACCGCACCGCAGGCGGCCGGCGTGATCCACTCCGATTTCCAGCGCGGCTTCATCAAGGCCGAGGTGGTCTCCTTCAACGACCTCGTGGACGCCGGGTCCATGGCTGAGGCAAAATCGCGCGGCAAGGTGCGCATCGAAGGCAAGGAATACGTCATGGCCGACGGCGACGTCGTGGAGTTCCGCTTCAACGTCTGACGGCCCGGACGGCTTATCCTGACTGTGTAGGGCGTGATCGTGGCGACCCCAGTCCCCTCCCGGGAGGGAAAAACACAAAGGAGGCGGCATGCCGGTCCGGCGCCTGATGAAGTTGCTCATCGCCGCGTTGGCGGTTGCCCTGGTTCTTTCGGGCTGCTCAGGCGGGGGTGCCCCGTCGGTGGTGGTGGGCGAGGCGAAGCGCGGCGGAAGCGTGACGGTGGCCGAGGTCAATGCCTTTTCCTCCTTCAATCCGTACAGCGCGAACGGCAATACCGACATCAATTCGAAAATCGGTGCCATCACCCACTCGGGCTTTTTCTACCTTGATGACAGCTCCAAAGTGGTCCGCAACGATAAGTTCGGCCACTTCGAAAAAGTCTCCGACCAGCCGCTCAAGGTGAAATACACGGTCAACGAGGGAGTCAAATGGTCAGATGGTGCGCCGATCGGCGCCGATGACCTCCTGTTGAGCTGGGCCGCCGGCTCGGGCTACTTTGACGACGTCGATCCAGCAACCGGCAAGGGCACCAGGTACTTCTCGGTGGCCTCCGACACCACCGGGCTTGCAGGTACCCTGTTTCCCGAGATCGGTTCCGACGGCCGGTCCATCACCATTGAGTACGCCGCACCGTACGCTGACTGGGAAGTCGCGTTCGACGTCGGACTCCCTGCCCACGTCGTCGCTGCCAAGAGCGGGCTGAACGATGAGGAAGACCTGGTTAAGCTCCTCAAGGACACGCCGCGCGGCAACCCGGAGAAGCCGGCGTCAAACCCCGCGCTCAAGAAAGTCAGCGACTTTTGGAACACCGGGTTCGATACAAAATCCGTTCCCGTCGATCCGGCGCTCTACCTGTCCAGCGGCCCCTACATCGTCCGGGACATCGTGCCGGAAGTCTCCATGAAACTGGTCCGGAACCGGGACTACGTCTGGGGTCCCGAACCCTGGCTGGACGAAATCAATGTCAGGTTCACCGGGGCAGTGCCGGCCGCGGTCGACGCCCTGCGCAGCGGCCAGGTGGACATCATCTCGCCTCAGCCCTCAGCCGCAACGGACGAGCTCCTCACTGGCCTGTCTGGGCAGGGCATCACCGTTGAACGGTACAAACAATCCGGCTACGACCACCTTGACCTCAACTTTTCCGGGCCGTTCGCCAACAAAGACGTCCGGGAAGCATTCCTCAAAACGGTTCCGCGGCAGGCGATCGTGGACGCAGTGGTGGGAACTGAGGTGCCGGACAACAAGCCGCTGGACTCGCAGGTGTTCCTGCCCGGCCAGCCCAAATACGCAGACACTGTGAAAAACAACGGTTCTTCGAATTACGCCTCGGTGGACGTCGAGTCCGCCAAGCGCCTCCTGAAGGGTGCCACGCCCACCATCCGGATCCTCTATAACCGGGACAACCCCAACCGGTCGAAGGCATTTGCCCTGATCCGCGACTCGGCTGCATTGGCGGGGTTCCGGGTGGTAGACGGCGGACAGGGAAGCGCTGACTGGGCGGCCGCGCTTAGCCGCGGCGGCTACGAGGCCGCGTTGTCGGGATGGATCGGCACCGAAGCCGGCGTGAGCCGCGTACCGCAGATCTTCCGCACCGGGGCCGGCAGCAACTTCACTGGCTATTCCGACGGCGACGCGGACAAGGTCATGGAGCAACTGGCTGTCACCACGGACCTGGGCAAGCAGGACGAACTCCTGGCCGAGATTGACAAGCGTGTCTGGGAGGACGCTTACGGCCTGCCGCTCTACCAAACGCCGGGGACAACGGCCTTCAATTCCCGCGTTGCCGGCGTGAAGACCAGCCCCGGGCCCCTCGGCGTGTGGTGGAACGTAGCGGACTGGCGGTTGTCCTAGCTGTCCAGCCCGGTCTCGCCGGGTCTTTCGGCCCTTGCGGAGCCTTCGCTCTGCCGATTCGCCGTCCGGCCTACCGGCGAGTAGCATGTGACGTGCCTAACTACCCACTACCAGCCGGGGCATTTCACTGCTCCGGTCACGGTTTGGCAACGGAGTACCAGTATCTGGACTACGTGCGGTTAGGCTAACTCGTATTATGTAGGTCTCGTCACAGCGGTGAGCTGCGTCTGGCCTGCGGGGAAGCACAAGATTCCCCTATATTTCTCCCACAACTCATAGGAGGCGGAATGCGTTTCACGCGCACTTCCAAAGCACTGGGCATCGTGGCAATCGCCGCGCTTGCCCTGACCGGGTGCGGCGCCGGTGGCGGCGGCGGCACTGACGGGTCCAGCACTGCTGCCGGCGATCCGAACAAGGTCATCACCGCTTACAGCAATGAGCCACAAAACCCGTTGCTGCCGGCAAACACCAATGAGGTTTACGGCGGCCGCGTCGTCAACCTGCTCTTCGAAGGCCTTCGCAGCTACGATGCGAACGGCAAGGCCGTCAACGCATTGGCCGATTCCATCGACTCATCGGATGCCCAGAACTGGACCATCAAGGTCAAGCAGGGCCAGAAGTTCACCAACGGCGAGGCCATCACGGCCAAGACCTTCGTTGACTCCTGGAACTTCGCAGCAAACTCCAAGAACCTGCAGAACAACGGGTTCTTCTTCGAGTCCATTGCCGGTTACGAGGACGTATCGGCCGTGAACACGGAGAAGGGCGCTGACGGCAAGACCACCAGCACCCCGGCCCCCAAGGCGGACACCATGTCGGGTCTGAAGGCAACCGACGACTCCACCATCACTGTCAAGCTCGCCCAGCCGGAAGCTGACTGGTCCCTGCGCCTTGGCTACTCCGCCTTCTACCCGCTGCCTTCCGCGGCACTGGCAGACCCCAAGACCTACGGCGAGAACCCGGTGGGCAACGGTCCGTACAAGTTCGACAAGCAGGGTTCCTGGGTCCACGACCAATCCATCACCCTGGTGAAGAACCCCGACTACAACGGAACCCGCGCAGCCAAGAACGGCGGCGTCACGTTCAAGTTCTACACCGATCCGGGTCCCGCATACACGGACCTGCAGTCTGACAACCTGGATATCACCGACGTTCTGCCGTCCAATGCGCTGAAGACGTACATCAATGACTTCCCGGACCGCAACGCCACCAAGGCCGTAGCCACCGATTCCACCCTGAACATCCCGCCATACAACCCGAACTTCCAGGGTGAAGCCGGCAAGCTGCGCCGCCAGGCACTGTCCTACGCCATCAACCGCGAGGAAATCGCCAAGGTAGTCTTCAACGGCACCCGCACCCCGGCCAAGGCTTTCGCTCCGCCGGTCATCGACGGTTTCAAGGAAGGCATCAAGGGCAGCGAAGTCCTGAACTTCGATCCCGCGAAGGCCAAGGACCTGTGGGCGCAGGCCAACAAGATCCAGCCGTATGACGATTCCAAGCCCCTCCAGATTGCCTCCAACACTGACGGCGGCAACAAGGAATGGATCGACGCGGTTGCCAACGGCTTCAAGAACAACCTCGGCATCCAGGCTGAAATCCAGCCTTTCGCGAAGTTCGCCGAAGTCCTGAACCTGCGCAAGACCCAGCAGCTGCCGGGCCTGACCCGCGCCGGCTGGCAGGGTGACTACCCGTCGCTGTACAACTTCCTGGGACCGGTTTGGGCCACGGGTGCTTCCTCCAACTACGAGAAGTACTCAAACCCCGAGTTCGACAAGCTGCTGAAGGAGGGCCTGGCCGCCAAGAGCACTGACGAGGCAAATGCCAAGTTCAACCAGGCACAGGAGATTCTCTTCCAGGACCTGCCCGGACTTCCGCTTTGGGACCAGGCACGCCCGATCGTGTGGAGCAACAACGTCGTGAAGGCCGAAACCGGCTGGAACGGTGAAATTCTCTACTACGGCATCACTGCCAAGTAGTCCCAGATCTAACTTGCCGTCAGGCTGATGGGGGTTCCGGTCACGTCCGGGCCCCCATTGGCTTGCAAGCGGCAGGAAGGCATTCATGAACGCGTTTTCCCCTTTACCGGAAGGCAGGTGACCCTGTGATCCGGTTCATCCTGCGCCGACTCCTTCAGGTGATCCCTGTTTTCCTCGGCACTACCCTTTTGGTGTACTACATGGTCTTCGCCCTGCCCGGCGATCCCATCGCTGCGTTGTTCGGCGACCGCCAGCCCCCGCAGGCAGTCATCGATACCCTGCGCAGCCAGTACAACCTGGACCAACCCTTCTGGGTCCAGTACGGCCTGTTCCTCAAGAACCTTTTCACTTTCAACCTGGGCAACGACTTCACCGGTCAGCCGATCGCGGCAAGCCTCGCCCGGGTCTTTCCCGTAACGGCAATGCTCGCCGTCGAGGCATTGGCCATTCAGGCCGTCTTCGGTGTTGCGTTCGGCGTTTTCGCTGGCCTGCGCCGCGGCGGCTGGTTCGACTCCACGGTCCTGGTGGCCTCCCTGGTGGTCATCGCAGTCCCCACCTTTGTCCTCGGCTTCGTTTTCCAGCTCGTTTTTGGCGTGCAGCTCGGCTGGGCCAAACCCACCGTGGGCGCCAATGCCAACTGGGTTACCCTGTTGCTGCCGGCAGTGGTCCTGGGTCTCGTGTCCTTTGCCTATGTGCTGCGCCTGACCCGGGCATCGGTGAGCGAAAACATGAACGCCGATTACGTGCGGACTGCCACCGCCAAGGGCCTGTCCCGGCCCCGGGTGGTCCTGGCGCACATCCTGCGCAACTCGCTGATCCCGGTGGTGACCTACCTGGGCGCCAACCTTGGCGGCCTCATGGGCGGCGCCATTGTCACCGAGGGCATTTTCAACGTTCCCGGCGTAGGCAACAAGCTCTACCAGGCTGTCCTCCGCAGTGAAGGTCCCACCATCGTCTCCATCGTCAGCGTGCTGGTGCTGGTGTTCGTGGTGGCCAACCTGCTTGTCGATCTCCTGTACGCCTGGCTTGACCCGAGGATCCGCTATGACCAGTAATCACAGCCACTTTGTGGCCCCCATCGACCAGACCCCGCTGCAGGCAACGGACGCCGTCAAGACTGACCAGGCCCCGCTCAGCCTCTGGACAGACGCCTGGCGCAAGCTCCGCCGTCGTCCGCTGTTCATTATCTCGACACTGCTGATCCTTGCCCTGATCGTGATTGCACTGTTCCCGGGTATTTTCACGTCAACCCCGCCCAACGAGGGCTGTGAGCTTGCCAATTCAGAAGGCGGCCCCACCGCCGGGCACCCCTTCGGCTTCACCTTCCAGGGCTGCGATGTCTACTCCAGGGTCATCCACGGCACGCAGGCTTCACTTTCGGTGGGCCTGCTCTCAGTGCTCTGCGTCCTGGTCATCGGTGTGACCCTCGGCGCCCTTGCCGGATACTACGGCGGCTGGATCGATGCCGTGCTGGCCCGCCTGGGTGACATCTTCTTCGCGCTGCCACTTGTGCTGGGCGCATTGGTCATCACGCAGCTGCCGCTGTTCCGCGCGAACAAGAGCGTCTGGACTGTGGTGTTTGTCATCTCCCTCCTGGCCTGGCCACAAATGGCCCGCATTACCAGGGGCGCGGTGATCGAGGTGCGCAACGCAGACTTCGTCACGGCTGCACGCGCGCTGGGTGTCTCCAAATTCGGCGCCTTGATCCGCCACGTCCTGCCCAACGCCCTGGCTCCGATCATTGTCCTGGCAACGCTGGAACTTGGCGTCTTCATCGTGGCAGAAGCCACCCTGTCCTTCCTGGGTATTGGCCTCCCGCAGAGCATCATGTCCTGGGGCAACGACATCGCAGGAGCCCAGGCATCCATCAGGACCCGGCCTGAAATCATGCTCTACCCGGCCGCGGCGCTGTCCCTCACGGTACTGAGCTTCATCATGCTGGGCGACGCCGTGCGCGACGCCCTTGACCCGAAGAGCCGTCAGCGATGAGAGATAAAGAGATGACCACTCCAGACGTCCGCATTGATGAGGCCGGCACCACCGGCGTCAGGCCGCTACTCGAAATCCGCGACCTGGCCATCACCTTCAAGACCGGCAGCGGTGAAGTCCAGGCGGTCCGGGACGCCCACCTGACCATCATGCCCGGCGAAACGGTCGCGATCGTGGGGGAGTCCGGCTCCGGCAAGTCCACCACCGCCTTGGCGGCCATCGGCCTCCTGCCCAACAACGGCAGCGTGTCCGGCGGCCAGATCCTGCTCGACGGCGAGGACATCGCCCACGCCAGCGAGCAGCGCATGATCGAACTGCGCGGCAACACCATCGGCATGGTCCCGCAGGACCCCATGTCCAACCTGAACCCGGTATGGAAGATCGGCTACCAGGTCCGGGAAACGCTCCGGGCGAACGGCCGCCCCAGCGGGCCGGATGACATTGCCAAGGTGCTGTCCCAGGCGGGACTGCCGGATGCCAAGCGCCGGGCCAACCAGTACCCGCACGAGTTCTCGGGCGGTATGCGCCAGCGCGCGCTGATCGCTATCGGCCTCTCCTGCCAGCCGCGCCTGCTCATCGCGGACGAGCCGACGTCGGCCCTCGACGTCACGGTCCAGCGTCAGATCCTGGATCACTTGGAGACCATGACCAACGAGTTGGGCACCTCGGTCCTGCTGATCACCCATGACCTGGGCCTGGCAGCAGAGCGTGCAGACAAAGTCGTGGTCATGTACCAGGGCCGCGTCGTTGAAGCGGGACCGTCGCTGGAACTGCTCCGCAATCCACAGCACCCCTACACCAAGCGGCTCGTGGAGTCGGCTCCTTCCCTCGCCAGCCGCCGTATCCAGGTGGCCAAGGAGCAGGGAGTGGAGACGGCGGACCTGCTGGCGCCCGCCGCCGAGACGGTGAAGTCCGAAACCTTCCTGCAGATCCAGGACCTGCGGAAGGTGTACAAGCTCCGCCAGGGGCTGGGAAAGACGACCGATTTCGCGGCCGTCGACGGTGTGAGCTTCGACGTCCGTCGTGGTACCACGACGGCGATCGTGGGGGAGTCCGGTTCGGGCAAGTCCACAGTGGCCAAGATGGTCCTCCAGCTGGAAAAGCCGACGGACGGCAGGATCCTGTTCGACGGCGTCGACACCTCGGCCCTGAAGCCGGCTGAACTGTTCAAGTTCCGCAGGCGGGTCCAGCCGATCTTCCAGGACCCGTATGGCTCCCTCGATCCGATGTACAACATCTATCGCACGATCGAAGAACCGCTACGGGTCCACAAGATCGGGGACCAGGCCAGCCGGGAAAAGAAAGTCCGGACACTGCTGGACCAGGTGGCACTGCCACAGTCCGCCATGCAGCGGTATCCGAATGAGCTGTCGGGCGGGCAGCGACAGCGCGTTGCCATTGCGCGGGCTCTGGCGCTGGACCCCGAGGTCATCATCTGTGATGAGGCCGTCTCTGCCCTTGACGTGCTGGTGCAGGCGCAGGTGCTGAACCTGCTCGCCGACCTGCAAGCCAACCTTGGGCTGACGTACCTGTTCATCACCCACGACCTCGCCGTGGTGCGGCAGATCGCGGACCACGTGTGCGTGATGGAGAAGGGCCGCCTGGTGGAAACCGGTTCCACCGACGACGTGTTCGAAGCGCCCCAGCAGGACTACACCAAGGCCCTGCTCAACGCCATTCCGGGGGCCAAGCTGATGCTTCCGCCCGAAGTGGCATAGCGGTAATTCTCCCGTGAACGGATGAAGCCGGGACCTTCGGGTCCCGGCTTCAACCGTTTGTGCAGTTCGTACCCGTGGGCGCTAGCTTGGGCCGGCGCTGGGGGCGGCGGGAACCTGAAGCTCGCGGAAGCGGCGCTCCAGGATCCCGCCAAGCTGTTTGCGGCCTTCGGCATCCATGTGGACTGAGTCAGCCAGGTGCTGCGTGAGGTTGTACTTCGTCAGCCAGTCGCCCGCGCTCACGAATGTGACGTTTTGCCTGGCCGCGATGTCGCCCAGCAGGCCGTCCACCTGGCTCCGGCGGCCGCCACCGTTTTGGGCTCCGCGCGCAAGGGTTCCCACCATCACGATCTGCGTGGCGGGGTACCTGGCTTTGAGTGCCTGGATGAGCCGGTTGGCGTTGGCGGCGATTTGGGCATCCGATGCTCCGCGGGCGGCATCGTTGCCTCCGCCTTCCACCACGATCAGGCCCGGTGTTCCGGCCGGAAGGAGCCAGTCGCCCCGCTCCAGGGCATCGATATAGTTGCCGATCTTCCCGTTGGCGGCGGTGAATCCCGTGCCGCCATAGCCGCAGAAGTGGACGTTGTATCCCAGGCCTGCCAGCGCCCGGCGCGGCCAGCCGTCAACAGGTTCGGACTGTGAATCCCCGATCAGAATCGCAGTGCTCCGGACATTCGCCACCACGACTTCCCTGCGGCCAAAGACGGGGTTGCGGTAAATGTCCCCGGGAAAAAGCGCGGGCCGGTGCAGTACTTCCGAGAGGTCGATGTCTGTGGAATGGGGCGCGTCGTCCAGGCGCGGGGCGGCAGCCGCCCTCAGCAGGGCAGGCGGCATACTCTCCGTGCCGGCTCCTGGGGGATCCTCCGGCAGGTCCACAACCGGTTGTCCCGGACCCACGAGGACCACGGCCGCAGCCAGTGCAAGCACCGCGGCGCGCGTGACGACACGCATAGGGTGAAGGCGCATCGTCCGGGGCAGTTTGCTGCTCATCACCAGCAATCATGGGGCATCAGGCCATATTTATCCAATAACTGTGGCGCCAGCGGAGGGGCCCCGGGGCGGCCCCTCCGCTGGCTGTTTCCGCACATTTTTAGGCCAATACTTGCCGCTGCGAGTAGACTTGGGTAAGGAGTCCCGTGTTAAGGGGCTGATCTGTCGTGCGTTTCGGTTGGAAATGTCGCGATGACTAACAACTGACCCACTGAATCGAGCCTTTACGCATGTCTGAAACCACCACCAACACCGCGGTAGCCACTGCCTCACGCAGTGACCTGCGCAACGTCGCGATTGTGGCCCACGTTGACCACGGCAAGACCACCCTGGTCGATGCCATGCTCAAGCAGACCAACTCCTTTGCCGAGCACAACCACCTCGAGGACCGCGTGATGGACTCCGGTGACCTGGAGCGCGAAAAGGGCATCACCATCCTGGCCAAGAACACCACGGTGGCCTACAACGGTCCGTCCTCCAACGGCGAGACCATCACCATCAACGTCATCGACACCCCCGGCCACGCCGACTTCGGTGGCGAGGTGGAGCGCGGCCTGTCCATGGTTGACGGCGTCGTCCTCCTCGTCGATGCTTCTGAAGGACCGCTCCCGCAGACGCGCTTCGTGCTGCGCAAGGCCCTTGCCGCACACCTGCCGGTGATCCTGCTGGTCAATAAGACCGACCGCCCCGACGCGCGCATCGACGAAGTGGTGCACGAGTCCATGGACCTGCTGCTGGGCCTCGCCTCCGACCTCGCGGACGAAGTTCCCGACCTCGACCTGGACAAGATCCTCAACGTCCCCGTGGTCTACGCCGCAGCGAAGGTCGGCCGCGCCTCCCTCGAGCAGCCCGCCAACGGCACCGCCCCGGAGAACGGGGACCTGGAGCCGCTGTTCCAGACCATCATCGAGCACATCCCTGCACCGACGTACAACCCGGAAGGTGTCCTGCAGGCGCACGTCACCAACCTGGACGCTTCCCCGTTCCTCGGCCGCCTGGCCCTGCTCCGCATCTACAACGGCACCCTGCGCAAGGGCCAGACCGTCGCCTGGGCACGGGCCAATGGCGAACTCAAGAACGTCAAGATCACCGAACTCCTCGCCACCAAGGCCCTGGATCGCGTCCCGGCCGAGTCCGCGGGCCCGGGCGAGATTGTCGCCGTCGCCGGCATCGAGGAGATCACCATCGGTGAGACCCTGACCGACGCCGATAACCCGCAGCCGCTGCCGCTGATCACCGTGGACGATCCCGCCATCTCCATGACCATCGGTATCAACACCTCCCCGCTGGCCGGCAAGGTCAAGGGCGCCAAGGTCACCGCCCGCCAGGTCAAGGACCGCCTGGACAAGGAACTGATCGGTAACGTCTCCATCAAGGTGCTGCCCACCGAGCGTCCCGACGCCTGGGAAGTCCAGGGCCGTGGCGAGCTGGCGCTGGCCATCCTCGTTGAGCAGATGCGCCGTGAAGGCTTTGAGCTGACGGTCGGCAAGCCGCAGGTTGTCACCAAGACCATCGACGGCAAGATCCACGAGCCCATGGAGCACATGACCATCGACGTCCCCGAGGAATACCTCGGTGCCGTCACGCAGCTCATGGCGGCCCGCAAGGGCCGCATGACCAACATGGCCAACCACGGTACCGGCTGGTGCCGCATGGAGTTCATCGTGCCGGCCCGTGGCCTGATCGGTTTCCGCACCCGGTTCCTCACCGACACCCGCGGTGCAGGTATCGCGGCCTCGATCTCCGAGGGCTACGAGCCGTGGGCCGGTCCCATCGAGTACCGCACCAACGGCTCCATGATTGCCGACCGCGCCGGTGTGGTGACCCCGTTCGCCATGATCAACCTGCAGGAACGCGGCTCCTTCTTCGTGAAGCCCACGTCCGAGGTGTACGAAGGCATGATCGTGGGCGAGAACTCCCGCGCCGACGACATGGACGTCAACATCACCAAGGAAAAGAAGCTCACCAACATGCGTGCAGCTTCTTCGGACACCTTCGAGAACCTGACCCCGCCGCGTGACCTGACCCTTGAAGAGTCGCTCGAATTCGCCCGCGAGGACGAATGCGTCGAGGTGACCCCGGAAGCCATCCGCATCCGTAAGGTCATCCTGGACACCAACGAGCGCGCCAAGGCCAACCGCGCCCGCGCCAAGGCGTAACAACGCCCTGATTGCACAGAATGCCACCGGCTTCGCGCCGGTGGCATTCTGCGTTTAAGCCCCGCCACGCACCTACCCCTTCCTTGGC
>Ga0308173_10001571_pt1 | contig 11517 bp, 11 predicted proteins | sample PhyPR1_FD_203716 | JGI IMG/M metagenome (GOLD analysis project Ga0308173, IMG submission 203716) | Soil microbial communities from UC Gill Tract Community Farm, Albany, California, United States - DLSLS.P.R1 | ecosystem: Environmental > Terrestrial > Soil > Agricultural land | place: USA... | reverse complement strand
GAAGCGCAGCACCGGGCCGTGCCATTTGCATTCCATGCCGAAGTCGGCGGCCACCTTGTCGGCCACCTGCTGGGCGGCGGCGCGCGCCATGTCCGGCGCCATGCTGTGCGACTGCACGATGCTTATGTCCACCATGCCTAGCCTCCCGCCTTGACCGCCGGATTCAGCAGGTTGGGCGGCGTTTGCCCCGCCAGCGCCGCTATCAGGTTGTCGGCCGCGCAGTCGGCCATCGCCAGCCGGGTCTTGACCGATGCGGACGCGATATGCGGCGTCAGCACCACATTCGAAAGCGACAGGAAGTCCGGGTTGAAAGCCGGCTCGTTTTCATACACGTCCAGGCCCGCGGCCGCGATCCTGCGCTCGCGCAGCGCCCGTATCAGCGCCGCATCGTCGACAATGCCGCCACGGGCGATGTTGACCAGCACCGCGCTCGGCTTCATCAGCGCGATCTCGGCCGCGCCTATCGTGTGATGCAGCGCCGGACTGTAGGGCATCACCAGCAGCACGTGATCGGCCGTGCGCAGCAGTTCTTCCCGTCCGACATAGCGCGCGTTATTGGCCTGCGCTTCCAGTTCCGGCGCCAGCCGGGAACGGTTGTGGTAGATCACCTGCATGCCGAAGCCGGTCGAACGCCTGGCGATCGCCTGGCCTATGCGGCCCATGCCCATGATGCCGAGCGTGGAGCCATGCAGGTCGGCGCCGACGAAGCAGTCGTAGGTCCATTTCCGCCATTGCCCGGCGCGCAGCCAGTGCTCCGCCTCGGTGATGCGGCGCGCCGCGGCCATCAGCAGCGCCCAGCCGAAGTCGGCGGTGGTTTCATTCAGCACGTCCGGCGTGTTGGTCACGATGACGCCAGCGCGGGTGGCCGCATCGACATCGATATTGTTGTAGCCGACTGCCATGTTGCAGATCGCCTTCAGGCGCGGACAGGCGGCCAGCAACTCGGGCGTCACCCGCTCGCTCATGGTGGCGAACAGTCCGTCCTTGTCCTTGAGCCTGTCGGCCAGTTCAGCGGCGCTGTAGATATTGTCATCGGGATTGTCCTCGACGTCGAAGTGCTGGCGCAGGCGTTCGACGACTTCGGGGAATATGGCGCGTGCAACAAGTATGCTGGGCTTCATGAGTTTTTATCCGCGAAAGAAAATGAATGTCATCAGGATGAACAAGGGCACGAGAACGCCGCACGACCATACCATGTATCCAAAGAAGGACGGCATGCGGATGCCGCGCTCCTCGGCTATGGCTTTGACCATCATGTTCGGCGCATTGCCTATATAGCTGTTGGCGCCCATGAATACGGAACCGCAGGAAATCGCGGCCAGGGTCGCCGCAAGCGTGGTCATCAGGTGCTGCGCGTCGCCCCCCGCGGTGTTGAAAAACACCAGGTAGGTAGGCGCATTGTCGAGGAAGGATGACAGGATGCCGCTGGCCCAGAAGTACATGCCGTTGATGGGCTGGCCGGCCGAGTTGGTGACGGCGCGGATGACAGCGCCGAATGCGCCGGCCTCCCCCGCGCGCAGCATGGCGATGACCGGGATGATGGTAATGAAGATGCCGGCGAACAACTTGCCGACTTCAACAATCGGCCCCCAGGAAAAATCATTGCCGGCGCGCGCGGAAGCCGGCGTGATGGCCAGCGACAGCAGGATGACGCCGATCAGCGCGACATCGCGCACCAGGTTCTGCAACTCGACCGCCGTGCCAAGCAGGTCGAACGTGATGCCTGGCTTCCAGAAACCGCTCATCAGCACCAGGCCAACCACAGCAGCCAGCAGCAGGAAATTGGCTTTGCCTTCGAACCATATGCCGCTGTCAGGCGTCGGATCGACCGGCAGCATCTCTTCGCGCAGGCGATAGTAATAACTGTCGAGCAGGTAAAAAATCCCCAGCAGCGCCACGCACAGGAAAGCGGTTTCCGGAAAGATGTTGCGCACCGTCCAGAAAAAATCCACGCCTTTCAGAAAGCCCAGGAACAGCGGCGGGTCGCCCAGCGGGGTCAGCGATCCACCGGCGTTGGCGACCAGGAAAATGAAGAACACGACGATATGCACCCCATGCTTACGATTGTCGTTGGCACGAATCAGCGGCCGTATCATCAGCATCGATGCGCCGGTCGTGCCCATCACGCTGGCCAGCAGGGTGCCGATCGCGAGTATGCCGGTGTTGAGCGCCGGCGTGCCGTGCAGGTTGCCGCGCACGCAGATGCCGCCGGCCACCACAAACAGCGACGTGATCAGGATAATGAAAGGAATGAACTCGGCGATGAATGCATGCGCGGCCCCGGCCAGCGCCGTGTGCATGCCAAAGAACGCCGCGCATGGAAGCAGGAAAGCCAGCGCCCACGCGGCGGCAAGCTTGCCGAAATGGTGGTGCCAGAATTGCGGCGCAAGCAACGGGCACAGGGCAATGGACAACAGCAGTCCGGCGAACGGCAAACCCCACCAGGCCGACAGGCCGGCGCCGTTGAAATCGGCGGCCGAGGCCAGGGCCGGCGTCAGCAGGGCCAGCGAGGCCGGCGCCATCATCATTTTTTTTTCCAATCCCGTCCCCTGTCAATAAAAGCGCGGCCATTCTATCGTGGAAAGGCAGCAGCGCCGAGTGTGCCGCGCACCCCCGCCGCCGCCGCGCCCGATGCGCAGGAATTCCCACGGTATTTGCTTATACCTATTTCGTATAACCCCGGTTTGTGATAAAGGCCGACTTGGCTTAAAATACAAGGCTTTTTTAGGGGTATGCCGCTTCGCGCACCGAGCACTTACCGAGCCCCTGGCTCCCACCCTGTTCGTGCATGTCCCGCACTTCCAGCTTTTTTACAGATAGGACCGTTATGACCCACGTTGTGACCGAATCCTGCATCCGCTGCCGTTATACGGACTGCGTTGATGTATGCCCGGTGGATTGCTTCCGCGAAGGACCGAACTTCCTCGCGATCGACCCGGATGAGTGCATCGACTGCGCTGTCTGCGTAGCAGAATGCCCGGTCAATGCGATCTATGCCGAAGAGGATGTCCCGGCGGACCAGCAGCAATTCATCAAGCTTAACGTCGAGCTGGCGCGCAAGTGGCCGTCCATCACCAAGACCAAGTCCGCGCTGCCGGAAGCCGAAGAATTCAAGGACGTTCCCGACAAGCTGCAATATCTGGAGCACTGAACCGCGTGGCCGGCGGTAATGCCGGCAGCGAATCCGGGCGCATGGCCGTATACGGCAGCATACTACGCGGCAAATGCCGCGCAGCATGACGTCATGTTTGCCGGCCTGCATGCCAGGTCGGCCGCCCACAAGGCGCCGCGGCGCCTTGCCAAGTGTATTCACAAAGAAACAGGAATCTGACCGTCGTATGGAAAATACCGCTGACGTATCCACCCCCAGCCAGAATGCCGCGCAAACCATGCCGCGTGAGCCGATTGAAGCCGATGCCGTCATCATCGGCGCCGGCCCGGTCGGCCTGTTCCAGGTGTTCGAACTTGGCCTTCTCGAGATCAAGGCGCATGTGATCGACTCGCTCGCCGCGGTCGGCGGCCAATGCGTGGAACTTTACCCTGACAAGCCGATTTACGACATTCCCGCGGTGCCGGTCTGCACCGGCCAGGAATTGACGGACAATCTGCTGAAGCAGATCGAGCCTTTCGATCCGACATTCCACCTCGGACAGGAAGTCACCGTGGTCGAGCGCCGCGACGACAACCGCTTCAATGTCGAAACCACGGCCGGCACCCGCTTCATCACCAAGACCATTTTCATTGCAGCCGGCGTTGGATCGTTCCAGCCGCGCACACTGAAAGTGGACGGCATCGAGCAATTCGACAATACCCAGTTGTTTTACCGGGTCAGGGATCCGGCCAGGTTCGAAGGCAAGAACCTGGTGATTTGCGGCGGCGGCGACTCCGCGCTCGACTGGGCGCTGAACCTGGTCGGCAAGGCCGAGTCAGTAGTCCTGCTGCATCGTCGCGAGGAATTTCGTGCCGCTCCGGCGTCGGTCGCCAAGATGAAGGAACTGTGCGACAACTACGAAATGCAGTTCCTGCTCGGACAAGTCACCGGCTATGAAAGCAGTGACAACAAGCTGTCCGGCGTCAAGGTCACGGGCGCGGACGGAGTTACCCGGCGCCTGCCCCTGGACCACCTGCTGGTGTTTTTCGGACTCTCGCCCAAGCTCGGCCCGATCGCCGAATGGGGCCTGGACATCGAACGCAAGCAGCTCAAGGTAGGCACCGAGCGCTTTGAAACCAATGTGCCGGGGATTTTCGCGGTTGGCGACATCAATACCTATCCGGGCAAGAAAAAGCTGATTCTTTCAGGCTTCCATGAAGCGGCGCTGGCGGCATTTGCAGCGGCGCCCTATATCTTCCCGGAAAAGAAAATCCATATGCAGTACACGACGACATCGCCGAAACTGCACAAGATACTGGGCGTGGAAACACCGGTGTTCGACTAATCGTCGATCTTCCCCGCAATCCCGCAGGACCAGGAAACACCCTTTGCCGAAAGGCAAAGGGTGTTTGTTTTTCACGACGATCAAATCATGAGTTTGTAATTTCTCAACAAATTTCCGATTTTGAAGATTTATTGTGTGTTAAAGCGCTCAGCGAACTAAAGCGTGGTGGCAAGAATTTGCGAACGGATGTGCGGCAACGAACCTAAGGAAAGCGGTCAAGTTGATTAGGATTCACTCAGGACATTGAAATCCGAAAACGAAACTGATGCATTAGTTACATATTGACTGATGCAATAGCGCCGGGCACCGCCATATTGGATGTAGACGGAAAATTGTGACATCCGGGCGGTTCTACGGTTATGATGCTCTTAGGAAATTGATGGTTGAATTTTTTGGGAACCATCTTGCAGCGCCGGAAAGGAACACCATGCTTTACCAATTTCACGAAATCAACCGCACCTTGTTAAACCCGCTGGTCCAGTGGGCGGAAGCATCCTCCAAACTATTCAGTAACCCGGTCTCCCCGCTGGCGCATACGCCGTTCGCACAGCGCATCGCCGCCGGATATGAATTGATGTACCGTCTTGGCAAGGATTATGAGAAGCCGCCTTTCGGTATTGCAAGCACCACGGTGAATGGCCGCGAAGTGCCCATTGTCGAAGAAGTAACGGTTGAAAAGCCTTTCTGTCGCCTGTTGCATTTTAGAAAAGACCTGGGCGCCGACGCGGTTGCGGCGCTCGACCAGCCGACCGTGCTGCTGGTAGCCCCCCTTTCCGGCCATCACTCCACGCTGCTGCGCGAGACCGTGCGCGAACTGGTCAAGCAACAGGATGTCTACATCACCGACTGGACCGATGCGCGCATGGTCCCGGTTTCCGAAGGACCATTCCACCTGCATGACTATATTTACTACGTGCAGGATTTCATCCGCAAGCTGGGTCCCGACGTGCATGTGATTTCGGTGTGCCAGCCCACCGTTCCGGTGCTCGCCGCGATTTCACTGATGTCGACGGAAAACGATCCCCAGTTGCCCAGGACCATGACCATGATGGGTGGCCCGATCGATCCGCGCCGCTCGCCCACGCAGGTGAATGATCTCGCCATCGAAAAGCCATTTTCCTGGTTCGAGCATAACGTTATCTACTCGGTGCCACCGACCTATCCGGCGTTTGGCCGCAAGGTGTATCCAGGCTTTCTGCAGCATGCCGGCTTCGTCGCGATGAATCCGCAGCGTCATGCGCAAAGCCACTGGGATTTCTACATGCACCTGCGCGCCGGCGACAACGAGTCCGCCGAAGAGCATCGCAAGTTCTACGATGAGTACAATGCGGTGCTGGATATGCCGGCCGAGTATTACCTGGAAACCATCAAGACGGTATTCCAGGAATTCAGGCTGCCGCGCGGCACCTGGGAAGTCGAAGGCAAGCTGGTGCGTCCGCACGACATCAAAACGGTTGCGCTGTTCACGATCGAAGGCGAACTGGACGACATTTCCGGCTCCGGCCAGACCCAGGCAGCGCATGACCTGTGCAGCAGCATTCCCGAGCACAAGAAGCAGCATTTCGTCGCGCCCAAGTGCGGTCACTACGGCATCTTCTCGGGCCGCCGCTGGCGCGAAGTCGTGGCGCCGAAAATCGCCGAATTCATCCGCGCCCACGGCTGACTCCAGCCCGGACCGCAAGGCCGTCCGTCGAAAGACGGACGGCTTTTTATTTGTGGCGCCTGCCCTTGTCCGGGATAATGTCGGCATGCCTGAATCCGAACTTTTTCCTGTCTTCTCCCCTGCGCTTGCCGACCAGCTGGAAGATCTGCTGCCGCAAACCCAATGCACCAAATGCGGCTATCCTGACTGCCGCGCCTATGCCGTCGCGATGGCAAGCGGCGCGGCCCGGCACAATCAATGTCCGCCCGGCGGCGCCGAAGGCGTGGCCCGCCTGGCGCGGCTGCTGAACAAGCCGGTGATTCCACTCAATCCCGTGCATGGCGCAGAGCGCCCGCGCCCGGTCGCCGTCATTGACGAGAGCCTGTGCATAGGCTGCACCCTGTGCATACAGGCCTGTCCGGTCGACGCCATTGTCGGCGCGGCCAAGCAGATGCATACCGTGCTGCCGGAACTGTGCACCGGCTGCGATCTGTGCGTCGCGCCGTGCCCGGTCGATTGCATCGCCATGATCGATGTCACGCCGGGCAAGACCGGCTGGGACGCCTGGTCGCAGCAGCAGGCGGACGCGGCCCGGGCGCGGCACACCGCGCGCCGGATCCGGCTGCGGCGCGAGCGCGAGGAAAACGATGCGCGGCTGGCGGCCAAGGCCGCGGCCAAGCTCAAGGAGGTCGAGGCGCAGGTCGCGGCGACGCCGGAAGCGCAATGCGAACAGCAGCGCAAGAAAGCCATCATCGCCGCCGCCATTGAACGCGCACGGATTAAAAAAGAGGAAATGGCTGCCAGGAGCAAGGCATGAACAACGCCAAGCGCCGCGAGATATTCACCCGCTTCCAGGCCGCCAACCCGCATCCGACCACTGAACTGGAATACAGCACGCCGTTCGAACTGCTGGTCGCCGTGATCCTGTCGGCCCAGGCAACCGATGTCTCGGTCAACAAGGCGATGCGCAAGCTGTTCCCGGTCGCGAATACGCCGGCGCAGATCCATGCGCTCGGCGTCGATGGCCTGATACCGTATATCCAGACAATAGGCCTTTACCGGACCAAGGCGAAGAACGTGATCGAGACCTGCCGCATGCTGCAGGAGCTGCATGGCGGCGAAGTGCCACGCAATCGTGAAGCGCTGGAAGCGCTGCCTGGCGTCGGTCGGAAGACCGCGAATGTGATTCTGAACACCGCCTTCGGCGAGCCCACCATCGCGGTCGACACCCATATATTCCGGGTAGCCAACCGCACCGGCATTGCGCCCGGCAAGACGGTGGAAGAGGTGGAGCGCAAGCTGATGAAGTGCGTCCCGCCCGAGTTCCGGATGGATGCGCACCACTGGTTGATCCTGCATGGCCGCTATACCTGCACGGCGCGTAATCCGCAATGCTGGAACTGCATGGTCGCGGACCTTTGCGATTACAAGATGAAGACGCCGCGCCCCGACAAGGCGGTCTGACGCCAATCAGCGCCGCCCCGGCTCACGGCCTAAAATAAGGTTTGCCGCAGTCCAACCTGTAACCGCAAACAGCGAGAAAATGTTCAATCCTTCCCAGCATGATGTGCGCCGCTTTTTCTGCGAAGCCTATCGCAAGCAACGCGCCAACGAGGTCCTGACGCCACTAGAGGCGGTGGCCCGCGACTGGATTATCCAGCATCCCGAATATGCGGAACATCTTGACGATGTCGAACAAGCGCTGGCCGCCGATTACTCAGTGGAGCGCGGACATGCCAATCCCTTCCTGCATTTGTCCATGCATCTGTCGATCGCCGAGCAGGTCTCCATCGACCAGCCGCCAGGCATACGGGCCGCGGCGCACGCGCTGGCGCAACGCCTGGGCTCGGAACATGAGGCGCACCACGAGATCATGGAATGCCTGGGCCAGATGATCTGGAATTCCCAGCGCAACGGCACGCCGCCGGACGGCGCCGCTTACCTCGAATGCGTGCGCAGGCGCGCAGGCGGCTGAACGGCCGCGCACGCGCGCAAAAAAGGCCACGCTATGGTGGCCTGTCATGCCTGGCGGCGTTACGGCTCGGCGCGCTTACTTGCGCAGCACCAGGCTGCCCGGAAGGCTGTTCAGGTAAGCGGCGATATTGGAAATGTCCTGGTGCGACAGCGGCTTTGCCTGAGCCGACATGATGGCATTGCCGCGTCCATTTGGACCATCGGCACCGCGCTGGTAGGCAATCAGCGCATGTTCCAGGTAGTCGCGGTGCTGGCCGGCCAGCTTGGGATAGCCGGGGTCGATCGGGGTATTGAAGTCCTTGCCGTGGCAGGATGCGCAATTGTATTTCTCAACAGCGGCCTTGCCGGCATTGACATCGCCGGCGGCATGCGCCGACAGGGACAGGGCGGACAGGACCATGAAGGCCGATGCGGTCAGTAATTTCATGAGGGCTCCGGTCATTTCTGCTGCGAGTAATAGGCGGCTACGTCGGCAATGTCCTGATCAGACAGGCTGGCTGCGATGCCGCGCATGCTGGGGTGCTTGCGCTCACCCTTCTTGTACGCATTCAGCGCGTTCTCAATGTACTTGGCAGATTGACCGCCCAGCATGGGCACCTGATACACCTCGGGGAATGAGGCCTTGTAGCCTGGTATGCCGTGGCAGCCGATGCAGTTTGCGACCTTGTTTTCTGCCGCCTTGGCATTGCCGGTCACATCCGCGGCTGCGGCAAACTGGGCAATACCCGCGAGCGCGAGAAATGCAATGATTTTTTTCATGGTAGCTGGGTAGTTGATGCGAAACTGGCCGGGCGCCGGAGGGTCTCCGTCTTCCGTGCGCCGAGATGGCGACCGATGTTGCCTGTCTTGCCAAAACCGCTCGATTCTACCCGAAGACCTTCAAGGCGTCCACGCCGCATCACGGCGCGGCGCCATCAGGCGGTCAGGATCTTTCGGCGCCGGAGCCACTCCAATCCTGTTGATGCGGAAGCAGCATGGGCCGCGGCCAAGCGGATTGCGCATCATAATCGCCGACAGGTAGCAGGAGGCGTCAGCCAGCAAGCACACCCAAAGGACAAGCAATGGCAATCAGCACTGAACAACTGCAACAACTTGCAAGCAAGCTGCATGCACTGAAGACCCGGCTCGGGCAGCATGCGCACGCGCCCGATGCGGCGCTCTCCATGGACGACCCGCTGGTCGATATGGCCAGAGCCTGCGAATTCCCGCTGCCTGCCACCCTGACGGCCCGCGCGCTGGAAGAAGAGGTCGACCGCAAGATCGCCAACGTAGCGGTGTTGATGGAACGCGCCCGCCAGCATGAAGCACTGCCGCCCGACATACGCGCCGCGGCCGATCAGGAAAACAGCCTGATGGTGGAAGACTACCGCGAGGGCGGCGTCGGCGACGACAAGCGGCGCTGACGTCGGGGCTTGCGGCAGGAAGCGCTGCGCCGGGCCGCATCAGCGCCGGCCGACCTTGCGCTCGCTATCCTTGCCGCCTTTCGCACCGGCCGCGGGCGGCGCCGCCGGTTCATCGCGGTCGGGAAGCAGATAAGCGCGCGGCGATGCCGCGAACCGGCGCAGCACCGCGCCGGCAACCCGCCGGCCGGAGCGCGGCCGCACCGCACGCGCGCGAAGCGCCAGCACCAGCGCACAGGCAAAGGCCACTGCGACGTTCAACAACCCGGCAGCCAACACGCCGGCCACGGCCAGCCAGAGCGACGGCTCAGCGCAGACCTGCCAGCCGAGGCTGCCGGCCGCCGCCAACAGTGTGCCGGCGGCCAGCGTCACATGGCGCACCTCGAAAGGCAGGTGGAAAAAAGCGGCAAGCGCCGGCGTCATGCCCAACAGCACGGCCAGCGCGGCGCCACCCGCAATATCGGCCACATGCCGTTCCAGCCATTGCGCGAGCCGCTGCGCCCTGCCCGGCCCCAATGCATAAACCAGGCGCCGCTGATGGGCCAGCGCATGGCGCATCCGGTGCAATGCGAACCAGTTGTCAGCCAGGCTGGACGCCAGCCCGGCCAGCCATAACAGCACGCCGGTGAGCGCGGCATAGAGCGGCGTTGGCCCGACCAGCGACAATGCGGCTATGGCGTTCCGCGCCCGCGCCGGCGCCAGCGGCGGCACGCCGGTCAGCCAAGACATGGCCAGCGCCAGCCCCAGCATGAGCGGCGCCACCACGGCCACGTTACCGAACACTGCGGCTGCCTGGGAGCGCAGCAGCATGGCGATTTCCGACATCAGAGCGCGCAAACCCTCGGCCGTATCCAGCGCGCCCATCTTCGCGGCCAGCGCAGGGGCGATTATTGCTGTCTGGCGTCCTCCCAGCACGCCGCCAAGGGCCGAAATCAGCAGCAGGCACAGGCCGATGCTCATCGCAGCCGATACGCCGCCAAAGAAACCGGCCGCGCCGGCATTGGCGCCCGGCCACAGCGACTGCGCCAGCACCGTCAGCGCGACCACCGCGCCGCCAATGCCGCCGGCTTTCAGCATAGCCCGGTATTCGGCTGGATTGCGCGCCAGATAGCGTTCGCCATGCCGCCCCTGGCGCTCGACAATTTTCCGCGCCAGCAGCGAAAAGCTGCGCGTTGCCAGACCTGCGCCCGAGGCCCGCTGCTGATGGTGGGCACGCACCAGTTCGGCCAGCAGCGCCCGCACTTCCCCGCCCCCGTGCCCCGCCTGCACGGCTGCGCGCACCTCGATGAGCCTGGCCATGCGCGCAAGTTGCGAGCGCATCCGCTCCACCTGCCACACCAGGCTGACGGATACGCCATGCTCGTCCAGGTCGGCATAAATCTTGTCTGTCTGGGCCTGGCAGACGGCGATCAGCATGCGTACGCTGCGCAGCGCCGCCTCGTCATTTGCCGCGGCGAGTAAATAGCGCTCCAACTCGCGCCGCAGCGCCATGAAAGGCGTCGCCTGCACCGGCATGCGCGGCGGCAGGCGGCGCCGGAACTCGGCCCCGGTACCCACCGCAAGCACCATGGTGACCAGATGCTGCAGCGCTTCATCCAGCTGCTGCATATAACCGTGCGAGATGCCGTCATCCGCCACCAGCCGCCACAGCCGCTCCAGGGTGACGCCATCCAGCCCCAACAGCCATTCGGCATCGGCCGGGTCCGGAAACATGGCGCAAAACAGCGCGGACATGTCGCTACGCGCCGGCGGTGGAGGCAGCAGCAGCCGCGCCGCCCGCTCCGCCAGTTCGCTGAAGAATGCCGGTTCGCGCGCCATGCCGGTATCGGTAAACAATTCCGGCCCGACCGCCTCGCGCAAGGTCTTCTGTATCGTGGTCTGCACCAGGCGCCGCACGTCGCGGTGCGCATCCAGCCAGTCCAGCAGGTAACGGGTGCGCTGATGCCGGGCCCGGCGCCACGCGCTTTCTTCGCGCAAGGAGGCGCGCGGCTCGTGCCGCAGCCATTCGGCAAGATCGATCATCCAGTTGGCCCGGTCGGTCCAGGCCGCGAACGGGCTGGCCCGC
>Ga0308173_10001569_pt1 | contig 11520 bp, 7 predicted proteins | sample PhyPR1_FD_203716 | JGI IMG/M metagenome (GOLD analysis project Ga0308173, IMG submission 203716) | Soil microbial communities from UC Gill Tract Community Farm, Albany, California, United States - DLSLS.P.R1 | ecosystem: Environmental > Terrestrial > Soil > Agricultural land | place: USA... | reverse complement strand
TCCCGCGTAACGCTCCTCGGCCCGGCGGGCGACGGCGGCAGCGTCCGCCTCGGCTTCGGCGAGCACCCTCCTGCTCTCCTCCTCCACCCGCGCGGCGGCCGCCGCCGCTGCCTCGGCGCGGGCGGTCGCGGCATCCCTCCGGGCACTCCGGAGCAGACTCGCGGCCTGCTGCTCGGCCTGTTCGCGCTGGACGAGCGCCTGCGCCGTCGCGGCCGCCCGGATGCGGCCGGCCTCCTCCTGCACGTCGGCCAGCGCGTCGAACAGCGGCTGCAGTTCGCGGTCACGCTCGGCGCGCCGATCGGCCGGCACACCCGGCGGGGCGGCAGCGCCGGGAGCGCCCAGGGGTCGGAAGCGCTGCAGCAGGTCCCGTGCGGTCGCCATGCCCCCTCCTCGTCCCGCGGCCGATCGGGGTCAGCGGTCGGCCATGGCGGGCTCGTGACCCGCCGTGCCACTCACCCCAGCGACCGGGGACGGGCGCACCACGAGCACGGGCGCCGGCGCGTGCATCGCGCAATGCAGCGCGACCGACCCGAGCACGAGACCGTGAAAAGTGCCGTGCCCGTGGCTGCCCACCACGAGCCGGTACGCGCCGCGGGCCTGGGCGGTCAGCACGTCTCTGGCGGGCGCCAGCTCCACCTGGGTCGCGATCCTCGGCGCATCCGTCCGCGAGCGCACGACCTCTCGCACGGCAGTCGCGACGGAGTCCTCCACCTGCCGGCGCATCTTCTCGGCGTCCGGTGCCGCGACGCGTTCCAGCTCCCAGCCGGCGGCGACGGTGTAGCAGGCGACCACCTCGACGTCCGCGCCGATTCCGACGGCGTCCTCGACGGCGGTGGCGAGTGCGGCCCGAGAGCCTGGGGATTCGTCGAAGCCGACCACGATCCGCGGCGGACGATCCGGCTGCTGCCCCGAACGCACCACGAGCACATCGCAGGGCGCGTGACTGATGCAGTGCAGCCCCACGGAGCCGAGGAGGGTGCTGCGCAGTCCGCCGCGACCACGACTGCCCACCACCAGCAGGTCGACGCCCTCCGCGGCGGCGAGCAGCACCGACGCGGCCTGCCCGTAGACCCCCACCACTCGGACGTCGACGGCGTCGACGCCCGGCACACCGGCCAGCGGGCCGGTCACGACCTCGTCGACCACATCGCGCACCCGCCGCTCGCCGGCCGCGCGGAACTCCGCGGCCTGCCCCGGCACGTACCCGAGCCCGTCGGCCCAGAAGCTGACCAGCGGGAAGGCGATCACGACGTCGAGAGCCGCAGCCCGGCCTGCTGCCTCGACCAGGGCTGCTTCGAGCGCGATGAGCGACCCGTCGGACCCGTCCACGCCGACGACCAGCCGCGGACGGCGGAGGGCGGAGGCTTCCGCCGCCTCCGGCTCCTCGACCGCGAGGGCACCCGCGTCTCCCACCTCTGCCGGTGCGTCGGCTCCCGGCCCCGCCGTCGGGCGGTGGCGCGCTCCGCGGGCGCGGTTCTCCTCCTCGCGACGCTGCGCGAGATAGTGCTGGACGGCGAGGGGATCGCCGACCGACCGACGCGCGGCGACGTCGTGGCGCGCCTCGTGCTCGGCAGCGATCCTCTCCCGCTCGGAGAATCCGACGGGCTCGTGGCCGGACGGTCCGCCCATGGCAGCCACCCCTTTCACCCACACTTCGCCGGGAACGTGCTCCACCACGCTGCCGTGCGGCCCGGACCGTTGCGGAGAGCGGAAGGCCCTCCCGACCGGTGACCTAGGGCCACCGTCGCCCATGCAGGCGACGTAGCCGCCCGGTCCGGATCCCGGTCGGGGTTCGCGGAGGGGTGTGCACCCGCTGCGGCCCGGAGGACGATCGCCCGGGTGGAGCGGTGGGCCGACCGTCGGTCGTCCGCGGACCGCGCCGCGCGCTGACCCAGGGGGCGGAGATGTCCGGTCCGAGTCGCAGGTCCCGATCGCGCCGCCGCCGCGTCACCGCGGCAGTGGCGCTCGCGGCCGCGGCATGGGTCCTGGTCCTGGCGGTGGTCGTGGCGGTCGGCGACTTCCCGCGCGGCCTGCTCCTGCTGCTCTGCGCCGCCGTCGTCGCGGCCGGCGCCTGGGAGGGGGTCCTGCGCCGAGGGTGGGGTCGTGTGGCGGCCCTCGCCGTCGGCGGCGCCGCACTGGTCGGCGGGGTGCTGGTGCTGGGTGACGAGGGCTACCTGCGCGACCTGGTGCTGCTCGGCCTCGGTGCGCTGGTCTGGCACGGGGCAGCGCGGGTGGCCTTCCGTCCGGACGTCGTCCTGCCCGCCGCGGTGCCTCCGCAGCGGCCCGTGGTCGTGGTCAACCCCAGATCCGGCGACGGCCGGGCGGCCCGGGTCGGTCTGGTGGCCGCGGCCGTGGAACGCGGCATCGAGGTGGTGGAACTCCGGGCCGGCGACGACCTCGAGGCACGCGTGCGCGAGGCGGTCGACGGCGGGGCCGACGCCCTGGCGATGGCCGGTGGTGACGGCTCACAGGCCGTGGTGGCCGCGCTCGCCGCCGAGGCGGACCTGCCCTACGCCTGCATCCCCTCGGGCACGCGCAACCACTTCGCCCTCGACCTCGGGGTGGACCGGGACGACGTGGTGGGGGCACTCGACGCCTTCGTCGACGGCGGCGAACGGATCGTGGACCTCGCCGAGGTCAACGGCCGGGTCTTCGTCAACAACGTCTCGCTGGGCGTCTACGCCGAGGCTGTTCAGCAGAAGGGCTATCGGGCCGCAAAGGTGAAGACGCTGCTGGACACGATGGCCGCCTCGCGGTCCCCGGACGGCGCCTCGCAGGATCTGAGCTGGACCACTCCCGGGGGCCGCTCCTTGCGGGGCGCGACGGTGATGATGGTGAGCAACAACCAGTACCGGCTGTCGGGGGCGGCCGGCGCCGGCACCCGGCCCGCCGTCGACCAGGGGCTCCTCGGGGTGACCGTGGTCGATCCGCCGATCGGCGGGAAGCTGCGCCGCCGCCGTCCCTGGCGACAGTGGGTGACACGCGACTTCCGGGTCGACGCCACCCGGCCCGTGCCGGCCGGGATCGACGGGGAGGCCGCCGTGCTCACTCCCCCGGTCGTCTTCCGGACCCGGCCGGCGGCGCTGCGGGTGCGCGTCGCCGCGCAGCATCCCGCCGCCTCCCCGTCGGCGGTCGAACCGGTCGGCGCACTGCCGGCGCTGCGGGCGCTGCTGCGCATCGCGCGCGGAGCCGAACCGGGGCAACAGCCCCCGCGCGTGCCCCCGGCGGTACGGCAACCGGCTCTCTGACGCTCGCGCCGAGAGATCTGGACCGGGCACGGGCCCGGCCCCAGACTGGTGCGGCAGCTGGGGGGCGGGAGGCGCATCGATGGATCTGGGCATCGATCTGGGCACCGCCAACACGGTCGTCAGCGACTACCGCCGCGGCATCCTGTTCGACCAGCCGTCCGTGATGGTGGTGCGCCGGACCGGGTCGCGCCGGGAACGGGTGCTGGCCGTGGGGCAGGACGCCGCCGACCTGCTCGGTCGCGCTCCGACCTCGCAGTTCGCCGCGGTCCGTCCGTTGGAGGACGGCGTCGTCACCGACCTGGAGACGACCCGGTTGTACCTGCGCTCCGTGCTGCGGGAGGCGGGGCGGCGCGCCCTGTCGCCCGTGCGGGCCGTGATCGGTGTCCCGGCCGGTTCGTCGCCGCTGGAGCACCGCGCGCTCCTCGAGGCTGCGGCGGAGGCCGGCATCCGCCCGGCGACCGCCCTCGACGAGTCGATCGCCGGCGCCGTGGGCTGCGGCCTCGACCCGTTGGAGCGACGGGTGCACCTGGTCGTCGACGTCGGGGGTGGCACGGCCGAGGCGGTGGCGTTCTGCTTCGGCGGCATCCTCGCCCATCGGACGATCAAGCTGGCCGGCGACGAGATGACGGTGGCGGTCCTCCGCTACCTCCGGGTGGAGCACCAGCTGCACGTCGGCGAGCTCGAGGCCGAGGCACTCAAGATCCGCGCCGGGTCGAACGGGCACGGGCCGCTCGTCGTCCAGGGCCGCGACGCGGCGACCGGTCGGGCGAGGCTGGCGACGGTCCAGTCAGCCGAGGTGGCCGAGGCCGTGCGCCCGATCAGCGAGGAGATCGTGCGCACGCTCGCCGCCTGTCTGGACGACCTCCCCCCGCAGGCGATCGCCGACGTGCTGGCGGAGGGCGTCCTCGTGTTCGGCGGGGCCTCGCGGATCCACGGACTGGCCGAGGACCTGGAGCGGGGCCTGGGCCTCCCGGTCAAGCTCGCCGAGCAGCCCCTGACCTGTGTGGCCGACGGCGCCGCCCGCGCGCTGCGCAACCGCCGATTGCTCGCGGCCTACGGACGCCGCTGACCGTCAGGGTCGCTGCAGCCGGCCGGTGGCGAGGACGGCCGAGCGGTGCGCGAGGTAGTGCTGGAGACCCTCCGCGACGACGGCCTTGGCGGTGTTCCCGCCCGTGCCGGGGCCCTGCACCAGGGCCGTCATCACGATCTCGGGCGCGTCGAAGGGCGCGGCGGCGGTGATCCAGTTGTCGTAGCTCCCCGGCGGAAGGCCGCCGTCCTGCGCCGTGCCGGTCTTCGCGCCGACCGGCGCGGGCAGGCCGGAGAGGCGGACGGCCGTGCCGCCGGCCACGGCCCGGCGCATGCCCTCGCGCACCGGACCCAGCGCACCGGCGAACGCGAGGGGCCGCGGGGCGGGCGTGGGGAGCGCGGTGAACGGGGCGTCGTGCGCCCCGATCGCCAGGCCGAGCCGCGGGGTGACCAGGTTCCCGGTGGCGACGGCGGCGGTCCAGCGGGCGTTCTGCAGCGGCGTGACCTGCAGTTCGCCCTGGCCGATGCCGAGGATGACGGTGGATCCGCCGTACCAGTGGCCGCCCTTCCCGCCCACCGAGTCCGGTGTGCCGAGGTAGCCGGCGGATTCGCCGGGCAGGTCGATCCCTGTCCGTGCGCCGACGCCCAGCGCCCGCGCGCCCTCGATCAGTCGCTCGGCCCCGAGTGCGACGGCGAGCTTGTAGAAGTAGACGTCGTTGGAGATGGCGATCGAGTCCACGAGGTTCATGGGGCCCATCGGCTTCCAGTTGCCGAAGGTGTGACCGCCGTAGGTGAACGCGGCTCCTGTCGGGATGACCTGCTCGGGCCCGAAGACGGGATGCGCCTGGTTGGCCGCGGCCACGACGAGCTTGAACGTCGACCCGGGCGGCGCCACCGCCTGGGTCACGTGCTCGAGCGTGGGTGCCCCCGGCGCCTCGGCCTGGGCCCGCATCGCCGCAGCGTCGATCGGTGGTCCATAGACGTTGTCGTCGGACGACGGGACGCTCGCGAGGGCAAGGACCGCGCCCGACCGCGGGTCCATCGCCACGGCCGCGCCGACCTTGCCGCTCGGCTGGGGCTGTGCGCCCATGGCCTGGGCGAGGCGGGCCGTCAGCACCTGCTGCAGGCCGAGGTCCAGGGAGAGCCGCAGATCGGAGCCGGGCACGGGGTCCTGCCGGCCGGCGAGCTCCACCGGCACACCGAGCGGGTTCACGTACATGCACTGACGCCCGTTGATCCCGCGGAGCGCCGCGTCGTACTCCTGCTCCAGACCCGCACGACCGACGAACTCGCCGGTCGGCAGATCGGGCCAGCGCTTCTCGTCGTCCGGGGTGGCAACCCCCACGAAGCCGAGCACCGGCCCGAGCAGCGCGCCCTGCGGATACCAGCGACGGGGCTCCGGCACCACGAACACGGCGGGGATCGCCGCCTTCCTGATCGCGTCGGCGACGTTGCGGGGCACCTCGGCGACGGTCACCGCGAGCGTCGTGCCCGGGGCCTTGCCGACCCGGTTGCGCAGGTCCGTGCGGCCGGTCAGCCGCGCGAGGCGGTCGACGTCCGCGGGGCGGCTGCGCAGCAGCGCCGGCACCACCACGACGCGGTCCACGCCGTGCCCGGCGTCGACGGCGTCGACGGCGAGGGGCGCACCGTGCCGGTCGGTGATGGCGCCGCGCACGGCGGGCAGCCGGATGCAGCGGGTCATCTGCTCGTCGCCGACGAGCTGCAGAGCATGGCCCTGGGTGACCTGCAGCCGCCATCCGTACAGCCCGAAGGCGATCAGGAGCGCCGAGAGGCCGATCGCGGTCAGCCGGACCAGCCGCGGACGCGGGTTGCGCCAGCCGGGGAGCGCCCACAGCCGCCTGCGGGCGCCGTCCCGGCGGACCGCCAGGGCGACCCCGATCGCGGCCAGGTGCACCACGAGCGCCGTGCCTCCGTAGCTGAGCAGCGGGAACGGGACCCCGGCCAGAGGGAGGAGCCCGAGGTTCGCCCCGACCGAGACGACGGTCTCGACGCCCATGAGGATCGCCAGCCCGCCGGCGACCAGCGCACCGTGCGGCGTGCGTGACGTCCGGCTGGCCAGCGCCAGCCGCCACACGAGGATGATCGCGGCCAGCACCGCCGCCGCACCGGCCACCAGCCCCCACTGTCCGACCAGACTGGCCAGCGCCAGATCGTTCTCCCGCTCCGGCAGGTACTGGGCCCGCAGCAGGCGGAGCGGGTCGTCGGTCCGTCCGAAGAGCCCGCCGGAGGCCACCGCGATGTGCGCCTGTCGCAGGGCCCAGCCCGAACCGGTCGGGGACTCGTGCGAACCGACCAGGAAGGTGCCGAGGCGCTCGACCTGATAGGGCTGCAGGAGGCCGATCATGAGCGGCACCGAGATCACCGTCGCGGCGGCCAGCGGCAGCAGGAACCGCGCGGGCACCCGCCCGAGGACGAGCATGGATGCGGTCAGGACGACGAGCAGCGCCGTCGTGCTGAGATCCGGCTGGAGCAGGGTCAGCGCCAGCGGCACGACCGCGAGCAGCAGGGCCAGCGTGAACCGTTGCCACGGCGGCCGGCCGGAGCCGAGCACGGCGGCGAGCACCAGGAGCAGCCCCAGCTTGGCCAGCTCGGAGGGCTGGAAGCTGAGTGAGCCGATCGCGATCCACCGGGTGGCGCCGTTCGCGGACACGCCGACCGCGAGGACGGCCACGAGCAGCAGGACGGCGGCGCCGTAGGCGGTCCAGCCCAGGATGCCGAGGTAGCGCACGCGGAACCGCCAGCACGCCGCCAGCGCGAGCACCCCGGCGAGGGCGATCGTGGCCTGCCGCGCGGCGAGGTCAGCGGCGCCGATGAGTTGCAGATTCGCCAGACCGAGGACCACCAGCGCCAGCGCCGCCACGACGGCGAGCAGGTCGAACACGCCGCTGCGACGGTTCCGGCGCTGTTGCCGGCTCCGCCCAGGGCCCCTTCGGCGGGCCCTCGGCGGAGCGACGGCCTCGGCCATCACCATTCGGCTCCTCCTTCGGCGGTCTCACCCGGCCCGGGGCTCGCGCAGGCACGAGCCGACCGACACGGGTGCGGAGGCAGCGGCCGCGGGCGTCCGTGTGACGGCGACGACCGCCACGGCCGGCATCTTCGGAAGGGCGACGGTGCCGACCGACGCGGCTCGTCCGCCCCGGGCGGGGACGATCACCCTGCCGCCCGGCACGGTGGTCGTGGCACCGGTGCAGCGGTCGATGATGCGGTAGGTCCAGGTCACGGCCTGCTGCTGCGCTCTCGGGGCCAGCCGCACCTGGATCCGGAGGGCGCACGGCGCGGCCGGCCTGCACGGCCCCATGGCCCGCAGGTCGACCCCGGTGACGTTCCCGGCCGACGCGGGGGCCGGGGCGCGGATCGGCAGGCCGTCGGCCGTCGGCGCGGCCGACGAATGCGACCCGCTGCGCCCCGCCTGCAGGAGCACGTCGATGTCGGCGCTGATGTCGTCCCGCAACAGGACGACCTCCAGGACGACCACGGTGACCAGGACCAGCACCGACGCCACCCACGCGCCGACCCTCCGGAGCGCGCTCCTCCGCTCCCGGCGGAGGGTGCGCACGGCCGGGTCCCCGCGGGCCGCACCCGCCGGGGCCCCGATCGCCCGTCCCCCAGAAGCGGACCCCGGGCTCTCGCCGAGCGCCGACACCAGCGCGGCGAGCTCGGCGCGCACGGCCGGGCGGTCGATCGCTCCGGCGGCGTCCCCCAGCCTCCGCGCCACCACGGGAACGCCCGTCCCCGGTAGGTCTTCGACCGCCCGGTCGAGCTCGGCCAGCAGCAGGTCACCGGAGGAGCCTGCCGGTCGGGTGTCGAGCCGGGCGGCACCCACGACATCGGCGAGCACCGTCTCGACCGGGGACAAGGTTGCGGGGGGCTCGTCCTCGTCCCGGACCGGGTCGAGCCGCACCGACCCGTCGGTGCGGACGACGATCCGGTCCGCCGCGACGCAGGCGCTGCCCGTCGGCGGCTCGGATCGCATCTCCGGCTCGTTCAGCAGGCTCACCGCGATCTCCATGGCCTGCGCGGGTGTCAGCCGGGCCAGGCTGATCAGCCGGGTCAGCGCCACGCCGGGCCGAGCGGACGGCGGCCCGACCGGCTCCTCGAGCCCCTCCGTCGAGTCCTCGGGGTGGCTCGGCTCCTGGACCTCGTCAGCGCGTTCGGTCGTCACGTCCGTCACGGACCGCCACCCCCACCCAACCTCTGCGGCCTGGGCCGTCCCCCGTGACGACTCTGGATCGATGCTGGACCGAAACGACCCCGTATGTCACCGGGGTCCGGCGCGCCGCGCCGAAATGCCCGCGCGGAGGGCGTGGGGCCGGCCCTTCGGGCGGTGCGTCACCGGCCTCCGGAAGCACCGGCGCCGGTCAGCTGGTCCATCGTCGGGGTCGGCTACGTCCCCTCGTCCGGCCGGAGGTACTCCGACTCCCCCACCTCGGTGATCCGGTCCTGGATGAACCGGCCGACCGCGGTGGCGGTGGCTCCACCGACGGCCCCCAGGACGGCGGCCTGCCCCGTGTCGCCGGAGCCGGCATCCCGCATCCCGGCGTAGGCACCGGTCACGGCCCCGATCAGCACATCCGCGCGGGTGGCGAACTGGGCGCTGACCGGGCCGCGCTCCACGATGGAGGCGAGGGCGGACGCCAGCGGGGTCGCGCCTGGGCGCTCCTTTATCACCCGCACCTGCTCGCCGACGTCGGCGCCGTCGAACGCCAGGCGCCCCAGCTCGACCAGGGGCGTGATCTCGTCATGGCTGAGCCCGGCGACGGTGAGGCGCAGCAGGTGGTACCGCAGGCGCCGCTGCTCCGCGTCCTCGAAGGCCAACTGGGCGGCCTCCTCGAAGCGCTCACCCGAGTCGTCCCGGAAGGACTGCGTCTCTGACATCGGTGTCCACCCCCTGGTCGGTACGGGACCCCCGATGCCGGTCGAAGCTAGACCGGGCCGGCGTGCCCGCGGCTCTCCGGCGGCGGGAGTCCGGGACGGGGCGTCCTCGTCGTGGGCGCGTCACTACCGTTCGCGCGGACGAGGGCGCGCACCGGTCGTCGGACTCCCGCCGTCCCGGCACGCAGGCATCTGGTCGGCGCGGGACCGCCTCGCTAGCCTCCGCGCCATGACGGCGAACTGGGCGGGTCGCGCGGCCACGGTGGTGTTGGCGGGTGCGACGTCGGTCGCCCTGGTCGCGGGGCCCGCCCTGGCCGCGGGACCCGTGGTCGGGGCTCCGACCGCGGGTGACCCCTACTTCCCGCTGCAGGGCAACGGCGGCTACGACGTCGGCCATTACGGCCTGACCCTCGACTACCGGCCCGGATCCGGTCAGCTGACCGGCGTGGCCACGATCGACGCCACCGCCACGCAGTCGCTGCGCCGCTTCGACCTCGACCTCCGCCGCACCTTGACGGTGTCCTCGGTGACCGTCGACGGGCGGCGGGCGGCGTTCGCCCAGCCGGCCGACCTCCGGCAGGAGCTGGTCATCACGCCTGCGGCGCCGCTCGCCAAGGGCGCCGGGTTCACCGTCGTCGTCCGCTACTCCGGGATGCCCCGGCCGGTGACCGATCCCGACGGTTCCATCGAGGGCTGGGTGCCGACCGAGGACGGCGCCTTCGTCGTCAACGAGCCCCAGGGTTCGCCGTCCTGGTACCCGTGCAACGACACGCCCCGCGACAAGGCCGGGTTCGACATCACGATGACCGTGCCCAACGGAGTGACCGCGGTCGCCAACGGGGTCCTCGTCGGCACCGCGACGGCGGACGGGCGCACCACCTACCGGTGGAGCCAGCCGCGGCCCATGTCCACCTACCTCGCCTTCGTCACGACGGGTGTCTTCCGGATCTCGACCGGGACGACGCCGGCCGGCATCCCCTACCTGAACGCCGTCGACCCGAGCCAGGCCGCCAAGTCCCGCCCGGTGCTGGCGAAGCTGCCGGCGATGTTCGACTTCTTCCAGTCGCTGTACGGAAAGTATCCCTGGAACTCCGGCGGGGCCCTCGTCGACAACGCACCCGAGGTCGGCTACGCCCTGGAGACGGTCACCCGGCCGGAGTTCGACCGGGCGCCCGACGAGCTCACGCTCGCCCACGAGATCGCCCACCAGTGGGTCGGCGACGACGTCACCCTCGCCCGGTGGCGGGACATCTGGATCAACGAGGGCTTCGCCGAGTGGTCGTCCTGGTACTGGAGCGAGCACACCGGACAGGCCACCGCGCAGCAGATCTTCCAGCGCCTGTACTCCACCCCGGCCAAGGACACCGGCTTCTGGAACCCGCCCCCCGGCAACCCCGGGAGCGCGGCGGACCTCTTCGCCGGCTCGATCTACGACCGCGGGGCCATGACCCTGCAGGCGCTGCGGGTCGAGATCGGCGACGACGCGGCGTTCCTCGGCCTGCTGCACGACTGGGTGGTGGCCCACCGGTACGGCAACGCCACCGTCGACGACTTCGTCGCCTTCACCGAGAAGCGGTTCCCGCAGCTGGACCTGGCGCACTTCTTCTCCGTCTGGCTGTACCAGCCGGGCAAGCCGACCGGCTGGTGAGCGCCGGGGGCCGGGCGTCGTCCACTGGCCCGACCGCCCGTCGGCCCCCATCCTGTCCAGGCCGATGATCGTCATGGGTCTGGTCGTCGCGTCGGCGCGCGGCCGCGTGGAGGTGCGTCGATGAGGGTGACCGTGCTCGGGGCCGGCTCGTGGGGGACGACGGTCGCCGCCCTCCTCTGCCGGCGTGACCACGAGGTCCTGCTGTGGGCCCGGAACCCGGACGTCGCCGCGGAGGTCAACGACCAGCGCTCCAACGCCGCGTACCTGCCGGACACCCGGCTCCCCGCGCGGCTGGCCGCGACGGCGGACCTGGAGCAGGCCGCCCGGCACGCCGAGCTGCTGGTCGTCGGGGTGCCGACCTCGGCCTTCCGGGAGACCCTCGAGCGTCTGCGGCCCCATCTGTCGCCGTGGATCCCCGTCATCAGCCTCAGCAAGGGTCTCGAGCGCGACACCCACCTGCGCATGACCCAGGTGATCAAGGACGTCCTGCCCGGCCGGCCGGCCGCGGCGCTGACCGGCCCCAACCTGGCGAAGGAGATCATGGCCGGTCAGGCGGCGGCCAGCGTGATCGCCACGGAGGACCTCACCGTGGCGGCGGCGCTGCAGCGGGAGGTGCAGCGCGGGATGTTCCGCGTCTACACCCACCACGACGTCGTCGGTTGCGAGATCGGCGGGGCGCTCAAGAACGTGATCGCGATCGCCACC
>Ga0308173_10001568_pt1 | contig 11522 bp, 7 predicted proteins | sample PhyPR1_FD_203716 | JGI IMG/M metagenome (GOLD analysis project Ga0308173, IMG submission 203716) | Soil microbial communities from UC Gill Tract Community Farm, Albany, California, United States - DLSLS.P.R1 | ecosystem: Environmental > Terrestrial > Soil > Agricultural land | place: USA... | reverse complement strand
GCACGCTACACCGTCTGGCGAGATTCCGGGGAACAGCATCCGATTTTATTTCCCATGAGCGCCGACGGAAAGAACGCAAATGAGGAGGCGTTTGAATCCTCGGGCATGAGCGGGTGGATCGAAAAGCCGTTTCGAATATCTGATCTGGAGAGTCCGTTACCGAGCCGCTTTGCGAGGGACAAGCCCGAATCGCAATCTACTCAATTCAGCATTCAATGAACCCCTAGCTCGGCCTTCACGGCTGCGAACTGCCGGGCAGCAAACTCGAGTTCCTCTTCGGTGTGGGCAGCGGAGACTTGAACGCGAATACGTGCCTTGCCTTGCGGGACGACCGGATAGGAGAAGCCGACGACGTAGATGCCCCGCATTAAAAGCAGGTCAGCCATTTTTGAGGCGAGTGATGCATCTCCCAGCATTACCGGTACGATAGGATGTTCGCCAGGCAGGATCTGAAATCCATACGACGTCATCCGCTCCCGAAAGAGCTTTGTGTTGGAAACCAGGCGCTTTCGCAGATCCGACGTCTGCTCGAGTAGTTCAAGCACTTTTATGGACGCTGCAACGATAGGCGGGGCGATAGAGTTGGAAAACAGATAAGGACGCGAGCGCTGGCGTAGCAGGCTGATGATTTCCTTGCGTCCGCTAGTGTACCCGCCGCTTGCACCGCCCAGCGCTTTGCCCAGGGTACCGGTAATGATGTCCACCCGGCCCATGACGTTGTGATATTCATGTGTGCCGCGGCCGCATTCGCCCATAAACCCGACGGCGTGGCAATCGTCAAACATAACCATTGCGTTGTATTTGTCGGCGAGATCGCAAATCGCGGGCAGGTTTGCGATGTAGCCATCCATCGAGAAGACTCCGTCAGTGGCGATCAGGCGGTGCCGCGCCGTGCGAGCCTCCTGCAGCTTCGCTTCCAAATCGCTCATATCGCTGTTCCTGTAGCGGAATCGCGCGGCTTTCGAGAGCCGGATGCCGTCGATGATGCTTGCGTGATTCAGCTCGTCGGAGATGATGGCGTCCTCTGAGTCGAGCAGCGTCTCAAACAGGCCGCCGTTTGCATCAAAACAGGACCCATAAAGGATGGTATCTTCCGTGCCTAGGAACTCGGTCAGACGCTCTTCCAGTTGCTTGTGAATGGATTGTGTCCCACAGATGAAGCGCACGCTGGCGAGACCGTAGCCCCACTCGTCTAACGCCTTTCGTGCCGCATCCACCACAACGGGATGGTTCGCCAAGCCCAGATAGTTGTTAGCACAAAGGTTGAGGACCGACGCACCCGTAGAGACCTTTATTTCGGCATCCTGCGGGCTATCAATGATGCGCTCACGCTTTAAAAGGCCGGCCTTCTCGATTTCGGCAACCTTGTCGGCTAAATAGGTTTGAACTGTTCCGTACATCTTATTTCATTTCAACATTCAATAGTTCTTGCGGCCATCCGCCAGCGCCGTTTCTTTGTATCTCGACTGCATGTCCCCACCCTTCCAGGCCGGTGTCCACTCCAAAATGACTTTTCCAGAGCTGCCGGAGCGCATCGCCTCAAATCCCTTCTCAAAGTCACGGTAGCTGAAACGATGTGTGATCACAGATGTAATGTCGAGTCCAGATTCCAGCATGACGGTCATCTTGTACCAGGTCTCGTACATTTCCCGCCCATAGATGCCCTTAATGGTCAGCATGTTGAAAATGACGCTCCGCCAGTCGATAGACATTTCCTTGGCGGGGATACCCAGCATTGCGATCTTTGCGCCGTGACTCATATTCGCGATCATGTCCCGGAGCGCAGAAGGGTTACCCGACATTTCGAGCCCGATATCAAAACCCTCCTGCATCCCAAGCTGTTTCTGGACATCTGCAAGCGAAGTCTCTTTGGGGTTGATCGCCAGAGAGACGCCCATTTTGCGCGCCAGTTCCAGACGGTCTGTGTTCACGTCGGTGATTACGACGTAGCGTGCGCCCGCATGTCTCACGACTGCCGCAGCCATAATGCCGATCGGACCAGCACCAGTAATGAGGACATCCTCACCGAGAACGGGAAACGACAGGGCGGTGTGCACTGCATTCCCAAACGGATCGAATATGGCCGCCACTTCGCGATTCACCTTAGGGCTGTGACGCCAGATATTTGACATGGGGAGCGAAATATATTCGGCGAATGCTCCCGGCCGGTTCACCCCAACGCCTTGCGTATGGGCGCACAGATGGCGACGGCCCGCTAGGCAATTGCGGCAGCGCCCACACACCACGTGCCCCTCACCGCTGACCACTTCGCCAGGATGGAAGTCGTTTACATTCGATCCCACCTCCACAATCTCGCCCACAAACTCGTGTCCGATTATCAGAGGGACCGGGATGGTGGCTCGGGCCCAGTCATCCCAGTCATAGATATGAAGATCGGTTCCACAGATTCCGGTGTGGGTGACACGGATCAGGACGTCGTTAATTCCGATAGTCGGTTGTGGAACGTCGTCCAGCCATAAACCCCGCTCGGGCCGGCCTTTTACCAGAGCCTTCACCTGCTGCTCCCGGCCTTGTATATCATTGTCATCTCTATGTAGAGTATCCAGAAGACCTTTGGACGGGGCGAACGTCGAAGCCGACCTCGAGAAGTTGTTCGATCCAAGCCCGGTTTACTTGGCCAGCTTCAGCAGAATGGCTCCGAGAGGAGGTAGCGTCAATGTCAGCGAATGGTAAGACCCGTGCAACGCGATAGGTCGAGTGAACGAGCCGTCAGGATTCCCAATCCCGCCCCCGCCGTACCGCTTGTCATCGGAGTTGAAAACTTCCTTCCATAAACCTTTTTGAGGAACACCGATACGGTAGTTGGGGCGGACAGCTCCGCTGAAGTTACAGATCACGGCAAGTGTTTCGGTCTCAGATGTACCTTTGCGGAGAAAGCTGATTACGTTGTTTTCAGCATCGGTAGAATCAAGCCACTCGAAGGTAGCCGGGTTGTTCTCCCGTTCGTGGAGAGCACGCTCACTGCGGTAGAGGTGATTTAGCTCCGTGACCAAAGCACGTATGGCCGAATGTTCCGGGTACTCTAGCAATTCCCAATTGAGTTGGCCGTCGTGATTCCATTCGGACCACTGTCCGAACTCGCCGCCCATGAAGAGCAGCTTTTTGCCGGGCACCGTGTACATATAAGACAGGAGCAATCGCAGGTTCGCGAATTTCTGCCAGCGGTCGCCCGGCATTTTGCCGATAAGAGAGCCCTTGCCGTATACGACCTCGTCATGCGAAAGCGGCAGGACAAAGTTCTCGTTAAATGCATAAGCCATGCGGAAGGTGAGCTCGCCGTGGTGATACATGCGAAAAAGCGGATCCTGCGACATATATTGCAGCGTGTCGTGCATCCATCCCATATCCCACTTCATTCCAAAGCCAAGGCCGCCAGCATAAACGGGCCGGGATACCTTCGGCCATGCGGTGGATTCCTCCGCGATTGTTTGCGTATCGGAATGAATGCCGAATACCTGCACGTTCATCTGCTGTAGAAAGCCGATCGCCTCCAGGTTCTCGCGCCCGCCGTGTTGATTAGGAACCCATTGGCCCGGACGGCGGGAATAGTCGAGATACAGCATGGAGGCCACGGCATCCACTCGCAGAGCATCGGCGTGATACTGCTCCAGCCAGAACATGGCACTGCTGAGAAGAAAACTGCGGACTTCCGGGCGGCCGTAGTTAAAAATGAAGCTGTTCCAATCGAGTTGCACTCCCTTCCGTGGATCTGCGTATTCATACTCGTGGGCGCCGTCGAAGAACCCGAGACTGTGTTCGTCTTGCGGAAAGTGCGAGGGGACCCAGTCGAGAATGACTCCGATTCCGTTCTGGTGAAGTTCATCGATCAACGCCATGAAGTCCTGTGGCGTGCCGTAGCGGCTGGTCGGTGCGAAATACCCGGTCGTCTGGTAACCCCAGGATCCGTAGAAGGGGTGTTCCATCACGGGGAGAAACTCGACGTGAGTGAAGCCCATTTCTTTTACATAAGGGACAAGTCGCCCGGCGATTTCGCGGTAATTGAGGAAGCGGTCCCCCTCCTCCGTGGCTCGTTGCCAAGAGCCGAGATGCACTTCGTATATGGCGATAGGTGCCTCCAGGCTGTTGTTGTACCGCCGGCCTTCCATCCAGTTGCCGTCGCGCCATTCGTAATCTAGATTCCATACGACTGACGCCGTGCTCGGTGAAGATTCGTGAAAAGACCCCAGAGGGTCACTTTTATCGACTTTATAGTCGCTCGCCTTGGATTCCACGAAGTACTTGTAGCGAGTGCCCGCGCTCACATCGGGAACGAATCCCTCCCAAATGCCTGAAATGCCTTTGGGCGCTAACGGGTTTGCCTGTCTATTCCAGTCATTGAAGTCGCCGAACACCGAAACGGATTTCGCGTTTGGAGCCCACACCGCAAAGTTCGTGCCTTGTGTGCCGTCCTTTGTCAAAAGATGTGCACCCAGAGCATCGGCGAGGCGCATGTGCGTGCCTTCCTGGAGAAAATAGAGATCCCCATCGTTCACAAACCGGTTTGCCATTTAAATGAGCCTTTAATCGAGAAGATTGAGGATTCCGCGGAGAGGGATTTGCACCCAATCTGGGCGGTTATTCAGTTCGTACGTCACTTCGTACAGAACCTTCTGTAGAAGGAACGCATCCAGCAATGTTCGCCGTTCTTTTCCGTCCGCTGGAACAAACGACGCCTTGCCGGCTTTATCAAAGTAAGCGCAGAGATAGGTCGCGCTTACCCAGGCTGCCCAGTAGTCAGCCCAGCTCTCCACGGTGGCGTGGTTTGCGGGAGTCACGCCATCGGCACCGCGTAACGCCGAATAGGCGGCATATTGGAACGATCGGACCATTCCCGCCACGTCGCGCACAGCCAGCGCCTTTTCGCGGCGCTCCGCGATCGGCCTGGCTGGTTCCCCTTCAAAATCGATAATCATGAAATCGCCGTCGACGGCTAGAACTTGACCGAGGTGGTAATCACCGTGATGTCGGATACGCAATGCCTTGACGGGAGCATGCGGCAGCGAAGCGAGGCACCGGCGCACTTGGGATTCCTTTCCCAGAACGCTACGCGCACACTTTGCTGTCATTTCGTCCAGGCTCTTTTCCTTGCGCCGTAGCAGGTCAAAGGTTTGATCGCTTTCCTTCAGCAGTTCTCTGTGAAGGAACGCCGCATCCTCGGAGGTGAACGGGATGGGCCGAAATTCCGGGTTGTTGTTATCGCTGGCAAGAACCGCATGCATCTCGGCGGTGCGTTCTCCCAACAGCCGCGCGGACTCGAGATAAGCACCGATCTCCTCCCGCACAGTGGCAGGCATTGTCGTTTCCGCCAGGTGCAACGGGTGATTGCTCTTGAAGTGGGGAGCAGGTCTTCCTTCACGGACAGCATGTTTGAAATAGCCATGGAGCGCATCGAGAGTAAATTGCCATGCGTCGCCCTGGTTGCGGACGAAAGTTTGTAATATGGCGGCGTACATGGAACTGCCGTCGTGTTGACGATACTCCAGGGTGCCGAGCACCGCTGGCGTATTTTGGAAACGATGTTCGGTTAGAAATGAGCCGATTTCGATATCGGGATTGATGCCTGGCTCCATCTTTCGGAAGAGCTTCAAGATGTAGCGGTTCTCGAAGATGATAGAGCTGTTGCTCTGCTCGGCGCGAGAAACGGTCGCCTTCAATACCGGTTCGTTCTCGGCGCACCGGCGATCAAACGCGCTTGTTCGGGACGCAACCAGATCACCATGCCGCCCTCCCCACCTTGTCTCACACGCTACAGCGGAAAGAAGTGCGGCGGTAAATTGCGGATCTCCAAGCGCGTTATATATTAGCTGCTCGTTTCCGCCGGGCATGACTAGCCGGGCCAGGATGTCATCGGGTGGACCAAACTCGCCTGAGATAGGAGTTGCCGACAATGGAATGAGGTACGTATCGGTATTGCCGTCGGTATAGTCGATACGTGCCACCACGATCGCCGATTCAGTTCCGCTGGCGCGAATGACATCCGCGATGCTGAGCTCGCGGATGATTCGAGTTTTTGCGCGGTACCAGCGCCGGGTCGTTATGTATTCCTGCAGTAGTGGCGTCAAGCGTTCGACCGTGTTGCCGTCCCACGCACTCGAACCCTCGGGAATGGTTCCGGCCGTGTCCTCCATCCGTATCACCGGGATTGTGCCAAGTGCGCTCTTTGTAGGTGAAGCCATAACTGCTCCTCAACGGTCAACCAATTTGCAATACATGAGCAGGGATACTGTGCGGGTTCAGGGAAACATAGTTGCGCGGTCCAATCCAAAGGTACTTGGCATCCGTCAGTAAATCGTGTACCCGATAAGGCCGGTCCCGGTCAATTTGCAGCAACTCCAACTGCAGGTCAATGAAGCCTGATTGTACATTGTAGGGATCAAGGTTGACTACCGTAAGAATTACATTTGTGCCGTCACTCGATTCCTTGCTGTAGCAGATGAGTTGTTCATTATCGGTTGGATGAAAATGTAGCCCCCAGTCGCTTTGGAGCGCTTCATTTTCACGGCGAATCCGGTTTACGAGTGTGATCAAGTCCCGCAAGCTATAGGGCCGGTCTAAATCCCAGGTTCGGATTTCGTATTTTTCGGAGTTGAGGTATTCCTCTTTGCCGGGCTGTATGGGGCGCGACTCCATCAGTTCGAACGCCGGCCCATAAATGCCGTAACTGGCGCCCAGCGTGGCAGCTAACAGAAGACGAATCATGAAAGCCGAACGCATTCCCAGCTGAAGGAAGCCCGTTAAGATGTCGGGTGTGTTCGGCCATTGGCTGGGTCGGAAGAATTCACGCACGTTCGTCTTGGTCAGTTCCGTGAGGTAGCTGGTGATCTCCCACTTTGTGTTGCGCCACGGGAAGTAGGTGTAGGATTGACTGAAGCCCAGTTTGGCTAAGCGGTACATCACCTTCGGACGCGTGAATGCTTCCGAAAGAAATAGCGTCTCCGGGTAGTCGCGTTTGATTTCCGTGATGAGCCACTCCCAGAAGGGGAAAGCCTTCGTATGGGGATTATCGACGCGAAAAATACGGACGCCCTGGCCGATCCAGAACACAAAAACGTCCTTCAGTTCCTGCCACATCTCCCACCACTTGGGCGTCTCGAAATCGAAGGGATAGATGTCCTGGTATTTCTTTGGGGGATTCTCCGCGTACTGAATACTGCCGTCCGGTCGCTTGCGAAACCACTCGTCATGCTCTTTCACGTAAGGATGATCGGGAGAGGCTTGAAAGGCGATATCGAGCGCGACCTGCATGCCGAGTTCTGCGGCCCGGTTCACGAATCGGCGGAAGTCTTCGAAGGTTCCCAGGCTAGGGTGAATCGATTTATGCCCCCCATCAGCGGCTCCGATCGCCCAGGGACTGCCGACGTCCCCTGGTTCGGCAGTGGTCGAGTTGTTCCGGCCTTTGCGGAACTGGGTTCCGATGGGATGAATGGGCGGCAGGTATACAATGTCGAAACCCATTCCGGCAACGTAGGGCAGGCGAGCCTCGCAGTCGGCAAATGTGCCATGCTCGCCGGGATGAGCAGAGGTCGAGCGCGGGAATAGCTCGTACCAGGAGCTAAACCGGCCCCTGACCGGATCAACAACCAGCTCTAGTTCCCGATCCGACTCAGTGGCAAAACGCCGGTCCGGATAGCGCCTCATCGTTTCCTCCAGTTCAGGAGCGGTGGAGGCTTCGCGTTTTTGAGCCGTTGTGGCGTCATCTGATCTGAGAATGTCGGCACAAGCACGCAGCCGCCTCGCGTCCTGCGCTTCCGCACGGGAGGCAGCGCTAGAGATGAGATCCGCGCCGATCAGGTAATCGAGCGGGCTGTCCCCGTCAGCAGCAATTCGCTTGTCCAGGTCGTGCCGCCACGTCTCGAAATGATCGACCCACCCGATGATCTTGTAGTGGTAACGCCCGAGTTCCGCTGTCCGAAAATCTCCGCACCATCGGTCATTTACGAGAAACTTCATCGACGTTTCGGACCAGGTCTTCGACTGCTCGTGACGATAAAGCAGCGCGGCCGAAACGGAGTCGTGTCCGTCGGTAAAAATATCGGCTTCAATAACCACCAGGTCGCCGACCGTTCGCTTGGCTGGAAATCTTCCGCCGTCTATCTCCGGCGAAATGCCTTCAATTACGACACGTCGGCGTCCGTCTTCCTGTGGCGTTAACATTTTGCTGACCAGTGCTCCTCCCTCATAAACCGCGCCATGCCCATTGTAGGAGTGGGCAAACTGCAGGGCGTTGTTTCAGGTGGGACCATCTCAACTCCCCTGCGGTTACATGCTCAATGCGAGGGTATGACTCGGGCGGGAACGTAACCATTTTCCCGACACTCCATCTATGGAAGAGGTTTAGTTCGCGTGCGGTCCGATTCCCGCGACCATGGCCACCTCTCCAATATGAAAGCTCTGACAATTGCCCCCGGTGTAAAGAATTCGGCCTGTGTGCAGGATGTGCCGGTCCCGCCTCCGAGCCAGGGCAGCATACTGGTGCGTGCGCTGGCACTAGGCGTTTGCGGAACGGATTTTGAGCTGATCGCAGGTCAATATGGATGGGCTCCTCCAGGGGAAGATCGATTGATTCTTGGGCATGAATCACTGGGCCAAGTGGAGGAAGCGCCTTTGGACGGTAGATTCCGCAAGGGTGATCTGGTAGTTGGCATTGTACGCTACCGCGATCCCGTGCCGTGTTTGGCCTGTGCGGTGGACGAATGGGATATGTGCCGCAACGGCAAATACACAGAGCGCGGAATTAAGGAAGTAAATGGTTTTGGCTCTGAGTTCTGGAGAAGTCCTCCGGAGTATCTGGTGAAATTAGATCCACAGCTAGGCATCATGGGCGTGTTAATGGAGCCCGCCACTATTCTCGCCAAGGCTTGGGATCACATCACGCGAATTGGGGAACGCGCAAAGTGGCAGCCTAGAACTCTGTTAGTAACTGGGGCTGGGCCAGTGGGTCTGCTGGCAGCGATGATGGGTGCTCAGCGTGGTCTGGAGGTTCATGTTCTGGACCGGGTCCAGGAAGGTCCTAAACCCGAGCTCGTTCAGAATTTGGGCGGAAAGTATCACACCGGACCCGTGCGAGATGTGGGATTCTGCCCGGACGTGATGATTGAGTGTACCGGAGTGTCCTCCGTTATCGCCGAGTCCATCGATCAATTGGGGAATGATGGAATACTGTGTCTCGCTGGCATCTCGTCGTATGGACAGATGGTTACCCTCGATTTAGGAAAGATTAACCGGACCATCGTCATGGAAAACAGCGTTATCTTTGGCAGTGTGAATGCCAATCGCAGACACTACCAGATGGCGGCCGAATCGTTAGCAAAAGCTCATCCTAACTGGCTGAACGGCATGATTACACGCAAGGTGCCGTTAAGCCGTTGGGAGAACGCTTTGAAACGCGAACCTAACGATATCAAAGTGGTCCTGGATTTCACTCAAGCTTAGGTCCGGGCGCCCGGACCAGACACAATGACTCAACTGATTGAGGATTACGCTCTCATAGGAAACAACTCAACGGCCGCCTTAGTGGGCCGGAATGGATCAATTGACTGGTTGGGCTTTCCCCGTTTCGATTCGGCAGCGTGCTTTGCAGCCATTCTGGGGTCAATTGAAAACGGGCATTGGCGCATTGCACCCAAGGTTGAACATCCCGCTGTAAAGAGGAAATATCGGCACGGCACCCTCGTGCTGGAGACCGAGTTCACTACCCCCGAGGGCACGGTGGAATTGGTGGACTGCATGGACCGCCGCGGGGAACTGCAAGATGTTCTCAGGCTGGTGCGTTGCACGCGCGGCTTTGTTCAGATGCGCATGCAACTAGTGATTCGTTTTGACTACGGAACGGCGCTTCCGTGGTTCAGCAGATTGGAAGAGGGAAGATATGCGGCGGTGGCTGGGCCAGATCGGCTCCTTCTTACAACGGCAGTCCCAGTGCGAGGCGAAGACTTCAAGACGGTGGCGGAGTTCGAGATCAGGGCAGGCCAAGAGATTCCGTTTGCGCTGACCTGGTCACACGCTTACGATCCTCCCCCAGCCTCCCCGAACGTATGTAGAAAGATCGAGGATGTCGCTCTTTCATGGGAAAAATGGTCGAAAAAGTACAAAGGTGACGGGCCTTGGTCGGAGGCAGTGCTCCGCTCGCTTATCACTTTGAAAGCTCTCACGCACCACCGTACCGGCGGAATAGTTGCCGCCGCTACGACTTCCTTGCCCGAGCAGATTGGCGGTCCGCGCAATTGGGACTATCGCTTCTGTTGGTTGCGTGATGCAACCTTTACCCTCTATGCGTTGATGGAGAACGGTTACACAGACGAGGCGACTCTATGGCGCGATTGGCTATTGCGCGCCGTTGGCGGCAGTCCCGATAAGATGCAAATCATGTACGGCGTCGATGGGGAGCGGCGGCTGACGGAATTTGAACTTCCCGAGTTGCTTGGCTATGAAGGTTCAAAGCCGGTCCGCGTCGGCAATGCTGCCTCTGAGCAATTTCAGCTGGATGTCTGGGGCGAGGTCCTGGACTCCGCCTATCAGGGGCGCAAGCGCGGGCTGTCCCACGAGCCCGCATCGTGGTGTTTGCAGCGTGCATTGGTCGGTGAAGTGGAGAAGCTCTGGTTTAAACCGGACGACGGCATTTGGGAGGTCCGTGGTCCGCGGCGTCATTTTGTCCACTCCAAGGTGATGGCATGGGTCGCCTTGGACCGGGCCATTCGTTCCGTTCAAGAGTTTGGGTCCGAAGGGCCCCTGGATCGCTGGATTCCAATACGTGCCGATATCCATGACGAGATTTGCCGGCTGGGGTACAGCTACGAAATGAATTCGTTTGTGCAGTATTTTGGGGGTAAAGAACTAGATGCCAGCTTGTTGCTCTTGCCGATAGTCGGGTTCCTTCCGGCAGACGATCCGCGAATGATAAACACCGTAACTGCGATCGAAAAGCATTTGATGCGCGATGGTTTTGTCATGCGCTACACCAACAGTAGCGGAGTTGACGGTCTTCCGGGAGGCGAGGGGGCCTTTCTTGCCTGCAGCTTCTGGTTGGTGGATAACTACGTTCTCCAGAACCGACACGAGGAGGCAACAGCACTTTTTGAACGCTTAATGGCAGTACGTAATGATGTCGGTCTGCTTTCAGAGGAATACGACCCTAAAGAACGTCGCCAGTTGGGTAACTTTCCTCAAGCGTTCTCGCATCTGGCTCTGGTAAACTCGGTGCAAAATATGATCGGAGAAGTAAAACCCGCAAAGCACCGGGCGGGGCGCCCTCAGCATACATAGGAGCTACCAGCCTTTGTGTTTCCTCAGGTTCACGATTTGCTCCAGATGATGTCTCCCATGCCACGCATAGAGACCGATCGCTCTGTCCAAGGGAACGTCGCCGAGCTGTGGATGTTTGAAGGTCCTGGCAAGCTGGGAGTCGCTCAACGAGCGTAGCAGAATCAGCCAGCGCGCATGGAGAGCTTCCAGCAGAGTAAGCGACATTTCTATCGGAGCGGACTTTGCATCTGGTAATTCTG
>Ga0308173_10001567_pt1 | contig 11524 bp, 8 predicted proteins | sample PhyPR1_FD_203716 | JGI IMG/M metagenome (GOLD analysis project Ga0308173, IMG submission 203716) | Soil microbial communities from UC Gill Tract Community Farm, Albany, California, United States - DLSLS.P.R1 | ecosystem: Environmental > Terrestrial > Soil > Agricultural land | place: USA... | reverse complement strand
CACGGTGACGGCCGCCATCGACGCGCACCGGCGCGGCCGGTGAGTGAACCCGTCCGGCGGAACTCGGGGCTGGTCGTCGAGGACCGCGGTCGCGTCCGCCTGCTCACCCTCGACCGGCCCGAACGCCGGAACGCGCTGTCGAGCGCGCTGCAGGCCGACCTGATCGAGGAGCTGCTCGCTGCCGCGGAGGGCGGCGCCGTCCGCGCGATCGTGCTCACCGGCAACGGCCCGGCCTTCTGTGCCGGGTTCGACCTCAAGGAGATCCGCGAGGCCGACCAGCGCGGCGAGCGCTTCCGGCCGCCGATGAACCGACCCGGCCGGTCGCTGTTCGAGGTGGTCACCGAGACGCCCCTGCCGGTGATCGCGGCGCTGAACGGCGCCGCCGTCGCCGGGGGGTTCGAGCTGGCGCTGGCCTGCGACCTCCGCGTCGCGGCGACCGGCATCCCGCTCGGTCTGCCCGAGGCCACGATCGGCATGGGCGCCAACTTCGGCTCCGTCGTCCTGCCCAAGCGCATCCCGGTGGGCATCGCCCTGGAGATGCTCCTCACCGGGGAGTACGTCTCCAGCGAGGACGCCGCCCGGTGGGGGCTGGTCAACCGCCTCGTCGACGCCGACGAGGTCCTGCCGACGGCGATGGCGCTGGCCGAGCGGATCGCGGCGAACGCCCCCATCTCGGTGCGCCGGATGAAGGAGACCGCGGTCAAGGGCCTCGAGCTCCCGCTGTGGCAGGCGCTGCGGCTGGACGTCGGTCCGAACCCCTACCTCAGCGATGACCGCCGCGAGGGGATCGCCGCCTACCTGGAGAAGCGCCCGCCGGAGTGGACCGGACACTGAGCGCACCGGCCACGCGGTGGCCGCTCAGCTGCCCGAGAACCGCTGCTCCAGCGCCTGGACCTCCGGCAGCCCGATCAGGTCGGTGAACTCACCGAAGCTGGGCAAGCCAGGCAAGGCCGCGGTGGGTGTGCCGTCGGCCTTGAGCGTCTGGAGCAGGGCCCGGATGCCGGCTGTCGCGGCCAGAAGTGTGCCGATCGGGTAGATGACCAGCGAGAAGCCGAGCTCGCCGATCCGCTCCAGCGACAGCGGGGGAGTCCGGCCGCCCTCGGCCCAGTTGAAGACCAGCGGCGCGACGCCCTCGAGTTCCTTCGCCACTCGCGCGATGTCCTCCTCGGACGTCGGCGCCTCGACGAACAGCAGGTCCGCACCCGCGTCCGCGAACGAGCGTGCCCGGGCGATCGCGTCGTCCACACCGGTCACGGCGACCGCGTCCGTGCGGGCGATGATCAGCAGGTCCGGGTCCCGGCGCGCCTCGACGGCGGCCCGCAGCTTGCCGACCATCTCGTCGGCGCCGATCAGCAGCTTTCCGCTCATGTGCCCACACTTCTTGGGCATCACCTGGTCCTCGAGCTGGATGCCCGCCACCCCGGCCTGCTCGTAGAGCTGCACGGTGCGGACGACGTTGATCGCGTTGCCGTAGCCGGTGTCGGCGTCGGCGATGACCGGGACGTCGACGGCTGCGACGATGCGGCGCGCGTTGTCGACCATCTCCGCGCCCGACAGCAGCCCGATGTCGGGGCGGCCGATCAGCGAGGCCGTCGTGCCGAAGCCGGTCATGTACACGGCGTCGAAACCCGCCTGCTCGATCAGCCGGGCGCTCAGCGCGTCGTAGGCACCGGGAGCGACGAGGGGAGCGGACGCACTGATCAGCTCCCGAAGGCGGCCCCTCGGTGCACGTCCGGTGCTCAGCAGATCCGCCACGGTGGAGGCCCCCTCTTGTATGCAGTTTCGCGGAATTTACGCCGGACCGTTGCCACCCGGAAGGACTCGCCCCTAGGTTTGCACACAATCTGCCAGGGAGTGTGACGCGTGACACGGTCTCTCACGTCGGGCGAGCGAGCGCTGGAGGTGTTGCGCGAGCTGATCCTCAGCGCGCAGCTCGCGCCCGGTTCCCGGCTCGGTGAGGTCGAGCTCGCCGAGCGTCTCGGCGTGAGCCGCACCCCGGTCCGCGAGGCGCTGACCCGGCTGGCGGCCGAGGGTCTGGTCGAGATCGTGGCCAACCGTGGCGCCCGCGTCGCCACCTGGACCGTCGCGGAGCTGGAGGGCGTCTTCGACCTGCGCGCCTCGCTGGAACCGCAGCTCACCGGCTTCGCGGTTCCGAACGCGAGCGAGAGCGACGTCGCGGAGCTCGACGCGCTGGCCTCCCGGATGGTCGAGGTCGGGAGCCCCGGTCCGGAACAGGACCTCGACGCGCTCGTCCCGCTCAACCGGGCCTTCCACGACCGGCTCATCGCGCTGGCCGCCCACCCGACGCTGGCCACCGCGCTGGCCGCCGCCATCCACCCCCCGATCGTGCGGCGGAACTTCCACGCCTACGACGAGGCGTCGCTGCGGCGCAGCCTCGGCCACCACCTGGAGATCGTCGCCGCGATGCGGGCCGGGGACCCCGCCTGGGCGCAGGCCGTCATGACCGCCCATCTCTCCAACGCCCGCGCCGTCATGGTCCGGGCTGCACGAGCACAGAGCACGGCACGGAGCGCGCAGCAGCCCAGCATCGAGGAGGCCTCATGACTTACCGGCTCGGAGTCGACGTCGGCGGCACGTTCACCGACGTCCTGCTCGTCGAGGAGGGCAGCGGCAGCACCTGGCGGGCCAAGACCGCGTCGACGCCCTCGGACCAGGCCGTTGGCGTCCTCAACGGGATCGGCCAGGTGTGCGCCGCGGCGGGGATCGAGCTGTCCGAGGTCGCCCAGGTGCTGCACGGCACCACAGTCGCCACCAACGCGATCCTCGAGGGCAAGGGCGCCACCGTCGGCCTGGTCACCACGAAGGGTTTCCGGCAGGTCCTGCAGATCGCCCGCTCGTTCGTGCCCGGCGGGCTGGCCGGCTGGATCATCTGGCCCAAGCCCGAGCCGCTGGCCGACCTGGAGAACACGGTCGAGGTCGACGAGCGGATCGCCAGCGACGGACAGGTGATCCGCCCGCTCGACGACGCGGATGTCCGCGCCCAGCTCGAGAGGTTGGCCGGTCGCGACATCCAGGCGCTGGCCGTCTCGCTGATCAACTCCTTCGCCGACCCGGCGCACGAGAAGCGGATCGCCGCGATCGCGGCCGAGGTGCTGCCCGGGGTCCCGGTGTCGCTGTCGTCGGACGTGCTGCCCGAGCTGCGCGAGTACGAGCGCACCCTCACCACCGTCGCCAACGGTTACGTCCAGCCGCAGGTGCAGCGCTACGTGCGCACCCTCTCGGACAAGCTCGCCGACGGCGGGGTCGCCGGCGAGCTGTCGATCCTGCGCAGTGACGGCGGCCTGCAGTCGGCCGGCGCCGCGATCGGCGCCCCGGTCACCATGCTGCTGTCCGGCCCGGCCGGCGGGGTGACCGGCGCGGTGTGGGTGGCCGAGCAGTGCGGCCACCGCGACCTGATCACCTTCGACATGGGCGGCACCTCCACCGACGTCGGGCTGGTCCAGGACCTCAGCCCGCGGATCGGCCGGGAGACCAAGGTCGGCGACCTCACCGTGCGCGCCTCGAGCGTCGACGTCCGCACCGTCGGCGCGGGCGGCGGCTCGATCGCCCACGTGCCCGAGCTGACCAAGGCGCTCCGGGTCGGCCCGCAGTCCGCCGGCGCCGATCCGGGCCCCGCGGCCTATGGGAAGGGCGGCACGGAGCCGACGGTCACCGACGCCAACGTCGTCCTCGGTTACCTGCCGACGTCGCTGGCCGGTGGCGAGATCACCCTGGACGTCGAGGCCGCACGCGCCGCCGTCGGGAAGATCGCCGAGTCCATGGGCCTGGAGTCCGCGGAGGCGGCCGCGGCCGGGATCGTCGACATCGTCAACGAGAACATGCTCGGCGGGCTGCGGCTGGTCTCGGTGCAGCAGGGCTTCGACCCGCGCGAGTTCGCCCTCGTCGCGTTCGGCGGCGCCGGCCCGCTGCACGCCAACGCGCTCGGCGTGCTGACCGGCGCCTGGCCGGTCATCGTGCCGCCGTCCCCGGGCGTGCTCTGCGCCCTGGGTGACGCCACGACCAGCCGCCGCGACGAGTCGGCGCGCACGGTGCTGCGCCGGTTCGCCCAGCTCGAGGGCGGCGAGCTGGCCCAGACGCTGCGCGAGCTCGCCGACGAGGCCGGGCAGCGACTGGCCGACCAGGGCCTGCCGCGCGAGCAGCAGACAGTGGGTTACCAGGTCGACGTGCGGTACCACGGTCAGGGCTTCGAGATCCCGGTCGACATCGACGACCCCGACACCGGCCTGGCCGCCCTGGGCGAACGGTTCGACACCGAGCACAACCGGCTGTTCTCCTTCCTGCTCGACGTCGACCACGAGGTGGTCAACGCCCGCGCCACGGTCACCGGCCCGAAGCCGGACGTCGCCCCGGTGCACCTGGAGGCCGGCGACGGCGACCCGTCCGGCGCGCGCGTGCAGGAGCACGAGATCTACGTCGGCGGCGAGCACGTGCCCGCCGGCGTCTACGACCGGGCCAAGCTGCGCGCCGGCGACGTGGTGCGCGGTCCCGCGATCGTCATCGAGATGGACTCCACGACCCTCGTCCTGCCCGGGCACGTGGCCACCGTGCACCCGTCGGGCTCCCTGCTGATCACCCCTTCGGAGGGCTGAGCGATGGCGCAGATCATCGAGACGGCGACCCGCGCGATCGAGAAGGGTGAGGTCGACCCGGTCACCCTCGACCTCATCGAGAACGGCCTGCGCAACGCCCGCTACGAGATGGACGAGGTGCTGTTCCGGACGGCGCTGTCGCCGGGCATCCGCGAGCAGCACGACGAGTTCCCGCTGATCGCCGACCCCGACGGAAAGATGGTCGTCGGCCAGTTCGGGCTCTCCATCCCCGACTTCCTCGACGGCTTCGACGGCACCATCGAGGAGGGCGACGTCCTGCTGACGTCGGATCCCTACGCGTGCGGCGCCGCGATCAGCCACGCCAACGACTGGCTGGTCGTCGTGCCGATCTTCAAGGAGGGCCGGGTCGTCGGCTGGGCGGCGATGTTCGGGCACATGTCCGACGTCGGCGGCAAGACGCCGTCGTCCATGCCGACCGACGCGCGCACGATCTTCGAGGAGGGCGTCGTCATCCCGCCCTTCAAGCTCTACTCCAAGGGCGTGCTCAACGAGGACGCGCTGCGGATCGTGCTCAACCAGGTGCGCAAACCCGACTGGAACCGGGCCGACCTCAACGGCCTGGTCGCGGCCTGTCGCACCGCCTCCCGCCGGGTCGTGGAGATGTGCGACCGGTTCGGCACCGGCACCTACCTGTCGGCGCTGGACGCGCTGCTGCAGCGCAACTACGACGCCATGAAGGTGCTGCTGCAGATGGTGTTCGAGGAGGGGCGGACGCTGTCGTTCACCGACTACATCTGCGACGACGGCATCGGCAACGGCCCCTACGAGCTGAAGCTCTCGCTGACCCGGGTCGGCGACAAGGTGACCCTCGACTTCACCGGGTCCTCGCCGCAGGCCGCCGGGCCGATCAACTACTACATCAACGAGAACCTGACCCGGATGTTCTTCGGGATCTACATGATCACCGTCGCCGACCCGCAGATCCTCTGGAACGACGGGTACTACCCGCTGGTCGACGTGGTGATCCCCGACGGCTCGTACTGGAAGCCGAAGTTCCCGGCGGCTCTGAGCGGCCGCAACCACGGCATCGGGCGGGTCTTCGACCTGTTCGGCGGCCTGCTCGGGCAGACCAACCCGGCGCTGCTGAACGCGGCCGGCTTCTCGTCGTCCCCGCACTTCATGTACTCGGGCTTCTACTCGCAGGGCGAGCGGAAGGGGGAGTGGTTCCAGCTGTACTCGATCGGGTTCGGCGGCATCCCGGGGCGCCCACTGGGCGACGGCCCCGACGGCCACTCGCTGTGGCCGTCGTTCGTGAACATCCCCTGCGAGTACCTCGAGTCCTACTACCCGCTGCGGATCGAGAAGTGGGAGACCGTCGCCGACACCGGTGGCGCGGGACTGCACCGCGGCGGCAACGGCGTCGACGTCGCCTACGTCTTCGAGGAGCCCGGCACCATCGCCATCCACGACGACCGCTGGCTCACCTACCCGTGGGGCGTCAACGGCGGGCACCCCGGGGCGCGCGGGACGAAGTGGGTCGAGCGGGCCGACGGCACCCGCCAGGTGCTGCCGAGCAAGTGCCATGACGTGCCCGTGTCGCCGGGAGACGTCCTGCACTTCGTCACCTGGGGCGGCGGCGGGTGGGGCGACCCGCTGGAACGCGACCCGGAGCTGGTGGCGCAGGAGGTGCGGCGGGGCCTGGGAACGGCGGAGGGCGCCAAGCGCTACGGCGTCTGCGTGACCGAGGACGGCGGCGTCGACGCCGAGGCCACCGAGACGCTGCGCGACCAGATGCGCGCCGACCGGCCGGCCGACCTGCCCGTCTTCGACATGGGGCCGCCGATCGAGGAGCTGCTGGCCAACTGCGAGGCGGAGACCGGGCTGCCGGCGCCGAAGCGCCCGGTCTGGGCCGGATGACCGGGCCGCACGGGACGGCATTCTCCGGCCGGGTGGGCTGGGGAGCGACGCCCGCGCTCGTGGTCATCGACCTGGTGCGCGGCTACACCGATCCGGACGGTCCGTTCGCCCTGCCGGATCCGGCGCCGGCGGTGGCCGCGACGCGGGAACTGGTCGACGCAGCCCGGGCGAACGGACGGCTGGTGATCTGGACGGTCGTCCGCTACGCGCCGGGCCTGGAGGACGGCGGCCTGTTCGTGCGCAAGGTGCCGGCGCTGGCCTGTTTCGCCGAGGGCGCGCCGGGCGACTGGGGCGAGCTGACGGTGCGTCCTGACCCGCGTGAGCCGGTCGTGGTCAAGCAGTACGCGTCGGCGTTCTTCGGCACCTCGCTGGCCTCGACGTTGCGGACGGCGGGCGTGGACGACGTGGTGATCGCCGGCGTCTCGACGTCCGGCTGCGTCCGGGCGACCGCGATGGACGCCCTCAATGCGGGCTTCCGGCCCCACGTGGTGCGGAGCGCCTGCGCCGACCGCACGCCGGCGCTGCACGAGAACAACCTCGCCGACCTCGACGCCAAGTACGCCGACGTCGTCGAACTGGACGAGGCGCTCGCGCACCTGTGACGTGGCCGGGCCTCACGGGCCGAGGATCCAGAGCATCTGGGTGCGGGTGCGCGGCGAGTTGCACTGACCGATCACCAGGGCCCCGACGCCGTTCCTGCCGGGGAAGATGCCGTGGATGTCGCGCCCCGGGCAGCCGACGTCCACCGGCCCCAGGAGGTCGCCAGTGGTGAGGTTCACCGGCCGCGCGCCCACACGGGCCGGCAGCAGGCCCCACACCTGCGCGGGCTCGACGACCAGCGAGTAGTCGTACGGGTCGTCGAGCTGGGCGAGCACCGGGCCGGCCTCGCCCCCGGGCGGCACGGCCAGGATCCAGCCGCCGCCCGCAGCCACCTCCACCACCAGGAACGTCGTGCCGTCGCTGCCCGCCGCGACGGCGTAGGTCTGTGCCTGCTCCGCACGGCTCGTGACCCGGACGGGGTCGCCCACTCGTTCCAGCCACGGGGTGTAGGTGAGCAGGGTGGGGATGCGCTCCGGCCGACGCTTGTCCGGCGAGGCGTCGAGCACCAGCGTCACACCGCCGTGCGGCAGGGGCACCATCCCGGCCAGCCCGGAACCGGCTGGTGAGTCCGAGGCCTCGGCGATGTCGGTCGCGAGGTCCCGGTCCTCCAGCAGCTTCCCGGTGGTCAGGTCCACGGCGACCAGCCGTTCCCGCCACCCGGCCCGGGTGACCGTGGAGACGAACAGGTACAGCGTCCGGCCGTCGGGATTGAGCGCCGACCGGCCGAACGCGAAGCCCGTCTTCCCGGACACGGGCTCGATCACCGTCGTCCGCACGGTGCCCTTCGCCGGATCGATCACGGCCGCTCCGTAGCCGGCCCGGTGGCCCTCGGCCGTGCGCAGCGAGCCGGTGACCGCCACGGTGCCGTCGGCCAGCAGGTGCATGCCCCAGAGGTCGTCGACGCCGGTCATGGGCAGCGACACGGTGACCGCGTATCCGGCCGGGGTGCGCCGTACGGTGCCCAGCCGGGGCGGGTCGGTCGAGCCGACCGGCGTGAGCGCGACGTACACGGAACCGTCGGGTGCCGCGACGGCGGCTTCGACCGAGGAGAAGATCCTCGGAGCGGCCTGGGTCAGGTCCACGGTCGCCTCCACCCTGACGACCGGACCCGTGCTCGGCGGCCCGTGGGCCGGCGGCCCGTCGTACTGGTACAGGCCCGTGGACGCGTCGGTTTCCCGAGCCGGCGCGGCCGGGCCGGGGCGCTCGCCGCTCGCCGCCGGGCCGGCGGCCGATGGAGTGGTCGCGGGAGGTCGGTCGATGCCCACCCGGCACCCGGTCAGCGTCGTCAGGACGGCGGCCGACACGGCGACGACCACGAGGGCGCGCCACCGCCGTCCGGCGCCGCCAGATGACGGATGCATCACGAGTCGTCCCATCGAACCCCGGCGGAGCCGGATCTGCGCACGCTGCTGTCATCCTGCGCTCGGCCCAGATCGGTGGCCACAGAGTGGAGGAGAACCCATGACGTGCACGCACTGCAACGCCGTGGAACAGCGCGGTCGCTACTGCGTCGGCTGCGGAAAGCTGCTTCCGCCCTCGCACCTGCCGCCCCGGCCGGTGCGGCTCGCCCCCCGACCCCTCCAGGACGACGACACCCAGCCCGTGCTCCGCTTCCGCATCGCCCCGCGCCGTCCGCTGCGGGAGGAGCAGGCGCCGGCCGCCGTCTGACGACCGGCCCCCGGGTGCCTCCGGTACCGGAAGCACCCGGGAGCCGACCTCAGCGGGCGGGGGTGAGTTCGCGCGCTCCGTGCTCGCCGGCCTCGATGACCTCGGGGGCCGGCGTGTCGCCGTCGGACTCCCGGATCCCGTACCGCGCGTAGAACCGGCGCAGCGGCCCGGGGGCGTACCAGTTGGCGCGGCCCAGCAGCCGCATCGTGGCGGGCACCAGCAGGATCCGCACGATCGTCGCGTCGACCACGATCGCGATCAGCATCGCGACGCCGATCATCTTGATGAAGGTGATCCCCGACAGCGAGAAGGCACCGATCACCACCAGCAGCAGCAGCGCCGCGCTGGTGATGATGCCGCCGGTGCGCTGCAGCCCGGTCGCGACCGCGGCGGTGTTGTCGCCGGTGAGGTCGTACTGCTCGCGGATGCGGGACATGAGGAACACCTCGTAGTCCATCGACAGCCCGAACACGATCGCCAGCACCAGAATCGGCTGGGTCGCCTCGACGAACCCGGTCGGCGTGAAGTCCAGGACCCCGGACAGGTGTCCCTCCTGGAAGATCCACACCAGCGCGCCGAACGACGCGCCCAGCGACAGCACGTTCATCACCAGCGCCTTCACCGGCAGGACGACCGACCCGAAGGCCAGGAACAGCAGCACGAACGTCGTCGACACCACCATCAGCGCCATCCACGGCAGCAACCGGCCCAGGCTCGCCAGCAGGTCGGCGAACGAGGCGCTCTGCCCGCCGACGAGCACCCGCGCGCCGTCGGGCGCCGGCACGTCCCGGACGTCGGTCACGAGGTCGCGGGCCGCCTTGGCCACCGGATCGCCGGCGTAGGCCACCGAGACCCGGGCGGTGTCCGCGGCCGCGCCGGTCACCGACGCGCCGTCCACGCCGGGGACGTCGGAGACCGCCTGCACGTAGGACCGCAGCGCGGCCTGGCCGGCGGGGGAGTCGACGGCCTCGGGCAGCGTCACGATCGCCGCGATCGGCCCCGACGTGCTCGGCGGGAAGTCGCGCTCGATCGTCTCGGCGACGACGCGGCTCTCCTGGTCGGCCGGTAGCGCGCGGACGTCGATCCCGCCGAACTGCACCCGCAGGAACGGCAGGGCCAGGGCGACGAGCACGGCGACGACCACCACCGTGTAGACGACCGGCCGCCGCATGACGCTGTGCGCGATCCGGTACCAGACCCCGTGGTGGTCGCCGTGCCGCCCGGCGCGCACCGGCCGGCGGAACACCCGCCGCAGCCACGGCCGCACCGATAGCGCGTCGACGTTCGGGCCGAGCATCCCCAGCAGGGCCGGCAGCAGGGTCAGGGCGGCCAGCATCGCGACCAGGACGGCGCTCATGCCGCCGAAGCCCATCGAGCGCAGGAACACCTGCGGAAAGATCAGCAGCCCGGCGAGCGAGACCGCGACCGTGACGCCGGAGACCGCGACCGTCCGCCCGGCGGTGGCCATCGTGCGGGCCAGCGCCGTCTCGACGTCCGCCTGGCGGCCGATCTCCTCGCGGAACCGGCTGACCATGAACAGGCCGTAGTCGATCGCCAGCCCGAGCCCGGTGATCGTCACGATGTTGATGGCGAACACCGACACGTCGGTGAACGTGGAGAACGCGCGCAGCGCGGTGAAGGCGCCGAGGATCGCGGTGCCGCCGATCGCCAGCGGGAGGCCGGCCGAGGCCAGCGAGCCGAAGATGATCACCAGCAGAACCGCCAGGATCGGCATCGAGATCGACTCGGCGCGGGCGATGTCGGCGCTGACGCGGTCGTTGATGTCGTGGTCGACCACGGCGTTGCCGCCGATCTGCGTCTGCAGGCCCGGGGCGGCGAGGTCGTCCGTGATCGTGGCGATCGCAGCGTCGCGGTCGACGTCGGCCAGTTGCAGGACGGCGTACGTCGCGTGCCGGTCGGTGCTCACCAGCTGGGGCGCCTGGGTGCCGTAGAAGGTCGTCGTCCGCTCGAGGAGGTCCTGCGGCAGCGCGGCCAGAGAGCCGGTGACCGCGGCCTCGAAGGCGGGGTCGTCGACGGTGGCGTCCGCGCTGCGGTAGAGGACGACGACGTCGGCGGAGTCGCGGCCGAGCTTCTGGAAGGCGACCTCCGCGGCCTTCGAGCTCTCGCTGTGCGGGTCCTCGAACCCGCCGCCGGTGAGATGCGCGAAGACGCCGGTGCCCCACACCCCGGCGAAGACGACGAAGGCCAGGGAGACGGCGACGACCCAGCGGCGCCTCCGGTAGATCACCCTGCCGAGGGCCTCGAACATGCGAACTCCCGTGCTAGTTTCGGACTGAAAGTGAACGGTGTTAGCTAACGCCGCTCACTCTGCATACGGTGTTAACTGATGTCAAGGCGATTCGCGCGGAGAGGGGTTGAACGTGGCCGAACCGTTGGCCGATCCGCCGAGCCGTCGTGAGCGCGCCCGCGCCGACACGCTGCGCGAGATCAAGGAGACGGCCCGGCGGGTGCTCGTCGACCGCGGCGTCGACGGCCTCGCCCTGCGCGCCGTGGCCCGCGAGATGGGCATGACCGCGCCGGCGCTCTACCGCTACTTCGACAGTCGCGAGGAGCTCGTCGAGAGCGTCGTCGTCGACCTCTACGGCGAACTGTGCGACCGGCTCGAAGCCGTGCGCGACGGCGTCGAGCCCGCGGCGCCCGGCGTCCAGTTGATGGAGGTGGCCCGTGCATTCCGCACCTGGGCGACCACCCACCACGCCGAGTTCGGGCTGCTCTTCGGCAGCGCGGGGGAGCGGGTCCTCCCCGAC